>Ga0070707_100002441_pt1 | contig 17710 bp, 16 predicted proteins | sample KBSK5502metaG_FD_65468 | JGI IMG/M metagenome (GOLD analysis project Ga0070707, IMG submission 65468) | Corn, switchgrass and miscanthus rhizosphere microbial communities from Kellogg Biological Station, Michigan, USA - KBS K5-50-2 metaG | ecosystem: Host-associated > Plants > Roots >... | reverse complement strand
ACCCGTTGGGCCAAGCACGCGACCTCCAGCCATCCATCGCGATCCCTGGACGTAGTCGGCGCCAGCCGCCAGAAGCGCGTCTAACGCCGGGACCAGCTCCGCGGGCTCATGTTGATCGTCCCCTGACAGCAAGGCCACGTACTTCCGGTCGCGTTCAACAGCGGTACGAAATCCATCCCGTATGGCAGCACCAACACCCATGCGCTCGGTATGGCGGACCACCAGCGTCGCGCCGTGGGCGCGCGCTTCGTCTCCGGTCCCATCTGATGATCCATCGTCGATCACGATAGATTCGAACCTGGCATCTGCTGGGAACTTGTCGAGCACGCGGCCGATCTTTCCCGCTTCATTGAGGGCCGGGATGACAACGGCCACCATCGGTTGGGCGGCTACCTGATCGGACATTCGCCTCCTGAGGAGATCGGGGTGTTCATGGTGAATGTCGGTAGTTTGGTTGAGCAACCTCTCCGTTAGTACCGAATTCTCGCCATCAATCCGGCGGATACGACTTAAGCCTCCGTTCACCCTAAGGCCTCCCGGAGGTTGCAACCCGGTTGTCACGTGGGGGAGCGGGGGGCGCACGCCGAGCTGAACAGCAACAGCTGACCTGGGCTGGCTGGTGCTTCGCTGATCCCGTGGTCGGTCAGGACGAGATCCCCTCCTTCGGCCGGGATCGATGCCTTGCCCACGAGTCGGCAAGACCTGTCGAAGATCAGAACTGGTTGGATTACGGTGCCCCACAGCTTGGGCCATGCAACACCGTGTTGCCCGGGACCAATCGAAAACCCGAACGTGGCAAATTGCGCCGTGACTTGAAACCGAACAACACGCGTGTCGTTGGTCTCATTCGCAATGGAAACCGTAGATTGCTTGATCACCCCAGCCGCGATCGACCCGACAACAGCGAGGACTGCTGCGAGGCCCATGGAGACAGCGACGGCCGACCTGGCTGTCGCGAAGGGTCGCGGCAAATTGCGAGAAACCGCCCACGGAATGAAGCACATCATCAGTTGGGCGAACGACTCGAAGCGCAAGACTGGGCTGGCAAGAACTGACACTGCGGCTGCGACGGCGAACGTACGACGAGGTTCTTGCCGCCAGACCAGCGACACAAGAGCTGATGCTGCGACCATGATTGCCGGTATCACTTCGGCCGCAGCGGATGGCACCCCGAGAAACCTGGCGAAGCCAACTGGGCTGACCAACGTTGGGTATTGCGTGGAGTTGGCAGAGACTTCCAAATACGTCTGGATAGCTCCTGTACCCGCCATCGCGATGGTGGCCGCACCGATGAGAGCCGCCGCCACACCAAACGAGACCACAGCGGCGAGCCTTCCTCGGCCCAAGAGCCAAGGTACGAAGGCGATGGGCCCAATCTTCAGCGCGGCACCAGCGGCCACGATTAAGCCGACGGCAACGAGCATTCGTCGATTCGGGGTGCCGTTCGCAGACCACAGCCAAACTAGAACCGCCATTCCAGGTAGGAGAGCGTTGACGTTGCCGCTCCATGCTGTCATGGCGCTTAAGACGGTGAGAGGCAGGCCAAGCCACAGCGCCGCAGGAGGGGCTCGCATCGCCATCCAAGCCGCGAAACCTACAGCTGCTGCGAAACATGCCGCCCACCACAGGAGCATCCCGGATGGCCCGGGCAGCATTGCGATGGGTGCGAAAAGCACCGGGAGGCTCGGAGGCGACAGAATCGGCACCGTCCACGCGGGCGGATAGTCAGGTGGTGCTGGGCGATCTGCTGGGGCCAAGTGGTACAAGGCGTGCCCATCGAGCAGTCGTTGCGCAGCCGCAAGATAGTTCGAGGTATCTGACCCGAGATCAGTCGGCCGAAGAAGGTCGGGCCGGAAAAGAAGGATGGTTTCGATCAGCGCGGCGGTGGTTGCAATAGCGAACACAAGACGGCCGAGTCGTCCCGCGCCGAGCCGTGGCATAACGCGAAGCAGCGGGAGTTTTGCGAAGTCCATGGACCCCAACACAGGCGTTTCGCTTGGGCGCCGGGTGCCCAACTTACGTTTGTGTTTCGCGCTTTGGTTGTCGGCGCGAGATGGCCGGGTTGACACGCCACACCCGTTGTGCCAATCGCCATCCTGCCAAGCCGACAACGACCAAAGCCGGAATCCCATGTTGAGGAATGGCGAGTACGAACGCCATGAATGGCGAGATGACGGGTAGAGCGAACGCGCTGTAGTGGAGCTGGCTCGCGGGCCATAGCGCAGGCACCGCCAACCACGCCGCGGCCTTTCGGTGTAGGAAGAACAACACGAGGAGCGCTCCGGCTACTAGGGCAATCGCCGACGGCGGGAGGCCCCAGGCGCTGAATCCGCCGGCGGCCTCGGCGTCGAGCCGCTCGCTTATGGCCGAGAAGCGGGAGAAATAGTCGAGCCAGAGGCCCGGCGCCACCGCGAACGAAATGATCAACAGAACCACAACAGCGGCGACTGCCTTCCACCGCATCTCGACGGCAAGCGGAACCACTCCGTAGATCTTGAGCATCGGCGCGACCGACTGGAGCAGCGGCGATGCGGCGAGCAGGAGCGCGACCACGACCAGCTGTGGGTTGCCCGAGATGAGGGCCTGTGCAATCGGCGGGAACAGCAGCCACGAGCCCGACAGGCGGAGCTTCCACAGGACGAAGATCGCCGCGATGAGGCTGGCGAGGATCGCGAAGAGGACGAAGGCCGTCTCCGGAATGAGCGTGAACGGGGCCAACAGCTCGACCGTCGAGGGCGTCCCCGCGAAGTGATAGTGGCCGCCAGCCATCCGGGCCGCCGCGGACCACGGATCGCCACCATGCACCCAGGCAGCCGCGCCCCGGTAGTAGATCCGCGCGTCCAGGCCGATGGCCTCGCTGGTCGTCGATGTTGTCCCGAGGTGCACCGCGGTCATCGCGGCGAACCAGACGGGAAGGCCGTGCCGCCTGACGGCAGTCGCGATCAGCGACGCGCGCCTCCCGCGCGAAGGCTGTGTCCGGGTCAATGGCTCAGGCGCTCTCTGGACCATACCGGCGTGTAGCATGACGCGCCGAAGGAGGGAGCCGGGTGCAAGCACTGCGCGCCCATGCCGGGCGCGGGGAAGTCCGCGTCGACGTTTTCCGCCTTATCGCGCTGACCGCGTTGGGATGTTTCGCGGTTTTCTACCTGTGGGTCATCCTATTGGGAGGCGGTCCGCCGGGCGGAGACTTCGACCGCGCATGGGCCGGCGCGCTGCGGCTGCGGGCCGGAGAAGCTCTCTACACCAACGTCGGCGATGTGCGGCAGTTCTATACCTGGGCACCCTGGTTGGCCTGGCTCTACCTACCGTTCACCTACTTACCCAAGGCGCCCATGGCCGTTGCGTGGTTCGTCGCCTGCCTGGTCGGTTGGGCCGTCTCACTCTGGCCGGCGCGCCGTTCACCCGGCGTCCTCCTGCTCATCGGCCCTCTGACGTTCTTCGCCGTCTGGAGCGCCAACGTCCAGCCGCTCATGACCGCTGCCCTTGTCCTGGGAGTTCCGCGCCGCTGGGGACCGTTGGCGGTAGGGGCCGCAGCATCGCTGAAGGTATCGCCCATCCTGCTCGTGCTCCCGTGGGTGATGGCACGCGATTGGATGAAGGTCGCCATGGCGCTCGCCGTCTCACTGATTCTCGGCGTCCCCGCCCTCTTCAGCGGAATCGAGCACTATCCGTTCGACCTTGATCCCGAACTCTCGCTGCGCGGGGTGTCACCGATTCTTTTTGCCGCAGTCGGCGCCGCTGCTGTATTGCTGGCGATCACCCTCGGAAAGGGCAGGTTCAGGTGGTGGGCCGCCGCGCTGTCGGTGATCGCGTCGCGACCCAGCCTCGTCCTCTACGACGTCGGCTATCTCCTCGTTGGACTGAGCGATTCGGGCTCGGCTGGTAGGGGTGAGCCCGCTCACTGGAGATACAGGGTGTAGCCCCAGGCAATTCCCCATAGGTTGACCGCGACCCCGAAGGCAATCAGGGCCTTCCACCGCCATGAGAGCGGCGTTCGGATCGCCGAGGCCGCGACGATGGCGATGAACGGCAACGAATCGAGCGTGTAGCGGAAGCCGAGCTGTATCCAGCCGCCACCGTAATAGAGGAGCGACGGGACCAGGACCACGAGCCCTGTCGCCGCTGCCCAGCGCACTACAGTCCGCGACCAGTCGGCTCGGGCCAAAACGGCGATGCCTGGGCTGGCCAGGGCGATCGTCAGGCCAAAGCCGTCGGGCCGCAGAAAGAACGGAGCCGGCGCGGCTACCGGCAGGTGGAGTAACAAGAGCTCCAGGTTCTGCGGGACGTGCGCGAGTGAAAATAGCCCTTGTGCGCGGAGGCCGGCGAGGAATGGCGGAACGGCCGCCAGGGCGTAGCCCGACTCGAGCGGTGAGCCGAAGCGAATGGCGTCATAGCCGACGGTCAGGGCGAGGGCAAGCAATGGGAAGGCAAGGAAGATCGTTGCCTTCTTCCACCCAAACCGCTCACTTTCTGGCCTTGTCAAGACCACGAGATAACCGGCGACGAACGGGACCGCCGGCACCAACGTGGTTCGCGACAGGATCGCCAGCCCGAGCGCCAGGCCGATGATCCAGGCTCGCCGCCGCCCGCCGAGCTCGAGCACGGCAATCAAGCTCCACGCCACGGCGGTCAGCTGCGCGAAGTGCCACGGGCCGGTCCTCACGGTGATCCACCACAGCGGCAGGCTGAACGCCAAGAGGACCACGATCCAGATGGCGTCGCGCCATCGCACACGAGGTTGGAGGCGGCGGACCAGAACCAGGAGCAGCACCACGTCTAGCGCAGCCACCGCCGAATTGATGACCGCCTGCAAGGCGTTGGCCTGGATCGGCCCAAAGAGAGCGACAAGCGGGAGCACGAGGAGCGCAGGGCCGGGACCGAATGGGAGGTAGGCGTGCCCCTGCCAATCGATGACGTCGACGTGTGTCGGCATGAGCGTGGCGTCGATCCATGTCCGACCATGGAGGAACGCATCCGCGAGCAGGAAATAATCGGGCCGCTTGAATGGATAGGCGATGTTCGTCGCCAGGAAGACGCCAAAGGCCGCGGTCGCGACGAACAAGAGCCGATGCGAACCGACCTCGCCGATTAGAGCCGCCGGACGGGTCATGAAGCTGAGGTGCGTTTGAACGGAACGAACTCCAGCAGCCCGAAGATCCAGTAGTAGAGAATCAGGTACGGGCTGGCCGCGAGGCTGGCCAGCCCCAAGCGGCCGCGCCAAGTAAAGAACGTCGCCAGCACCAGGCCGATGGGGATCCACCATGGACCGATCAACGCGGATGGCCCCGCGTTGTGGAGCGCGATCTCGTCTCCGCTGGTGACAAGCCGTCCGAGCCATTCGCCGCCATAACCCACGATCAGCACCAGGACGAGATGCATCGCGAAGATCGCCACCGCCGGCCAGCGCAGCCGCGGCCGCTGCCAGAGCAGCCACGCCGCGACCGGGAACATCAGCGGCCGCGGCACGAGCAGAAGGAGCGCGAGGAAGCCAAGGCTCGCCAGCCGGCTGCCGCGCAGCGCGAGCGCTGCAAGCACCAGCGAGAACGTGAGGATGTTCCCCTCGAAGACGTCGGCCCAGAAGGGGACCGTCAGCAGCGCCAGGATGGCGACCCGGCGCGGTAGGGCCAGCAGAGAGGCGAACTGGGCCACCAACCAGGAGAACGGCCCGAGCGCTGTCAGCGCGAGCAGGATCCAGGCGGCCACCGGCGACCAGCGGAAGGTCCACGGCGGAGAGACGGCATAGGGCGACAACCCAGACGAGATCCGCTGCCCCGCCAGGTGGAATTGGTACCAATCATTGGGGACCGATTGATGGAGTGCCGCGTTGATGAGACCCGCGATGGCAATGAAGTTGACCGCGCCGAGCACGGCGAGGACGGGAAGGAGCGCGATCCACAGCGCGCGTACTCGCCCAATCCGTACGGTCGTCCATCGGTCGAACGCTCTTGTCACGGCGACAGGGTGGCATGTCGCCCAACCGGCGAGTATGACCGAATCGGCTTAGGGTCCACTCGCAAAGCGGCAGGCATAGTGCTTCCGGACTACATCCGAGTCGATTGCCGCCAGGTACGCTCGCGGAGGTCGGCCTGGCCGTCAGCCGACACCGCGAGAGGTCTTCATTGACCAATCCGCTATGGTCGGGCCACCTGGAGGGCACATTGCACAGCCACGGTCACGCCACGACGACTCGAACAGCGGCGGACTTCGCTACCGAGACGGAGTGGGCCGAATGGGTCCGCGACTACTACCGCGACGTCGAGACCTACGACTGGGTTGATGTGGCGGACAACCTCCGTGGGCCGGAAGCGTTCTTCCACCGCAACCGCCGCCGGACCGTTCGTCGCCTCCTGACGAGATACCAGGCGCAGAGCCCAATGCTGGATGCTGGCTGCGGGACGGGCCTGAATCTGGCGTCTCTCCCCGCCGGCAGCGTCGGCCTCGACCTCAACCCGCGCAACCTCAAACTCGTTCGCGCGCGCCTGCCAAAGCACCAGGCGGTCCAAGGCGACATCGAGGCGATGCCGTTCGGCGATGGCTCGTTTGCGACCGTGGTTTGCACCGAGGTCCTCGAGCACATCCCACATCCGGACGCCGCGCTCCGGGAGATCCGCCGCGTGCTGCGGCCCGGCGGCCTCCTTATCGGCTCGGTGCCGTGTCGATCGCTGATCTGGCGGCTGCGCTTCCTGTCGAGCACCTGCCCGGGTAACGAGCCCTTCCACAACGAGTACCGGCGAGCCGAGGTGCTGGACCTCCTCGAGGCGGCGGGACTCGAGATCCGGCGAATGTGGTACTCGGCGCTCCGCTTGAACGTCCTGTTCGCGGCCAGACGGCCCCCCGGTCCAAACGTCCGCGACGTAATGGGTCGTTGACGGGCCGGGGCGCAAGCTTCGGCCAGCAACTAAATGCCTGACAACTTGCAGGCGATGGGCCAACGGGTCGGCAGGGTCATCTCGAGCCGGCTGTTTGTACGCATGCTCCTTAGCGGCGCGCTGGCAGCGAATGCGGTGCTGGTCGGAATCACGGTTTACGGCTTCTTCGTCTCCGAGGTTGGTCACGACTGGGCGATCTATGTCGAAGCCGGACACCGCGCCGGGACCCAGAGCCTCTACCGCTGGGACCAGACATACGCGTGGAGTTATTCGCCAATCATGGCGTATGTCTTCGGTGTCCTAACGCCCATCGGATACGCCGGCTGGACCATCCTGCATGTCGTTGCGCTGGCGGCGTTGCGGAACCCCTGGCTGGCTTTCGTCTCGCTGATCAGCTGGCCGTTCTGGGTCGACATCTACAACGGCAACACCATGGTCTTCGTCTTTGTTGCGGCGGCGATGGCCTTGCGTGGGAGCACAACGGGGACGCTCGCATACATGATCCTCAGCCTCATGATGCCGCGCCCTCTGATGCTTCCCCTGCTCGCCTGGATCGTGTGGCGACGACCCGAATGGCGGGCCAGGAGTGTAGTGGTCCTGCTGCTCTATGGAGGGTTGCTGCTGCTGAGCGGCCAGGGAATCGCCTGGCTGCACGCTCTCACGAGCGTCGGCGATGCGGTGGCAGTCTCGGCGCGCGACATCGGCCCAAGCCTTCTGTTGGGCACGTGGTGGTTGGTGTTTGGCGGCCTGCTCGCGATTGTGCTCACCGCGTACGGCCGCGTGGGACTTGCCAGTATTGCGGTGAGTCCGTATTGGCTTCCGCAGTACCTGATGATGGTCTTGCTGGAAATGCTCCCGTGGAGTTCTCGTATGGCTCCTCGAGTATCCGTCGCGCGATCCTCGCCGGACTAGGAGCCCGGGCCCTTCCGCGAAGGGCGGCTCCCGTGGCGGCGCCGAATGCGGATGAGGCCGATCGCCATCGACGCGATGTCGGACACCGATACCCGGCTTGGGTGATCCCGATGATCAGGCTGAAGCCGCACGGGCACTTCCGTGGGGCGCAACCCCATGCGCTCGGCGACGTATACGAGCTCCGTTGTGAAAAGGAAGCCGCGTTCGAGCAGCTGCGGTGCGATCCGGCGGAGGAGCTCGCCGTCCACAAGGAACGTTCCCTGAGAGTCGCCAACCCGCGTACGGAGGATGAGCCTCCGCAAGAGGCCGAAGCCTGCTCCCAACACTCCGCGTGTCACACCACGTTCGACTTCGGACTCTGGGCGAGCTTTGGACCCGATGATGATGGCTGGCATCTGCCCGCCCTGCGAAGCCGCGAGACGGTCTGCAGCATCGAGGTCGTCGAATCCGAAGGGCAGATCATCGGCCGTCAGGAGCACCGTCGCTCCACGACTGAAGCGCGCACCCACTCGCAGCGCATTTCCCATACCTCTAGGACTTTGTAGCACGGAAAGCGAAACTGGTCCCTCAGGCCAAGCCGAGGCGATACGCTGACACACCTGGAATGTGTCATCCAACGATCCGTTCTCGACCACGATGATCTCGGCTTGGCGATCGGCGAGCCGCGCCGCAAGCTTCTGAATCGTCCGCTCAATTAGGGCCTCGGAGTCGTGGGCAGGAACCACAACCGAGAGGTCCACCCCAGTCCCGGCAGTCGATGGACATGCGGAGGTCATTCCATTCGCTGAACCCAATCGGAACCAACGAGCGCACCGCGTGCGGTCGAGCAAGCCCCGAGGTTGGGCCAGAACATGCGGATATATTGCGATGTCAGTGAACACGCCCGCCGTACGGGCTGCCGCCCGCATCGTCTGGCTGGCGGGCGGCGTCGGCGTCCTACTGGTTCTGGCAGCGATCGCGATCGCGCAAACGCAGAGCGGGAGCCGGTGGAACGGTGACGTCCCACTGTACGACAGCTACGCGGGCGCGCTACTCGCCCGGACCCTCGGTCGGACCGATTTCCTATCTGTCTACCCGCCCCTCGCCTTGGCGCCGATCACCCTACCGCGGCTCATTTCGGGCGATCCGCCGGTCTACGCGTTCCTTTTCGCCGTCGAGATGGCAGTCACTGCAGCAGCGTTGATCCCCGTCGCTTCTAGCACGGCGGCCCGCTGGCCGCAGCTCGCAGGATCCGGAGGAGCAGTCTTCTGGCTTGCCGTCGCGATGGTGCTGGCGGCGGGGATCCTGCCGTGGCGATTCGACCCGGTTCCGGCCCTCGCGACCGCGATCGCGTTGTGGGCAGTTGCCGCTGGGTCGCCGGCGCTGGCGGGTGGCCTCCTAGGATTTGGGACTGCCCTGAAGCTCTACCCAGCCATTCTGCTTCCCGTCGTCCTGGCGTGGTATGCGGTCGGCCGAGACTGGCGGAAGGCCACTGGAGCCCTTATTGGCTTCACCATGGTTGTCGCGCTGGGATTCGGGCTGTATCTGCTGTTTCCAGGGTCTGACCTCCTCCATCTGCTACGGATGCAGGGAGGACGTGGCCTCCAGGTCGAATCTGTCCCCGCGTCTGTCATTGGGGTCGCCGTCGTTGCCGGCGGCATTCCGGCGCCTTCCGTCGTTTTCGAGACCCGTTCCTACAACCTGGTGGGACCCGGCGCGGATGCCGCGCTCGCAATTCTGTCGATTGCGGGACCGCTGCTGATAGCCGCGACCTTTGGGGCAATAGCGTGGTCCTTTGGCCGTCAAGCGAAGGCGGGAAACTGGAACCCCACCGCTCTCGTGATGGCGCTCACGGCCACGTTGCTTGCCCTCGTGCTGGCGCGGCAGGTTTTCTCCCCCCAGTACCTGTTCTGGATGCTCCCCTTCGTCCCCCTGCTACATGGTGCGTACAGGCCGACATTCGCGATCATCCTGGCTCTGACCGGGGCGATCTTCCCGTTCCTTTACGACGGCCTGCTTCGGTTCGATGCCGTCCCAGTCCTCATGCTCGCGGCGCGCAACGGGCTTGTAGTGAGTCTGTTTGTCGCGGTGATGGTTTGGCTCATCCGCAACCCAGCGAGGAGTGCGTAGGACACGGGCCGAGATGGGCGAAATCCAAGCATTCTTCTATAGCTGGCGAAGGCGGCGACGACCGGGCCACCCCAAGGATCTATTGGCCCGGCTGCCATTCCTCTTCGTCACTGCGCTGCTTGTGGGCTTGTCCATTCACGATTCAATCGTCGGGCTTACCCACATCGACGGCTCCGACCTGGACATCTACCGCCGGGCATCGCTTCATATGTTGAATGATGGCAATCCCTATATTTACCTCGGGGAGCCGGGATTCGGAAGCTTTCGGTACGCGGTCTGGTTCGCTATCGCGTACATCCCATGGGCAGTCATCCCTCGGGATGCCGCCATGATCTTCTGGATCCCCGTGTTGCTGGTAGTGAGCATCCTCCCGGTCGCCGACATCATCCGCCGGTACGGACTCTTGGGGTGGGGTTTCGCGGCGCTCATGCAGGTCCTGCTGATCGGGAACGTGGCTGCCGGAAACATCCAGCCGCTCCTGATTGCGGCTCTCTACTTCGGCCTCGACAGCCGCTGGGGGCCGTGGATCGTTGGCACAGCGGCAAGTCTGAAACTTGCGCCGATACTCTTCATTCTGCCCTGGGTCGCGGCCGGCCAATGGCGCAAAGCAGTGACGGCCGTGGTGTTCGCCGGGGTCCTCCTAGCGCCATCGCTCCTCTTTCAGCTCCCCCCGTCCATCCTGGAGTCTCGGATGACGAGCCTGATCGACATCAGTCCGGTCCTCTGGGTCGCAGTCGTTGTTGCGGCCACGTTGGTCGCGTTGAGGCTCGGGCGGACCAAATGGGCATGGCCGGCAGCTGCGTGCGCCGTTGTGCTGGCGCTTCCCCGATTGCTGAACCTCGACCTCTCGTTCTTGATGCCGGCTGTCCGGCCGCCTGCGCCAACGGCCGGAGGCACAGGTGCACGCGAGAGGGGGATATGACGTCAGGCGGACGCCGGTGCGGAGGACGCACGCGGCCGATGCGCAAGATGCGACAAGAGCTCCATCCCGATGAGGGCCAGGGCGAACAGGATGGTCGGGCCGTAGTGGATCCACAGGTTGGCTATGACAGCCATCGCGGCCAAGATCGCCAGCCCAAGGCCGAGGCGCCCACGAGCCGGAATCAGCAGCAGGCCGACGCCGACCGCGAGGCCGGCGCCTGAGTTCCAGACCTCGCGCAGCCCGGAGATCGCGGTCGGGCCGAGCAGGTAGCCGGTCGGCGGAATCGGCTCGCCAAGGGTGGCGAGAATGGAACCGACGACGTCGGGCCCCAACCAGGCCAGAACTACGGCTGCCTGCGCCGCTAGGAAGGCCGTCGCCCAGCCGAGGACTGGCCATCGGCGCTCACGGATGGCGACCACCGCCAGCGTGGCGGGCCACAGCTTGGTCGCCACCGCTAGGCCGAGGAGCAAGCCGGCGAGCCGCCATCGGCCGGTCAGATAGCACCAGCAGAACGCTGCGACGAGCAGCAAGACGAGGTAGTTGTTCGTGCCAAGGTGGAGCCCCTCCAAGTACCAAAGCGTCACCGAGAGGAGACCCACGGCAATGCCCGCCCAGAGCACCGGGGAATGAAGTCTCGCGATCACGGCCACGATGACCACCGCGCCGGCGATGCTTGTCGCCGCCAGGCCCTGCCAGATGACGCCCGCGACGTCGTCCACGGGCAACCCCGCAAGCGGCAGCGCCAAGGCCGCCGAGAACGGCGGCAGCCGGAACTGGGTCGCCGATAGGGGGAGGCCCTGGATCTCCAGTGGAGTCCGATACAGGTCTCGGGCGACCAGCTGGCGCGCGCCGGCATCGAAGACGTGCCAGTCGACGAGCCGGACGTGACCGCTGGTCATCTGCCATCCCGTGGTGATGGCAAAGATCGTCACCCAGAGAAAGACCCCCCATCCAACCGCACCCAGCCCGATGAGCGCGAGTCTCCAGCCCGCACGGGGCAACGCGTTCATAGCGTCGGCGATTCCCGTCCCGGACCCGTCGCCAACCCGGCGACGAGGAAGCTGATCTCGTAGATCAGGAAGCGCGGCAGGGCCAGGAGCAAGGCCACCGCGCCCGCCAGCCACCCGTACCCAGTGCGCGCCAGCGCCCATGCGGCCGCCAGCGCCGCGAGGGCAACAACCGCCCATAGCACCGGCGACACGGTGAGCAGGCTCATCTGTCCTCCACCGATCTGGGTCGAGTAGCCGGAGAGGTCGAACAGCAGCATCGGAGCGACCAGAAGCACCGTGAGAAGGAGGGTAAGGCCGGCCCGGCGCCATTCCCCGCGGCCCGCGTAGACGACGGCCAGAAGCACTGGCGCCACCTTCATCGACGCGGCCAGCGCGACCCACACCGGGCCCGATCGGCGTGGGAGGCCCCAGAGCAGGGCCAGCACCAGCAGCGGCTGGACGTTTCCATAGGCAGCGCCCTCCAGCTGGAACGGGAGGAGCAGGGCGAGTGTCGCCCAGCCGGCGGGGCCGCGCCACAGGAGCGGTGCGACCGATGCCACCGCAGCTCCGAGGCAGAGCGTCATCCAGCCCAGCAGCACGGCGCCCTTGGGCAGGAACGTGAGCGGGATCCAGGCGTACGCGAACCAGGGCGCGTAGCGGTAGAGGGCCGAGTCGGTCGGCTGGCCAGGGACGTAGAGCGGAGCACCATCTCGCAGCCGCATGGCCGCATTCCAGTAGGCGTCCATGTCGGATCCGGTGGATAAGCTCGCCGCGTGACTGAGCTCGGTCCAGCTCGCGAGCCCGATGAGGACCGCGAGCACGGCGGCCCCCACCCAGACGAGCGGCCGAGGACGAACGCTCATTCGGCCACCGCGTAGATGCGCAGCCCGCCCGGCACCTCGAAGGCTGGCCGCGCGGCCAGCCAGGTGGCGTGGTCGCCTGCCGCATCGACGCCCGCGCTTCCCTGCCACAGGTTGAGCGCATCCGTCCTGGCGCCGGGGTCGAGCTGCACCACCACCCACCGGACGTGGTAGGCGTCAACGACCTGCTTGATGACCGGGTACGGATCGAACGGGGCCGCGACGCCAGGGTTCCCGGACAGCAGGGCCAGGGTCGCCGGGTCGCCGTACATGACCACGTCAGAGGTGTGGCCGTTGGCAAGGAACCAGGCGGCTGCCTGCATGTCGAGTCGATGCGACCGGTCCCACTGTCCGTAGATGACCGACGAGCCTATGAGCGACAAGGCCACGGCCCCGAGCGTCCCCACCGCGCCCAGGAATCGGTGGGTCTGCGGCCGTTTGAGGAACGGCCATAAGCGACCGATGGCGCCGGCCACCGGCGCGATCGACGCCAGCGCCATGGGGATCGCGAAGGGGAGCCACGCCGGGGCTGAGTGGTAGAAGGCTCCGTGCGGCGCATGGAAGGTGAACACCGCGCCCATAACGAAGAACATGACGAGCCAGTAGGCGATGAACGGCACGAGCTCGGGCCTGCGGCGATGAATCCAAAGCCCGGGGATGAACGTGAAGAAGAAGATGCCGCCCAGCAGGACCGCGGTCCGGCCCAGGAGGTCGAACCACGACTGCAGCTTGGAGCCGATGATGTTGCCCGGGCCCCAGGCGAGATAGTGAGCGAGATCGACCGGCTGGCCGATGGTGAACTGCTCGTTGTAGCTGGTGATCCACAGCGTGTGGCCGCCCGCCGATGGGAACGGCGAGCCATACAGCCCGATGTCGCGGATGAGCCAGGGCGCGAGGACCAGGCCGAACGCCACCGCACTGCCGACGCCCCAGGTCAGCGCAGCGCCGGCGGTGAGCCGCCGCCCCTCGTGTCTCGCGCGGACGCGAACGATCCAGGCGGTTGCCGGCGCGACGACCAGCAGCAGGCCATCGACCCGGGCAAGGGTCGCCAGGCCCGCGAAGGCTCCGGCCAGGATGAGCCAGAGGCCGAATCGAGCGGAGCGCACCGACTGGATCGAGGCGTAGATCGCGCCGGCGCCGGCGACGCCAAAGACCGCGAAGTTGTCGATAGTTGGGTAGTAGACGAGGAGCGGTCCGGAGAAGATCGCCAATACGGCGGACAGGACGGCGATCCATCGGCTCCTCCATAGATCCCAGGCGACCAGGTAGATAAAGGGAACCAGGGCCGCGGAGAGCACCACCATGGGGATCTGTCCGGCTCGCCAGCTGACACCAAAGAGGTCCATGAAGCCGGCCGCCACGATGGAGGTGAGCGGCATCCAATGGCCGTTGCTGGGGACCGGAAGGACGGCCGGGTTCGGGAGGCGACCACCGACTTCGAGGAAGCTCCAGATGACCGGCACGCTGAAGCCGTGCCCCGTGGCGAGCCTCTCCGCGACGAGGGTGTAGTAGGCAGGGTCGGTGTACGGGGCGTAGTCGACGAGCGCCGCCGCCGCGATGCGCGCGGTGAGGGCGAGCAGCGTCACCGTCACGAGGTCACGGACGAGCCAGCGGCGCGGCGACATCGGGCGGAGTGTAGAGGCCGCCGTTCTCCTCCGGTCATGGCCCGGAACTCCCAGCGGCCGGCCCTCGGCGCTCGGCTATCGTTCGCGCCGATGCGGATCGTCCGGCGGGCGGCGCGCCTGATCGCCATGGCGGTTGCCCTGGGCTGGCTGGGGTACACGCTCGCGTCGTGGTTCCTCGCCTGGAATCCCGCGGACGCTGGCGCGTACTACGGAGCGGCACAACGGCTGGTCGAGGGGCAAACCCTCTATCCGGCGGTCAACCGCGAGGCCCACGAGGTGTACCGATATGCCCCCTGGTTCGCCGTCCTCTGGGTGCCGCTCACCGCGTTCCCCGAGCCTGTCGTCGCCCATGCCTGGTCGATGCTGATGCTCGCCGCCAGCGCCATCGCGGTGTGGCCGGTGGTCCGCCTGGGCACGCCGGCGGCGATCACCCTGAGCGCCCTGCTTGGGGCGTTCCTGGCCGAAACGGCGATGTTCGGCAACGCGCATCCGCTGGTCGTGGCCCTGCTGGTCTGGTCGATCCGCAGTCGAGCGGCGCCAGTATGGGTCGGCGTGGCCACGTCGATGAAGCTGGTGCCCATCCTGTTTGTCCTGCCTTGGGCCGGACGCGGCGAGTGGCGGAAGGTCGCGCTGGCGGTTGGTGCGGCGGCGGTCCTCTTCGCGCCCATGCTGATGTTCGACCTGAGCTCCTATGTGACGAGCCCTGGAACCGGGCTCCTGTCGCTCTACGCCGTCTCGCCGGGGCTGTGGCTCGCGGTCGCGGCGGCCGCGGGGGTCGTGACCGTGATCCTGGCCATTCGGCGCTCGACGTACGCCTGGCTGGCGGCGGCCGTCCTCATGTTCCTGGGGCCGCCCCGGGTTACGACCTCGTATCTCTCCTTCATGCTCGTCGCCGTCGTCATCATGCTGGAGGAGCGCCCCGGAGCGCGATTGGCCTATGCCTGACGGCGCCGCCCAGCTGCTCGCGGCGTTGCGAAATCCGGATGGCGGCTTCCCCCCGTCGGCGGGCGGCGCCTCCGAGCCCGAGCCAACGGCCCTGGCCGCGATCGCGCTGGATGACGCCGACGCGCGCCAGTGGCTCATGGATCACCAACGCTCCGACGGCGGCTTCGTGGTCGGCCCCGACAAGGTCCTCAACGACTCTCCCACGCCCCTCGCGGCTCTTGCCCTTGCCCCAGGAGCGGGCCGCGAGCGAGCGCTCGACTACGTGGTGGCGCACCAGGCACCCGCGCTCGGCGCCGACGACCGGATCCCCCACGACCCAAACACGCGCGGTTGGGGCTGGACGAGCATGACCTTCGGTTGGGTCGAGCCAAGCGCCCGTGCGCTGCTCGTCCTGAAGCTCCTCCGTCCGAAAGCCGAGCAGATCGCCGACGGCAACGCCGTGATGTCCGATCGCGAATGTCACGGCGGAGGCTGGAACTACGGCAACAAGCAGGTGTTTGGGACGCTCTACGAGCCCTTCCTGCAGACGACGGCGGCCGGACTGCTGAGCGTCCAGGACCGGACCGATGGCATCCGCGAACGGGCGATTGCCGTCATCGGGCGCCTGTGGCGTGCAGAACCCGGCGGCCTGGGATTGGGTCAGGCCTCCGCCGCGCTGCACGCCGTCGACCGAGCGGACGCCGATCTCGATGCCCAGCTGACCGCGCTGGTCACCGGGACGAAGCTCTTTGGCGACGTCGTCGCGCTCGCCTGGACCGTGATCGCGTTGGGCGACGCGATCGACCTCCTCAGGATCCGCCCGGCATGAACCGACTCTTCCACCGGCAGATGAGCCGTCGCCGGTTCCTCCTGCGCGCCGCAGAGCTGGGGCTGGCGACTGGGGCGGTGGGTCTCGGCATCGGCGCGATCCTCGAGCGCATCCCGCGCTCTCCGTGGGATACCAGAGCCTTCCCGCCGCCGGGCCGCGCGACCGTGGCGGTCCTCAAGGCGGCCAGCTACAGCGGCGACCTCGAGCAGACTGTCATGGAAGGCCTGCGCCTGGTGGGGGCCGATGTCTCCGGCGCATCGGTCCTGCTCAAGCCGAACATGGTGGAGTTCGACCCGTCGAGCGTCATCAACACCGATCCACGCCTGGTGGCCGCGACGGTGGCCGTCATGAAGCGAATGGGCGCGCGCTTGGTCACGGTGGCCGAAGGGCCGGGGCACCGACGCGACACGCAGTACATCGTCGCCAAGAGCGGGCTGCGGGATCTGCTTCGGGACGTCGATGCGCCGTTCCTGGACCTGAACATCGCGGGCTTGACGAGGGTCCCCATCCGCAGCAACTGGACGCAGCTCGGCGAGCTGTGGCTGCCCACGGACGTGGTGGAAGCGGACATCGTCGTCTCCATGCCCAAGATGAAGACCCACCACTGGGGCGGGGTCACGCTGTCGCTGAAGAACATGTTTGGCACTGTGCCGGGCCGCATCTACGGCTGGCCCAAGAACGTGCTGCACTTCGCCGGGCTGCACGACTCGATCCTGGACGTCGCCTCCACGGTCCACCCGGACATTGCGATCGTCGATGGCATCGTGGGCATGGAGGGTGACGGACCGATCAAGGGCACCGCCATCATGGCGGGCCACCTCGTCTTTGGCCGCGACCCGGTGGCGGTCGACGCCACCGCTGCCCGACTGATGGGCGTCGACGCGTCTCGTGTCGACTACATCGCGGACGCGGGACGCTTCCTGGGCCAGGCACGTCCCGAGCTCATCATGCAAGTGGGCGAGGACCCCGAGCGATCCGCGACCCCGTTCAAGCTGCGACCCGAATTCCAGGGCCTCCGCTCAGGTTCGAGCGTTCAGACACCGCCGGCGAATGCAGCCGGAGGTTGATCGGCGCCATCAGGCGCAGCCGGTTCAGCGCTTGATGAGCAGGCTGCAGTCCTTGACCAGCAGTACCGATATGTCGTCCCGGAACGCCTGGCACCAGCCCGCGTCCTGGGCGGCGCCCTTGACGATGGTCGCGTAGGGCGGGAAGAGCATCGCCTCTACGCCGTATCGCTGCGTCAGGCTGACCCAGTCGCCAGACACGTCACGGATGGTCGAGTAGTCGTTGAGGACCTGCTCTGAGTACATGTCGTTGCGGCCATCGACGAAGACCCGGCCGCCGGAGTCGTAGATCCTTGAGATGACATAGCCTCCCCAGCCGTACTCGGCGAGGACGTGGACGTCGGGCTTCATGTGCAGGAGCATTGTCACGGCCTGCGCCGGATAGGGATCCGGCGGCACGCGCACGATCTGGAGTGGAGAGGCGGGCAGCAGGATCAAGGCGGCCGCGATCGCCACGACCGCACCCGCCACCAGCTCGAGCACGCGCCGCCCAACCGCTATCGAGGGGCGACGGGCTTCGCGACGCGGCCGCAGCCGGCCGAGCCGCTCCTCGATACCCAAGCCAAGGCTCGCCGTCGCGAGGATCGCGGCGATCGGCTCATTGCGA
>Ga0070707_100002436_pt1 | contig 17719 bp, 15 predicted proteins | sample KBSK5502metaG_FD_65468 | JGI IMG/M metagenome (GOLD analysis project Ga0070707, IMG submission 65468) | Corn, switchgrass and miscanthus rhizosphere microbial communities from Kellogg Biological Station, Michigan, USA - KBS K5-50-2 metaG | ecosystem: Host-associated > Plants > Roots >... | reverse complement strand
CGAGGAGGCGGCGCCTCCCCGCCCCCGCCGCACGTCGAAGCGAACGGCGGCCGCCCGCAAGACGAGCAGGAAGACGGCCGAGGTCGTCGTGGCCGGGGTGCGCATCACCAACCCCGACCGGGTCGTGTACCCCGGCCAGGGCCTCACCAAGCGCGACATCGCCCTTCATTACGAGTCGATCGCGGACCACATCCTGCCCCACCTCGTGGGCCGGCCGACGACACTCGTGCGCTGCCCCGAAGGGATGGCCAAGCCCTGCTTCTACCAGAAGCACGTCGGCTACTGGGCGCCCGACACGGTGCGCCGCGTCCGCATCCAGGAGAAGAAGAAGGTCGGCCAGTACCTGGTCGTGGACGATCTGCCCGGACTCATCGGCCTGGCGCAGATGGGGATCCTCGAGATCCACACGTGGAACTCCACCGTGGACCACCTCGAGCAGCCGGACCGCGTGGTCTTCGACCTCGACCCGGACGCGGCCGTGGAATGGCCGGCGGTCGTGAAGACGGCCGAGCGCATCCGCGAGCGGCTCGACGGCCTGGGCCGCGCCGCCTACGTGAAGACGACCGGCGGCAAGGGCCTGCACGTCGTCACGCCGCTGCTCCCCGACGCGGGCTGGGACGAGTGCGCGGAGTTCGCGCGGGATCTGGCCGAGGCCCTGGCCCGTCAGCATCCGGACGAGTACCTCACCGAGGCGTCTAAGGCGGCCCGCAAGGGAAGGATCTTCATCGACTGGCTGCGTAACGTCCGCGGGGCCACCTCGATCGCGGCCTACTCGACCCGGGCGCGCCCGGGGGCTCCCGTCTCGACCCCCGTCACGTGGGACGAGCTGCCGCGCACGCGGCCCGACCAATACACGGTACCGACGCTGCCGGCGCGGTTGGCCTCGCTGAAGAAGGACCCGTGGGCCGGCTACGAGAAGGCGGCGCGGCCCCTGCCGAGGACATAGCTCACTCCCCCATCACGTGGACGACCACCTCCCTTCGGTGGCGGCCCTCCCGATGCTCCCAGACGTAGAGTCCTTGCCACGTGCCCAGGAGCAGCTCTCCCTCCCGCACCGGCACGTGCTCGGAGGTGCGGGTGAGGGCGGCCTTCACGTGGGAGGACATGTCGTCGTCGCCCTCGGCCACGTGCGTATAGAGCGGGTCGCCGTCGGGCACCAGCCGGCTGAGGAACGCCTCGAGGTCGCGCTGCACCGCGGGATCGGCGTTCTCCTGGACCAGCAGGCTGGCCGAGGTGTGGCGGATGAAGACCGTGCACAGGCCCTCGCGAATCCCGGAGGCGCGGAGGACGCCCCGCACGCCGCCGGTGATCTCGGTCAGGCCCCGGCGGGTGGACACCACGAGCGTCTCGCTCCTCTGTTTCATTTGATCCGCGGCCCTCTTCGCATTAGTCTAGGCGTTTCGTTGGGACTGAATGGAGCCGCGGACGATGTTGCTGAAGCCGAGTCGGGTGGTCCTGGCGGTGGCGCTCGTCGCCGCCGGCGGTTGCGGAGGCGGCTCGTCGCCCACCGTCCCGCCTGTGACCACGCCCACCGCGGCCCCCACTCCGACGCCGACGCCGAGCGCCACCCCGACACCGGCCGCGACCTCCTGCCGGTACGGGATGGGGACGGTCGACACCTCGTGCGCGCGCACCAACAACCCCGCCTTCATCGGCGACGTGAACGCCGCCATCAACCTGCTCGCCCAACAACACCCGGAGCTGTTCAACTTCAACGACACCAACGGCGGGGACGCCTGGCGCGTCCTCGACTCCGACCGCTTCTACGCCGGGGTCATCGCGAACCTGCAGGCCAAGGACTACTGCGCGGACTTCGACCTCCAGAACCTCCAGGTCAAGAACAGCAACGACTTCAGCGAGGACTACGACATCCTGCTGTCGTCGAGCTTCATCCGCCGCGGGGCCAGCGCCTATCGCGAGACGTGCACGCCGGCCAACTTCCCCCTCGACCCCGCGGAGGTCATCGACAGCGTGCGGGTGGCCTTCTTCGGCTTCAGGTGCCCGGACGACGTCGCGATCCCCAGCAACGGCGGGAACCGCCTGCCCGTCGGCTGCACCGGCAACGTGACCGCGACGCCGAAGAACAAGCAGAACCAGGACGTCGACCCCCGGATCCACGGCACCCAGATCACGTGGACGTGGGAGCTCGAGAGCGGCCACCCGGCGGACCTCATCAACTATCCCGACCAGCCCTTCAACAAGAGCGTGGTCGGCCTCTCCGTCGGCAACTTCACGCTCTGCGCGATCGTGAAGGAGGTGCAGGGCTGCCTGCACGGCGAGGTCGTCACACCGTCGCCCCGTTAGCTCTTCGGTCGGGCGAGACCGGGCACTACCTTCACGGCGGGCACTCGGGTCAGCGCCGAGGGCGCGAGCTTGATCTTCGAGGACCGGCCGCCGCCGCCGAGGATGATCCACTCCGGCGCCATCACCGCTTCGTCGACGTAGATGGGAATGCCCTCGGGAAGGCCGAAGGGCGTCACGCCGCCCACCGCCATCCCCGTGACCGCGATCGTCTCCTCGGCCGAGGCGAAAGACAGGCGAGAGACGCCGAGCAGGCCCCGCACCGCGTGGTTGACGTCGAGGGAGGTGGTGGCCAGCACCACGCACGCCGCGTGGACCTTCGGCTCCTTCTTCGACGCGACCAGGATGGTGTTCGCGGAGCGGTCGGGGGGGATGCCGTAGCGGGCGCAGAAAACCGCGGTGTCGGCGGCCTCGGGGTCGCACTCGAGCCGCTCGTACTCGACTCCGAACCGCGCGAGCGCGGCGAGCACCCGCGCTTCCGGATCGGGCATGCCGGGCGCAGGCTATCATGGGCGGACGCATGGACCCGATCTACCGCAGCGCGCTGAACCGCGACGTGCCGCCGGCGCGCCCGGGCGAGTTCGGCCCCCTCCGCATCGGCGCGATCCCGGTGTGGCCGCCGGTGGTGCTCGCGCCCATGGCCGGCGTCACCAACCCGCCCTTCCGTACCCTGTGCCGGAGGTACGGGGCTGGCCTCTACGTCAGCGAGATGGTCACCGCCCGCGCGCTCGTCGAAGGCAACCGCAAGACGCTGCTGATGGCCAGCTTCGGCGCGGAGGAGTCGACCCGCAGCCTTCAGCTCTACGGCGTCGATCCCTTCTACGTGGGCGAGGCGGTGCGCCTCCTCGTCGGCGAGGGCCGCGTCGACCACCTCGACCTCAACTTCGGCTGCCCGGTGCGCAAGGTCACGAGCCGCGGGGGCGGGGCCGCCATCCCGGTGAAGCCTCGCCTGCTGCGGAGCATCGTGCGCTCGGCGGTGGGGGCGGCGGGCGGCGTCCCGGTCACGATCAAGTTCCGCATCGGGATCGACGAGCAGATCCTCACCTACCTCGACGCGGGCCGTATCGGCGAGGACGAGGGCTGCGCGGCGGTCGGGCTTCACGCGCGCACCGCCGCCCAGCTCTACGACGGCGAGGCGTGCTGGGGCGCGATCGCCCGGCTCAAGCAATCGGTCACGCGCATACCCGTCCTCGGCAACGGCGACATCTGGGAGGCGGAGGACGCCCTCCGGATGATGCGGACGACGGGCTGCGACGGCGTGATCGTGGGCCGCGGCTGCCTGGGACGGCCGTGGCTCTTCCGCGACCTCGCCGACGTGTTCGAAAGCCGCGAGCCGGCCGACCCGCCCGGCTTCGGCGGCGTCGTCGACGTGATGCTCGAGCACGCGCGCCTGCTCGCCGAGTGGCTGGGGGAAGAGGCCACGGCCATGCGCTCGTTTCGCAAGCACAGCTCGTGGTACACGAAAGGCTTCCGCGGCGGGGCTCCGCTGCGGCAGCGGCTCATGCAGGTGGCGCGCCTCGTCGAGCTGCGCGACGTGCTGTCGGAGGTCGACCGCGCCCAGCCGTTCCCGCCCGACGCCGTGCGCGTGCCCCGCGGGAAGACGGCCGGCCGGCAGAAGGTGGCGCTGCCGGAAGGCTACCTGGACGATCTGGAGGACGACACGCCGCCGGGGATCGAGGCGGAAGCCGCCGACTCCGGGGGATAAGATCATGATTTCTGCGGGTGGCCTGAAGCAGGCCGGAATCCTGTTTCTGAGTGTGTGCAGCACCGTTCCCTTGCGCGCCGGGGAGAGCCGGACGCCGGCCGCGGAGGCGAAACCCAACATCATAGTCATCCTCGCGGACAACCTCGGCTATGGAGAGCTGGGCGTCTATGGCGGCGGGATCCTGCGCGGGGCTCCCACGCCCCGCATCGATCGGCTCGCGAGCGAGGGCATGCGCCTGCTCAATTTCAACGTCGAGGCTCAGTGCACCCCCTCCCGCTCCGCGCTCATGACCGGCCGCTTCTCGATCCGGTCCGGGACCTACCAGGTCCCCAGAGGCGGAGCCCCGGAGGGGTTGACGCAGTGGGAGATCACCATCGCGGAGCTGTTGTCGGCGCGGGGTTATGCCACAGGCACCTGGGGCAAGTGGCATCTTGGCAGCACCGAGGCGCGCTTCCCCACACATCAGGGCTTCGACGAGTGGTACGGGATCCCACGCTCGTACACCGAGGCCCTGTGGCCGTCCCTGAACGAGACCAACAGCGCCTGGCCTTCGGTCGGCACCCGGCAGGGCTGGAACCCGGCGATCGTTCCGCTGGAGCCTGTCTACGAGGCGCGCAAGGGAGAGAATGCCCGACCGGTCGCGCAACTCGACCTCGAACGACACCGGCGGATGGACGAGGAGATCACCTCCCGTGCCGTCGGATTCCTCAAGCGACAGGCGAGCTCGGGCCGGCCCTTCTTCGCTTATGTGTCGATGAGGCTGGTTCACATGCCCACGACGCCGCATCCGGAGTTCACCGGCAAGACCGGCAACGGGGACTGGGCCGATTGCCTCAACGAGCTGGATCATCGCACCGGCCAGATCCTGGACGCGATCCAGGAAGCCGGGATCGCAGACAACACCGTCGTCATCTTTGCCAGCGACAATGGCCCGGAGGGTACACATCCCTGGGAAGGCGACAGCGGGCCGTGGCGGGGTACGTACTTCACGGCCATGGAAGCCTCGCTGCGTGCGCCTTTCATCATCCGCTGGCCGGGCCGAGTGCCGGCGGGGAGCGTCAGCAACGAGATCGTGCACATCGTTGATCTGTACCCGACGCTGGCGCGCGTGGGCGGCGCCGAGATCCCGGAGGATCGGCCGATCGACGGCGTAGACCAGTTGGACTTCTTCCTGGGCAAGCAGGCGAATTCCAACCGCGAAGGCTTCCCCGCCTACGTGGCCGACCGGCTCTCCGCCGTCAAGTGGCGGAACTGGAAGATGCACCTCATCCAGCAGGATCACATGTACGACGCCCCGCAGAAGCTCCCGCTGCCCAGGATCATCAACCTCCTCACTGACCTGAAGGAGGAGCGCGACGTGCTCATATACAGCGGCTGGGTCACCTACCCGATGATGAAGATCGTGCGTGACTTCGAGGCCAGTCTCGAGACATACCCGCCGATCAAGGTGGGCACACCGGATCCCTACGTACCTCCGGCGCCGGCCGCCCGTCGCGACCGCAGCGGCGGGAATTGATGGGAGAGGACGCCGCCGGGCGCGCGATCAAAACTGCGCCGGGAAGCACGTCGTTATGTAGGCGCCCGGCCCCTTGCGGATGTAGCCTCCGGTCGAGACCCAGATGTTGTACTGCTCGTTGAAGTCGTTGCTGGTCTTGACCGCGATCTCCTCGAACTCCTCGACCGCGCACACGCCCTGGGCGTGGATCGCCTCCACCACCGCCTTGATGTACCGGCTGCGGTCCAGCACCCTGTAGTTCCCGTCGAAGAGATCGTCGTGGAGATCGAACAGGCCCGGGTGGTCCCTCACGGTCTGGGCGATCGCGTTGTCCACGTAGTGGTTGAGCTGGGGTGTGAGCTTGGGGCAGGTGTTGTGCAGGTCGGGCATCGCGGGCAGCGGGCACGAGAAGGCCTGAGGGGTCGCGGCGGGAGCCGGAGTCGGCGCCGGGGTCGGGGCGGGATTGCTCGCGGCGGGACTCTTGCCGCCGGAGCCGCATCCGGCGAGCGCGCCGGCGCCGAGCACGACGGCGGCGAAGGCACGGTTCATCTTCAGCAATGGGCCTCCCAGATAGAGACTGATGGGCCTCCCGGAAAGAGCACGGGCCGGATTCTAGGGGAGACCGGCTCCCGATCAGGTCCGAAACACCCTAGCGCTGGAAGGCGTACGACAGCTTCATGAAGAACTGCCGGCCGACCCGGTCGAGGTGCTGCGCCGTCTCGTCCAGCTCGCGGTTGTCGCCGTAGCCCGCGAACAGGACCGTCTGCCAGTTGAGCTTGTAGGCGAAAAGGGCGGAGCCCCCGAAGCGGCCGTCCTTGCGCGCGACCTCGGTCGAATACAGGGTGGGATCGCGGCGGGTGCTGACGTACTGGCCGATGACGCGCACGAAGGCGCGCGCGGTGAACGTGTAGGTCGCGCGGAGCCGGTCGACGCTGGCGGTGAAGAGGCGGGCGCGGCCGCCCGTGGGGTTGGCCACGTTCAGCCACCGCCGCGCCTCGTTGAACCGCAGCTCGAGGTGGTTGGTGGGGCGGAAGGTCGCGTTGAAGTTGATGTTGGCGCCGGTGCCGGTGCGGACGCCGTCGAAGTCGATCTCCTGCCCCACGAACCCGTCGACGCCGATCTGGTTGAACTTCAGCGACGGGCTCAGCTGCACGACGTAGAGGAGCTGCCGCCGCGGCAGCGTCACGGTGCCGGCGCGCACGCGGTCGAACGCGTACCAGAAGCGGAAGAACGAGCTCCACTTGCCGTCCATGCCCGCGCCGACGGAGAGGCGCCGATTGAGCAGGCCCCCTTCGCGATCGGTGGAGCGGTCGAGGATGTAGAACGTCCGCAGCCGCCGCAGGAAGCCGTTCGGCCGGAACGTGTAGCCGCCCTCGAGGTCGGTGCGGCGGTAGCCGACCTGGGGCACGAAGCCGTCATCGGCGCGGAAGTCGTTGCCGAAGTCGTGGTACTGCGCGAACCAGTCGACCGTCTTCGTGGTGTGGAGCCACCACGCGATCGCCCCGTGTCCCTTCAGCGCGCGGCCGTCCCACTCGGCGGCCAGGTCCGGCTGGATGGGCGTCCGGCTGTCGCTGAAGAGGACCTGGCCGGTGACGGTATCCTTCGTCGACGGCCGCCACTGGAAGTCCGGCCCGACGACCCGGTTGTGGCCGCCGCCCCGGATCTCGCGGTCGGTCCCGAGCAGGCTCAGGAAGGACTTGCCGATGTCCCGGCGGAACCGGCCGATCGCCACGAACGAGCGGAACTCCTGGTTGGCGAGGTCGGAGCTGTTGGGGCCGGGAAGGATCACGCTGCCCCCCCCGTCGTCCTCGGCCATGAGCGCCGTGTACGCCGTCGAGCCGAACTTGCCCGTGCCCCGCACGCCCCAGCGCGGGGCGGTGACCGTTCGCGTGTACACGGCCTGGATGGGCGTGCTGAACAGCTCGCTGCCCTCCAGGAAGAACGGCCTCTTCTCCGAATAGAAGAGGGCAAACCGCTCGTTGACGCCGATCTGGGCGATATCGGACTCGATCTGCGAGAAGTCGGGGTTCACCGTGGCGTCGACCGCGGTGCTGGCGGTGGGCGTCCATTTCACGTCGAGGCCCGCGTCGCCCTTGACCTTCTCGTTGTGCCATGGGGTGCCGGGGCCGTCCGTGGCCGCGCCCGCCTGGCGTCCGGTGGCGTAAGGGGCCAGCACCAGGTGGCCGCCGGAGGGCAGGCCCTCCAGGCCCGTGACCGAGGTGCTGCGGCAGACGAAGCAGCTGCCGCCCCGCGGCAGCTTCACGTTGAAGAACTGGTAGCGGTAGTCGCGAGGGTAGTTGCGATAGAGCATGATCCGCCACGTGCGCGGATCTCCCTTTGGATACCGGAGGGAGGAGAAGGGGATCCTGATCTCCAGCGTCCAGCCCTCCTTGGTGATGCGCGCCTTGGCATCCCAGTAATAGTCGGGAGAGGAGTCCTCGTTGCCGGACGGGTCGTCGAGGACCGAGTCGTACTGGATGCTGCGCGGGTTGGCGACGAAGAGGATGCCGGTCTTGCCGTCGTTGCGGGTGTCGAGCAGCACGCCGCCGTAGTCGGTGGTCCCGGGGAGGTTGTCGCGGTCGCCGAGGGGGGCGCGGATCCTGGACGGGTCCGGGTCCTGGAACTCGAAGCCCGCGTAGAAGAACTTGTCGTCGTAGGTGAGATACCCGACGTTCTTCACCTTCGGCGTCGTGTTGTCCCCGGGATTGGTCTCGTACCAGGTGTCGACGCGCGCGGCTCCCTTCCAACCCTCGTCGGAGAGGTCGCCGTCGATCGTGATCGGTCCGGCCGCACGGTGGATGTCGATGGGCGGCGGGGCCGTGTCCTCCGCGGGCCATGCGAAGGCCACGCTGCGCATCATCAATAAAATCAGGATTTTGAACGCCCGAGACAAGGGCATGATGTGCGCTTATACGACGTTACTCGTAGACGATTGGTTGGGGGGAAAGTTCCTCACCCGATCCTTGACTTTTTCGTACAGATTCAATAGATTTGCAGTTGGAGGACTCCCCCGACAATGAGCTCGGACTCGATCACCGCCCAGGACATCGCTCAGCGCGAGTACCGCGCCGGCTTCGTCACCGACATCGAGTCGGAGTCCGTCCCCGCGGGGCTCAGCGAGGACGTCATCCGGCTGATCTCGGCCAAGAAGGGCGAGCCGGAATGGCTCCTGGAGTGGCGCCTGAAGGCCTACCGGCACTGGCTCACGATGAAAGAGCCGACGTGGGCGAACGTCCACCATCCGCCCATCGACTACCAGTCCATCGTCTATTACTCCGCCCCCAAGCAGAAGAAGGACGGGCCGAAGAGCCTGGCCGAGGTGGACCCCAAGCTGCTCGAGACCTACGAGAAGCTCGGGGTCCCGCTGCACGAGCGGGCGAAGCTGGCCGGGGTGGCGGTGGACGCCGTCTTCGACAGCGTGTCCGTAGCGACCACCTTCCGGGAGAAGCTCGAGGAGGTGGGAGTGATCTTCTGCTCCTTCTCCGAGGCGGTGCAGAAGCACCCCGAGCTGGTGCGGAAGTGGCTGGGCTCGGTCGTGCCCTACACCGACAACTTCTTCGCCACCCTCAACTCCGCCGTCTTCACCGACGGCAGCTTCTGCTACGTCCCCAAGGGCGTGCGGTGCCCGATGGAGCTCTCCACCTACTTCCGCATCAACGCCGCCAACACCGGCCAGTTCGAGCGGACGCTGATCATCGCGGAGGAGGGGGCGTACGTCTCGTACCTTGAAGGTTGCACGGCCCCGATCCGCGACGAGAACCAGCTCCACGCGGCGGTCGTCGAGCTCATCGCGCTCGACCACGCGCAGATCAAGTACTCGACGGTGCAGAACTGGTACCCGGGCGACAAGGAAGGTCGGGGCGGCATCTACAACTTCGTGACCAAGCGGGGCAAGTGCCTGGGGCGGGCGTCGAAGATCTCCTGGACCCAGGTCGAGACCGGCTCCGCGATCACGTGGAAGTACCCGAGCTGCATCCTCCAGGGCGACGACTCGGTGGGCGAGTTCTACTCGGTGGCGCTGGCCAACAACTACCAGCAGGCCGACACCGGCACCAAGATGATCCACATCGGGAAGAACACGCGCTCCACCATCATCTCCAAGGGGATCTCCGCCGGCCACGGCCAGAACACGTACCGCGGCCTGGTGCGGATCGGCAAGGCGGCCGACGACTCCCGCAACTACTCCCAGTGCGACTCGCTGCTCCTGGGGGACCTGTGCGGGGCCCACACCTTCCCCTACATCGAGGTGCTGAACTCCACCGCCCAGATGGAGCACGAGGCCTCCACCTCCAAGATCGGCGAGGACCAGCTCTTCTACTTCCAGCAGCGCGGCATCGCCCCCGAGGACGCGGTGAGCATGATCGTCAACGGGTTCTGCAAGGAGGTCTTCAAGGAGCTGCCGATGGAGTTCGCGGTGGAGGCCCAGAAGCTCCTCGGCGTGAGCCTCGAAGGGTCGGTGGGCTGATGCTCGAGGTCGAGGACCTCCACGCGAGCGCCAACGGGCGCGAGATCCTGAAGGGCGTCGACCTCGCGGTGAAGGCGGGCGAGGTCCACGCGATCATGGGGCCCAACGGCTCCGGCAAGAGCACGCTCGCCCACGTGATCGCCGGCCGCCCGGGCTACGAAGTGACCCGGGGCCGCGTGCTCTACAAGGGGCAGGACCTGCTCGCGATGACCCCGGAGGCGCGGGCCCGCGAGGGCGTGTTCCTGGCGTTCCAGTACCCGGTGGAGATCCCGGGCGTGAGCAACGTCTATTTCCTCAAGGCCGCCCTCAACGCGATCCGCAAGCACCGGGGCCAGAGCGAGCTCGACGCGATGGACTTCCTGTCCCTCGTGAAGGAGAAGGCGAAGCTCGTGGACATCGACGAGAGCCTCGTCAAGCGGCCCGTGAACGAGGGCTTCTCCGGCGGCGAGAAGAAGCGCAACGAGATCTTCCAGATGGCGATCCTGGACCCGCAGCTCGCGGTCCTCGACGAGACCGATTCCGGCCTCGACATCGACGCCCTGCGCATCGTCGCCGGCGGCGTGAACCAGCTCCGCACGCCGGAGCGGGCGATCGTGCTCGTGACGCACTACCAGCGGCTGCTCGACTACATCGTCCCCGACGTCGTTCACGTGCTGCTCGACGGCCGCATCGTCAAGTCGGGCGACAAGGAGCTGGCCCGCGAGCTGGAGGCCCGCGGCTACGAGTGGCTGGAGGCCCCGGCCGCACCATGACCCCGTCCCCGGTCGCCACCGAGACCGAGCTGTATCGGGCCGAGTTCGAGGCCTTCGCCGCCGGTCGGCCCGCGCCCGAGGCCGCCTGGCTTCGCCGGCAGCGTGAAGAAGCGATCGAGCGCTTCCAGGAGCGCGGCTTCCCCACCGTGGCCGAAGAGGACTGGCGCTTCACGAACGTGGCTCCCATCGCGCGCACGGCCTTCCGGCGCCCCGCGCCGGGGGAAGCGTCGGGAGTGCGGGCGGTAGACGTGGCCGCCTTCGGCTTCGAGCGCGCGTTCGCGGGCCACCAGATCGTGTTCGTCGACGGCCGCCTCGCCCCGGGGCTGTCGTCGATCACGCCGGAGGGCGGCCTGCAGATCGGCAGCCTGGCCGAAGTGCTCTCGCGGGAGCCGGAGCGGCTCCAATCCCGCCTCGGCCGCGTGGTCAGCGGGGGCTCGTCCTCCTTCGCCGACCTCAACGCGGCGTTCTTCGAGGACGGGGCCTTCGTCTTCATCCCGCCCGGCCTGGCCGTGGAGAAGCCCATCCACCTCGTCTTCATGTCTTCCCGGGGAACGGGCTCCGCGCCCATGCTCAGCCATCCCCGCACGGTCGTGGTCGCCGGCCGCGGCAGCCAGGCCCAGGTCGTGGAGAGCTACGCGGGCGCCCCCGGCGCCGCGTACCTCGCCAACGCCGTGACGGAGATCGTCCTCGAGGACGGCGCGGGCCTCGAGCACTACAAGGTCCAGCGGGAGAGCGAGGCGGCGTTCCACGTGGGCCTCACCGCCGTCGTCCAGGGCCGGGCCAGCCGCTTCAAGTCCCATTCGTTCGCCCTCGGCGGGCGGCTCGCGCGCAACGACGTGCGGCAGCTCTTCGCCGCCGAGGGAGGCGAGTGCGAGCTCAACGGGCTGTTCGCGGTGGCGGGCGAGCAGCACACCGACACCCACACCGTCATCGACCACGCCCAGCCCCACTGCACGAGCCGCGAGCTCTACAAGGGAATCCTGGACGGCAAGTCCCGGGGCGTCTTCGTCGGGCGCATCCTCGTGCGCGAGGGCGCCCGCAAGACCGACGCCCACCAGACCAACAAGAACCTGCTCCTGTCGCGGGAGGCGCTGGTCGACAGCGTCCCCCAGCTCGAGATCCTGGCCAGCGACGTCAAGTGCAAGCACGGCTCCACCACCGGCCAGCTGGACCCCGCCGCCCTCTTCTACCTTCGCTCGCGGGGAATCCCGGAGGCGGCCGCCCGGAGCCTTCTCGTGTGCGCCTTCGCCAGCGACGTCGTGGGCCGCGTGCGGGTCCCAGCCTTGAAGGCCGGCCTCGAGCGCCACCTGCGGGAGCACCTGCCCGGGCTCCGCGACCGGGAGATCCAGGAGGCGGTCCTATGAGCACATCCCCCGACGTCCGCCGCGAGACCCGGCCCTCTTCGACGGTCGCCATCGACCTGGCCGCGGTGCGGCGGGACTTCCCGATCCTCTCCCGGCAGGTCCACGGCCGGCCGCTCGTCTACCTGGACAACGCGGCCAGCAGCCAGAAGCCCCGATCCGTGATCGAGGCCGAGCGCAGCCTGTACGAAGGGTACTACGCCAACGTCCACCGCGGCGTGCACTCGCTGTCCATGGAGTCGACCGACGCCTTCGAGGCGGGGCGGGTCAAGGCGCAGGCCTTCCTGAACGCGGCCTCGACGCGGGAGATCATCTTCACCCGCGGCACGACCGAGGCCATCAACCTGGTGGCGGCGACCTTCGGCCGCTCGCGGGTGGGCGCCGGGGACGAGGTGCTCGTGTCCGGCCTCGAGCACCACTCCAACATCGTGCCCTGGCAGATGCTCTGCGCGGAGAAGGGGGCCCGGCTGCGCTCGGTGCCCATCAACGACGACGGCGAGGTCCGCCTGGAGGAGCTGGAGCGGCTGCTCACGCCGCGGACGCGGATCCTCGGCATGGCCCACGTCTCCAACGCGCTCGGAACGATCAACCCGGTGGCGCAGATCGTCGAGATGGCCCACGCCCGCCGCGTCCCCGTGCTCCTCGACGGCGCCCAGGCCGCGCCCCACGTCGCGGTGGACGTGCAGTCGATGGGCTGCGACTTCTACGCCTTCTCCGGCCACAAGATCTACGGCCCGTCGGGCATCGGCGTGCTCTACGGCAAGGCCTCGCTGCTCGAGGAGATGCCTCCCTACCAGGGCGGAGGGGACATGATCCTCTCCGTCAGCTTCGAGAAGACCACCTACAACGAGCTGCCCTACAAGTTCGAGGCGGGCACGCCCAACATCGCGGGCGTGGTCGGGCTGGGGGCGGCCCTCGACTGGGTCACGGGCATCGGCCTCGACCGCATCGCCGCGCACGAGCATTCGCTGCTCGAGTACGGCACCCGGCGCCTGCTCGAGATACCCGGGCTGCGCATCATCGGCACCGCGCGCGAGAAGGCGGCCGTGCTCTCGTTCGTGATCGACGGCGTCCACCCCCACGACATGGGCACGGTGCTGGACTACGAGGGCGTGGCCGTGCGCACCGGCCATCACTGCGCGCAGCCGGTGATGGAGCGCTTCGGCGTTCCCGCCACCACGCGCGCTTCCCTGGCCGTCTACAACACGAAGCAGGAGATCGACGTCCTCGTGGCGGGGATCGAGAAGGCCCGGGAGATGTTCGTATGAGCTCGGAGCTGAGGGAGCTCTACCAGGAAGTCATCCTCGACCACAGCAAGCGGCCGCGGAACTTCCGCGAGCTGCCCGCGGCCACCGGCCGCGCCGAGGGCTACAACCCGCTCTGCGGGGACCGCGCCACCGTCTACGTCGAGCTGGAGGGCGACCGCGTGAAGGACGTCAGCTTCAAGGGCGCGGGCTGCTCGATCTCCACCGCCTCGGCCTCGATGATGACCGAAGCGCTCAAGGGCAAGACGCGGGCCGAGGCCGACGCGCTGTTCGATCGTTTCCACCGCCTCATCACCAGCGACCCGTCGCGCGCGGCCGAGAACGTCGCGCCCGAGCTCGGCAAGCTGGCCGCCTTCTCCGGCGTGTGCGAGTTCCCGGTGCGGGTGAAGTGCGCGTCGCTGCCGTGGCACACCCTGCGCTCGGCCCTGGAAGGCGAGGCCACCCGGGTCTCCACGGAAGAGACCGAGGCCAGCCGCGGCGAGGCCGAAGGCAAGACGCGGCCGGAGGGCTCGTCATGAGGGAGGAGACCGTCCTTTCGCGCGACATCGAGGGGACCGCCATCCCCTACGGCGACAAGGTCCCCCTCACCGCGGGCAGCCCCGTGATCATCAGCCAGGCCCTGGGCGGCTCCTACACGGTGGTGACGATGCAGGGCTACATGGTCCGCATCGACGGGAAGGACGCCGACGCCATCGGCAAGGAGACCCTGGCCGCGCCGAGCGCCGAAGAGCTGGCCGGGCGGCCCCTCGTGGACCTCGTCTGGGACCAGCTCAAGACCTGCTACGACCCCGAGATCCCCGTCGACATCGTGGAGCTGGGCCTGGTGCATTCCGCGGAGGTCGCGCCGCTGCCGGAGGGTGGCCAGAAGGTGTCGGTGCGGTTCACGCTCACCGCTCCCGGCTGCGGCATGGGCGACATCCTGCGCCAGGACATCGAGCGCAAGGTGCTCGCGCTGCCGGACGTGAAGGAGGCCGACGTACAGGTGCAGCTCGACCCGCCGTGGGACCAGAGCCGGATGTCGGATGCCGCCCGTCTTCAGCTGGGACTGATGTGAGGGGGAACGCATGAAGCTCAGTGCCCAAGAGGAATACGGCTTGCGGTGCCTGCTGCGCCTCGGCCGCGAGGGCGAAGGCGTGAGCCTGACCATCTCCGAGCTCAGCCAGCGCGAGGGCATCTCCGCGCCCAACGTGGCCAAGCTGATGCGGGTGCTCCGCCGCGGCGGGTACGTGCGCAGCACGCGCGGCAAGGAGGGCGGCTACACGCTCGCCCGGCCCGCCGAGGGGATCAACCTGGGCGAGGCGCTCGCTGTTCTCGGGGGCCGGCTCTACGACCCCGCCTTCTGCGGGCGCCACTCCGGCGTGGAGCGCCTCTGCACCCACATGCCCGACTGCTCCATCCGTTCGGTGTGGCGGCTCGTCCAGGGCGCGGTGGACCAGGTGCTGGGCCGCCTCAGCCTTCGCGACCTGCTCTGCAGCGAGGAGCAGATGAGCGGGTGGAAGGGCTCGAGCGCGGGAAACCTGCCGGTGGTCTCGCGCCCCACCGCCTGAGGACCCAACTCAGGCCTGCGCGATCGTCGGCTGCTTCCTGCCGAAGCCGGTCGCCTGCTCGAACGCGTGGGCCATCTGCAGCACGCCGAGGTCGTCGCGGTACCGGCCCACGATCTGGATCCCGACGGGCAGGGCGTCGGTGGTGAACCCCGCCGGCACCGAGGCCGCGGGGCGGAAGGTCGTCGTGATCCAGTAGGCGGACTTCATCCACGCGACGTAGCTCTCCATCTTCACGCCCTCGATCTCGTGCGGCCAATCGAGCGTGGCGTCGAAGGGCGGCACCTGGTTCACCGCGCAGGCCATGAACTCGTACTTGTCCTGGAAGCGCCGCATGCGCTCCAGGATCTCGCCGTGCTGCGCCATCGCCCGCGCAATGTCGGCGCTGCTGATGCGTGATCCCGACTCGATCTGCCAGACCGCCTCCGGCTTCATCTGGTCCCGATGCTTCTCGAGCACGGGCCCGAGCGCGCTCCAGGACATCCACAGGCGAAGGTCGAGGAACACCTTGTCGGCGCCGCTCAGGGCGGGGCACGCGTCCTCCACGATGCAGCCCAGATCCTCGAAGGTCTGGCGCCGCGCCTGGAGCACGGAGCGCACCCGCCGGTCGAGCGGCAGGCCGCCCAGGTCGGGGCACCAGGCGACCCGCACTCCCTTCAGGTCGCGATCCAGTCGGCCGGCGAAGACCGAAGGGTCGGACGGATAGCCTCCCGGGTCGCGCGGATCGGCGCCGGCCATCACGCTCAACAGGAACGCGGTGTCGGCCACCGACCGGGCCATCGGCCCCTTCACCGAGAAGCCGACGAACGGCATCGGGGTCGGAGCCACCGGCACGAGCCCGACGGTGGGGCGGAGGGCGACGACGTTGTTGAAGTTCGCGGGGTTGCGGAGCGAGCCGCCCAGGTCGCTGCCGTCGGCCAGGGGCAACATGCCGGTGGCGAGCGCCGCCCCCGCGCCGCCGCTCGACCCGCCCGCGCTCTTCGTCAGGTCGTAGGGATTGACCGTCGTTCCGTAGACCTTGTTGTAGGTGTGCGAGCCCATCCCGAACTCCGGCACGTTCGTCTTGCCGATGGGCACCACGCCCGCCTTCCGCAGCCGCTCGACGAGGACCGTGTCCTCGGTCGGCCGGTCGTCCTTGTAGATCGGGGAGCCGCGCGTGCAGGGAAAGCCGACGGCGGCCTCCAGGTCCTTGAAGGCGAACGGAAGGCCGTGCAGAGGCCCGACGTTCTCTCCTCTTCCGAGGCGCCGATCGGCCTCGTCGGCGAGGGCGAGACAGGCGTCGTCGTCGAGCTTCGCCACGATGGCGTTGATGCGGGGGTTCACCCGCGCGATCCGTTGCAGGTGCGCCGCCATCACCTCGCGCGCCGAGAGCCGGCGCGTGCGGATGAGGCGCGCCAGCTCGCGCCCGCTCATGAAGCAGACGTCGCTCGCCGCCCCCGGCGCGGCGGCCGGAGCCGCCTCGGCCACCGCGCTCACCGCCACCGTGGCCCCGGCCGCCTTCAGGAATCCCCGTCGGTTCACGCGGCTAGGTTAGCACCGGTCGGTTCGACCTCGCCGCGCCCGGCCCCGGCCTATGATGCTGCGGTGGGCATCCGGCCCGTCATCCTCCTCGTTCCCTCCGTGGCCGCGGCCGTGGAGCTGCCGCGGCGCCTGGCCAGCGCCGGCCCGGGGTTGACCGGCCTGTATCCTTTCAAGGTGCTCGACCTCGCTCGCGCCGTGGCCGAGCCGTCGCTGCTCGGCCGCGGCCTCGAAGCGTGGCACCCGGGCCACGACGCCCTCCTCGCCGCCCGGCTCCTCGACGAGGACCCCTCGCCCCTCGTTGCCGCCGACATGCCGCGGGCACCGGTCGCGGCGGCGCTGGCGCGGACGCTCTCCGCCCTGCGCATGGGAGGCGTCGAGCCGAAGCATCTGGAAGGCGCGGCCGCCAGCGCGGGGCGGGGAGACGCCGGCCGGCTCCTCTCCCTCGCTCGCCTCTACCGCCGCTTCCTTTCCGAGGTGGACGGCCGGCTCGCCGACCCGGCCACGCTGCTGCAAGCGGCCCGAGAGAACCTCGAGACCGCACGCTGGCTCGAAGGGGCAGAGATCCTGATCACGGACGACCTCGAGCTGGATCTCCGGGAGCGCGAGTTCGTGGCGGCCCTCGCCCGCGTCCGGCCGGTTCGTCTGCTCGCACGCGAGCGGCCGGCCGGTCTCGGCCCGTCGTCCTTCGCGGCCTGGGCCGCGGCTCACGGCGTGGCCGAGGCGCCCCTCGAACAAACGGTGCTGGCGGCCCTCGCGCCGCCGGTCCCTCCGCCGTCGTTGCGGCGACTGCGCACGCGCCTGTTCCAGCCGCCGCAAGGCGAGGCCATGCGCGACGGCGCCGTGGAGCTTCTCACCGCGCCGGGCGAAGCGGCCGAGGTGCGGGCCATCGTGCGCCGGCTCCTGCGCGAGGCCGCGCGCGGCGTGCCGTTCGAGGAGATGGGCGTCATCCTCCCCCGCCCCGAAGACTACGCCCCGCTCGTGACCGACCTGCTCGAGCGGCTCGCGGTTCCCCATCGACTCCATCCCTCGCTCCCGCTGCGGTGCGGCCGCTCGGCGCGCTCGCTGCTCCTGCTGTTCCGCTGCCGCGGCCTCGCCCGCCGGGCCGTGATGGAGTTCCTCACCTTCGCCCCGGTGCCCTTCGAGGGGATGCTCGGTGAAGACGGGGGGCCGGCGCGGCCGTCGCGGTGGGACGCGATCAGCCGCGACGCCGGCATCGTGTCGGGGATCGACCGTTGGCGCGTGGGGCTGCGCGCCCACGCGCAAGCGGAGCGCGCGGCCGCGGCGGATGAGCCCGCGGGCGATCGCGCGGA
>Ga0070707_100002435_pt1 | contig 17726 bp, 19 predicted proteins | sample KBSK5502metaG_FD_65468 | JGI IMG/M metagenome (GOLD analysis project Ga0070707, IMG submission 65468) | Corn, switchgrass and miscanthus rhizosphere microbial communities from Kellogg Biological Station, Michigan, USA - KBS K5-50-2 metaG | ecosystem: Host-associated > Plants > Roots >... | reverse complement strand
CGCGAGGGCATGCAGTCGCTCGACCAGAGCCTCAAGGCGCTCGTCAAGACCCAGAAGATCAGCAATGACGAGGCCCTAAAGCGCGCCACCGAGAAGCAGGCGTTCGCCCAGGACGGCGTCGCCGCCAGGAATGAGTTCGCAGGCCTGAAGACCCAGCGGTAGCGATGGAGATCAACGATCTTCTGATCCACATGGCGAGCCGCCAGGCCTCGGACCTCTATCTCAAGACCGAGGCGCCGCCGACGCTGCGCATCGCCGGCCAGCTGGCGCCGCTCGGGGAGATCCCGCTCACCCCGGATGCGGTGGAACGCCTCGCTGACCAGATGATGCAGCCGCGGCACAAGCAGGAATTCAAAGAGCGCCAGCAGGTCAACCTCGCCTACCACCACCCCGCGCTCGGCCGGTACCGCGTGAACATCTATACACAGCGATCTGCTCCGGCGATCGTCATCCGGCGGATCAAGAGCGAAATCCCAACGTTCGAAGAACTGCGCCTCCCGAAGGCCATCACTGGCCTGGCCATGGCCCCCCGCGGGCTCGTACTGGTGACGGGCCCCACCGGGTCGGGCAAATCCACCACGCTCGCCGCGATGATCGGCCACCGGAACCGCAACGCGCCTGGCCACATCGTGACGATCGAGGACCCGATCGAGTTCGTCCACGCCGATCACAAGAGCCTGGTGAGCCAGCGCGAGGTGGGCACGGACTGCGACTCCTTCAACACGGCGCTCCGGGACGCCCTCCGGCAGACCCCGGACGTCATCCTCATCGGAGAGATGCGAGACATCCAGAGCGCGACCGCCGCGGTGCACTTTGCCGAGACCGGGCACCTTGTGCTGAGCACGCTCCACTCGACCAACGCGAGCCAGGCGATCGAGCGGATCCTCCACTTCTTCCCCCCGGAGAGCCACAACAACATCCAGTTGCAGTTGTCCTTGAACCTGCTGGGGGTCATCGCGCAACGGCTGGTTCCGCGGCGTGACGGGGGACTGGCGGTGGCCGTGGAGATGATGGTGGCCACCCCCCACATCCGTGACCTTCTCAAAAAGGCCAACATCGGAGGAGTCCGCACCGCCATCCAGGCGGGGATCCAGGAAGGGATGCAGACCTTCGACCAGGCGGTCTACGCGCTGATCCAGGACGGCGTGATCGAGACCGAGGTCGGGATGCAGTACGCGGACAGCCCGAACGACGTGCGGCTCCGGCTCCGCGGGCTCGTGTAATCCCCCCGCTTGCGCTTGCGCCCCGGGTGCTGTGAGCGGACCGCGCGAACAAGCGGGGGCAAGCCCCACTGCGGCGCTACGCCGGGCCGGATGCGGGGACGATCCGCCAGGAATACGTCAACGTCGCGACCTGCCGCAGCATCGCGGCGACCGAGCAGTAGCGCGTCTGGCTGAGCTCGATCGCCCGGCTGACTTGCTCTGGACTTAGGCTCACCCCCGAGAAGACGTACTCGAGCGCGATCCGGGTGAAGACCCTGGGGTGCTCCTCGGCCCGGTCGGCCGTGATGCGAATCTCCAGCCCATCGAGCGGCGCCCGCATCTTCGTGAGGATGCTGATCACATCGATGCCGGTGCACCCGCCGAGCGACAGCAGGAGCGTCTCCATCGGCGACGGGCCGGTCCCCTGGCCCCCATGCTCCGGACGAGCGTCCATGGTCAGGGCCGTGCCGGCCTCCCCGGTGCCCACGAACTGCATTCCCGCCGTCCACCGCGCCGTGGCGTTCATTGCCGCGCCTCCGGAGGAGCCTGCCCGCCGGCCTGGCCCACCGCGGCGACCAGATCCGGTTCCGGGACCGCGCCCTCGACGAAGAGCCGGTCGTTGAGGATCGTCTTGGGCACGCCCCGCACGGCGTACCTGGCCACCAGGTCGGGAAACTCCGTCGCCTCGACGATGTCGGCCCGGATGCGCGGGCTTTCGATGGCCATTGCCGCAGCCAGCCTGGCTGCGCGGGGACAGTGGGGTCAGGTGGGGGTGACGAACACTTGAAGATGAACGTCCGCGGGAAGGACGGCGAGCGCCGTCCGGGTTTCTGGGTTCAACTCGGCGCTCCCGCGGCCCGTGTCCACGATGATGTCCAGCAGCGTTGCGAGTTCATAGCCGGCTGGAAGCCCATAGTAGCGGATCCCGTAGTCCTGTCCGCCCACGACCGCCACGCCCGGGACCCTGTCGATGCCGTACGCGGCGAACGCCTGGGGATCGTCGGACCGGTCGTGGACTTCGAGGGACACGTGGTCCGAGCAGGCGGCGACGTCTTCGAGGAGGCGCTGGGTCTCCCCGCAGTAGCGGCATTCGCGGCCGGGGATAATCAATCCCGAGCTTCCCTCGGTGAAGAATACCAGGCGGACCGGCTGGGTGACCACGCGCAGCCTCGCGCGAACCGCGTCCGCGTCTTGTTCCCTGAGCAGGTGCATGCCTGTCCTCCTCGGTGTGGCCGCCCGGAGCGGGCATCGTGTTCATTCTACACTACCCATGTCCCCGCGATGGCGCGGGCGGGGGGCAAAGCACCGGCCCCGGTGGCCTCCCCGGCACCTCCAGGAGTGCGGCGCGCGCCAGTGGAAGAACCTATCGACACTCAGGGCGACGGAGGACGTCCCGCATGGACCTGCATGCCGTGTCGGTCGAGAACCCGCAGGGGCTCAACCTGATCTTCGGGCAGTCCCATTTCATCAAGACGGTTGAGGACCTGCACGAAGCCCTCGTGGGGACGGTCCCGGGCATCCGGTTCGGTCTGGCCTTCTGCGAATCGAGCGGACCGCGGCTCGTGCGGACGTCCGGCACCGATCCCGCGCTAGTCGAGCTGGCCCAGAGGAACGCGGTGGCGGTGGGGTGCGGGCACACGTTTTTCATCTTCTTGGGCAACGCCTATCCGGTGAACGTCCTGGGGGCGGTGCGCCAGGTCCCGGAGGTCTGCCAGATCTATTGCGCGACCGCCAACCCCGTCGAGGTCATCGTCGCCGCAACTGACCAGGGTCGAGGGGTGCTGGGCGTGATCGACGGCCAGCCGCCGCTGGGGGTCGAGGGCGCGGACGCCGCGTCCGCGCGGCACGATCTGCTTCGACAGATCGGCTACAAACTGTGAGCTGCGATGGAGGGACCGCGATGACACAGGCCGGCATCACACGGACGGCTCCGAAGGAGCTCAAGGGGATCCGCGCTCCTCGAGAGGTGCGGCTTCCCCAGATGGTGCGGGTCACCCAGCGATGGTCATCCCCCGGCCGGTGCGACGTGGAGGGCGAGATCCGCCGGCAGCTCGACGCGCCCGAGATCGCCCGTCGGATCCCGAAGGGGGGGCGGGTCGCCGTCGCCGTCGGGAGCCGGGGCGTGGCGGAGATCGACACGATCGCGGCCGCGGTCTGTGCCGCTCTCAAGCGTCACGGAGCGACTCCGTTCGTCTTCCCGGCGATGGGGAGCCACGGCGGCGCCACCGCGGAAGGCCAGGTGGAGGTGCTGGCCGCGCTCGGGGTCACCGAGGCGCGCGTGGGGGCGCCGATCGTCTCGTCCATGGACGTGGTGCAGTTGGGGCGGCTCCGCGACGGTTCTGGAGTCTATTGGGACGGGCACGCGCACAGCGCGGACGCCGTCGTCGTGGTCGGCCGCGTCAAGCCCCACACGCTCTTCCGGGGGCCGTTCGAGAGCGGCCTGATCAAGATGTCCGTGATCGGGGTGGGGAAGCAGCGGGGGGCGATGTCCATCCATGCGACCGGCCCCAAGGATCTCGGCCCTCGCCTCGAGGAGGCCTGGGCGATCATTCGCCAGCGCGCCCCCATGGCGTTCGGCGTCGCCGTGGTGGAGGACGCGTACGATATTCCTGTGGAGATCGCCGTGGTCCCCGCGGACGCGTTCCTCGACCGGGAGGCGGCGTTGCTTGCGCGGGCGCGGACGCTCATGCCGAGCCTACCGGCCCGCGACATCGATGTCCTCATCGTCCAAGAGATCGGCAAGAACATCAGCGGGGACGGCATGGATCCCAACATCACCGGCCGGTATCTGTCGCCCCACGTGGCCCCTCACCTGACGATCAGGCGGATCGCCGTGCTCGACCTGACCGAGGAGACCCACGGCAATGCCACCGGGATCGGCATGGCCGACTTCATCACCCAACGGGTGGTGGACAAGATCGACCTAGAGCCGACCTACATGAATGGCATCACCGCGGCGATCACCGAAGGATCACGCCTGCCGATGATCATGTTCACCGACCGCGACGCGGTCTGGACCGCGGTGCTCACCTCGCAGCGGCCGGCGACAGGCGACGAGCGGATCGTCTATATTCGCAACACGCTCCTGCTGAGAGAGGTTGCCGTCTCCGCCCCCCTGGTGCCCCACCTCGAGCCGCACGCGACCGTGGCATCACAGCCGTTCGCGCTGCAGTTTGCCGGCGACGGCACCCTCGTCCCCCCGCTTGCCGCCGCGCCGGTCGGCGCGCGGCCGGATTGGGGCAACTTCTAAACGATGGACACGTCACGGGGGAGCCAGGCCGAAGCCGGCGACCCGGCCGCGAAAACCGCCCGGCTCGGGCGGACGCTGCGCGCTCTCCAGGGGGTGGTCGTGGCGTTTTCCGGGGGCGTCGACAGCGCCTATCTGCTCGCCGCAGCCCACGACGCCCTGGGCGACCGGTGCGTCGGGGCCACCGCGGTGTCTCCCTCGCTCGCCCACGACGAGCTTGCTGCCGCGCGGCGCGCCGCTGCGGCCATCGGCGCCCGCCACATCATCGTGGAGACGGACGAATACGACGATCCTCGATACCGCCGGAACGATGCGCAGCGCTGCTACTTCTGCAAGCACGCGCTGTTTACGCGCCTCGGGCGGCTCGCCGCCGAACTCGGCTTCCCCGCTGTGGCCTATGGCGCGAACGTGGACGACCTCGGGGACTACCGACCCGGGATGCGCGCGGCTGGAGAGTTTGCCGTGCACGCGCCCCTGCTCGACGCAGGCCTGACGAAGCCGGAGATCCGCGCCCTGGCCCGGGCGCGAGGGCTCGAGGTGTGGGACAAGCCGGCGTCGCCCTGTCTGGCGTCGCGGATCCCGCACGGGACCCCGGTGACCTTCGAGGCGCTCCGGCAGATCGAGGATGGCGAGCGGGTGCTCCACGGGCTTGGGTTCCGCGAGGTGCGGGTCCGGCACCATGGCGAGACCGCGCGGATCGAGGTTCCGCTCCCCGATGTGGCGCGGCTCCAAGCGATCGTTCCCGAGGTCGCGGATGCGCTGCGGGCACTGGGGTTCCACGAGGTGATCGTGGGCCCGCGCGGGCCGGGGCCGGACGCACCGCCCCGGGGACCGCATCCGTGAACGCGGAGGCGCTTGCCCGGCTCCTCGGCGATGTCCGCTCAGGACGCATCACCGTCGAAGCCGCCGTCGCAGAATTGCGCTGGCTCCCGTTCGCCGACCTGGGGTTCGCGAAAGCGGACACGCACCGCGTCCTCCGTCGGCGGGCCGCGGAGGCCGTCTATTGTCCGGGCAAAACGGTCGATCAGATCATCCGGATCACGAAGGAGTTGTGCCGCTCCGATGCCGTGGTGCTGCTGACCCACGCCGAGGCCACCTCCGCGGCGGCGGCGTTGCGGGCGTTCCCCGAGGCCCACCACGTTGCCGAGGCGTCGTTGGTCGTTGTCGGCTCGCTGCCGGAGCCTCGAACGGGATGCATTGGCGTGCTCACCGGCGGGACGGGGGACATCGGTGTGGCCGAGGAGGCCGCGTGGACCGCAGAGGCGATGGGCGGAGCCGTGACGCGGGCCTATGACATCGGTGTGGCCGGGCTGCACCGACTCGGAGCCCAACGGGACCTGCTCGAGCGGGCGCGCGCGCTGGTGGTCGCCGCCGGGATGGACGGCGCGCTCCCTACGGTTGTGGCGGGGCTCGTTCGCGTCCCCGTGATCGGCGTGCCCACCAGCGTGGGATACGGGGCGCACCTGAGCGGCCTCGCGCCCCTCCTGACGATGCTGAACGCGTGCGCCCCCGGGGTCGCCGTCGTCAACGTCGATAACGGCTTCGGCGCCGGGTATCTCGCCGCGCTGATCAACGCCGGGGCAGGCGCGGAGCCCGCGCCTGGGGCGCCCGCCGATCGCCTCCGCGCCGCGGCGGACGCCTCGGTGGTACCTCCGGATGCGCATCGGCTACCTTGATTGCGGGAGCGGGGCGAGCGGCGACATGCTACTGGCCGCGCTCCTGGGGGCCGGATGGGCCGAGGACGCGCTGCGCGATGTTGTAGCGCGGCTCCGCGTTCCGGTCAACGTCGTGGTGAGCCGCGTTTCCCGGCAGGGCGTTCCGGCGATGCGGGTGGAAGTGCAGGAGGACGAGGCTCCCCCTTCGCGTCCTTACCCCGCGCTGGGCCGGCTCCTCGCCGAGAGCCGGATCGACGAACCCCTGCGCCGCGCCGCCACATCCGTCTTGGCCCGCCTGGCGGAGGTCGAAGCTGGAGTCCATGCGCTGCCGGTCGAGGAGGTCCACCTCCACGAACTCGGGGGCCTGGACAGCCTGGTCGATATCGTCGGCGTCCTCGCGGGATTCCAGGCGCTCCGGCTCGACCGCGTCGTGGCCTCGCCCGTGAATCTTGGCCGGGGATGGGTGACGATCCGCCACGGGGCCGTCCCGGTGCCTGCGCCGGCGACCGCGGCGCTCATCGAAGGCATGCCGGTCTATTCAGGGGAGACCGAGGGAGAACTCCTCACGCCGACCGGAGCGGTCCTGCTCGCCACGCTCGTCGACGCCTGGGGCCCGCTCCCGCCGGTCCGGCTCGAGCGCATCGGCACGGGCGCCGGGTCAGCCGATCCCCCCTGCGCGAACGTTCTCAGGCTCTTTGTCGGGGACGCCCTGGGTACTCCGCCCTCCGGTCGGTCACGTCCGCGAGCGCCGGCCCCGGCAGCGCCGGACCCCTCGCGCGAGACGGGCGGCTCTGTGCATGCTCATGCCGAGCGGCTCATGATGCTGGAGACGTCGATCGACGATATGAACCCCCAACTCTATCCACACGTCACCGACACCCTCCTCGCCGCCGGCGCCCTCGACGTCATGACGATCCCGGCGACGATGAAGAAGGGCCGCCCAGGCACCCTCCTTCGGGTGCTCGCCGCTCCCGATCTGGCGCAGCCGTTGTTCGGGATCCTCGTGGCCGAGACGACGACGCTCGGCGTGCGGATATACGAGGTCACCCGCTTCGCGGTGGCCCGCCGGCTCGTGGATGTGGAGACCGAGTACGGCTCCATCCCGATCAAGATCGCCGAGGATCCGTCCGGCGTCCTCACCATGACCCCGGAGTTCGAGACCTGCCGCGAGCGGGCCAAACAGTACGGCGTGCCGGTCAAGCGGGTGATCGCCGCGGCGCAGCAGGCCGCGGCGGTGGTGGAGGCCTCAGCGAGACGCCGGTGATCCGCTCACTCCTGCCCCGTCATCGGGAGGGAGAAAGAGGGCGAGGACCGGTATCAGCAACGTGACGAGCCCCAGGCCCCAAAACACTGCCGGCAGCCCGCCCCGGTCCGCGAGCACGCCGTAGGCTGCAGGGGCGATCGCCGCCGCGGCAAATGTGCTCGTGAAGTACACCCCGTAGCCGCGGCTTCCTCGTGAACGGTCGACGGTGTCTGCCACCCCGGCAAGGACCGCCGAGGAGGTGCCGTTGAGCGCCGCGCCAAGCCCAACCAGATACACCGCCAGGGGCGCGGCGCCGCCCACCCAGAGCACCCCCACGGTGCCCGCGGCCATCAGGATTTCCGTGACGATGATGACGACCCGCTGACCGACCGCGTCGGTCAGCCAGCCGCAGGCGAGCTTCCCCGCCCCGCCGCCGATCAGCATGAGCGCGAAGAGACCCCCGACCTCGGCCCCCCCGAGCCCGCGCGCAACCAGCAGGAACGGGAGAAACGTGAGCACTGCGGACCGGATGCCATTGTCGATGACTCCGATCGCCGTGATGACCACAAACGACACCGGGCGGTGGATCCCCCACTGGCCAGCGGAGGTGCGCGCCGACGGCCAATCCGGCGCCCTGTTCGTTGGCGGTTCGAACGTTGCCGTTCTGCCGCGGCAAGCCCAGAGGTATGCCGTCCCGACCAGCGCGCCCAGGCCCCCCAGGAGCGCCAGGCTCCACCGCCACCCGGCCAAGGCTGCGAGTGCTCCTGCCGCTGCGGGAAGGAGAAACTTGCCGATGTCGCCGGAGAAATTCAGGGTCCCTATCGCCCGGCCACGGGCGCGGGGGTCGGCGAGGCTGGCAATCCGGTTCGTTGCGATCGGATGATACGCGCCGGCGCCCGCGCCGGCGACTGCAGCCCAGGTCAGCGCTCCCGCAAAGGTCGTCGCGGCGGCGAGGACAAGATAGGACGCGCCGAACCAGGTGAGGCCGCCGCCGAGCACTGCGGTTTCCCGTGCAACGCCTGCGAGCGTGGCCAGCGGAATCTGCGTCACCGTGAGCGCGGCGAGATGCATGGTACGCAGGAGTGCGGCTTGGGCGTACCCGAGGTGGAGATCCGCGGCCACGAACGGGAGGAGCACGGTGAGCGCCGCCGTGAGCCCGTCGTTCCACAGGTGCAGCAACGAGGCCCAGGCGAGTTCGGCGCCGGAACGCCCGTGCGGGGTGAGCCGGGAACGCTCTTCAGCCACTGGTGCGCAGGTGATCCATCAGCGTTCGTGCCCTGTGGACGCGACGGGGCCCTCTTCGACGCCCCGCCGGCCCGTTACTTCCGCCGGCCGGTGTCGCCGGGATCCCCAGACACGCCTGCAGGGGGATGTGGGCAGGAGGCGCCTCCTGAGGCCGAGAACTCGGGCCGGGTGATGCCCGCCGGCTCCTGGCCCGCCGTCCTGCAACCGTTTGATCCGAGAGCGCTGCCCCCGGGCGTGCTCATCCTCGTCGTGGTATGGAGCCTCGTGTGGAAGGGGCTGGCCCTCTGGCGGGCCGCGCGCGCGGGGCAAAGCGGTTGGTTCGTGGCGCTGCTGTTTGTCAACACCGTTGGCCTCCTCGAGATCATCTACCTGCGCTTCTTCGCCGGACCTCCCGGCCATCGCGCGCCTTCAAGCGGCCCCTCGACGCCTCGCGTTTGGGATCCTCGTCCCGCGGCCGGCTCCGGAGCCAGCCCGTCGATCGGGAGAGCGCCCGATGCACGTCCGTGACCTGTTCGACCTTACAGGGAAAGTCGCGATTGTCACCGGGGGATCGCGGGGGCTTGGATTGCAAATGGCGACGGCGCTCGGTGAAGCCGGGGCGTCGCTGGTTCTGACCGCCCGCAGAGCGGACGACCTGGAGAGCGCGGCAGCCCGGCTCAGGGACCGCGGCGTCCCGGCTCTCGCGGTGGTCTGTAACGTGACCCGGGGTGAGGATGTTGCGGAGGTCGTTGCTCGGACCCTCGGCGAGTACGGTCAGATCGATATCCTCATCAACAACGCGGGCGCGACCTGGGGGGCGCCCGCGGTGGAGATGCCGCTCGACGCCTGGCATAAGGTCATGGAGACGAACGTCACAGGAACGTTCATCATGGCACAGGCCGTAGGGCGCGCGATGATCGACGCCGGCCGCGGGGGGAAGATCGTCAACGTCGCCAGCGTGGCGGGGCTGGTGGGGACGGACCCCGGCGTGATGGATGCGGTGGGCTACAGCGCGAGCAAGGGGGCGGTCATTGCCCTGACCCGCGATCTCGCGGTGAAGTGGGCGCAGCACGGCATCACGGTCAACGCGATCGCCCCGGGGTTCTTTCCGAGCAAGATGACGCGGTGGCTCATCGAGCATCGCGCAGACGTGCTCATCGAGACGATCCCCATGCGCCGCCTGGGAGGCGAAGACGATCTGAAAGGGGCCGCGGTGTTTCTGGCCAGCAGGGCCAGCGACTTTGTGACCGGGCAGGTCCTGGTGATCGACGGCGGCGCCACCGCCTGGTGAGGCGTGAATCAAGGAGGCGCTATGGAGCGTGATGGGGTGCAGCGGTTGTGCGTGGTCGGCGCCGGAACGATGGGCCATCAAATCGCGATGCTCGGCGCGCTGGCGGGTTGCGCAACGAGGGTGGTGGATGTGCAGCCGGAGGCGCTTGAGAAAGCCCAGGCCAGCAACCGCGCGCACATGGCCCGGTGGGTGGAACGGGGGCGGATCGCGGGCGCCGATGTCACGAAGGCGTTCGAGCGTCTGCGGTGGACGACCCGTCTGGAGGACGGCGCCGGCGATGCCGACTTCGTCATCGAGGCGGTGATCGAGCGGCTCGACGACAAGCAGGCGGTGTTCAAGGAGCTCGACCGGCTGGCCCCGTCCCATGCCATCCTCGCGACGAACTCGAGCACCATCCGCTCATCGCTCCTCGCGACGGTGACGGCCCGGGCCGACCGCGTCTGCAACATGCATTTCTTCAACCCACCGCTGGTGATGGAACTCGTGGAGGTGGTGATGCACCCGCACACCGCTCAAACGACCGTGGAGTCGGCGATGAGCCTGGCGCGGCGGATGGGGCGGACGCCGATCCTCCTTCGCAAAGAGATCCCTGGGTTCGTGGTGAACCGGATCCTCTGGGCTCTCGTGGAGGAGGCCGTGCGCCTCTACGAGGGGGGGATCGCGTCGTTCGAGGACATCGACATCGCGGTCAAGAAAGGCCTCCGGCACCCGATGGGTCCGTTCGAACTCATGGACTTCAACGGGATCGACGTCGCCTACAACGTCAGGATGCAGCGCTTTCAGGAGACCGGGGATCCCCAGGCGAAGCCGCCGCGCAGCATCGTGGAGCGGTACGAGCGCAAGGAGTGGGGACGCAAGACGGGCAAGGGGTGGTATTCGTACCCGAACCCCGGGCCGCCGGAGAAGCGGCCGGATGGAACGGGGACGCGGTGACGTCGTGGTGAGGAGCGCGGCATGGTAACGGAGAAGCGGGCTGCGGGGGGCATGTGGTTGGTGGGGGCGACGGCCGCCTCGGAGGTGTTTACTCCGGAGCGGTTTTCCGACGAGCAGGTGATGATCGCGAAGACGGTGCGGACGTTCCTCGCCCAGGAGATCGCGCCGCTCGACGCGCGGCTCGAGCAGAAGGATCTGCCGCTGATGCGCGAGGTCGTCAAGAAGATCGCCGACCTCGGCGTCTTTGCGGCGGATGTGCCGGTCGAGTACGGAGGGCTGGGCCTCGACCGGATGACCGGCTTGCTCCTCGCCGAGACGATCTCGCGCGGATCGGTGTCGTCGAGCGTGGGGGCGCATCTAACGATCGGCATGCTGCCCATCGTGTTCTTCGGGACGGACGCCCAGCGGCGTCGTTATCTTCCGCGGATGGCGGCGGGGCAGTGGATCGGCGCGTACGCGCTCACCGAGCCGACGGCGGGGTCCGATGCGCTCTCGCTGCGCACCACAGCCGTCCCGGACGCGGATGGTGGCTACCGGCTGTCGGGCACGAAGCAGTTCATCACCAACGGCGGGATCGCCCACGTCTTCGTCCTCTACGCGAAGGTCGAAGGCAAGGTCACGTGCTTCATCGTCGAACGGGATACCCCCGGATTTACCGTCGGCCCGGAAGAGCACAAGATGGGGCTCCGCGGTTCGTCGACGACCTCGCTGTTCCTCGACAACGCACTGGTGTCCCGCGAGAATGTGCTGGGCGAGATCGGCCGGGGACACGTGGTGGCTCTGAACATCCTCAACGTCGGCCGGCTCAAACTGGGGGGCGGGTGTGTGGGCTCCGCCAAGCACGCCCTCCGCGACGCGGTGGCGTACGCGCGGGAGCGCCGCCAGTTCGGCCGCCCCATCGCCTCGTTCGGGCTGATCAAGCAGAAGATCGCGGAGATGGCCATCCGCCTCTATTTGGCCGAGAGCGCGGTGTACCGGGCGGGCGGGCTGCTCGATCAGGCGCTCGCCGGGATCGACGTGGCGGCCGACGAAGGCGGACACCGGATCGCGCGGGCGCTCGAGGAGTACGCGCCCGAGTGCGGGATCAACAAGGTGCTCGGATCGGAGACGCTGGATTTCGTCGTGGACGAGATGGTCCAGATCTACGGCGGGTATGGGTTCATCGAGGACTATCCCGCGGCGCGCGCCTACCGCGACGCGCGGATCAACCGGTTGTACGAAGGGACGAACGAGATCAACCGGCTGGTGATCGCCGGCCAGCTGCTCCGCCGGGCCGGCACGGGGCGGATCCCGCTCCTGGACGCGGGGCAGCGAGCGGCCGCGGAACTCGGCAATGCGACCGACGGCGGACGAGGGCCTTCTCGGACGACCCGCATCGGAGAAGAGGGAGCTGGGATCCTCGAGGACGTTCTCGCCAGGGCGAAGACGGTTGCGCTGGCGTGTTTGGGCCGGGCGGTCGAGCGGCTCGGGCCCCGTCTGGACGACCACCAGGAGGTTCTCGGCTGGCTCAGCGACCAGATCATCGAAGTGTTCGCGGTGGAATCAGGGGTGCTTCGAGCCCGGCAGGGCGCAGGATCGCATCGGGGAGGCCTGATGCTGGGGATCGCCCGCGACACCGCCGGCGAACTGGGCCCCCGCATCGAACAGCTGGCGATCAGGGTCCTCACCGCGGTCGAGGACGGGTCGGTGCTCGACCGTGATCTGGCCGGGCTGCGCGCGATGCTGCAGGCCCGGCCCCAGAACACCATGGCCGCCCGGCGGGCCATCGCCGACCAGGTCCTGGATGCCGGGGGGTACGCTCTCGGTCTCCCATCCGGGTAGGGACCCTTCTTCAGAACGCGCGGGACGCACCGGCGAATGGTCGAATGCGGCATCGCGGAATACCGGCATCACCGCGCCGGTTCCTCAAGACAATCACAGCCTGAGGAGGACGCGATGGCGTTCGGTCTCGAGGTGGGGACTAGGATTCCGGAGTTTCAAGCCCGCGACCAGCGCGCGACCCTGCAGACCTTTCAGAACCTTCGAGGGCCGCGCGGGCTGGTGATGACCTTTGTCCGCTCGGCGGACTGGTGACCGTACTGCAAAGCCCAGCTCGTCGAGCTGGAACAGCGCAAAGCTGAGTTCGCCGCCCAGGGAGTCGGGATCTGTTCGATCAGCTACGACAGCGTCGAGGTGCTGGCCCACTTCGCCTCCCGAAAGGGCATCACATTCCCCATGCTGTCGGATCCCGAATCGGAGATCATCCGCCGGTTTGGGGTGTTCAATGACACGATCCCGCAGAGCGACGCTCGTCAGTACGGGATCCCGAATCCTGGGACCTTCATCGTCGACGAGCACGGGATGATCCGCGCCAAGTTCTTCGAGGAGAGGTTCATCCACCGCGTCACCATGGCGACGATCCTCGCCAGTGCCTTCGCGCAGACGCCCGCGGCCCGCTCCTCGAGCTCACAGGCAGACCACGTGATCCTCAGGACGACCGCCACGGAGGACCGGATCAGACCTGGGAGTCGCTTCACCCTGATCGTCGAGGTCGCCCCGGCACCGGGTGTCCATGTGTACGCGCCCGGCGCAGGGCGGTTCGGGTATCACCCGCTTGCCCTGAACATCGAGCCGCCGCAGTTCTCCACCGTCTATCCATCCCAGTTTCCGCAGGCAGAGATCATGGAATTTCCTGCTCTCGGAGAATCGGTGCCGGTCTTCTCGCGGCCCATCCGCGTCCTGGCCGACGTTGCCCTGGGAAGCCGTCAGGAGATGGCAGAGGCACTGTCGATGGGTTCGTTGACGATCCGGGGCCGGGTCGCCCTGCAGGCCTGCGATGAGGCCGAATGCTACGCTCCCCAAGAAATCCCTGTCACCTGGGAGATGGTGCTCGAAGGGGTGGACACCGAACGGGTCCCGGAGGGGCTGCGGCGGGAACTCAAGACCGCATCGTAGCGGACATCATTTGAACGTTCTGAGGGGGTCCGGCGCTGCCGGGCCCCTCTCCGCGCTTCTTTCGGCGATCTTGTCTCAAAGCGGCCTGAAAAGGGCATCATTCTTTTGTATCTTGCGCCAGGAGCGTTTGCATATGAAAACGGCCAAGGCGACGAGATCCCTGACCCAGGCCCCCGCCGCGCCCGGCTGCGCTGTGCAGGACTCCGATACGCTTCTGGCGGCCATCGTAGAATCCTCGAATGACATTCTCCAGAAGCCGGGGTCCTGTCGGAGGCGGAGTGGGAGTATGCGCCAGCATCCGGTCACCGGTGGGGGGGCGGGAGCGCAATCTGATCCTCGCATCGTCGAGGTCTTCTGTCAGACCGTGGAGACGTCCCACCTATGAGGCCGATCATCTCTCCGGCGTCCATGTTGCGGGTGAAGACCCGAACCAGCGAAGAATGGATCAGCCTGGTGCGGGTCGCGATCCTGCTCATGCTGATCCCCGCGCTGTGGTTTGGGATCATCCCCGTGACGGCTTCTACAGTCAACGGGATCATGGCGTTGTTCGGGGGGTACGCCATCCTGCTGGCTCTTGGCCCCCGGTGGCTTCAGCCGTTGCGCAAGACCGACCTCATCATTGCGTCGGATATCCTGGTCGTCACCCTGGTGGTGCTTCTCTCAGGTAGTCTCAACAGCCCGTTCATCTATCTCTACTGTCTGACAACCCTCGAAGCCGCGGCGCGATTCAACTTCCGTCAGGCGATCGCGGCTTCCCTGGCCATGGGCGCAATGATCGTTCTGCTCTGGGCGCGTTCGGGGGAGCTCGCCATGCTGCAGACAACCGCGTTCCGGTGGGGCGCGCTCATCGCGGGTGGATTCCTTCTGGCGCTGCTTCTAAGCGTGCTTGTTCGGGCGTACCTGGCGACCCGGACACGCCCGCAGCGGGCGGAACAGCCTGACCGGCAGCTCCCGGATACCACCGGTCAACTCGAGGAGCAACTCCAGGAGTTGCGGTCCTACAACGAGCTCGCTGGCCGTCTCTCAGGAGAGCTTCGGGTGGAGGGCGTGCTGGGGATTCTCCTTCAGTTCGTTCTGGCGGCAACCGGCCTTCCTAAGGGCGTGGCGTATGTCCTTGGAGAGGATGGGGCCCCGCAGTTTGCCACCGCGCTGGGGGTGGATTGGGGGAAAGCGGATCGTGAGACGGAGTCCCTGTCCTTTCCCACCCTCCCGGCCGGTGCGACCGGCGGTGAGGTGTTGATCCAGCGATCTGCAGGGGACGACGGGCAGCCTCCGCAGTTCGTCGCGTACATTCCCCTCATCCGCGCCGGCAGCCTGCGGGCATGGTTGTGCGGGTTGGGCACGATGCCGGAGCCCTTCCCTGAGCCGGTGCTGCGGCGCATCCGGGGGATGGCCGCCCAGGGTGTGTCGTCGCTGGAAGCGGCCCGGCTGCACGAGGAAGTCCTGCGGATGGTCAGCGTCAATCCTGCGAGGTCTCTCTACCCCTGGAACCAGCGCCAGAGACTGGTGGCTGAGGAGATCCGGCGCTGTTCCGAACTGGTGCTCGTGTTTTCCCTGGCGGAGATTCAACTGGAGAATTATGGAGGGACCAGCTGGACCGGCGATCACGATCGGGATCTCGCGCTACGCCGGGTGATGAAGCTGCTGCAAACCTCGCTGCGGCGCGTCGATGTCATCTCCCACGACGGAGCCGGGAGGTTTATGCTGCTCCTGTCGCGTGTGTCCAAGGCGCAGGCGCTCGAAATCCTCAGACCGCTCACCCAGAAACTCGAGGAGGACTCGCTGGCAGCCCGGCTCCTCGAGCTCAACCGCTTGACGGTCACCGCGGGTTTGGTCACATTTCCAGAAGATGGGAACACGGTCTCGGACCTGATCGACAAGCTCAGGGACCTGATCGCCCGGGGCCCTTCAATGCCGAATCGCGTTTCCGTCCCCGATGCGTGACGGAACACCGCTCGCGTTCACGGCCGAAACATTACAAACGAACAAACGTTCCCTATAGGTGCGTTAGTATGTCGTGGATCACATAGCAAATGGGTATTCCCTTGGTGAGGTGGGGGCTATGCAGAGGATCATCGTGCCGGTACTTGCCGGGGTCACCATGGCTCTCGTCATCTACGGGTCTGCCCTCACGGAACGGGCGCATTCTCCCCGCCAGAACGGGAAACCCAACATCTTAGGCTCTCCGCCACCTCAGGGTGGGCCTAACACTCTTCAGGAGCAACACGCGAAGGCATGGGAATTATTGCGTGGCGGTCATTCGCGAGAAGCTCAAGATGCATTCCTGGGAATCCTGGACTTCAACCCTGGGGACCAGGACGCACTGCAAGGGTTGGTCGCCGTACGGCGGAAGATGGCGGGTGACGATCCAGGGGTGTTGCGGCGACAATCGGCGGAGTACAAGGATGCCATCAGGCGAGGAGTCGACACAGCGGAGCATTACACACTGCCGGCGATGGAGGCACTAGTCGCCGCAAGCATAAAAGCGGTCCAGGAGATCGAGGCTCTCAACGAGGCCACCTCACGTCCTCTCCGGAGCCCCACCGAAGCCAGTACGCCGCCAGCGGGTCCCCCGCCAGAGGACAAGGTCCCTTCGAGCGGCAAACTCCTTGCTCCCGCGATCCACTCCGTCCAACCGGCCGGGTCCCAGACACTGCTCCCTTCCGGCAGGAAACTCCCGACTTCCGGGACGCGCTCGGCCAAACCGACCGGGCCTCAGAAGGCGGACCTTACTACAGCACCTACCTCAAAGGTGGCCGAGAAGCCACCTGCCACTCCAGCCCGCCTGACCCCTCCAGTACCTCCGGGCTCAGCCTCAAAGACGTCTCCACCACCTCCGGGCTCAGCCCCCAAGGCATCTCCACCACCTGCGGCCCGAGCCGCCCCGGCGTCTCCGCCATCTGCGGCCTCAGGCGCCACCTGGGGCCTCAGCCCCAGGACGTCTCCGCCGTCTGCGGCCTCAGCCCCCCAGACGTCTCCGCCACCTGCCGAACCTTCCGCCAGGATCGATAACCGTCTCTATATGGTTCGGGTCGGTCCCCTCTCGGATCGCGAACTCGCATCGGCCATCGCCCAGCGACTGCTAGCCGGCGGGTTCTCGCAGGCGAAGATCGCCAGTCAGGCGGGGTTTCGGGTGGTGTCCGAACCCCTCCCGCGGAGCGTCGCCGAGGGTCTCGTTGCCACATTGGCCGGGCGAGGCTTCCACAGCCAGGTAGAGCCGCTTAGCGGTGACACGGTCCAGTTACTCTTCGGCACCTTCACCTCGCAGAGAGAGGCGGAGACATTGGCCCAGCGCATCGGCGCGGCAGGATACGACGCATGGGTTCATGAAGGAGTCGTCTACACACTCCAACTCGGGCCGTATCCCCAATCTTCTGTCAATACGATTGCCGGAATCATCAAGTCCGGTGCCTTGGGTGCGACAGTCACAGCGGATCCCGTCTCTAGATAGCATGGGCTTTTCGATCTGGAGGGTGCACATGAAAACCCTCGGCGTCATGCTCCTGCTGGCAGGTATCCTTGCGGCCCCGGTGATCGCGCAGGGAACACTTGACGTTTCAACCCCTCCGTCGGCCTCATCCTCGACGCCTTTCCTGATCGTCCCCGGTCAGAGCATCGGACCCGTGCGGTTGGGGACGTCACTCAAGGGGTACATGGCGCGGCTGGGGCCCGCGAAGGGCACTGCGCAGTTGGATGACGGGACCACGGTGTACCGCTGGTTCGAGCCGCCGAGCAATATCGGCATCGGCGTGCGAACCAATCAGAACGGCATGGTGCTCAGGGTCTGGGTTCTGAATGACGCGCGGTACAGTACCAAGGAGGGGCTGCACGTCGGGAGCACTGAGGCAGAGATCAAGGCCGCCCTGGGCGTCCCCACTCATGTCGAGGTCAGTTCGCAGCCGAAGACCAGGACGCTGATCTACGAAGCACTCGGATTGTGGCTAAATATCCAGCTCGATCAGCAGTTGAATTTCTACAACACCGTCTTCGATATCGG
>Ga0070707_100002434_pt1 | contig 17732 bp, 15 predicted proteins | sample KBSK5502metaG_FD_65468 | JGI IMG/M metagenome (GOLD analysis project Ga0070707, IMG submission 65468) | Corn, switchgrass and miscanthus rhizosphere microbial communities from Kellogg Biological Station, Michigan, USA - KBS K5-50-2 metaG | ecosystem: Host-associated > Plants > Roots >... | reverse complement strand
GTTACGATTTTCTTCATCGCGGCGCCGGACCGAAAAATGCCGATATTGCGCGGCCGGCTGAGTTTTACGTCGACAGCTCGGGGACGGTTCAGTGGGTGAATCTCACTGAGAATATTGCGGTGCGCGCACGGCCCGAGCAGGCGCTGGCGGCAATCGATTCGGCGAAGGCCCAGCCGCGCGATTGACGGCGCTTCTGTGAGTTAATAACTTCACCGCACGTGCGTGCGGAACTGGAACAACTCCTCGTCCTTCAAGATCGACAACAAAAGATCCGGCAAATCGAGAATGAGATAAAAAATCTGCCGCTCCAACGAAAGCATCTCGAGTCACAGCTCGCCGAAAGCGCTGCCAGTCTCGAGGCGATCAAACAAAAGGCGCGGCACGTCGAGGTCGACCGAAAAAAGCTCGAGCTCGATGTGGGGACTCGCACCGAAAGCATCAACCGGCTCAAGACCCAGCAATATCAAACCCGGAAGAACGACGAGTTCCAGGCGATGGGTCACGAAATCCAGCGCTATGAGGATGAAATTCGAAAACTGGAAGACCAGGAACTCGAATTGATGGAGCAGGGGGACAAGCTAAAGGTCGAAGTCACGGCTGAGGAAAAGAAAGCGGCTGCGACGAAGGATTCGATTACGCGCCAAATGAACGATCTTGGCGAAAAATCAAAAACGCTCGATTCGCGGCTGCAAGAACTGGAGAAGGAGCGAAAAGAGCTCGCCGAAAAGATGGATGAGGATTTGCTGAATCGCTTCGAGCGATTGTTCGGCAGCAAGGGCGACTCCGCCATCGTCGCGATCGAGCATGGCGTCTGCACCGGCTGCCACATGAAATTGACCACCGCGACCGTGAAGGCTGCCGAAGCGGGCAGGGAAATCGTCAATTGCGAACAGTGCGGCCGGATTCTCTACGTGCCGGCGTAGTTAATCTTGCTCGTGCTCGTAATCGTAATCGGGAATTCGAGCACGATTACGATTACGAGCATGAGCACGAAAATGTTTAGACGTTGAATCGAAACGTGATCACGTCGCCGTCTTTCACCTCGTAATCTTTTCCCTCAAGCCGAAGCTTTCCCGATTCACGTGCTTTCGCGAATGAACCGGCCGCGATTAAATCCTCGTGAGCGATCGTTTCCGCGGCGATGAACCCGCGCTCGAAATCGGAATGGATTGCGCCCGCGGCGGCCGGCGCTTTGTCGGCGGCGTGAATTGTCCAGGCGCGCGTTTCTTTTTCGCCGCTCGTGAAAAATGTTCTGAGGCCCAACAAATGATAAACCGCACGGATCAACGCGTGCACCCCGCTGTCTTCCACGCCGAGTCCGCGCAAATATTCGAGCGCTTCCTCTTCGCTAAGATCGACAAGTTCGCTCTCGATTCGGGCGCTGATCACGAGTGCTTCCGTCCCAAAGTGATGCCCGGCATAATCCTGAACAAGATCGACATATTTCGTCGCGACGTGTGATTGATCATCTTTAGCCACCGCGGCCAGATCGGTTTCCGCGACGTTGCAGGCAAAAATCGTCGGCTTGGAAGTGAGAAGGAAAAAATTCCGCGCGACCGCTTTCTCTTCCGGATCAAGCGCCGCAGTGATCGCCGGTTTTCCGGAATTAAGATGCGGCAACAGTTTTTCAACGATCGCGTTCTCGATTTTCGCGCTCTTCTCCCCGGCCCGAACTTCTTTTTGCAATCGATCATGCCGTTTTTGGAGCGAGGCCAGATCGGCGAGCACGAGCTCGGTATTGATCACTTCGATGTCGCGGACCGGATCGATCGTCGAGCTGACATGATGCACATCCGGGTCCTCGAAACAGCGCACGACTTGAACGACGGCGTCGACCTCGCGGATGTGGCTGAGGAATTTGTTACCGAGTCCTTCGCCAGTGCTCGCTCCTTTCACCAGGCCGGCAATGTCGACGAATTCGATCGCGGTCGGCGTAATTTTCTTCGATTTCGAAATCTGCGCGATCTTTTCCAAACGCGGATCAGGCACGAACACGACGCCGACGTTCGGATCGATTGTGCAGAAGGGATAATTTTCCGCCGGCGCTTTGTGTGTGCGCGTGACGGCGTTGAACAACGTCGATTTCCCGACGTTGGGCAGTCCCACAATTCCGGCGCTCAACATAAGCGCGCAGAATAAATGCGATGTGACGGGGCCGCAATCGGAAGCCGGAACTTAGCCACAGATGAAGATTGAGGAAGGGCCCTGATTCTTCCGGATCTGTGAAAATCTGTGTTGATCTGTGGCCAATTCTCACGAGTTGGTGAATAGTGCGCGACCAAATCGGGCTGTAGTTCAGCTTGGTAGAACGCTTGAATGGGGTTCAAGAGGTCGTGGGTTCAAATCCCGCCAGCCCGACGTCTATTCGCTCGCCCAGCTCGTCAAAAACGCATCGATCAGTTCCGGCAGATCGTTGCTATAGCCGCCTTCGAGCAGCGCGGCGACGGGGATGTCGATCTTCGTCAACCATTCGCCAAAGTTCGCGAAATCTTCTGTCTCGAGCATCATTTGAACGAGCGGATCACGCGCATAGGCGTCGAACCCTGCCGAGACAAGAAGCAACGATGGTTTGAACACGATCAATTTCTCGAGCGCGCGTTTTGCAACATCGACATGTTCTTTGCGCGGCGCTCCGGGCGCGACCGGATAATTGCCGATGTTGGCAAAAGATTTCGCGCCGGTCCCGGGATAAGCCGGGAATTGGTGGATCGATGCAAATCGAATGCGTTCATTGTTCGCGACGATCGCTTCGGTCCCATTACCGTGATGCGCATCGAAATCCCAGATCGCGACGCGTTCGGCGCCGTTCTCCAGCGCATCGAGCGCCGCGATCGCGATATTGCTGAAATAACAAAAACCCATCGCCTGATCGCGCGTGGCGTGATGACCCGGTGGCCGATTCAAAACGAAAACGCGTTGGCCTTTTAACGCCGCGCGTCCAGCTTCGATCCCGGCGCCGGCAGACTTCAGCGCGTAATCGTAGATTTTTGGAATCGCCGGCGTGTCGAGATCGAAATCGCCCGTCGGATTCTTAACGTGCTCGATATGTTCGGCTGAATGCGCCCGCAGTAATTCCTCATTCGTTGCCGCGCGCGGCTCGCGCCATTCCCACGTTCGATGTCGATCTTTCAAGACCGGAACAGTGTGAATGATTCGCTCCGGCCGTTCAGGATGACCGGGACTGGAATATTCAACGCAATGCGGATCGTGAAAAATGATCATCGTAGTTGCAAGATGGCCTTCGCGTGCATATTCGACTACCTCGAATGTTGAACGGCCAGAAAATTGTTGTCGTGATGCCGGCCTACAATGCCGCGCGCACCTTGCAGCGTACTTACAACGAAGTGATGGAGCAGGGGATTGTCGATCTTGTCATTGTGGTCGACGACGCGAGTCACGATGAAACGGCCGCAATCGCGCGGACCTTGCCGAGCGTGCATGTCGAAGTTCATCCGGAAAATCGCGGTTACGGCGGCAATCAGAAAACCTGTTACCGGCTCGCGCTCGCCGCCGGCGCCGACATCGTGGTGATGATTCATCCGGATTATCAATATACGCCGCAACTTCTTCCGGCGATGGCGTCGCTCGTCGCGAGCGGTCTTTATCCCTGCGTGCTGGGCTCGCGCATTCTTGGCGGCGGCGCGCTCGACGGCGGAATGCCATGGTGGAAATACATTTCGAACCGTTTTCTCACGGCTTTCGAAAATTTTATGATCGGCGCGAAGCTTTCAGAATATCACACCGGTTATCGCGCGTTCTCAAGGAAACTGCTCGAGCATGTGCCGATTGAGAGGAACTCCAACGATTTTGTTTTCGACAATCAGATGCTCGCTCAAATCGTCTGGCTCGGTTATAAAATCGGCGAAGTGACCTGCCCCGCGAAATATTTACCGGAAGGGTCGTCGATTAATTTTCGGCGTAGTGTGCGCTACGGGCTCGGTTGTCTTGGGACTGCACTCCGATTTCGTTTGGCCCGCTGGGGAATATCGCCGGCACCGGTTTAGTGATGCCTCAAATTTCGGAGCAGGCGAGTCAACGAACTGATCGCCGCATCACCGTCGCGGTTTGCGTTTTTCTCAGCGTCATCATCTGGATCGTTTTCGGCCAAACGCTCGGCCACGATTTCATCAACTACGACGACCCGCAATATGTTACTGAAAATTCGCACATCACCGCCGGCCTGACGTGTGAGGGACTGACTTGGTTTCTCACGCACAGTCACGCCAGTCTTTGGCACCCGCTGACGACGTTCAGCCACATGCTCGACTGCCAGATTTATGGATTGAAGCCGGCCGGCCATCATTTCACCAACGTTCTTCTCCACAACGTCGGCGCGATCTTGCTTTTCCTGGTTCTTCAAGAAATGACCGGCTGCGTTTGGCGAACCGCGTTTGTCGCGGCGATTTTTGCGATTCATCCGATGCGCGTCGAATCGGTCGCATGGATTGCCGAACGCAAAGACGTGCTGAGCGGCTTTTTTCTGGTGCTCACGCTTGGCGCCTATGTGCGCTACGCGCGCACCCCAAACCTTTTCCGTTATGTCACGATGTCGATCTTTCTCGCATGCGGATTGATGTCGAAAGCCACGTTTGTCACGGTGCCGCTTTTACTTTTGCTGTTGGATTATTGGCCGTTGCAACGCGCAAGAAATTTTCACGACTTGCGTCCGCTGATCATCGAAAAAGTGCCGCTGCTCGCGCTTTCGGCCACAGCCTCGGCGGCAACGGTCTTCGCGCAAACCGTGACGATGGCGACACTCGAGCAATTGCCGCTCTTGTGGCGGCTGAAGAATGCAGTGGTCAGTCTCGTGATCTATCTCCGGCAAATGTTTTGGCCGGCTGATCTCGCCATTTTTTATCCGCACCCGCACGATCAATTAAACGTTTGGGTCCTGCTCGGCGCAGCCGCTCTGATTATCGCGATCACGGTGTTCGCAATCATTGTCAGGGAAAAGCGACCTTACGTGCTGGTCGGTTGGTTTTGGTTTTTGATCTTGGTCGCGCCGGTGCTTGGAATTTTCCAAGCCGGTTTGCAGGCGCGCGCTGACCGTTTCACTTATCTGCCGCACATTGGGATCACAATTTCAGTCGCGTGGTCGGTGGCCGCTCTGACCCAAGACTGGCGAAGTCGAAAGATTGTTCTCGGTTCCATCGCCGGCTGCGTGATTGCCGCATCGACAATCGCTGCCTGGAAACAGACGACTTATTGGCGCGATAGCGTTTCAATTTGGGAGCACACAATCGCAGTCACTTCCGAGAATCAAATCGCGCATCAGGATTTGGCCGCCGCGTTGCAAGCGCGCGGTGACATCGCCGGATCGCGCAAGCATTCGCGGCAGGCCGCAATTATCCATGCCCAGACAACGCTAGAGGATTTTCCGCTCGATGTTCCGACCCGCAACGATCTCGGCGTTCTGCTAATCCAAAACGGTGACGTGCGCGGCGGGATTCGAGAATGGGAAACAAGTTTGGAAATCAATCCGAACGATGGCAACGCGCTCAACAATCTCGCCTGGATCCTCGCGACTTTTCCCGACGACTCCGTCCGAAACGGAAAACGCGCGGTCGAGTTAGGCGAGAAAGCGACGGCGCTGCCCGGCGGCAACGCGCCGATTATTCTTCGCACATTGGCTGCGGCCTACGCTGAGGCCGGCGATTTTTCGAAAGCGATCGAAACCGCACAGCGCGCAATCGAATCCGCGGACGCGCAGCGAAACACGTCTCTGGCCGCAACTTTGCAACACGAAATCGAACTCTATCGCGCAAGCACGCCCTATCGTGAAGCCCCGCCAGAATAAAACCAAAGCCTCATCGCGCCGGAGCCAGTTTGCGATTTGCGCGGTCATCATCGCGCTGATCTGGATCGTGTTCGGGCAAACGTTGTCGGACGACTTTGTTAACTACGACGACAAGACTTACGTCTACGGAAATTCTTTGGTCGCTTCGGGATTGAGTCTGCCTGGACTCGTCCACGCGTTTGTCGACACCCGGACGGGCAACTGGCATCCGCTCACGCTCGTTTCGCACATGATCGATTGCCAATTCTTCGATCTCAAAGCTGGTGGTCATCATTTTACGAATGTTCTTCTTCACACAATCGCCGCGCTTTTGCTTTTCCTCGCTCTGTTACAGATGATTGGTAAGGGCCACTCCGGCTGGGAGTGGGCGAGCGCTTTCGTGGCAGCGCTTTTTGCGATCCACCCGCTGCATGTCGAATCGGTTGCCTGGATCGCCGAACGCAAGGACGTTCTGAGCGCGGTCTTTTTCTTTCTGACGTTGATCGCCTACGTGCGTTACGCGCGCGCGCCGAATTTCGTTCGCTACCTGACGATGTCGATCTTATTCGCGTGCGGATTGATGTCGAAACCGATGTTGGTGACAACGCCGGTCATTTTGCTCTTGCTCGATTACTGGCCACTCGCGCGCATGAGCGATTGGCGATCGTTCCGGCGATTAATTGTTGAAAAACTTCCGCTCGTGGCGCTTTCAGTCGCGTCATCAATTGTCACTTTCATGATTCAGGAGCATTCGGTCGGTTCGCTCGCGCAATTGCCGTTCAGCTGGCGACTCCAAAACGCGATTGTGAGCTACGTCATTTACATCTGGCAGATGATTTGGCCGACAAACCTTGCCGTATTCTATCCGCATCCGGAGAATCATCTCGCCGTTTGGCAGCTCGCCGCGTCTGTCGCGTTGCTCTTGATAATCACCGCGGTCGTTTTCTTTTTTCGCCGAACGCGTCCGTACCTGCTCGTCGGCTGGCTCTGGTATCTCGTCATGCTCTTACCAGTGATTGGAATCGTGGAAGTCGGTCTCCAAGGTCACGCCGATCGTTACACGTATCTTCCACAAATCGGTTTGTATCTCGCGTTAACTTGGTTGGTTGTCGATCTTGCGAGTGCGTTGTCACTATCGAAACAAATTCTCCCGGCGTTCGCGAGTGTAGTCGTTCTCGCTTTCACCGCGTGCGGTTTCAAGCAAACGAGCTATTGGCGAAACAGTGAAACGCTTTGGACGCACACGCTCGCTGTGACCAAGGACAATGATGTTGCTCATATAAACTTCGGAATGTTCCTGATGGATCGCGGACAGTTCACCGATGCGCTCGCGCATTTTCAAACTGCGCTCGATGTCAGATCCCGAAACAGTGCGCAGCTGCACTACGCGTTGAGTCTCGCGCTGATTCATTCGGACATCGGCAATGCTCTCGCGAGTAAGCGACAGCTCGACGATGCCATCGCGCATTTCCGGCAGGCAATTGAATTGAAGCCCGATTATGCCGATGCCCATTACAACCTCGGGATTGCGCTCTTAAAAAAAGGCGAAATCGAAAACGCAATCGCCGAGTTCCGCCAGACATTGTCGATCCATCCGGCCGACGAAGGCGCGCACACTAGCCTCGCCATCGCGCTGATGCGGAAAAGCGCAATTGCAGAGGCGATCCAGCATTACGAAGCCGCGCTTGCGATCGATTCCGACTCTGTCGTGGCGCTAAATAATCTTGCCTGGATTCTCGCCACGTCTCCCGATGCGGCATTTCGCGACGGGCAACGCGCTGTCGAGCTGGCGTCGAAAGCCGTGCAGCGAGATCGCGGTTCCTTCCAATTTACTCGAACTCTCGCCGCTGCTTACGCCGAGAACGGTTCGTTTGATCAGGCGGTCGCGACTGCGCAACGCGCGGCATTGCTCGCGCGCGAGGCGGGAGCGCGCGATTTTGCAAATCAGATGGACGACGAAGTCGATCTTTACCGCCGGAAAACTCCGCTCCGGGATCCGAGTTTGCGAAATGCGCAATAAAATTTCCGAGCGCTGGCTTGTTGCGATCATCTGCGCGGCTTTGATCGCGCTGATTTGGTTCGTCTTTGGTCAAACGAGAAACTTCCCATTCATTAACTTCGACGATCCCGAGTACGTTTACGAAGTTCCCGAGATCAACAGCGGTCTGACCCTGCACAACATCGCCTGGGCGTTTACTCATTGGCCGTCAACGAATTGGTTCCCGCTCAAGAACATCTCCCACATGATCGAGTTCCAGTTTTTTGGGTTCAATCCAGGCGCGTTTCATCTCACGAACCTTTTCCTTCACACGATCGCTGCTCTCTTACTCTTTCTCTTGCTCCGGCAAATGACGGGATCAAGTTGGAGATCCGCGTTCGTCGCGGCGATCTTTGCCATTCATCCGCTGCGCGCCGAATCGGTCGTCTGGATCGAAGAACGCAAAGATGTTCTCAGCGGCGTCTTCTTTATGCTCACGCTGCTCGCGTATCTGCGTTACACACGCAAACGCTCGCTCGCTCGCTACCTCACGATGTCGATCTTGTTCGCCGCCGGTTTGCTCTCCAAACCGATGCTCGTCACCACGCCAGTCATCTTGCTGCTGCTCGATTACTGGTCACGGTTCGCGGGAGCGAACTTTACGGCGGGACTACGTGAGCGCGAAGACGCGAATCGTAGTAGGGAAGCCGGAAATGCCAGTCCGGCTCGGACCTCGGTTTGGGAAACCGAGAGGAGAGAAACCGCGATTAACTGGCCAAAATTAATTGCTGAAAAGATTCCGTTGTTGGTGCTTGCCGGCGCCGATGCATTTCTAAGTGCGGGCGGAATCGCGTCGGCCCACAGCACGGCCGATCAATTGCCGTTTTTCGCACGAGTCGGAAACGCGCTTGTCAGCTACATCATTTACATCTGGCAAATGATTTGGCCCGCCAAGCTCGGCGTCTTTTATCCCTTGCCGCAGAACGGTTACCCGTTCTGGCAAATCGCAATCGCCGCCGCCATTTTGCTCGCGGTCACAATCACCGTCTTCGCCTTACGCAAATCTCGCCCGTATCTGCTTGTCGGCTGGCTTTGGTATCTGCTCATGCTCGCGCCGGTGATCGGACTGATTCAGATCAATCTCCAGGCCCACGCCGATCGCTATACGTATCTTCCGCAAATCGGTTTGTATCTAATGATCACATGGGGCGTGGCCGATCTTCTAGCGAGTTGGCGTTATCGATTGCAAATCAGGAGCGCAGCGGCCGTCGTTATTATTTTCTCGTTCGCATTCGTGGCGCGCGTGCAAGCGTCGTACTGGCGCGACACCGAAATGCTTTGGACGCACACGATTGCTGTCACCAAAGAAGATTATTTCGCGCACGCGAGTCTGGCCGATTTCCTGATGCGCCGCGGCCGCGTGAATGAAGCGATCAAACATTCGGAAGAAGCGCTGCGAATTCGACCGAACGATGCCGACGCGCAAAATAATCTCGGGCTCGCGCTGCTTCAGACGGGCGATTGGAACCGCGCGATCGCGCATTTGCAGAAAGCGTTGGATGTCGATCCAGGCCACATGAACGCGGAAGTCAATCTCGCCTGGGCGCTCGCGACCGCGCCGGACGCATCGATGCGTGACGGCACACGCGCAGTTCAACTCGCCGAAGATGTCATCCAGCGCGCTGGCCATCCGAACGCAATCGCGCTACGAACATTGGCCGCCGCTTACGCCGAGACCGGTCGCTTCAACGAAGCGATCGCGACCGCGCAACAAGCAATCGAGATCGCGCGAACAACTGGCAACGACGGATTAATCTCCGATCTCGAACGAAGCATTGTTGCTTTTCAATCAAACCAACCCATCCGCAGCGGACCATGACATTGGACAGTATTACTGTTCCATGATGAAATTACCTATGAAACATTTCCTCGTTCTTCCCCTCGCACTCGTCGCGTCAACCGTATTTGCACAATCCCCGTCACCAGCACCAATAGGAATTCTGACGGATCTTTCGGGTTCGCATTTTCAGCAGACTAGCTTTGCGACTGCGCAGTTTTACGCATGCGACCTAAGCAAAATCAGTTTTCGAAGTATTGATTTTAGCGGCACATCGATCGCGTCTGCTAACTTGCAGGGTGTAACAATCCGCGACTCAAATCTCTCCGGCGTTCAAATCGCTAGCTCAAAGGTCGATGGTATGAAGATCGATGGGATTTTGGTCACCGATTTGCTGAAGGCATATAAATCAAATAATAAGTAAGGATTCGCTATTCGAGTTGCGCTAAGCGATCCAGATTGTCTTCGCGTTCATGAATTCGCGGATGCCGGCGGCGCCGAGCTCGCGGCCGAAGCCGGAGCGTTTCACGCCACCGAATGGCAGACGCGGATCTGACGCGACCATTGAATTGATGAAGACCATCCCGCTCTCAAGCTCCGAGGCGAAAAGTTCCTGTTCGATTGGATCGTTGGTCCACGCGCTTGCGCCTAAGCCGTAGCGATTGTCGTTCGCCAATTCGATCGCTTCATCCGCGTCGCGCACCCGCAAAACGGCCGCGACCGGACCGAAAACTTCTTCGCGAAACGCCGGCGAATCTTTCGGAACATCGACAAGCACCGTCGGCTCGTAAAAAAATCCCGGGCCTGCAATTCGATTTCCACCAGTAAGAAGTTCTGCGCCAGCCGCGATCGTTTTCTGGACCTGTTCGTGCACGCCGTTCAAAATTTGTTCGCTCGCGAGCGGCCCGATCTCGGTCGTTTCGTCCATCGGGTCGCCAACTTTCAGCGACCGCATTTGCTCGACGAATTTTTTGAGAAACTCGTCGTAGATTTTGTCGGCGATAAAAAATCTTTTCGCCGCGATGCACGATTGGCCGGTGTTGATCGTGCGCGCTTTGACGGCGGTGCTCACGGCCAAACCGAAATCCGCGCTTGGCATCACGATGAACGGATCGCTGCCGCCGAGTTCGAGCACGCTCTTCTTGATTTCGCGCGCCGCGGCGCCGCCAACCGCGCTGCCGGCTTTTTCGCTGCCGGTCAACGTGACAGCCTTAATTCTTGGATCGACAATCAATCGCTCGGCTTGCTCCGCTTCGATGAGGAGCGTTTGAAAAATTCCTTCCTCGAATCCCGCGCGACAAAAAATTTGTTCAATCGCAAGCGCGCTTTGCGGAACGTTTCCAGCATGTTTGAGGATTCCGACGTTGCCGGCCATCAATGCCGGGGCGGCAAATCGAAACACCTGCCAGAACGGAAAATTCCACGGCATGATCGCGAGCACGGGGCCGATCGGCTCGTAATGAAGATAAGAGCGGCGCGCATCGGTTTGCGCGGGTTCGTCTTCCAGAAAACGTTCGGCGTTCTCGGCATAATAGCGGCAGCCGCGCGCGCACTTCTCGATCTCCACAACGCTGTCGCGAAGTAATTTTCCCATTTCGAGCGTGATCGTGCGGGCGAGCTGTTCCTTTTCTTGTTCGAGCAACGAAGCCGCCGCGAGCATGAGCTGCGCGCGTTTTGGAAACGGCTCGCCGCGATATTTTTCAAACGCCGCGGTGGCCTGCCGCAATGCCTTTTCGATATCGACGTCTTTATGCGGCGGGAACTCCTTCAGCTTCTCGCCGGTGGCGGGATTAATCGATGCAATCGCCATACAATTACCTAACGCAGTTCACCGCGTCAGCGAATCTAAAAAACTCCAACCACCAAACCCCAAGCCCCAGGGAAACTCCAAATTCCAAACTTCAAATCTGTCAGCGGCACACCTTTCTGAGCTTTAGAGATTGGAGCTTCCCTGGGATTTGGAAATTGGGATTTGGGGTTTTTACAAGCGCAACCCTTTTGGAATTAAAACACGATCGAGCAAATCGAAGAACCATTGCACGAGCAGCGCGAGAATCGCCGCCGGAATCGCGCCTTGAAGAATCGTCGCGTGATCGTTCAGGTTAAGGCCGCTCAGAATCGGTTCGCCCAAACCGCCGGCGCCAATCAAGGCCGCGAGTGTGGCGGTTCCGATGTTGATGACCGCGCTGGTTTTGATTCCGCCGAGAATCGAGCGCGACGCCATCGGCAAATAAATCTGCCAGAGGCGCGCGCGCGAGCTCAAACCAAGCGCGACCGCCGATTCGCGCAACGCGCGCGGAATGTCCTGCAAACCGGTCGCGGTGTTGCGGACAATTGGCAGTAACCCGTAAAGAAACAACGCTGCGATCGCGGTGCGGACGCTGATTCCGAAAAATGGCAGCGGCACAAGCAGCGCGAGTAAAGCGAGTGATGGAATTGTCTGCACGACTCCGGCAAACCCGAGAATCACGTGACCAATCGCGCCGCCGCGACTAGCCCAAATTCCGAGCGGGATTCCAATCAGAACCGATAAGAGAAGTGAGAATCCAGCGAGCTCTAAATGTCGTGCGGTCCAGCGCGCGAGTTTGTGCCGGAAAGTTTCGCCGAACGATGATGTCGATCTTGTATTGGATCCGAAATACAAGTTAGCGGCTTGCGCGTAGTCTTTTGTCCGCTCGGCTTCCGCGTTGAGCCGGGTCATCGTTGCTTCGTCGATTTTCCCTTCGAGCCCGCGCAAGGCGGCGACTGCTTTTTCATCGAGAGAGAGTCGATACAAGAACACCGCATCGTATCGCGGGAAAAACTTCTGATCGTCCTCGAGGACGATCAAATCGTATTGCGCGATCTTGGCGTCGGTTGAATAAGCGTCCTTCACATCAATTTCGCCATTTCGAAGCGCGTCGTAACCAAGCGCGTGATCTATTCCGCTGACATTCTCGGGGCTAAGCCGATAAGCCACTGCCATCGGCGACCAACCGTCCTGTCGATCCAGAAACTCATGAGTCAGTCCAAATTTCAGGTCCGGATGCTTTTGCAGATCTCCAATCGTGCGAATGCCGAGATCTCTCGCGCGATCGCGCCGCATCACGAGCGCGTAAGTGTTGTTGAATCCGAGCGGCTTCGTCATTCCGACTCCCATTTCGCGCAGCTCGTCGACGATGAAATCGGCATGCATCGGATCGCTGCGCTTTAAAATTTCCTGCACGATGGTGCCGGTGTATTCCGGATAAACGTCGATCTGTCCGCCGCGGAGCGCTTGCCAAAGAATGATCGTGCCGCCCATTCCTTGGCGGTGTTCACTGGAAATTGCTGCGTCGCTCAAAGTGCGCTTCGCGATTTCGCCGAGCACGTACGACTCGGTGAATTTCTTGGAACCGATGACGACTGCGCGATCGCTCGCAAGACCTACAGGAGCCGAGAGCAAGAGTAGGAGCAAGAGCAAGAGGCGAATCGACTTCATGCGAAGGTGAGGGCTCGCTGGGCGTTGATGAAATCGGAAACGAAATTGCTCGCTGGTTTTTCTCGAAGATCGACAATCGATCCGCGCTGAACGATCCGGCCTTGGTTCATGAGCACGATTTCGTCGCCGAGATAAGCCGCTTCGGCGAGATCGTGCGTCACGAGCAGCGCGGTTTGTTGCAATCGCGCAAAGATTTCTTTCAAATCTTTTTGAAGCGCCGCGCGGACGAGGGGATCGAGCGCGCCGAGCGGTTCGTCGAGCAATAATAATTCCGGTGAAAGCATCAAGGCGCGCATCAGACTCACGCGTTGGCGCTGCCCGCCGGAAAGTTCGAGCGGATAACGTTCGAGAAGATTCTCGGGAAAGCGGGTCAGCGAGCACAGCTCGCCAAGCCGTCCCCGCATTTCATTTTCTTCGCTACCGAGATGCCGCGCCATCAGCAAAATGTTTCCGCGCGCGGTGAGGTGCGGAAAGAGTCCGCCTTCTTGAATCACGTAACCGATCTTTCGCCGGACGATGTCGATCCCGCCTTCGCCAAGGCTACGGCGGGCAGGCTTATCCGCGCTGAGTTTCGTCCCGTCGAACTGGATTTCGCCCTCGTCGGGTTCAATTAAACCGATGATCAAACGAAGCAACGTCGATTTTCCGCAACCGCTCGGCCCGATGATTACGGTGGTCCGGCCGCGCTCAACGGAGAGATCGATCGCATGAACGGCCGGAGCGTCGCTGAAAGTTTTTGAGACGGCAACGAGCTGAACTAGCGGATCGGCGGTCATAGACCGCCGCTACAGTACGGTGAAATAGAAAACGCCAAACAAGCTGGCGTCATCGGTCCAGATCTTTTCGAAGTGAAATCCGGCCTGGCGCGCGAGAGTGATGAAGCCGCCAATCGTGTGTTTGTAGGAATATTCGGTCAGAATTTTTTCGCCGGCGCTGAACTTAAATACGTTGCCGCCAATTTTCACGGCCTGATCAATTTCGCTGATCAGATAAAGTTCGATTCGTCCTTCGGCTGGATTGTAGATCGCGTAATGCTGCCAGTGAGCCAGATCGAAATCGCCTCCGAGCTCGCGATTGATCCGCGTGAGCAGGTTTTTGTTGAACTGAGCGGTCACGCCCGCGCTGTCGTTGTAGGCCGCCTCGATAACATGTCGATCTTTCTGGAGATCGACGCCGATGAGCAAACCGCTGTCCTCGCCGGCCAGCTCGGCCAGTCGCGATAAGAATTCGCCTGCGCGATCCGGCTCGAAATTTCCAATGGTTGATCCGGGAAAATAAATGACGCTCCGCGAAGAAAGTTTTCTTGGAAGCGGCAATTCGAACGGTTCCAGATAATCAGCCGCCACGGGCAGGATTTGCAGCGCCGGAAACATTTTCCGAAAGCGCGCGCTCGATTTTTCGAGCTGTCCTTTGGAAATATCGATCGGCACGTAAACGCACGGCTCGCTCAATTCTTCGAGAAGGATCCGCGTTTTCGTTCCGGCGCCGGTGCCGAGACCGATCAGTTCGATCTGTGAACCGAGCGTCTTCGCCATTTCGGCGCCGTGTAAGCGCAGGATCTCGATCTCGGTGCGGGTAATGTAGTACTCGGGCAAATCGCAAATCTGTCGAAACAACTTCGCGCCGTGCTCGTCGTAGAAGTATTTGCACGGCAGCTGTCGCGGTGATTTCGCGAGGCCGGCCAGGACTTCGAAGCGAAAGTTTTCTTCCGCCGCGGCTTGAGCCGCAGGAGTGATTTTTTCGTTCACGAGAGATCGCGCGCCAAACGGATTCCCGTGAATTGCCACCGTTTATCGGGTTGAAAGAAATTCCGATAGGTCTTGCGAATGTGCGTGCGCGAGCTCGCGCAGGACCCGCCGCGGAGAACGTATTGGTTGCACATGAACTTGCCGTTGTACTCGCCGAGCGCGCCCGGTTCGGCGCGATAGCCGGGATATGGTGAATAAGAGCTGCGGGTCCATTCCCAAACGTCGCCGAACACTTGCGCGAGTTGTTTATCGCGCGGCGGTTCCTTCAACGCCACCGGATGAAATCGTTCGGTCTCGACGAAATTTCCGTCGATGTCGATCTTGGCGGCGGCGCGTTCCCATTCAAATTCGGTCGGCAAGCGCGCGCCTGCCCAATTCGCATAAGCGTCGGCTTCGAAATAACTCAGATGTGTGACCGGCTCGTTCGGTTCGACTTTGCGCAGGCCGGACAAAGTAAAATTCCACCATTCGCCGTCCCGCTCGATCCAATAAAGCGGCGCGCGCCAGTTCTGCTCGTTGACGGTAGTCCAGCCTAACGAGAGCCAAAACTCGGAGCGCGAGTAGCAGTTATCGTTCATGAATTCGAGGTACTCGCGATTGGTGACCAATCGATTCGCTACCGCGAACGGCAAAACGAGCGCGCGGTGCCGCGGCAATTCGTTGTCGTAACAAAAACCATTTTCGTCGTGACCGATCTCAATCGTCGCTTCATCGAACTCGACGAATTTGATAGGACTGATGTCGATCTTAGCGATGTCGATCTTCTGCTGATGGAAAACCGGGTGGAGCGGGTTCTGGGCGAAAACATGTTTGATGTCGGTGATAAGAAGTTCCTGATGTTGCTGCTCGTGGTGAATCCCGAGAGTCAGGATCGGCTCGATCTCGCGAAATAACTTTTCGTCCGCGTTGGAAACCAGTTCGTCAATGTCTGAATCGACGGAAGCGCGGAATTTTTTTGTTTGTTCAACGGTCGGACGCGAGATCAATCCGCGCAGATCGCGCCGATGCATTGCGCCCGCAGCGTTGTAATAAGAATTGAACAGATAGGCGTACTCCGGAACGGCGTCGCGATAACCCGGTACCCATTTTTTCAGGATGAACGTCTCGAAAAACCAGGTGGTGTGCGCGAGATGCCATTTCGTCGGGCTGACTTCCGGCATCGATTGCACGACGCAATCTTCCGGCGCAAGATTTCTGGCCAAGCCGGCGGTGAAATCGCGGACTTCGTGAAAACGCGCGAGCAGGCTCTCCGCCCGCGAAAGTTTTTTCGCGGCCGCAGTTTTTTCTTCCGTTGCGACCGCGGTTTGGATCAAGTGATTCCGCCTTCCTGCTCGAGTTCTTCCCGACGCGCTTCGAGCATTTGATCGTGGGCCGCTTCTTCCCTCCCATCGCTCACGAGGTGTTCGCCGACGGTTTCCTCATCTTCCTCAACACCTGGGCGAGGAACGCGATGACCGCGATTGTCCGGAGTCACCTGCCATTCCGCGGTCACTTCCGAATTATCCGGAGTTTCTTCGGGGGGCTCATGGTTTTCGGAGCCCATCAGTTCCTGGCGCGCCTGGCTCCAATCCGCATCGGTAAATTCGTCGGGATCGCGTTCGTCGATCATAGCGATCTCGCGGGCACGGCGTTCGATGTCTTCGGGGGACGGAATGCCCATGCCGTTGCCATGAAGCTCGATCTTGCCACCGCCCTGTTTCTTTTCTTTCATACGCTTAAATTACGAACCCCGAATCCGTTCTACGTGCAAAAAGTTACAGCGCGAATGTCGGGCGGGAAAGAGGATTTTGCTCAAGTGATAATTGCGGAAATAATTGGAACCGAATGGACGATTGCAGACTTCTGCGGCTAAAAAGCGGAGACGATCTCGCTTTTTGCGAATACGGCAGCGATGCCGGCACGCCGGTCTTCTTTTTTCACGGCTGGCCGAGCTCGCGCACGATGGCGCAATTGGCCGACAAATCAGCTCGCGAACTCGGCGTGAGAATTATTTCAGCTGATCGACCCGGCATCCGCGATTCCAGCTTTCAGGCGAATCGCAGATTGATCGACTGGCCGGACCTTGTTGAGCAATTGGCCGATCATTTGCGAATCGATCAATTTCGTGTCCTCGCGATTTCAGGCGGCGCGCCCTACGCCTACGCAACGGCGGCAAAACTTCCGGAACGTGTCCGCGCAGTGGCGATCGCCAGCGGCGCACCGCCAATTGTCGATCTTCGCGATCATTCCGGATTGCTCGCCCTCTATCGCTACATGATCTGGCTCTACCGAAATGCGCCGTTTCTATTGCGGATATTTTTTTACACGACAGGCGCGCTCGCGAGTATCCGTCCGCCCGTACGCCTGCGCCCGCTCATGTTGAAAGTCCTGCGATTACAACCGTGTGACTCGACGGCGATGGAAGACACGGTCGCTTTTGAAGCGTGCTTTGAAAGCCAACGACACGCGTGGCGCGCTTCCGTGAAGGGACTCATCGTCGACGCGGAAATTTTCGGAGAACCGTGGGGATTCCGACTGGAAGATATCGATGTTCCGGTCCGGCTTTGGCATGGAACGAAAGACAGCGCGTTTTCGATCGAGATCGCAAAGGACATCGCGCAACGGCTTCCGAAATGCCAGATGTGCTTTGTTGAAGAAGAAGGCCATTACTCACTTCCAATTCGACATATGCGCGAGATTCTGGCCGACTTGATCGCCGTGTAATGAATCTCATCATTTTTCTGCCCGACCAGCAACGCGCGGACACGATCGGAAATGCGAAGGTGCGCGCGCCGAATTTGACCAAACTCGCCGGCGAATCGGTTGTCTTTGAGCGTGCTTACGTGACCCAGCCCGTTTGTTCGCCGTCGCGGGCGTCGCTCATGACCGGACTCTGGCCGCACACGACCGGCTGCACACAAAACGGCGGCGAGATTGATAAAAAGTTTCGCGTT
>Ga0070707_100002430_pt1 | contig 17751 bp, 17 predicted proteins | sample KBSK5502metaG_FD_65468 | JGI IMG/M metagenome (GOLD analysis project Ga0070707, IMG submission 65468) | Corn, switchgrass and miscanthus rhizosphere microbial communities from Kellogg Biological Station, Michigan, USA - KBS K5-50-2 metaG | ecosystem: Host-associated > Plants > Roots >... | reverse complement strand
GCTATGCTGGCTGAGCATCGCTTGTCCTCCTGACCTGGTGTTTTTGTTCTTACCAAGTCCAACGAAGGACAAGCTCGTTTCTCAGTTTTCACCCACTTTCACCCGGAAGGATGGAGAGCCAGCGTTCATGCATCATTGCAATGGTTGCCAGGTCAAATTCGATCAGCGCTTCTTCATCTCTACTGTCGCTCAACGATTTAGCTGATGCATACTCTGCCAGCGCCTCCTCCTCACGATCCGTGGCCATCAGTAGTTCGGCCAGCAAGAGGTGTCCCAGCGCCGTGTTATTTGCCGCGATCGATCGGCGGAAGTTTGCCGAGGCAAGTTCAAAGAAATGCTCGCTGCGTTCAGTCATCTTGAGATCCCTGTATTTTTCAGCAAGGTCTGCCTGCGCTGCACCGAGATTCCTGAGAATATTCCCAATGTCATAATCCCTGGGAAAGCGCTGTACAATACCCTCCAGGTAGACGATACTCCGCTCGGATAAACCTAATCCTCTTGCGCGGCCAAAGGCATCGTCATAGATCTTCCGGTCAAGCGGGAGCTTCACCAGCAGCGCGTCATCGTAATGCAGGGCCTGGATCGTCCGCCAGACGATCTCTTCCAAATATTCCTGCACGTCTGGCTCATCTGGCCGGTGTGTTTGCATGATCTCATCTATACGCTTATCGTGCTCATCGAGTTGCTCCTGCAAGTCTTCAATCGGCAGGCCCTGCGCGTTTCTGCCTTCATCGGTCATGCGCTGAATGCGCCATTCACCCTCTTCTCGCATCAGCATATAGCTCGTCCAGAACCAGTGCCGCCCCGTCTCCTTATAAACGGCGGTTCCCAGCGGCATCTCGGGCAGCGTACCGCTCAGAGGCGTATTCGCCAGTTCGAGCGACCAGCCTATCTCAATTTCTCGCTGTGTCGAAGATACATCGCTTAAGAAGGCGGTAGGCAGCCAGAGAGATTGCTGGTTATGCTCGCGCTCGCGCATGAAGCGCATCTCAAAGCGTGTGGGATGCGCTTCGTCCGCCCATTTGCGGCGCAGGCCGACCCATTCGTCTCTTGAAAGTCCCTCAAGCAGCGGGCTGTTTTTTGCGGACAGGTCGAAGCACAGTCCGAAGTCGCCCATCGACCAGCCTCCGATGAAGTTCATGACGATTTCATCAGGCTCCAGGCCGGGCTTGATAAAGGTGCGTACCCGGTCAATACCCACATCGGCAGCGTTCAACACGAGCTGCTGCACGGTTGGGAGATAGTGGCGATAATCTTGATGGGGTGAGGTCCCGCGCCACTTATTCACTGCAAGTGCTTCCTCTAAGAGACGCCGCCCTTCTGCCAGCGTACAATCGGTCATTTTGATAGGTGAGTCGTCTGGGGAGGCGAATTTCACATTTAATTCCTGGATGCGCGTGTCCATACGGCGTTTGCTGCCGACCTCCGTCAGGAAGTCCTTGACGCCATCTTGCCAGAAGTCAAGCAGAAAGGCCATGAGGCGGGCTTCGCCATACTCATATCCCTGTTCCCAGCACAGGACCAGCTCTATCTCGCCCTTTTCGCGCATCTCTGAGACGTAGCCTTTCCAGAAGCGCGGTGGGCTAGAAACTCCCAGCGGTGCTGGCGCAGGTTCCTGCTCCGGAGTCCAGCTTGGATAAATCTTTGCCCCTGCGAGTTGTATCAGCGCGCGGCGCGATTCTTTACGGATGGCTTTGTTTGGGGTGAGTTCGTTGATGGCCAGCAGGATGTCAGCGGCGTCGGTGTCTTGTTGTTTTGCCAGTGCCTTCAGTAGAGCCAGCTGCGTGGCTTCATCAATGTTCGTTAGCCCGGCCAGTGCTGTCTCTGCCTGTGCGCGGCTGGTACTGCTGTGTAATGCTTCTGCAATCTCGTGACGTTTTTCAAGTAAGCCCTGGATCTGCGTGTCGTCTCCACGTGGAACAGAGGTGTGTGTATGTTTGCTTGGTGCCATGTTCTCTATCTTCTTCTCTGCAACATTTTTTCGCGCGAAAGCGCCTACTGCTGTCCCTGTGGATTGTATCACGAAGAGCAAAAAGAGTCGAGAGTGATTGACTTATCCAACCGACTCCTGCGGCCGTACGCGAGCTATCACCCAATTGCGCAGGTAGTGTATGCCCTGGAAGCCCACCCCGGTGCCGACCGGGATGGGAATATCGTGTATACCTGCCCTCTGGTAGTCGAACGGCAGAGGCTCAGGCCGCTGCAGCAGGCTGGCCCGTTTGCTCTTCTCCGGAAAGGCCTTTGTTGCAAGCAGTATGAAGAGTGGAAAGGCTGCGCAGTAAAAGTATGATGGCAGGCTGCGCCACGCGAAGAACAGGGGAAGGACCGCCAGCAGCATGGCAGCTTCTGGCCGTTCTTTGCACAAACGCCAGTACCATGCCAGAGCCACGAGCATGGCCATGCATTCGAGAACCTCGTATACCCATGGTGGAAAGAAGGGCAGAAGCGGTGTCAAACTCAGGCCGATGATACCGACACCCGATGGAAACATGGGGTCCGCGACCGGGGCCATAACTCCGGCGAACCAGGCTTGCGGGTTCCATAGAATGAAGGGAAGGCTAATCGCCAGGGCAACACCACCTGCAATAAGCAAGCGGCGCACTACTTCCATAAAGTTATCCTGGCGCCACACCATAAGCGCATAGAATGGAACGAAGAGCCATGCTTGCTGCTTACTTGCCAATGCCAGGCCCAGGAGTAGCGCCGACCACCATCTTTGTTTGCGCAGCAGCCAGGTCAGCACGATGGGCAGGATATAAAGAAGATCGAGGTTGCCTCCCACAACGGAGGTCCACATTGGCACGTTTGCCAGCGCCAGGAGCAGCACCCATGGTCGCAGTTCGGGCCGCACCACTTTCCAGGCGATTGCAACCAGGGCGATGTAGCAGAAAAGATAGAGCGCCAGCACGTTAAAGATGTTGAGCCAGATGAACGGCACCAGGGTAAGGAAGGAGAGCGCGGGGTAGCTCACTTTTGATTCAAATTCGGGTGCATGCCCTGTCTTCTGATCGGTAGCCATCGCGCTGCTTAGCTCAGCAGGCGACGGGTAATCGAGGCGATTGGCGAATTGGCCCTCCCGCAGCGGTGTCGTCCAGTCGGGCTGGATGGAAAACTCCCGCACCACACTTAAGATATTTGAATCGGCATAGGGATTGCGGCCTTGCAGCAGCAACACTGCGGCGTTTGTATCAAGCGATGTGCCGTCATTGGTGTAGCGCGGGGGCATGAAAAAACTCATGACAATTGATTGACCGAATAAGACCGCGCCCGCGATTGATGTGAGCAGGATACCTATGAGAATAAGGCGCTGCCAGCGGCTTGGATGCGCAGGATGCAGTAGAGATGCGGCTTTAGCGCGCCCCAAGCGCTGTTTCAGAGTGGTGGGGCGGAAAGCCAACCACAGGGCTACGAAACTTCCCAGCATCAAGGGAAAGGAAATCGCACCACTCCAGGTTTTCAGGAGCGGTATGCTGCCCTGGTAATAGCCGCTGACCATTTCGTTGACTTCGTTGAGCGCCTGTAGAATCAGTGCAACGCCCACCCAGACGGCGCGCCGTTGTAGATCGATGACCGGGTGATTGTCCGGGGATGTGTCTTCGGTAAAGAAGTGACGCATCCACCCGGATGTGCTTCCACTTTGCTGTTTCTCGCGCTGCGTGATCTGCGTTAGTGGCGTTTTTTGTGGCAGGGAAGTCTCCGAGATTTTTCGCTCGTCGATCACCCGCTCTATACTTTCGCGCATTACTCATGCCTCGTGTCAAGCTGAGAGTGGAAGTATATTCCCCCTCGAAGTACCGAGCATGGCTATGCGCCTTGTCTGGGCATGCATTACCCGGCCTGAGTCTTACAACGAAGCCGGTTGCGACTACGTCACAAAATGAAGGTTTCGTACCGGGACAAAAGGGGGGCGGTGAATTTAAAGTGGCAGGCGGAAATACAATTCGCGGTGCTGCAGCTCGAAACCGAGCGACTCGTAGAGACGGATGGCGGGGAGATTTTCTTCCCAGACGTGCAGGTCGATGGTCATCAAATGCAATTCGCTACGGGCAAAGTCAATAATATGCAACATCATAGTGCGTGCCAGTCCTTGTTTGCGAAAATCGGGGTGTACCACTACTCTTTTGACGTAACCGGCCGGTTCATAGTAGCTACTCCTGGGGTCATGCTCCGGTGGCACCATCAATTCCGCCTTTCCTGCAACTACGCCTGCCACCTCGATCAGAAAGATCAATGTGCGCTCGTGCGTGGAGGGATCGACTGAGCCAAAATATTTCTCCATTTCACGGTGGATATTGCGCCTGGGTGAGGTGCTGAAGCTGTCCAGTTCTTCGATCAGCGCGACATCGGCGGGAGTGGCAAGGCGGATGACCTGGGGCGAAGTTGACGGTTCATCGTTCATGCTGCTCTCCCTGCTTTTCGGGCTAGCCCCGTCTTTTTCGTGGCAGCAGCAGGAGGGAGATCAGCGCGTAGAGGGAACAGCCCAGGATCAGAACAGCATAGACGGTCGTTTCACCATCTTTGTGTGGGTCGGAAAGCATCGAGATGCCCCACCACAGAAAACCAAAAAAGACGGCAAAGAGAAGCACCGTGCTCATAAACTTCTTTGTAGACATTGCGTAGTCCTTTTCTCTTACTGCTGCTGCAGATATTTTGTAAAGTTCTCTTTCCACAGGTAGGAGCGAGCGAGCAGCTCTTCAGCGCTTTTCATTGAGAAATCGGTGACGCTCCCGCCCATGATCTGGGCGATTTCGCGTACGCGCTGTTCGGGTCGTAATTCGTTCACAATCGTTATCGTGCGCTCGTCAAAGACCTGCTTATTGACATTGTAGTGTGTATCCGCGAAAGATGCAATCTGCGGTAAGTGGGTGACACAGATCACCTGGTGGTTGCGCGTCAGTTGCCACAACTTTTCTCCCACGATCTGGCCGCTTCTCCCGCTGATGCCGGCGTCGATCTCGTCAAAAATCAAGGTAGGGGTGGCATCGGCTGCAGAGAGGATCGTCTTCAGCGCCAGCATTAAGCGCGATGTTTCGCCGCCGGATGCGATCTTTGTCAGCGGCTTGAATGGCTCGCCAGGGTTAGGGGCGATGAGGAACTGCACGCGGTCGATGCCGGTCACGTCGCAGAAATAGTGCTGTTCGGGCTGCCCGTCGATACTCGCCGGTACCCCATTCGGGTCGGGAACCTGTTCGATTTCAACGGAAAAGCGCGCGCGTTTCATATTCAGGTCGTCCAACTGCACTTCCATCGCTATTGCCAGCCGCGCCGCCGCCTCGCGCCGCCGTGCAGAGAGTTCCTGGGCAAGGCGTCCGATCTCCTGGCGGAATTCGCTGTCCTGCTTCTGCAATGAGGCGATCAATTCATCGCGGTGAATGATGCTATCGAGTTCCGCGTGGTCGCCGGCGGCACGCTGCAGGATGTCTTCGACCGTGGTAGCCCCGTATTTGCGTTTCAGCCGCGCGATCAGGTCAAGCCGTTCTTCGATCTCCTCCAGGCGCTGGGGATCATCTTCGATGTCGCTCTCGTAGCTGCTGATGCTCGCGGCAACATCCTCGAGGCGGTAGATAGCTTCGGACAGGTTTGTCTCGTCCTCCTGCATATTTTTATCAAGCCTGGCAAGGTCGTTCAGGGCTTTGAGCGCCGGGCGCAGCTGGTCGAGCGCGGGCCGGTACTCGTCACCGCCTTCGCCGCCTTTGATGGACCCGTACACGATGGCGCACAGTTCGCGCAGCCGTTCCGCGTTACTCAGCACCTTGCGCTCTTCTTCCAGTTCTTCTATCTCGCCTGCTCGCAGTTCTGCCTTCTCGATCTCCTCGATCTCGTAACGCAGGAACTCGGCACGGCGGGCCTGTTCGCGTTCATTTTGTTGCAGCGAGAGTAATGTCTTGCGTGCGCTGCGCCATTCGGTTACCCTGGCGCCCAGTTGTTCGCGCGGTGGCAGCAGATCGGCATAGCGGTCGAGAAAGTTGACGTGCTGTTCGGGGCGCAGCAGGCTCATATGCTCGCTCTGGCCGTGAATATCCACCAGCCAGCTCGCCACCTGCTGTAGCACCTGCTGCGTAACAGTGCGGCCATTGATACGTCCGACGGTGCGTCCGGAGATGAAGATGTCACGGGAGAGAATGAGTGCCCCGTCTTCGGGTTTGATATCGTTGGCATGCAGCAGCGTGGCGAGCGCGATACCTGCATCTGCGCTCTCGGCATCGGCCTGGCTCGGACCGGCCTGCTGCGCCTCGACCTTTGCCAGCGCCTCGAACATCGTGCCTGCTCCATTGCCCTCCGCGCTCAAGGCCGCCTCGAATGGCTGCCAGCCGTCGCTGACCGGTGGCAGAGCGCCGATGGAGAAGATGCCTTCGACCGTGGCACGTTCGCAGCCGGAACGCACCACCTCGACGCCGATTTTGCCGCCCAGCAGGGTACTCACCGCGTCAATGATGATCGACTTACCCGCGCCTGTCTCACCTGTAAACACATTGAACATGCGGTGCAGGCGCAAATGCAGGCTATCAATAATGGCAAAGTCTCTGATGTTTAGCTCAAGTAACATGATTGCTCGTTAGAATGGGTCTGTATCCTTACTCTTCTTCCTTCAGCTTGGCATTGATTATCTGGTAAAAATAGGTTGGCGGTCTACGCCTGAGAAACTTCGTGACATACTCACTCTTACGCACAGTTACCGTCGCGCCATTTTTGATCTTGCGATTCATCTGCCCGTCCGCCGAGAAGACGCCATTCTGAGAGCCAGTAAATATCTGGAGTTTGATGGTGGCTTCCGGGTGCAAGATTAGCGAGCGGTCCGACGCCAGGTGTGGCGCGATCGGTGTCAGTACGCTGTTGTGTACCTGTGGATGCAGCAGTGGCCCTCCCACGGCCATATTGTAGGCCGTTGAGCCGGTGGCGGTCGATATGATAATACCATCGGCATACGTTGTACTGTAGTAGTCGTCATCGACCCAGGTGCGTATTTGCACCACGCGCGGCCATGTACCCCTGGCGATCACGATATCGTTTAGCGCGAGAAACCCTTCCGGCTGTCCATCCTGGTCAAGCACTGCATGCAGCATAGCGCGTTCATCGATCCATACTGGAGCCTCGTGTTTCAGGTAATGGGGTAGTTGAGTAAGCACTTCACCAGGCTCGAGCTCAGTCAGAAAGCCAACTCGCCCAAAATTGACAGCCACTATCGGAATATCAGCGGGTGCACAAATGCGGGCGGCATGTAGAATGGTGCCATCGCCGCCCAGGACCAGCGCCAGCTCGCTCCCCTGTATGGTGGGGTCAGGAGCCTCTTCTCCTTCGTAGCGGCTGTCGATGCTGCGTACTTCATATCCCTGCTGTTCTAATGCTGGTACGAGTTGAGTAACAACTTCTGAGGTGTCCTGTATGCGGCCTTGATAAAAAATCGCAATTGCCTTCACTACAATCTCCCGGTGGGCTGTAGCAGTTTTCGCTCTGCGGCCTCTCTCCAAGGCCTGCTGGGTACACCTTGCGCAATACACCGACCTCTAGAGGTGTCCCCGCGCTGGTACGTGGTAATGGTACGACATGTGCCCTCGCTTGTCAACTATGCTCGTTGGGTTGGCGGAGGCTATTGGGAAGTCGAGTGTTGTTGCGACCAGGAGAAAGCTCATCAGGGCGATCGCAAGGGATCAATTAGCACTTGTGTTTGCTTTCTGCCAGATATGGTGCAACTGTGGCGCATTTGCGCCGTATTTTTTTTATTTTTCCTTTTTCCTCCTGGTTGGTGTGTTTTGGAGAGGGAGTTATGCCTTCTCCCTTACTTATTCTTTTTATGGTACTTGTACCTGGGAATGCATAGGGGATGCGTGGTTGGGTATGAGTAGATCAATAACCCGATGTATTTTGAACCAATAAATTCACCACCTGGGTGGCGAATTTGTCAAGGGCCGCCGGCTCCGCGCCGTTCGCGATTTTTGCACCTTGTAAACGGAATCGCCGCTGTGCTGGTGGTAGCTCTCATCTATAGAAAGAGAGACAGACGAGGTAAGAATGCATCTGTGCCTCGTCTGTCTCTTCTTAATTACAACTACTTAGCTGCACTGTCCAGAGGAAGAGTTCCTTGCTACGAGCAGATCCCCCTCTGGCCAAGTGATGCGTGATATCCTAAGGTTTCATCGCACCAATGGCTTGGGTTACATCCGCTGGCTTCTGGTACGTCTCCTCGGGTAACTGCCTGAGAAGGTTCATCACCTCCGGTGGTGCGCCATTCTGCTGAGCTTGCTTGATCAGATCTCCTTTCCTCGTAGGATAATCCACTCCTTGGAGATACTTCTCAACTTGTGCTGAACTGACTGCCATTGTATTCTTCTCCTTTTTCCTATAGACAGGGAGTTTATGCCACTGTCCTGGTTACGTATCTAAAACAAGACGGAGGTCTTGCTTCGGTTTAGACTAACTGGGACAACCGAGAGCACCAATGAGTTGGTGCTGAAACTGCTGCGATCCTCCCTACAAGAAGACGACCCGTTTATTCCAACGAGGTGCTCTTGTCTTCACGGTACAAAGTATACGTCGTATGCGTTGCGTTGTCAAGTATTTATATTTATCTCATCTACTATTACTATGAAACAAAAATATATTTTCTCTAGAAAGATGTCTTGATAGCATTTCAGGAAGTGCGCCTTGTTCATGGAAGACGCCTGTTCCCCTTAGTTTTGATTCGCTCGTTCCTCCGCCAGCCACAGCGCCTCCTCCTTCGAGTGAATTGTCCCTTCCGCCTGTGCCTCGGCAATTAAGTCCAGGAGTTGTCCAACTAGCGGCCCCGGCTCCAGGTTCAGTCGCCGCATCAGTTCCTCGGGGCTGATCAGGCGCGGCGGCAAGATTCGCTCTCGTTCGCGAATATAGCTGGTCAAAAGCAGACGCACGACTCCCAGGTGTCGCTCCCACGAATTGGTAACAGGTTGTGGCCCCAACGTCGCCAGGTGATCGGCCAGCGAGAATAGCGCCACGTATATGCCTGTCGGCCCCAGGTCAACGAAATAGCGACGGATGGCCCTGGGAGTCACAGGCCCATCCTGCCCTAATTGGCCGGGCCGCATGTGATGGGCCGACACCAGCTGGGCCAGCCGCCGGTCCTGCGTACTCGCGCATAAACGCCGCATCACCTGCTCAACCAGCGGCACTCCGGCCTGCGGATGTTTATAAAAATGTATCCCCCCATCCTCGTCCTCGGAATACGTCACAGTCTTACCAATATCATGCAGCAGCGCCGCCATCTTCATCCCCGGCGCTTTGAGCCTCTCAAACGCAAAAATCCCCTGCGCCTCTGCCTCGCGCAGCAGCACCCGTATCTCCGCAAGATCATCCTCTCGACCCTTGCTCTCTGAACCCTGTTCCACCATTCTCGCTACCCGTTCCAACGCCCCAACTGACTCAAGGGAATGCTCCAGCACATCCCAATAATGCGGACCGGGCTGGCGCATCGCCCTTGCTACCACAAACTCTGGAAAAATTACGGTAAACAAGCCGTGTTCATCCAGAAAACGCAAGCGCTCCGTAGCTCCAGCAGGCCCAAGTAACGTGTATAACTCATCATGCACCCGTTCCGCGGCCACCTGGGTAAGCAACGCTGCATCGCGTATGATTAGCTCCTCTGTCCAGCGGTCTATCTCAAGTCCATAGCGCATCATCAAGCGCACGGCCCGCAGCATGCGCAGAGGATCGCGCCGGAAAACCTCTGCGTTGACGGCTTTTAGACGATGCGCTGCCAGATCGGCGAGGCCGTGCAGGGGGTCGATGAGGTTTAACCCGCCCCCGGTGCGGGTGTCAGGGGCGAGCGTTGCATCCGTTGATCCCGGGGCGAGCGTATCGGGCAAGGTATGCGGGGGGTCGATGGTGTCAGGGGCGATCACAGGTCCCATGGTGAGCGTTGCATCCGTCGATGCCGGGGCGAGCGTATCGGCGGCAAGGGCGGGGGCAAGGGCGACCGCAAGGGTCGCCCCTACCATACCACGAGGGGGTGATCCTGGTGGTCGCCGGGTATTATCAATTTCCAGATATCGCACGATGTCACCCAGGGGAGCCGCTATGGCGTTAATGGTGAAATCGCGTTGGCGCAGGTCGTCTTCGATTGTTTTGCCGTTCAGGGGGGAAATGTCAAAGGTGATTTCTTGCTTAGGGGTATTAGGGGAATCTGTATCTAAAACCACGATTACTCTGCTTGCCTTCTCATGCAAATGCACGTAATACGCGCCCAGCTTATCCGCCAGGCGGCGCGCCAGTCTATGTGCCTTGCCGGTGGTGACAATGTCCCAATCTACGCACTGTTGCCCGAGCAGGATGTTGCGCAGGGAGCCGCCTACGAGGTAGGCCGGCTGCCGCTGGTCGCTGAAGTATTCGGCTGTCTGGTGTAAGAGATGTAGGGTGTGGGTGTCCAATTGGTATGCTACCTCTTGATCTCTCAAGGTACAAGATGCACCAGGTGATCGGCGATACACGCGAGTACCTGTTGCCCCTGGATACTGATGTGGTACTCAGTGATAGGTGGTTGGCCAAGGTGTCTATAAAGATCGATGCTCTGCTTAATCTGTTGTTCCGCCCACGCATTGTTTCCATAAATGGTGAGCATATCATCCTTTACCTGTATAGCGGTATCACTCATCAGCAGGTAAAGCTGTATTTGACCATCGCTACTCCGATACCGTTTCGTGACGCCTGTTAAGAAATTGTGAAGCAGCAGGCTATAGGCCGGATTCTTAAGCAATGTCTCAAAACGCTCTGAAAGGCGAATGCTTGTGTGGGGGAGGGTATCATAGTACTTCCAATCGATCTTCGTTTTCGGCGGAAGTGTACCTGTATGCATTGGCATATACGTTGCTGCGAGATCAAGAAATCCCCCTTCGAGGTTTCCCAGCTCGTTTTTTTCAACACGAACAAAAAGGCTGGCTAAGCTCGTAACCATATTGCACACCAAAAGACCTCGGAGTTTCAGTTGGTCAACCCAGGCACGAGGAATGGACCCGACACTACAGGTTGCAAGGATTCTGTCATAGGGGGCATAAGCGAGGCATCCCACAAAGCCATCTTCTTGGAGGACGCGGACATTGGTGGCTCCTGCGCGAGCCAGCATCTTGCTCGCCTCCAGAACCAGGTCGGCATCGATGTCAATACTGGTAACCGCTCCTCCCTGACCAACCAGTACGCCCATGAGAGCTGCGTTGTAGCCTGTGCCGGCGCCAATCTCCAAGACGAAATGACCGCTCTCTAAATCCAGCGCCTCAAGTTGAATCGCCATAATCGATGGCTGTGAACTCGAACTCGTTGGTCTGCCTCGTTGGTCAAGCTGGATCACTAATGGCTGATCTCGGTAGACTGACTCCATCGTTGCCTGTACCAGATCCCAGGTCAGGCTGCTGCCTCTTTGTTGATAATATTGCTCTATGAAGAGATGCCTTGGTACCTGGAGGAACGCCTGTCGCACGAGTGGGCACAGAGATCTTCCAAGCTCTTGCTCGATTGCTTCGACAAGTTGTTCCATCTCGTGTAGTTCGATCATTCCTCATCTCCCCTTAACTGGTAGACGTTCCTAAGAGTTTCGCAAGCGTGTGATAGAGCGGAAAACCGGTGCGGCCCTCTAACCAGCCGAATTGCCCGATTGCATTTAACTCAAGAAAAACATAGCGGCCATCCGGCGTGAAGACAAGGTCAATGGCAGAATAGGCTAGATGGTATGCTTGATTGATAGATAACAGTGCTTTTCGAAGGTGATCAGGAAGATGGTGAGGAGCATAGCGCAACCTGCTATAATCGACGCGAAAGTCTACATAGTTTGACAAAATAAGTACGTTACTCATTGTACTATACTAATCATCATCATCAATGCAGTCGAGCACACTTTTCCCGTCGTATGAGGTTTCATCACACGTTCGTGTTGTTGCCTCTTTGCGTTCTGTTACAGGTGCAGATGAAACGGGAACAGAAAAGAACTGCATGCCAAAGGGAGACGTAGGACGCGCCTGGATCTGCTCCAATTCCAGGGAATGATACTTCGGCGTGACCGAGGACTCCGTGGTAGTATGTACGAGGGCTGGCTTCTCAACGGAAGTGCTGGTAATCACGGCATTCTCCTTTTAATCATGAAAACACCTCATGCGCAACTACTGATACAGAATAACGAAAGAAAGGTTCTTTCTCTAGTATAGCAGATTGGCCCATATTTGAGGCATTTTATGCGTGTTCACCAGGTTGAAAATTTGAAGCACATGCAGATTGCCCTTACCAATTGATATCATGCTTTGTATACCGCTTTGTTGGTATAATCATAAAAAGATGTAGTTCCATCTGGTCCAAATTCGGCTCTAATGCCACCACTAAAGTATTGGATCGTAATGATCTGATTGTTCCAGTTAATCGTTTTAAATTCCAATGTTAGTGGAGTGCCAAAGTTCATGAACTTAGTTGTATATGCACTCAGCCACGCTTTATAAATCCCTAAACCTGAAGGTGCATTTACCGGGCTGCCCGCCCATACTGCCTGCGCTTGTAATTGAATTTGACCTGGCCAGGATAACGGGTCGCCACTGATAATGGGAGGCAACCAGGGTAATTGGATAATGCTAGCCCATTGATTTGCAATCCTGGTTATATCATATGGTTGTGGTTGTGGCGTCTTTAGTGTTTGCAGATTACCGTCTCCTTGTAGCACATTCGCATTGTCTAACGCTAACAAATTCCCGTCACTGCTGATACCTACCCAGGTGAAAATATGGTTGCCACTAGCTCCCACCAGTAGGGGTTAGTGCCCAGGCCAAGATCAAAAACTGATTGCTCTGTAACTGTGGCAATAACGGGGTAACCTCTAATGAACATTAACTTTTAAATGCGGACACCATAACATCTACCGAGAGGGCCGATAAATGGGCGGTAATAGGCATCAACCTAAGCCTGGAAGCGAGACAGGAGGCCGGATGGTCCGTAGGGGCGGGGGTGGATGATGTGGGGAAGGGAGGGCCTTTATGGTCGCCCGGTGCTGGGGGTGTGAGCGCGTTCCTCCACAGGTGAACACAGGGAACAGGACGCGGGCGACCATAAAGGCCCTCCCCGCCGCTCCCCACCTCCCTCGCCCCTACGGATGTTGATGAGCTTTCTGTTGGGTTGATGCGTTTTGGGGCCGATAAATCGGCGGTGTGCGCGATAAATCGGCACCTACGGATGGTTGGAGTAATTTGTCAATGTGCATAATCGGCCCCTAGGGATGGCCGGAGTAGTTCGTCAATGTGCATAATGGGTCCTGATATTCTCATTGATAAAAACGCTGTGGCATCTGGAGTTTTACACATGAGTTTCTCGGGCCACCTGCGGCGCGAGACACAGGTGGTATATTTATGATGCTGAGCCAATTGGTATTCAGTCAAGAAGCAACGCCCGGGTGAGTGGGCAACTGGAGGACAAGACGCTATGACAAAACAGGTGATTATCCCGCTTCCTGATAGAGACTTCGATACTACAGAGGTTGCTATCCCCTGGAAACATTTTGTTGAAGCGGGCATGCAGGTCACGTTCAGCACCGAGGCAGGGCAAACAGGTCAAACCGATCCGCGTCTGCTGACCGGTGTCATTTTTGGGCAGTTGGGCGCAAAGTCCGATGCGATTGCTGCTTATCGCGAACTCGAAAAGGACGAGCCATTCCGGCATCCCATCCCGTACGAGAGCATCGATCCCCAGGAGTATGATGTGCTGCTCTTGCCCGGTGGTCATGCCAAGGGCATGCGCCAGTATTTAGGAAGCAAGGTGCTACAGAACAAGGCGCTGGAGTTTTTCAAACACGACAAAGTGGTTGGAGCTATCTGTCATGGTGTCCTGGTGCTGGCAAGGACGATTGATCCTGAAACGGGGAGAAGCGTGCTGTATGGGAGAAAACTCACGGGGTTGACCAAACGTTTGGAACGCGCTGGCTATTACCTGACCTTCTGGAGATTGGGAGACTACTACCGAACCTATCCTGAGTATGTTGAAGATGAGACGGTGAACGTGCTCAAGGAGAGAAGCGATTTCTTGCACGGGGGAAGCATCAGCAAGCCGTTTGTGGTGGAGGACGGGAATCTGATCACGGCACGTTATCCAGCGGATGCCCATCTATTCGCGCAGAAGCTGGTAGAGCGGGTTAAGATAGGTGTATGAGATAATAAACATGGACCCGCAACAGTTTTTCAATGCGCGTCAATCCAGGCGCAGTGTATTACGTCAAATCGGCACACTGGTGGGAGCCAGCCTGACGCTCAATGCATGTACCTCCGCCTCCAATAATCCTGCGGGAGCAACAAAGAAGGGCGATCTCAGTTCCATCAACCACATCCTGGTTGCTTGCCAGGAGAATCGCAGCTTCGATGCCTATTTTGGCTATTACCCCAGGGCAGGACCATTCGGTGTCCCATCTAACTATACTCAGCCCGATGGACGCGGAGGGAAGATCAAGCCCTATCATGCGCTCGGGTCTTCTTCAGCCAATCCTTCCCATGCCTGGCAAGCTATTCACAGTGAGTGGAACGATGGCGCAATGGATGGTTTTTATACCACGGATGGAAAGGGCGCCCTGGAATACTATGATGGCTCAAACTTAAACTACTACTATGCGCTCGCAAACTCTTTCACACTGTGCGGCAATTACTTCTCCTACCAGCTTGGGCCAACATTTCCCAATCGTATTGGACTCTGGACGGGTACAAGTGGAGGCAACACGACCAACAACATCACAGGCGGCAGCCTCGATTGGCCAACGATCGTTGACGTGTTGGATCAGCACAATCTTACCTGGAAATGCTACAATCTTGGCCTGGGAACGGGCAGTGATATAAATGTCCTCGAGGGGTTCAATGCTCTTGCATTTTTCAAAAAATGGCAACACGATCCCCGCCTCCATTACGAGGAAGAAGATTACTACAGCGATCTGAGGTCTGGTAAGCTTCCGCGGGTATCGTTTTTCATTACCGAAGCCCTGATTAGCGAGCACCCACCATTTGACATTCAATCGGGGCAGAGTAGTATGGCCAAAGTAATCAACGCTCTTATAGCTTCTCCCTTGTGGACGAGTTCTGCGCTCTTCCTTACCTATGATGAAGGAGGAGGGTTCTTCGATCATGTTGCGCCACCGCAGGTGGATGCATACGGCATGGGTTTTCGCGTGCCAGCGATGGTGATCTCGCCCTACGTAAGGCGCGGATATGTATCTGGACAATTGTACGAACATAACTCGATCTTAAAGTTCATTGAGCGTCGCTTTGGTCTCCCATCGCTGGCCAGCGTCAACCATCAATTTGATTTGGGGACGCCGGGACTGAATAATGATGCGGCCAATGGTAAGACAATCGGCCCCCCAGCTCCTCCGCGTGATAACTTGCCGCAACTTGGCGATTTCCTGGAGGCTTTTGACTTTTCACAGAACCCAGGCTACTATCCCCGTTTGCCATCGTTATGACAGAGGTTCAGTATGAGAAAAGTGGGTCGGGGTGCCCCATAGCGGTTCATTCCTTCACCATCTTCTCAGATTCGCTAAACCAAAGCGGACTGACTACTACTGGTCAGTCCGCTTTGGTTTTAGGAGGGCCTTGATCCTGACCACATCCAGGGAGTGAACAGTCTCGTTGATCCAATTAAGAGCGATGAGAACGGAATGTGCGGATCGCCAGTCTGAGCAGAAACACCATGAGCATAACGACGAGACCACCCCTTTCTGCGATCAGCAGGACGGGCAAGAGGAAACTGAACAAGAGCACATAGAGAGTTAAAGGGAGATCACCTAACACCAAGCCAGTGAGAGCGAAGCCATTGCCTCTTTTCCATCGTGGTTCTTGACCTGCTGCATAAAGAGCCTGGATGCCGAAGACTACGGCAACGAGAGAAACGATCTCGCTACCTAAACCAAAGAAGCTGTGATCGATTGCTCCCAAGGGAGTAATCCCCATAGGCCCGAACTTAAGCTATCGAGGTGGGTGCATGGCTGAGGTAAGCTCAGCCACTACACCCCAGGTACAAGCGAGGCAAGCTCGCTCGACCCAGTCATGCCTCAGTGACTCACATCTAAAGAGGTCTGAGATCGCTGGAACCATGCCGCGTATGTGCTATAGATGCCTCCTCCGAAGATTGCAAGCATATAGAGCAGGTAGAGCCAGGCACTAGGACTTTCCCAGTGAAAGTACTGCGAGTAGCGTGCAATGGCGATGAGTTGAAAGAGGCCGATAAGCACATAGGGGACTGTTCCGACTCGCCCACGCCTCCAGGAATTTTCTCGCAGAAATTGAAGTGATGCTGTGCCAAGTGAGAGGAAACCAACGCCGATGGTTTGCGCGGTTAAAGCCGTCAGTTTCCAGGGCCAGAAAGTGAGCAGAGCCCCAAGATTAGATGACATGAGAGGAGCGAGAAAGAGGATCAGACCAACTAACAACCCGATGATGGCATTCGCGCCAATCAGGAAACGGAGCAATGTAGGCAATGGAGTTCCTCTCGGCGGATCTCCGCCGGGCGTTCGCAATTGCAAAAGCACAACGATGGCTAGCAGAAACGGCACGCTCACATAGACAATCATCCATGCCCATGCTGCCACACGGGGGTTAAGATCAGGCACCTGGAAATGGAAGATGCCAAGGTTGAGCAGAGTTGCAACTAGGATGAGAGGAGCGAAGGTACAAACTGCAACGATGGCAACACGGATGTTGGCCCAGGCACGCTCGGCAGTAGAGAACAACAGAAGAGCAACTCCTGTCCAATAGCCAGCACCAAGAAAAGCTGCCGACAGGGGATTCAGGATAGTCCAGGCGAAGAACTGACCAGTATGATCGGTCAGGATGTACAACTGGATGCCAGCAATGGCCGCAAGAAGAGCGGCTACTACAAAAACAATGCGTGTAAAAGGGATGACGGGTCTGATCTCGGTTTTGGTTTCCACTTGGTTTCTCCTTTCAAATCTCAGAACCGGGGTTTCATGAGAAAAACGTTCTATTTCGTAGGGAATGATTCCCTGGCTGACTCTTTCATTGTAGTCGAAAGGGGTGGCTAAGTCACCGTAGTAATTACGGAGATATGGAGTCTGGCACACGGAGATTACTAACGGCGTGTCTACCGAGAAGGCCCTGTTTTAGCCTCGCTCACCAGGCTTGTTTTCACAGCAGCCCATACGGCAATCTGTGTGCGCGAAGTATAGCCTAGCTTGAGTATGATATCACGTCTGGAGGAGATTTTGGCGACAGTACCGTCCAGATCTGGCGGGCACAGAGTCGAGGTGGGGCATGGCTGAGCTTGCCTCAGCCACTACACCCCAGGTACAGCGAGGCAGTCCAGTTCATGATGATTGCTTTGCTGAAATCAGGCCGCTTTGCGAAACGTGAGGTTCAGGCGATATCGGCCCACGAACGGGTGGTAGCCTTCTTTGAGCTGCATGACGCCATGATAGTGAAGTCTCGCCGGTCCGCCCCAAACCATCACATCGCCGTGGGTTACTGGTATGCGACGCGGTTTGTCAGCTTGCTTCGATCCCCCAAACAAAAAGACGGCTGGGATGCCAAGCGAGACAGAGACGATAGGCTCACCAAAGTCCCGCTCGTTTTTGTCCTGGTGTAACGAAAGCCTGGCACCTGGCTCATAGCGATTGATCAGACAGGCATCGGGCACAAACTCCTGTTGCACTCGCAAAGAGATTCATGCTCATTGCATCCTCCTTACAGCGCGTCGTGGAAAATGATCCCGACCGTATGGCGGTGCCCGGAGCGGACACGGCTGACCCCGTGTCGCAGATTGACC
>Ga0070707_100002429_pt1 | contig 17762 bp, 17 predicted proteins | sample KBSK5502metaG_FD_65468 | JGI IMG/M metagenome (GOLD analysis project Ga0070707, IMG submission 65468) | Corn, switchgrass and miscanthus rhizosphere microbial communities from Kellogg Biological Station, Michigan, USA - KBS K5-50-2 metaG | ecosystem: Host-associated > Plants > Roots >... | reverse complement strand
CCGAGGTGGCGGGTGAGGATTTCTCCGAAGAGGTCTCGGAAGTCGGTGGTGACCGCGACGTCTCGCCCTTCATACCGTGCCTCGGCGCTGAGTCCGGGCCAGGATCCCGCCACCTGCTTGCCGGCCACCGTGCCGCCGAGCACGAGCATCGCGGTGCCGTGACCGTGATCGGTGCCGCCGGTTCCATTCTCCCTGATGGTGCGGCCGAACTCCGACATCGTCAGCACGCAGACATCGCGCATCCGCTCGCCGAGATCGGTCGCGAAGGCTCCGAGCGCCTGTCCAAGCTCGGTCAGGCGGAGCGCGAGCTGGCCCTGATCGTTGCCCTGATTCACGTGGGTATCCCAACCGCCCATGTCCGCGAAGGCGATCTCGAGGCCGAGTCCGGCCTTGATGAGCTGGGCGATTTGCTGAAGGCTCTCACCCAGCTTGCCGCGGGGATAGACCGCTCCATTTTCCGCACCCCGCGCGGACGGGTTGGCCGTCTTCAGCATCCGAATGGCTTCGAAGCTCTCCTCGGCGGAGGTGGCGAGGAGTCCGGTCGCGGACCCTTCATAGAGCGACTCGAAGGCGCGGCTCAGGCGGTCGCCATTCCCGGCGCGTCCTCCCACGCCAAACGAGCGGAGATCGTCGATCGCGAGGGCCGGCGCAGTGCCGGCCATGATGCGGGGCAGCTGGGGGCCGAAGGCCACGGCGCGGAACGGCGTATCGGTGTGCTCCCGGGCGTTCTGGCAGTACCGGTTGGCCCAACCGTCGGTCGTGGATTTGACCCCGGGGGTTCCGGATTCCATGTAGTCCTGAGCGTCGAAATGCGAGCGGGTGCCGTCGGGAGAGCCGACGGCGGGCACCACCGCCAGCGTGCCGGCATCCCAGAACGGCTTGAGCGGTGCGAGGCGGGGATGGAGTCCGAAATGGCCATCGAGATCCACCACCGTGCTGCGGGGAATCGCGATCCTGGGGCGCTCCCGATAGTACTGCTCGTCGCCGTGCGGAACGATCATGCTCAGCCCGTCCACCGCGCCGCGCTGGAAAAGGCATACGAGGGTTCGGCCGCCCCTCGCCGGGCCGGAGACACCCTGCGCGGCATAGGCAGCCCGGGAGAGGAAGAGCGGGTCGAAGCCGAAGCTCACGAGGCCCAGAGCCCCGGCGCGGACGAACACACGTCTCGAGATCGTCATGTCCCTCGCAGGGTGACCGTTCACTGCTTCTGAAACTCCGGCCCGCCGATCGCGAGCCCGAGCGCGAAGGCGCGGGCCTGGACGGGATCGGTGATCTCCGCAATTTGCTGAGCGATGACGCTTCGAGTCCGGGGCGTCATTCGGCCACCCAGCACGAGCCGATCTACGGCCTCGATCAGCACCGAGTGATCCGACGTTGCGGGGAGCACGCGGTCGAGATCGACCGTGACTCCCGGCACCCGGTTCGCGGCCAGCTGCATCGCGAAATTCATGCGGTTGAGCAGCGCCCCGCTGTTGACCCAGTCTTCTTCGTGCTCCGGGTACCCGTTGGGCGCGACGTGCTGGTAGAGCGGCTGGCCGAGGCGGCCGACCGCGCCGGCGAGGCGCGGCGTCTGGTCGGGAGTTCCACCGAGGACCCGGACCGCGCTCACCACGAATTCGAGCGGGCTCTTGACCTTCGCGGAACGGTTGGCAGGGGCCCAGAAATCGGGGGAGCGAAAGATCGCCCGAAGCACTTCGCGCAGCTCGCCCCCGCTTCGCTTCCAGGCGGCGACGGCGTTATCGACGCATCCGTCGGGGGGCGAATCGCTCACGAAGCGGGCGCAGAGCTTGGCGCCGACGTAGTGCGCGGTGCTCGGGTGCTCGGCGAGCATCCCGAGGAGGAGTAGTCCTTCCTCCTGACCGCGTCCCGCGGGAAACTCCACACCCAGGACGGTCTTGGTGCCCCGATCGTGCGCCCATCCGTTGAAGACGAATCCGTACCCCTGGATCGGCCGTGCCACGCTCCAGCCGGTGAGGACCCGCGCCACTTCGGTCACGTCATGCTGGGTATACCCGCCATCGACGCCGAGGGTGTGCAGCTCCATCAGCTCCCTGGCGTAATTCTCGTTGAGACCGCTCGGACGCCGTTCTTCGAGGGCCAGGCGCGCGGAATCGAGCCGGCGGCCCCCGCGGAGGCCGAGCAAGGCCCGACGGCGTCCGGCAAACCGCCCCGGCTCGGGGGGGCGGGCACCGGGCATAATGCTCTGCGCATTGTCGAGGTAGACCATCATCGCGGGGCTCTTCGCCACGGCGATCAGGAGATCCTCGAAGCGGCCGAACACCCGGGGGCGAATGGTCTCCTCGATGTACGAGGGGAGGTAGACCCGGGTGACGTTCTTTCCGATGAAGATGTTGAAGTGATTGCTCCAGAAGTCCGCCATGACTTCAGCGAGCTGGTGCTCGGACGACACCGCGCGCACCATCACCAGCTGCGGCGCCTGCATGATCAGACCGCGGAGCTCGCGCGCCTCCGGCGGCATCCGTCGCTCACGCTCGTCGGGGCTCATCGCGTTCATCGCGCTGTCGGATGGGGCGGCGCGGCGGTCCGCCCTGCGCTCGCGCTGGGCTTCGAAATACGATCGCACCAGCTCGCTCTCGGGTGTCCGGAGCAGGTCGAATTGCGCGAGCACGCCGCGCAAGCCGGGATCCTCGGTGGACGGGACGGCGAGCTGCCGGTCGATCCATCGCAGCACTCCTTCGCCGGCAATCCGGTCGACCAGTCCAGGCGCGGCACCGAATGCGAGCCGATTCAGCACATGGATCGCGCTATCCCGAGCGGTCGAAACCGGCGGCTGCGCGGCGACCGGGGCGGCGGAGAGGGCGGCCGCGAGAAGGAGACATGAGCGTGTCATGCGGGGAAGGACGGGGCGGGGGAGGCGGTGTTAAGAGCGAATCGCGAAGAGCGAAGCGGGAGCGGACCGCCATCAGCTTTGTAATATAAAGTACTTGACAACTGTCAGTGCGGCTGGTATACTCCTCCCCATGTCCGCCGCCCCACGTCCCAGGTCCGCCCGGCCCTCCGGCGACCCGATCCCCCTCCACGATCGGGCCCTTGAGGACCTGACTTTCATCCGCGACACGATGGCGCGGGCGGGAACCGTCACATCGGTGCCTGGATGGGGCGGGGTCGCCATGGGCGTCACCGCGCTGATGGCGAGCTGGATCGCGTCCCTGCAGGCCTCTGGCGCGGAATGGCTGGCGGTCTGGCTGGCCGAAGCTGTTCTCGCGCTCGGCATCGGCGGGGTCGCCATGGTCCGGAAAGCGGATGCGACCCGGACCCCGCTCTTCAATCGCGCCGGCAAGCTCTTCGTCCGCTCCTTCGTCCCGCCGATCCTGGCCGGCGCCGTGCTCACCCCGGTCTTCTACCAGGCCGGTCTGACCTCGCGTCTCCCGGGTCTCTGGATGCTGCTGTACGGCGCGGCGGTGACGGTGGCAGGCGCGACCTCGGTCCGGGTCGTGCCACTCCTGGGGATGAGCTTCATGGCGACCGGCGTGCTCGCCTTTCTGCTTCCGCCCGGAGCGGGGGACTACCTGATGGCGGTGAGTTTCGGCGGGCTCCAGATCGGCTTCGGACTTCTGATCGCGAGGAAATACGGTGGGTAAACGCGCCGCCGCACGCAACCAGCAGCCACCGGCGCCGGCGCCCGGACTCTCCGCGGTCAAGGGAAGCGGCGCGCCGAAGGCCTCACTCGATCTCGACCGGCTCATTCACGAGCGGGTGCGCCTGGCGATCGTGAGCGCGCTCGCCGTGAACGAATCCCTCACCTTCAACGAGCTCAAGCACCTGCTCGGCACAACCGACGGCAACCTCAGCGTGCATGCCCGGCGTCTCGAGGAGGCGAACTATCTCGAATGTCTCAAGTCGTTCGAGGGCAGAATGCCCAGAACCGAATTCCGCCTGACCAAAACGGGACGGGAGGCGCTGGAGCGCTACCTGTCGCACATGGAAGGTCTGATCCGCTCGACTCGCGCACGGTCCTGAATCTCTTTTTTTCGGGAGAAGCTTTGTGAGACAAAGTAGTTCGTTGCACGCGGCGATCATCATGGACGGCAACGGCCGCTGGGCGGAGCGTCGCCGGATGGCCCGGACGGCGGGTCACCGTGCGGGGGCCGCTGCCGTCGAGCGCATTGTCGAAGCTGCGCCGGAGGCCGGCATCGGCATCCTGACGCTCTATGCGTTCTCCAGCGACAACTGGAACCGTCCGATGCCCGAAGTGGCCGCGCTCATGCGGCTGTTCAAGACCTATCTCAGGTCCAAGCGGGATCGCGCCATCGGGAATGGGGTCGCCGTCGAGGTCATCGGGCGACGGGACCGGTTGCCGGTGCCGCTGCTCCGGGAGATCGCCGAAACCGAAGCCGCCACGGCCGGCGGCGCGCTCCTCCGGGTGCGGCTGGCGGTGGACTACTCGGGACGCGGCGCCATCGTCCGTGCCGCGATCCGGGCCGGAGAAGAAGCCGGCGAGCTCGATCGGGACCGGTTTGGTGCACTCGTCGCCCAGGTCGATCACGGACGGCCCGATGTTCCTCCGGTGGATCTGCTGATCAGGACCGGCGGAGAAAAGCGGCTCTCCGACTTCCTGCTCTGGGAGTCGGCCTATGCCGAGCTGTTCTTCACCGACGTGATGTGGCCGGATTTCTCCCGAGCGCTGCTCGAGGAAATTGTCACCGATTTTCGGGCGCGCGAGCGGCGGTTCGGTGCGGTCCCCGCGGTCGCCACGGCGCCGCGGCACCTTCGACTCTCACGCTGACGGGAGGCACTCATGCTGCCACCCTTCCTTGGCGCGCTGCTCCTCCTGGGGAGTGCCGTCGTCATCGCCGCGGCGCTGATCATGGCGCTGTGGGCACGTCACATCCAGCGGCCCGAGCTCCGCCGAGTCGCCCTGGCGGCGGGGGGCGGGATGGCCGGGATCTACGCGTTCTTCTGGATTCTCGGGCTCCTTCTTACACCGACCACGGTCCTCTCTCCCGGTTCCGAACTCCGGTTCTGCGGACTCGATTGCCACCTGCACGTGTCGGTGACGGGAGTGCATCCCGGCCCCGAGCTTGGCGTGACGGTTCGATTCGCGAGTAACGCGGTGCGTGCGCCCGAATGGCCGGGGAAGCTCCGGTTTCGCCTCCGGGATGACGAGGGGCGTGAGTTCGCTCCGCTCAATCTGCCACCCGACGCTCCGCTCGCGGCGGGCGCCGAGTCGTCTTTCGAACTTCGCTTCCCGAGTGAAGCGCGGCCCGCGGGCGCCGTGCTCATCGTCACCTGGGACGGCGGTCTCGATTACCTGGTGCCGGGCGCGGGGAATATTCTGGTGCAACGGCGCCGGCGACTGGCACTTCCGGGCGAGACGAGATCGGGGGTGTGATGCCGGGGACGATGCACGCTCACACTTCAAGCGTCCCCTTCACCACGGTCACGGCCTTCCCGCCGAGCTGCACGCGGTCTCCCTGAACCTCCACTCGCACCACGCCGCCGCGCGGGGACGCCTGGAACCCCACCAGTGCATTTCTGCCGAGGCGGCCCGCCCAGTAGGGCGCAAGGGCGCAATGCGCCGAGCCGGTGACCGGATCTTCATCGACGCCGGCGGCGGGGGCGAAGAATCTCGAAATGAAATCCACCCCCGGCTCGTCCGATGGCGCGGTGATGATCACGCCGCGGGTTTCGATCTCGCGGAGCAGTCTGGGATCCACTTTGAGCGCCCGTACGGCCGCGGCCTTTTCGAGGACGATCATGTAATCGAAGCGGCTCCGGAAGACCGGGGCGGAGAGCGCATTGAACGCGGCGAGGAGATACGGCGGCGGCTCACACGGCTCGGCTGGCGTCGCAGGAAAATCGAGGAAGATCCAGTCTTTTTCCCTGCGGGCTTTCAGGACTCCGCTCCTGGTGTGGAAGACCGCGGACTCCCTGGCTTTGAGCTTCTTTGCGCTCCAGAGGAAGTGGGCGCTCGCGAGGGTCGCATGGCCGCAGAGGTCCACCTCGACGGTAGGAGTGAACCACCGCAGCCCGAATCCGTCGTCCCGCTTCAGAAGAAACGCCGTCTCGGCCTGGTTCATTTCCCGGGCGACCGACTGCATCCAGGCATCGGGTTTCTCTTCGTCGAGGAGGCAGACGCCGGCGGGGTTGCCGGCGAAGGGGGTGTCGGTGAAGGCGTCGATGAGCCAGAGGTTCATGCGTCGAGCTCCTCGTCAGGGAGTAGCAAGTAGCGAAGTGGCGAGAGGGACTGCCGGAAACTCAGCATAGTGACAGGCCACCTGACTCTCACCCAGTCGTCGCAGCGGCGGGAGCTCGGTGATGCACCGTGCATTCTTCATCGGGTGAAAACAGCGGGTCGCAAAGGGGCATCCCTGCGGCGGCGCTGTGGGCTTCGGAGGCTCGCCCTTCAGCACGATCCTGGTTCGCTGGCGGCTCGGATCAGGCTCGGGCACCGCGGAAAGCAGCGCCTGGGTATAGGGATGGAGCGGGGAGCGGATCACCGTTTCGGTCGGGGCGAGCTCGACGATGCGTCCGAAATACATGACCGCGATGCGATGCGCGAGCTGGCGCACGACGGCGAGATCGTGCGCGATGAAGAGGAACGCGATGCCGCGGCGCCGCTGGAGATCGGCCAGGAGGTTGAGGACCTGCGCCTGGACCGACACGTCGAGCGCGGAGACCGGTTCGTCGCACACCAGGAACGACGGGTCGACGGCCAGCGCTCGTGCGATCCCGATGCGCTGCCGCTGGCCGCCACTGCATTCATGGGGAAATTTGGCCGCGAAGGACGGATCGAGTCCCACTTCCTGAAACAGCTCGCTGACCCGCCCGGGGATCTCTCCTGCCGGGAGGAGCCGGTGGATCTCGAGTCCTTCCGCGACCGCCGATCCGGCGCGCATACGCGGATCGAGCGAGCTGTACGGATCCTGGAAGACGATTTGCATCCGTCGGCGAACCGCACGCAACTCTCCTCCCGAGAGCGCAAAGACGTCGGCGCCACCGAACTGGACGCTTCCCGCGGAGGCCGGGGTCAGCCGCAGGATCACCCGCCCGACGGTGGATTTTCCCGAGCCCGATTCGCCCACCAGGCCGAGGGTCTCCCCGGGCGCCAGGTCGAAGCTCACTCCATTGACCGCATGCACCGTCGCCTGGGGCCCGCGGAAGAGTCCTCCAGTCTCGAATCGCTTCTCGAGATCCTTCACCTCGAGGAGCGCGCTCACCGGGCGCCTTTGACGAGGAGCCAGCACCGCGACATCTCGCCCGGCGCCAGCGGGACAACGGGAGGCGTTTCGACGGAGCACCGCGCCAGTACTTCGGGGCAGCGGGGGTGGAAACGGCACGCCGCGGGCCATGCATCCGGCAGTGGCACCGCACCGGCGATCGGTACCAGGCGATCCACGGCGCCGTCGAGCCGCGGAATCGATCCGAACAGGGCGCGGGTGTATGGATGGGAAGGTGAGCGGAATAACCGGGAGGTCGACGCCTCCTCGACGATCTGGCCGGCGTACATGACGGCGACGCGGTCGGCGCGGCCCGCCACCAGGCCGAGATCGTGACTGATGAGCAGCACGGCCATGCCCCGGGAAATCCGCAGCTGGTCGAGCAGCTCGAGGATCTGTGCCTGCACCGTCACATCGAGCGCAGTGGTGGGCTCGTCGGCGATGAGGACATCCGGCTCTCCCGCCAGCGCGATGGCGATCAAGGCCCGCTGGCGCAGCCCGCCGCTCAATTCGTGCGGATAGGCCCGATATCGTGTGCTCGCGGCCGGCATGCCGACTTCATCGAGCAGCGCGATGGCCCGTTCGCGGGCTTCCTTCCCCCGAAGGGTCCGATGCGCGGCGACGGTCTCGCGGACCTGCTCTCCGATGGAGATGACGGGATTGAGGCTGGTCATCGCGTCCTGGAACACGAGACCGATCCGGCCACCGCGCACCGCGCGGAGGGCTTCCCCGTGGAGCTCGAGGAGGTTCACCCCTTCGAGCACGATGCGACTCGCCGGATCAATGACGCCGGGAGGCGGCACCAGGCGAAGGAGCGCGAGCGCGGTGAGGCTCTTCCCGCTCCCCGACTCCCCGACCAGTGCGAGGGTTTCGCCGCGGGCCAGCCGGAGCGACACGCCGTCCACCGGGGTCGAGACGCCGCCACCGGGCGTGGGGAAGCGGATCCGGAGATCCTGGACTTCGAGCAGATCGCTCATGCGCTGCGGGGATCCAGCGCCGCCTGCAGCGCGTCGCCAAGGAGGTTGACCGACAGGACCGTCATCACGATCGCCGCGCCGGGAAAGATCGCCGTCCAGGGGGCAGTCACGATCAGCGGGCGGGCGTCGAGCACCATGCCGCCCCACGAGGGAATGGGGGGCTGCACGCCGAGTCCGAGGAATGAGAGGCCCGCCTCGAGCAGGATCACATCACCGACTCCGAGTGTCGCGGCGACCAGCAGCGGTCCGGCCGCGTTGGGGAGGAGATGGCGCGCAATCGTGCGCCAGGCCGGCGCGCCGAGCGCTTCCGAGGCAGTGACGAACGGCTCGTGCCGAAGGCGCAGGACTTCGCCGCGCACCAGCCGGCTGGTGGCAAACCAGCCGGTGGTCCCGATGACCAGGATCAGCGCGCCAAGCGGAATCCGCTCCCAGACCACGAGGAGGAGCAGCAGCACGAAGAGTCTCGGAATTGCCAGCGCCGCATCCACGCCGCGCATGAGGATCGCATCCACCCATCCGCCGGCGTATCCGGCCACGAGGCCGACCAGCGCGCCCAGTGTGAGTGAAAGTAGCACCGCGAGTACCGCGACCGACAACGAGATTCGTGCCCCGACGACCACCCGCGCCAGCATGTCCCGATTGAGCTGATCGGTGCCCATCGGATGCATCGTGGACGGCGGGGTCGCTCCCAGCACGGTGTCGGGCATCGCGGCGGGATCGGGGAGGAGCGGTGGTGCGGCGAGCGCCACGATCGCCAGCAGGACCAGGGCGAGCGCGCCCCAGCGGCCGGAGGGATTCTTCCAGGCGCGACGCAGCAGGTCGTGAAGGGAGCCGATCATGAGGGCCGCACCCGCGGATCCACCAGGACGTATCCCAGATCGGCGAGCAGCCCCGCGAGCACGACCGCCCCCGAGACGAGCATCGCGGTGCCGAGCAGCACCGGATAATCCCGCGAGGCAATAGCCTGGGCCGCGAGCGAGCCCAGGCCGGGCCAATTGAAGACCGATTCGACGAACACCGAGCCGGTCACCAGGACCGGAAGCCAGAGCCCCAGCAGCGTGAGCATGGGGACCAGGGTGTTTCTCCAGGCATGGCGCCACAGCACCTGATGTTCCGTGAGACCGCGCGCCCGCGCGGCCGTGACGAAGTCGAGCCGGAACACCGACAGCATCGCGGCGCGCTGATGGCGCATCGTCAGTGCGATGCTGGTGAGCGAGAGCGTGAGCGCGGGGAGCGCCAGATGGCGCAGGAGATCCAGTGCGCGGGTCAGGGCATCGGCGTCCAGCGGCAGCAATGGATCGGTCATTTGCGCTGCGGGGAAGAGCCGCCACCGCAGACTCAGAAATGCCACCAGCACGAGGCCGAGCCAGAAACCGGGCATTGCATACGCGGCGAGCGCAAGCCGGCCGGTCCAGCGGTCAAACCGGGAGCCACGGCGCGACGCCTGACGTACGCCGAGCCAGATCCCGGCGGTGAAGTTGAGCAGCAGGACCACGCCGCCGAGCAGGGCGGTCGCGGGGAGCCGTGCGGCGAGAAGTGAGGTGACTCGGTCGGGATAGTGCTCGATCGAGACACCCAGGTCGCCGCGGGCGGCGCCGGAGAGGAATGCGCGCAGCTGGTCGGGGAGGGGCTGATCGATCCCGAATCGCCGGCGCAGCTGCTCGATCTCGGCGGCGGAGACATCGCGATCGCCGACCAGGCGCGAGAGGGGATCGCCCGGCGCGAGCCGCATCAGCACGAACAGGAGGAGCACCGCGAGCGCGAAGGTCGCCGCGGCCTGCAGGGTCCGGCCCAGGAGCCAGCGAATCACCTGGGAGTCGCGCCGGTTCCGTCGCGGGAAATCCGGCGGCCCGGATCGACCGACCACCGCCACAGGTCACCGTACATCGACTCCGGCCGGATGCTCACATTGCGAAACCGGCCATGCACCGCGATCGAAATCGCGGGGGAGGCGAGAAACACCGCGGGGACATCTCCCTGGAGGCGGGCATACGCCGCCTGCCAGTATCGCCCGCCGCTCCCTTGGGAGTAGATGGATCGCTCCAGCAGGCTGTCGAGTCCCGGGTTGCAGAACCAGCCGACGTTGCTTCCGCCGCGACCGGCGCACGACCAGCTCTGCACGATCCCCGAAGGGCTCGGATCCATATTGGCGACGCTCAGATCGAGATCAAACTCCCCTTTGGTCCGGCGCTCGATGAAGACGGGAAAATCGAGACGATCGATGTCCACCCTGATGCCGATGCGCCTGAGCTGCTCCTGCACCTGCGGCGCCATGATCGCCCGCGTCGCACTCGTTGCGGGAATGCTGAGTCGAAGCGCCAGCGGCTGGCCGTCCTTCTCGAGGATGCCGTCGCCATTGCGATCGACCCATCCGCTCGCGGCGAGCAGCGCGCGCGCCGCCGCGGGATTGTAGGCTGCGCCCCTCGGGACGAGTCCCCTGGTCCAGTGGGCCTGCGCCACCGGCGCCTCCGCGGGAAGCGCAAACCGGCCATAGGTGCTCCGCGCGAGATTCAGCCGGTCGAGCGCCATGGCGATCGCGCGGCGTACGCCCACGTCGCCCAGAATCGGATGCGGGCGGGTCCGGTCGCCGGATGCGCGCTCGTTGAACAGGAGATACAGAACGCTGAGCGACGGAACGGTGAGCAGCTTCACCGCGGGATTGGCGAGGAGCCGGACCGGCCCGGACACGGGAGGAACCGCTTCGAAGATATCCGCGGATCCGTCGAGCAGCAGATTGATTTGTGCTTCGGGATCGCGCACGGTGAGGAAGACCAGCCGGTCGAGCTTGGGGGCGCCGAGGAAGAATCCCGGATTGGCGGCGAGCTCGAGCTGACGGCCCGGTTCGCGGCGGACCCAGCGATAGGGGCCGTTGCCGACCGGTCGTTTGACGAACTCCGAAGCGGCAAAGCGCGCACCGGGCGGGAGCGTGTCCACCAGGTGAGCGGGAAGCGGCTGGACGTGATACGTCGCATCGTAGAATTGCTCGGGATACGCGCGACGAAACCTGATGACGACGCGTTGCTCGCCGTCGGCGGCGACCGATGCGATGTACCGGAGCAGCAAGGCACGCTGCGCGTCGACGGTCGAATCGCGCATCCGGGCGAAACTGAACACCACGTCCTTCGCGGTCACCGCGACGCCATCATGCCAGCGGGCCCGGGGGTCGAGCTCGAATACGATGGTGACGGAGTCCCGGCGGCTCCAGCTCCGGGCCAGCTGGGGCTCGAAGGCGCGCTCGTCGGTGGTGGACAAGCCGGCGCCGGGACGGGCCAGCCGGAGGAAGAGGAGATCGGAGACGGCGATGTTCGCCGATCCGGAGAGCATCGTCGGGATCGGGGTCGCCGGTTCCTGGCCCATGATGATCACGGCCGAGCCGTGATCGTTGCCGCGCTGGAGAGCCGCGGCGGGAGTCGCGGCAGCGAGGAGGGCAGGTATCAGCAGTCGGTGAGCGAGCACCGGCACCTCCCGAGGACGCGTGTTTGGCGGGAATTCTCTCGAAAAGTAATTCCCCGCCTATCGTTGCCAGGTCCAGGCGTCGGACTGGAACCGGCCCGCGTGGATGGCCGCGCCCGACTCGAGAACGTCGGGGAGCCGATCGAGGCGAACCATCCCGTCGAAGAGGGGCAGGAGGGTGTCCCCGAGGGCGTCGGCAGCCTCCTCGAAGGTCACCGTGCGGCCCAGGAGGCATCCCAGAGCGGCTTCCGGGCGGTCTTCGGGGGAAAGCCCCGCAAGATCGCGGACCAGACTCTGGTCATCCTCGAGAAGGAGCGAGCCGTGCTGAAGAAACGCTTCTCCGGCCCTGAGCTGCGCGCTCCCCACGACTTTCCGGCCCGCCACCAGCACCTCGCCGCCGACCGGCGTTGCAAAACAGGGGCCGGAGGCCAGTCCAGGAGTGAAGGAGGAGCGAGGAGCGAGTTGAGGCTGAACCCCGAAGGTTCGCAGGGCCGCCGCAAGGATCCCGTGGATCGCGCCATAGGCCTGACGGATGCCGCCAAATGCGGAGAGTGGAGCGGAGACGGCGTAGGTGAGCTCTCGCGCGTGCCAGACGGCTCGGCCGCCGGTGGGGCGGCGTACACAGGAGAGTCCCTCACCGCGAATCCGGACGACATCGTAGCGACGAAGCGCCGGCTCATGCCGTCCGAAGGAGAGGCAGTGCGGGCTCCACTGGTAACAGCGGAAGAACGCCTCTCCGGTTTCCACGGTGCGTTCGAGCATCGCGGCATCGACGGCCATGTTCTGCCAGCCGGGGCGGGGGTAGTCGACCCAAAACGACCAGCTCGTCGGAACAACGTGAACGGTGAACGGTGAACGGTGAACGGGAACTACCGTGTCATGCAGTTCCCGTTGACTGTTCACTGTTCACCGTTCACGCCGGCATACTCCTCCACCGGCGGGCACACGCAGACGAGATTCCTGTCTCCGTACGCGCCGTCGATTCGCCCGACGGTGGGCCAGACCTTGTGCTGGCGGGTTGCGGAGGCGGGGAACGCCGCGCGTTCCCGAGGGTAGGGCCGGCTCCACGCGTCGGCGGTGACAAGGCGCAGTGTGTGGGGCGCATGGAAGAGGAGGTTGTTTCCCCGGGCGGCCGCACCGCTTTCCACCTCCCGAATTTCCTCGCGGATCGCGATCATCGCCTCGCAAAAGCGGTCGAGCTCCTCCTTCGATTCGCTCTCGGTGGGCTCGACCATGAGCGTTCCCGCCACCGGGAAAGACACCGTAGGGGGGTGGAACGAATAGTCGATCAGTCGCTTGGCCACGTCCTCCACCTCGACGCCCGCCGACACCTTGAACGGACGGCAATCGAGGATGCACTCGTGCGCGATCAGTCCGGCATGTCCCGAGTAGAGCGTCTGGTAATGCCCCTCGAGCCGCTTGGCGACGTAGTTGGCGTTCAGGATCGCGTAGCGAGTCGCTTCGGTCAGCCCGTCGGGACCCATCATGGCGATGTACGCCCACGAAATCGGGAGAATCGACGGACTGCCCCAGGGCCCCGCCGACACGGTGCCGCTCGCCGTCGCCGGACTCTCGACCAGCGGATGACCGGGAAGATACGGGGCGAGATGCGCGGCCACGCCGATCGGCCCCATGCCCGGTCCGCCGCCTCCATGCGGAATACAAAACGTCTTGTGGAGGTTCAGATGACAGACATCCGCGCCGATATCCCCGGGACGGGTGAGCCCCACCTGCGCATTCATGTTCGCGCCGTCCATGTAGACCTGGCCACCGTGCTTGTGCACGATGGAACAGACCTCCGCGATCCCGTCCTCGAAGACTCCATGAGTAGAGGGATAGGTGACCATCAGGGCGGCGAGGTTTTTCGCATTCGCTTCGGCCTGGGCGCGGAGATCGGCGAGATCGATGTTTCCCTGCGCATCGGTCTTCACGACCACGACCTTCATCCCCGCCATCACCGCGCTGGCGGGGTTGGTCCCATGCGCCGACTGGGGAATGAGGCAGACGGTCCGATGCTCCTCACCGCGGGCCCGGTGATAGGCTCGGATGACGAGCAATCCCGCGAATTCCCCTTGTGAGCCGGCGTTCGGCTGCAGGGAGACTCTGGAGAAGCCGGTGATCTCCGCGAGCCAGGTCTCCAGATCCCGGAAGAGCTGCTGGTATCCCTCGGTCTGCTCCCGCGGGGCGAAGGGGTGCATCGCGCCGAACCCGGGCCAGGACACCGGCACCATCTCGGCCGTCGCGTTGAGCTTCATCGTGCACGACCCGAGCGGGATCATCGCGGCGGTGAGGGAGAGATCCCGCGCTTCCAGGCGGCGGATATAGCGGAGCATCTCGGTCTCGGACCGGTGGCTCCGGAAGACGGGGTGGGTGAGGTATGGGGAGGTCCGCGCAAACGGCGCGGGGATGCCGGGTGCCGGGTGCTGGGTGCTGGGGACGGGGGACTCAAGACTGAAGACTTCGAACAGATCCTGCAAATCCCTTTCGCTCACCGTCTCGTCCAGCGCGATACCGATCTGGGTCGCCGAGACCGTGCGGAAGTTGATCTTCCGGGCGCGCGCCGACTGGTGAATCGCGGTCGCCGTCGCCGCGTCGGTCTCCACCACGAGGGTATCGAAGAAGGCGTCGCTTGCCAGTTTCAGACCCTTTGCGCGGAGAGCAGCCGCGAGCCGGGCGGTGCGGCCGTGGACCTGCTCCGCGATGCCGCGAATCCCCTCGGGACCATGGTACACGGCGTACATGCTGGCCATCACCGCCAGCAGCACTTGCGCGGTGCAGACGTTGCTCGTCGCCTTCTCGCGGCGGATATGCTGTTCCCTCGTTTGCAGCGCCATCCGCAGCGCGGGGTGGCCTTCGCGGTCGCGGGAGACGCCGATGAGTCGGCCGGGCATCAGCCGCTTGTGGGCATCCCGGGTCGCCAGGAACCCCGCATGCGGCCCGCCGAACCCGAGGGGCACGCCGAAGCGCTGCGAATTGCCCACCGCGATATCCGCACCCCATTCACCCGGCGGCGCAAGCAGCGCCAGCGCGAGCAAATCGGTGGCGACGGTGACGAGCCCCTTCACCGCGTGCACGCGCTCGACGATTCCGCGATGGTCGATCACCGCGCCGAGAGTGTTCGGGTACTGGATCAGGCATCCCGCGTCGCCGGGGCCGAAGGAGTAGCCGGCCACGTCGGTGACGATCACCTTCACGCCGCGCGCCTCCGCCCTGGTCGAGACGACGGCGATGGTCTGGGGATGACAGTGGCGGTCGACCACGTAGACCGGATCGTCGTGATGGGGCGCCGCGCCCATGGTCAGCGCCATCGCCTCCGCCGCCGCGGTGCCTTCGTCGAGCAGCGAGGCGTTTGCGATTTCCAGGCCGGTGAGATCCGACACCATCGTCTGAAAGTTCAGCAGCGCTTCCAGCCGTCCCTGGGCGATCTCGGGCTGATAGGGCGTATATGCCGTGTACCAGCCCGGATTCTCGAGGACGTTGCGCTGGATGACACCCGGCACGTGACAGTCGTGATACCCCAGGCCGATATAGGAACGGAAGACCTGGTTCGTCCCGGCCATCGCGCGAAGCGCGGCGAGCGATTCCTGCTCGGTTCGCGCGGCCGGGAGCGCCAGCGGCTTTCTGAGCCGGATGCCCACGGGGACGATGGCGTCGATCAGCGCGTCGAGGCTCGGATAGCCGAGCACCTCGAGCATCTCGGCGACGTCGGCCTCCCTCGGACCGAGGTGGCGGGTGACGAAGGGACCGAATCGGGAGTGCGACAGCGTGGCGTTCATGTCCGGCCAAGGCTCCGGCGAGTGAAGAGTTCAGAAACGGCGATGCCCCGGCAACCTTCGCCCGGGGCATCGACCTCGAAATGCACCACGGCGCCCGATGTCAGGCGCCGATCTGGGCCCGGTAGGCCGCGGCGGTCAGCAGGCCGTCGAGCGCGGCCGAATCATCGGCCTTGAGGCGGATCATCCACCCCTCTTCATACGGCGCGCGATTGACGGCCGCCGGATCGGCATCGAGTCCCTGGTTGACCGCCACCACTTCTCCCGCGACCGGGCAGTACAGATCGGACACCGCCTTGACCGCCTCGATCGTCCCGAACGCCTGATGCGCGCCGAAGCGGTCGCCGACCTTGGGCAGATTCACGAACACCACGTCGCCGAGCTCACCCTGGGCGTAATCGGTGACGCCGATGATGACGACGCCGGAGTCGGGGGTTGCTTTGACGTATTCGTGATCCGCGGTGTAGCGGAGATCGTCGGGAACGTTGACCACCAGGGAATCCTCGGGGGGAAGACCGCGTTGAGGATACCCCGGTGGCCGGGCAGGGTCAAGCGCTCGCGCGGGCTCGCGAAATCAGTTTTCGGTAGACCAGCCACGCGCGCTCGCGGAGCTGATCGTGGGTGCCGTCATTGTCGATGATGAAATCGGCACGCGCCCGCTTGTCCGCCGACGGATGCTGCGCTGCGACCAGCGCGGCGGCCTCCGCTCCGTGAATCCCGCGATGCTGCGCCAGCCGCGCCAGCCGGAGCGGCTCGGGGGCGTCCACCAGCACGACGGCACCGAATTTCGAGGGATCCATCCGCTCGAACAGGAGGGGGATGTCGCTGATGACGATGCCATCGGGGGCGGTCCCGGCGCGCCGGAGGAGCCGCTGACGCTCCGCCTCGACCGCAGGGTGCACGATCGCTTCGAGCGCGCGCTTTTCGGCGGGATCGGCGAGAATGCGGGCGCGGAGCCCGGGGCGGTCGAGCGCACCATTCGCCGCCAGCGCTCCGGGACCGAACCGGTCCACGATCGCCTGGAACACCGCGGTGCCCGGGCGCTGCAGTCGCCGGACGATCGCATCGGCGTCAATGATGGTGGCGCCCCAGTCACGGAAGAGGGCGGTGACCGCAGTTTTGCCCGCTGCGATGTTCCCAGTGAGGCCGACGTGGAACATGCGGGAGCCGTCAGCCGTCAGCCATCAGCCCTCAGCCGCGACTGAAGGCTGAAGGCTGAAGGCTCTAGGCTACAGCAGCGCAGTCTGATCCTCATTCTCCCTTGGCACCCGATGGCACTTTCGGCATCGTGCCTCATACGCCTCGCTTCCCCCCACCTGAATCGTGGGAGAGTCGTACCGCGCCGGCTTGCCGTCCACCAGCCGCTGATTCCGGCAGGCGAGGTCGCCGCATACGACACAGATCGCACTCAGCTTGTCCACCTGCTCGGCGATGGCCATCAGGTGACCCATCATGCCGAAGGGCTCACCGCGGAAATCGGTGTCGGTGCCCGCGACCATGACGCGGACTCCGCGGGCGGCGAGCGTCGTGACGACCTCGACGATGTCCGCATCCAGGAATTGCGCCTCGTCGATGGCGACGAGCTCGGTGTCCGGGCGGGTGAGCCGCATGATCTCGCCGGCACTGTCCACCGGAAGCGCTTCGAACTCGATCCCGCTGTGACTGGAGACCCGGAAGATCCCGCCGTAGCGCTCGTCGAGATGGGATTTGTAGACCTGCACCCGGCGACGGGCGATGAGCGCCCGCCGGACGCGGCGGAGCAGCTCCTCACTTTTTCCGCTGAACATGACGCCGGCGATGACTTCGATCGTCCCCGGGCGAGCGAGGTTGTACATCAGGAGGAGTCCAGGGTGAGAGGGGAGAGATCCCCGATGCTCCGACGATAGCCGAGACCGCGAGGCGGGTCAAGCGAGAAGGGCGGTGGTATATTCCGCCGCTCGACAACGGGACCAGAGCACAGCGGGAGGCGGCCGATGACAAAGCAGGAGCTGGTGACCGAGCTCGCGAAGCGCGCCGGTCTCTCGCGAGCCAAGGCCCTCGAGGCCATCGACACGCTCTTCGGCGCCAAGGGCATCGTTCCTGCCGAGCTCAATAAAGGCGGCAAAGTCCAGATCACCGGATTTGGCCAGTTCGAAACCAAGACTCGCGCCGCCCGCAACGGTCGCGACCCCCGCACCGGCCGCAGCATCGCCATCGCGCGCTCCACGGCACCGGTGTTCCGGCCGGGGCAGCCGCTTCGGGATCTGCTCAAGAAGAAGCGCTGAGATCAGGCAACAGGCAACAGGCAACAGGCAACAGGCAACAGGCAGCAAGCAACGGGCAGGCTACAGTTGCCTGTTGCCCGTTCCCGGTTGCCTTCCCTTATCCAACCTCGCGAC
>Ga0070707_100002427_pt1 | contig 17764 bp, 15 predicted proteins | sample KBSK5502metaG_FD_65468 | JGI IMG/M metagenome (GOLD analysis project Ga0070707, IMG submission 65468) | Corn, switchgrass and miscanthus rhizosphere microbial communities from Kellogg Biological Station, Michigan, USA - KBS K5-50-2 metaG | ecosystem: Host-associated > Plants > Roots >... | reverse complement strand
TGCCGCGGCCTGCTGCCAGGTCAGGTCTAGATTGATCATGTTGCGAGCCTAATGGGCCGGTAACGGACGGTGTGGCGGACATGGTGGGGACCGGGTCGCCTACCGGGTCGCGGGCGGGTTGCGAGCGGCCCGGCCGGCATTTGCGGCACCATATAGGACGCCGGGCGGGCAGTGCGGCACCATGGATGGCGTGGCAGGTACTGACCTGGTGCGCCAGGCGATCGCCGACCTGTACTCGGGCGATCTCGACGCGTTCATCCAGCGGCGCCGCGATCTGGCCGCGGAGGCGCGCTCGGCTGGTGACCGGGCGGCAGCTAAGGCGATCGCCAGCCTCGGCAAGCCGACCCGCTCGGCCTGGGCCGTGAACAGACTCGTACAGGCCGACCCAACGGTGCCCGGCAGGCTCGCCGAACTCGGCGACAGGCTCAGGGCCGGGGAGGCGGCCCTGGACGGCGCGAGCATCCGTGAGCTCTCCCGCGCCCGCAGGGAGCTCATTGACGCCCTGACCAGGCGGGCTCTGGCCGAGGCAGGACAGCAACCGCCCTCCGCCGCGATGCGGGAGGAGGTCACCGACACCTTCAGCGCCGCGCTCGCCGACCCCGAGGTCGCCGAGCAGGTCGCGGCTGGGACGCTACTCCGGGCAGCCCACTGGGCCGGTTTCGGTCCGGGAATCGGGACCGCAATCGGCACCGCTCCCGCAACTGCTGCCGCCCGGGGCAGCCGGGCTGGCGGCGGTAAGACGAGGACCGCTGGACAGGCTGTGGCCGCGCAGGCCAAGTCGAGAAAGGCTGTGGCAGAAGGAGACGAAGCCGCGCAGCGGGACGAAGCCGCGCAGCGGGACGAAGCCGCGCAGCGGGCCGAGCGTGACCGTGAGCGCCTGGAGTTGGTTGCCCAGGCCGAGAAGATGACAGCCGAGGCCAGCCGCGTCGCGGATGCGGCCGCAGCCTCCGAGCGCGAGATCGCCGAATCGGTCCGGTTCATGCAGGAGCGGCTCAGCAGCGAGCAGCAGCGGCTCATGCAGGCCAGGCGCGATACCCGTCAGGCCGCGGCGGCTCTGGCCCGTGCGCAGCAGATGCTCGAGCGACGCCGCCGTCAGCTGCCCCGGTAGCGCCGTCAGCTGCCGCCTTAGCCCTCCCCCGGGCAACGAGCCCCCGGTGGACAGGCTTCGTGTCCGCGCCGACTCACCCCTTATTTGCGCCCTATCTGCGGCGGGTATATGGCATTTGCCGGTTATAGAAGGGGGGTATGCGGGGTAAGTCGCGGCGACGGCGAGCGCGATGACCCCCGACGACTCGGCCGCTACTCGTCGTCGTAGCGGGTCGGCGGGAAACCGTCTTCCTCGCCGCGGGTGACCAGCTCGCCCTCGGCCGCCTTCCTGCGCAGCTCGGCCTGCTCCTCCTCATAGAACTCGGTCTCGGTGAGGTCAGGGCGGGGCGGCACCTCGGTAGCTGGCGGGACGTCGTCAGGGTCATAGTCGTCAAGCCCGGCCTCGACCCGCTCTTCCTCCGTCAGCCTGGCCAGCTGATCGTCATCCAAGTGAGCGGGTGATCCGCTGTGGTATCGCCGGTCGCGGTGGAACTCTGCGTCTGGCTCATCGGTATTCGCCATCGCCCCTCCAGTCTTCGCGAGTAGAGATGTACCACTCAGACTTCCGCCGCACTACCCGCCCGCGCGAGGCCGCACACACAGCACGGGAATCGGCCGTCATAAGGCAAGGCGCAGGGCCCGGGCAGCACACCCGGGCCCTGCGCTGTGACAGCTAGCGCCCGAGGGACGGTTAGCCCGTCGGACCCAGGAATACCTCGTAGGTCGCGTTGTCGCCATGCTGCTGGGTGTAGAACCAGCGCCAGCGCGGATCGCCGAGGTCAGGAATCTTGGCGCCCAGGATCCCCTGCGCAGTGGGATCGCCATCAGAGACGTGCGCGCCAGTTATCTCGTTGTCGCCTTCGTTCTTGCCGAACCCGCCGAAGGCGGAGTCGATGGTCGCCGACGGGTCCCGGCCCTCGGCCAGCCAGCGTACCGGCTGATTCGAGGGGTTGGAGTAGTCGACGTTGGTGCGGAGGACGTACCCCGAATCCAGCGCGTTCCGCTGGGTGTGGAGCGTGTCGCCAGCGTCCTCGACGAACGTCACCGCGTGCCCGGAAAGGAAGGCCACGTTATCGAACCCGCTGTGGGCCTGGTCTGACCTGTAGAACATCGTCAGCTTGCCGGTCTTGGCGCTCGGACCGTTCTGGGTGAGCTTCATGATCGAGCCCCAGCCGCCAGCGGAGGAGTTCTCCGCACTGGTCGCATTGGTGTCGCCGGTTTCATCGAAGAAGAACGTCCGGAAGCCCGAGCCCGGCTGGAACTGGCCGTTCTCGGGTCGCTTGAATGGCGTGGCGCGTGCCGCCTTCGCCGCGACATTGGCGTCGAACGGCGCGTTGCCATCCGCGGCAGTGTCGTGGACCGTGACCCAGCGCGTCCTGAGCGTATTGCCGTAGGTGTGCAGGGCCAGTTGGTCAGGGCTGTTGAGCGGCGCCTGGCTCTCGAACGTGATGGGATCGCCTGAGGTGTTGAGCACCTGCAGCGCCTCAAGCTTGCCATGCTGGAGATCCCCGGGCGTCGACGGCACGTAGCGATAGACAAAGCTGTTGGGACGCTTGGCCGTGGTGCCTGGCTTGTTTGGGCCGCCGATGTCCTCGACGATCCAGATGTTGCCCGCCGAGTCGTCCTGGATGCCCTCGTAGCCGCCACGCCCCAGCGCACCGGAGACGTCCGTCAGCACGGACGGGACGCCGGGCGTGGCCGCGTAGGTGGGCGCGTTCTCGTTCTCTGTGGTGAACAGCAGCCGCCGGGCCCACGGGTCCCAGGTCGAGCCGTCAATCGGGGCGATCGGGTGCCCGCTCGCGTCCGTGGTGGCCAGCAGCGTCACCCGGTGCGCGGCGTCTGCGTCGAGGTTGATCCTGGTGATGTAGCTGGCGCCAGTGATGCCGAGTTCGTGCCCCTGGAACAGGAAATGAGTGCCGTAGTCATAGTTCGGGTCGCCGCCAGGGAGGCCGCGACGGAAGACGAGATAGGTGTTCTTGTCCGGCTCGGACTTCTGGGCTTCGGTGAGCGCAGCGGGGAGCGGCAGCATCTGCGGCTGGCCGGCCGCGTTGAGCACATCGTTGTAGTAGCCGTAATACGACGTCAGGGCGCTCGGATTCTCGAGCCTTGTCGACCCTTGCGCGACGACGTCCTGACTCAGCTCGGGCGAAAGCCTGCTCGCCGGCGAGTAGCCATCTGACTTTGTGTTCGCCGCGGGTACGTTCGTCAGCGCAGGGCCGTCCGGCTGCGATGCCAGCCCGATGCCCGTGAGCGTGCCGCCGATAGTGACCACGGCGCCGACGGTAGCCGTGAGCGCCCATATTCCTTGCCTCATCTAAGTTGCCCTCCAGAACTCTCGAAGCTAGGCAGATACTCCGCGCGAACGTAATGGCGCAAGACGACATTGTGATGAACAGCCGGCTCACGGGCGATGTCCAATACATGACCGCGTAACGGGCCAGCATGCTAAGGCAAGCTCGCGCCCGCCGTCTCTCACGAGTCGAAGCCGAGGCCGATGCTGTCGAGCGCGCGAAGCCAGGCATTCCTGTGGCCGTCCCGGCGGTCGGCACGGGCCAGCGACCACCTGGTCAGGCCGATGCCTGCGGCGCGGACCGGCTCGGGCGGGAACGGCAGCGGCTTCGTATGGACCAGCTGGAGCTCGGTCCGCTCGGTTCGCTCGCCCGCGAGCAGGTCCAGCACGACGTTCGCGCCGAACCGCGACGCCCCGACGCCGAGGCCGGTGTACCCCGCGACGTAGGCCAGGCGGCCGCCGAGGGCCGTTCCGTAAAATGCGCAGAAGCGGGAGCAGGTATCGATCACGCCGCCCCAGGAGTGCGTGAACTCGATGCCGTCGAGCTGCGGGAACGTGGCATTGAAGTGGCTGGCCAGCGCCGCGAAGGTAGCCGGGCGCTGGTCTAGCCGGGCGGCGATCTTGCTGCCGTAGTAGTAAATCGCGTCGTAACCGCCCCACAGGATCCGGTTGTCAGCGGTCAGTCGGTAGTAGTGGAACTGGTTTCCGCTGTCCCCGATCCCCTGCCGGTTCCGCCAGCCGACGCTCGCGAGCTGGGCTGCCGAGAGTGGCCTGGTCATGAGCACGTAGTCGTAGACCGGCACGATGTAATACCTGAGCCTGCGCAGCAGCGGCGCGAATGCCCCAGCCGCGAGCGCGACCCGGTCCGCGAGCACCGTGCCCTCACCCGCGGTCAGCGCGAGCCGGCCGCGCCGCCGCTGATTGTCGATGGCCATGACCGGCGTGTGCTCGTAGATCCTCACCCCGGCGGTCAGGCAGGCGCGCCGCAGCCCCCAGGCCAGCCTGGCCGGATCGACAGTCGCGCAGCCATCTCGGTCCCACAGCCCGCCCAGGTACGTCGGCGAGTTCACCTCGGCCCTGACCTGGCCGCCGCTCAGCACCTTCATGTTCACCCCGAGCTGGCGGGCCGCCCGCGCGGTCTCGGCGAGGCCGTCAAGCTGCCAATCCTGGGTGGCCACGGCCAGCTCGCCGGTCCTGGCGAAGTCGCAGTCGATGCCGTACCGGGCCACGGCCTGCTCGATCTCGTCCAGGTTCTGCCGACCAAGCCGCTCGAGGATCCCGGCCTCCTCGGGAAACCGGTCCAGGCCGTTGCCGAGGCCATGCGTGATGCTGGCCGAGCAGAAGCCGCCGTTGCGTCCGGTTCCGCCCCATGCGATCTTGCGCCCCTCCACCAGGACGACGTTCCTGCGCGGATCGCGCTCCTTCGCCAGCAGCGCAGTCCACAGGCCGCTGAAGCCTCCGCCAATCACCGCCAGATCTGCCTGCTCGGTCCCGGCCAATGGTGGCAGCGGCTCGGGCGCATCTGAATGGTCCAGCCAGTACGGTTTCTGGCTTACGCCAGACAGCGCCCGTGGCAGCGCGGTCAGGTCCGCCTTCTGGAGAGCACGATGCTGGCGAGCGCGCAGATGATTCCGACCGAGAAGATCGCGGTGCCGAACACGAAGACCTGCGGCGGGATCCCGATCCTGGTCGAGTTGTACACATAGACGGGGAAGGGGATCGAGGCGCCGCTGACGAAGTTCGACGTCACGAAGTCGTCGATCGAGATCGCGAATGCCATCAGGGCGCCGGCCATGATACCCGGCATGATCAGCGGCAGCGTGATCTTGCGGAACGTGGCCCAGCCGTTCGCGTAGAGGTCAAGCGCGGCCTCTTCGAGCGACCTGTCAAAGCCTGACATCCGCGCGCGGACCGTGATGGCGACGTAGGCGATGCTGAAGGCCACATGCGCGAGCAGCAGGGTCGCGAAGCCCCTAGCCAGGTTGATCGTGACGAAGAGACCGAGCAGGGATGCTCCGAGCACGATCTCCGGCGCCGCGATGTTCAGGAACAGCACCTGCTCGACCGCCGCCCTGCCGCGGAACCGCGGCGGCCGGTACCGCACCAGGGCCAGCGCGAGCAGGGTGCCGAGCACCGTCGCGAACAAGGTGGTCGCGACGGCGAGCCTGACCGACAGCCAGAACGATGTCGTCAGCTGAGGGACCCCGTTCCACTGCCGGTACCACTGCAGCGTGGCGCCGTTCCACCCGAAGCTCACCTGGGGCAGGCCAGTGGTGACCCGGTTGAAGCTGTAGGCGATCATGATCGCGATCGGGAAGACAAGGTAGGCGATGATCAGCCACGAGTAGGCGGGCAGGATGAGCCTGGTCCACCGTCGGCGCCGCGCTGGCCGCGCAGGCGGGGCTTCCCTCGCTTCGTCGCCGATCACTGCTGCGGCGAGGCTCACAGGTACTCCTCGATCGTCCGCGAGCCGAGCACGCGCGCGTAGCCGAAGATGCCGATCAGCGCGATCGCCAGCAGCATCGCTGACAACGTTGAGCCGGCCGCGTAGTCGAGGTTCTGGAAGGCGTTCTGGATCACGGTGCCGATCATCGTGTTGCTTGTGCCGCCGAGCACCTGCTGGTTCACGTAGTCGCCGAGGGCCGGGATGAAGGTCAGCAGGAATGCGGCGAACAGCCCCGGCACTGTCAGGGGGAGGATAACCCTGGTGAACGCCTCTCGCCTCGTGGCGTACAGGTCGTACGCCGCGTCAAGCACCGTCTTGTCGATCCGCTCGATCGCCACATAGAGCGGCAGCGCAGTGAACGGCAGGTAGTTGTATGCCAGCCCGGCGACCACCGCGTAGCCGGTCGACAGCACGTGGAAGCCCTGCGGCAGCAGGTGAGCGTGCTTGAGACTGCCGAGAATGACGCCCTGGTCGGAGAGGATGAAATTCCAGACCACGGTGCGGATCACGAATGAGACGAAGAACGGAACGAGCAGCATGAGCAGGAAGAAGTTCTTCTTGCTGCCGCCGTAGAAGGCGATCCAGTAGGCAATGGGGTACGAGATGACGAGGTCGATCAGCGCCGCCGCGCCTGCGTAATAGAAGCTGTTCAGAAACTGCGCGTGATACAGGCTGAGCTGCTGACCGAACTCGGCCCAGTGCCAAGTCATCACGCAGGCCCCGGTCCCCAAATTGCAGGTCTGAAGGGACAGCGAGAGCATCGTCACCAGCGGTATCAGGAACAAGGCAAGCAGCCACAGCCCAGCGGGCAGGCTCAGCAGGTAAGGCGCGAGTACCTTGGAGAGCCTTGCCCGCGGGCGGCGGGAGGTCAGGCGCCCTGCGTGATCGGCAAGAACAGGTTGTTCCACGCGGTCAGCTCTTCCTGGCTCTTGTACAGGTAGTAGGGGCGCGAGTTCTTGACGTAGGCCGGGGTCGGGAACACGGTTGGCGCGTCAGCGGTCTTGCTGGTCGGGAGGCCGATCTCCGGCGCCAGTTCCTTGAGCGCATTCGCGGCCCATCCGGTCGGGTTCAGCAGTGCCTGCTTGGCGTCTGGCACTGGGCAGACGTAGTCGTCGTAGTACTCCACCACGGCCTCGACCTCGGGCTGGTAGTAGTAGTCCATCAGCGTCATGGCGTCCCTCGGGTTCTGCGCGTACATCGGGATGCACATGTTGTCGGTCCAGAACATGCCGCCCTCGTCGGGAATCAGCAGCGCGAGGCTGCGGTACTTGCTGTTCAGGTCGGCCTGGAAGATGTCGCCGGACCAGGCCTGCGTGACGACCGTGTCGCCGTTCTTCAGGTGGTCGATGTAGCTCTGGTCGTAGTAAGCGCGGACGATGCCGTCGCTCTTCTGCTGGTTCAGCTTCTTGGCCGCCTTCGCCCAGTCGGACTCGGTGGAGGTTGCCGGGTCGACGCCGATCGCGAGCAGGCCGACGCTGCCGAGTTCCTGGGGGTCGTTCATCATCCCGACCTTGCCCGCGTACTTCTTGTCGAACAGGATGTCGACGCTGGTGCCGGGGTTCTTGATGATCGCCTTGTTGTAGCCGATCGCGGTCCAGCCAGACTGCCAGGCCATGGTGTACTTGTTGCCCCGGTCCCAGGACGGGTTCTTGACCAGCGGCCCGGCGTTCTTGTTGAAGTTGGTCATCGCGCTCTGGTCGAGCGGCGTCAGCCAGCCGAACTGGATCAGGTAGCCGATCGCAGGGCTGTTGTTCGTCATCACGATGATGTCGTAGCCCGTGGACTGCTTCGCCGACAACGACGCCCTGATCTTGGCGTAGAACGGCATGTTGTTGCCGATCGGCTCGGTGTAGTTCACGGCGATGCCGGTCGTCGCGGTGAAGTGCTCAAGCGACAAGTGCTTGCCCTTGACGACGTCGATGTAGTACGGCCAGTTCGCGAAGTTGACCGTCTTGGTGGACTTCTGCTTCGCCCACCACGCCGCCGTACCTACTCCGCCGGCCGGCTTCGATCCGGCCGATGATGTCGCGCCCTTAACGCCGCAGGCGGCCAGGACGGCGGACATGCCTAGCATGCCCGCGCCGGTGCCTGCCGAGGTGAGCAGCTGTCTGCGTGACATCCTGCTCTGGGTCATGCCGCGCCACACGGACGGGTCGATCGCCAACTCGTGCGGATCTGAGCCATTCCGCTCGGTCATGGGTTCCTCCTCTGGGGCCGTTAGCCGATCAGGTACGAGTGTTCTGGCTGCCAGGACAGCCAGATGCTGTCGCCGCGGCCGGTCACGTCGCCGGCCAATGCCGAGTTCTGCTGGAACACGACCATGTCGGCGCCGGTCGTGGTCGATACCGTGAAGTTCGTGGACGTGCCGAGGTAGACCACCTCGGTGACGGTGCCGCGCAGCGCGCAGCCCGCACTGGCCGGCCGCTCGGCGGTAAGCTCGATCTTCTCCGGGCGGACGGTGATCTCGAGGTTGTCGCCCACGCCGACTCGAGTTCCCCCCAGCGGGACCACGATCCGCTCGTCGGAGCCGACCTCGATGACGGCTTCGGTGTCCGTCACGAGGCTCGCGGTGCCGGTCAGCAGGTTCGATGTCCCGATGAAGCCGGCCACGAACCGGGTGGCCGGATGCTCGTAGATCTCCCTGGGCGTCGCCAGCTGCTCGATCACGCCGTCGTTCATTACCGCGATCCGGTCGGACATGGTGAGCGCCTCGTTCTGGTCGTGCGTCACGTAGACAAACGTGATCCCGACCTCGCGCTGGATCCGCTTGAGCTCTACCTGCATGGCCTGCCTGAGCTTCAGGTCGAGCGCGCCGAGCGGCTCGTCGAGAAGCAGCGCCCGGGGATGGTTGACCAGTGCCCGCGCCAGCGCCACCCGCTGCTGCTGGCCGCCCGACAGCTCCCTCGGTCTGCGGTGACCGCGTCCGGCGAGGTTGACGATCTCGAGCATGTCGTCGACCTGCCGGCTGATCTGGCCTCGGGGCACGTTTCTGCGCCGCAGGCCAAACGCCACGTTCTCGAAGACGTTCATGTGCGGGAAGAGCGCGTAGGACTGGAACACCATGTTCACGTCGCGCTTGTTGGGCGGCACCCCGGTGACGTCCCGGCCTCGGAGCCGTACCGTGCCAGTGGTGGGATCCTCGAAGCCTGCGATCATGCGCATGGTGGTCGTCTTGCCGCACCCGGACGGCCCGAGCAGGGAGAAGAACTCGCCCTCGGCGATCTGGAGGTCCATCGTCCGGACTGCCGCCACGACGTCGCGTCTGGTGCGGAACTCCTTCGACACGCCGGCCAGCTCGATGGCCGGCAGCGCAGCGTTCTCGGCTGAGTCGGCGCGCGGCTCGGCGGCCGCGAGGCCATGCGCGTGCGTGTCGGTAGTCTCAGGCACTATCCCCTGCTTTCGGTGGCCTCCGGGAATGCCTCCCGGTCGGTGCGGCCCGCTCGGGGCGCCACCTCGGACGTTCATGTGATATTTGCACGGTAGTGGATCTAGATCAACTAATTCAGTAACGATCTGAGCACAAAGCAACTGATTCCGCATGGATGGTAGCGCAGAACGCGCGAGTTCCAGTGATTCGCGCTGTAGTGCGCCAGCTGATAGTTACGTCGTACTTGTTGCTTACAACCCTATATAACTCATTACGTGCTTGACCCGCGTGTAATCCTCGAAGCCATAGACCGACAGATCCTTGCCGTAGCCGGAGTGCTTGAAGCCACCGTGGGGCATCTCGGAGACGAACGGGATATGCGTGTTGATCCACACGGCGCCGAAGTCCAGTGACCTCGCCGCCCGCATCGCCCGGCCATGGTCCCTGGTCCACACGCTTGCGGCCAGGCCGTACCTGACGCCGTTCGCCCACCTGATCCCCTCGTCCTCCGAGCCGAACCGCTGCACGGTCACGACCGGGCCGAAGATCTCCTCCTGGATCATCTCGTCGTCTTGGTGCAGGCCGGCGACCACTGTCGGCGCATAGAAGAAGCCGCGGTCGCCGACACGCTGGCCGCCCGTCCTTATCTCTGCGTGGCCGGGCGCGCGGTCGACGAAGCCGGCGACCCTGGCGAGCTGCGCCGGGTTGTTCAGCGGACCGTAGTAGGCGTCGGCCTGATCGGGTCCGCCCGTCTTGACCTGAGCGGCCAGGCCGGTCACCGCGTCGGTCAGGTCGGCAGCGACGCCTGTCCCCGCCAGCACGCGGGTAGCTGCCGTGCAATCCTGGCCGGCGTTGTAGTACCCGGCGTCGATGATCGTCTGCGCCACCCGCTCGATATCGGCGTCGTCGAAGACCACCACAGGAGCCTTGCCGCCGAGCTCCAGGTGCACCCGCTTCAGCTTGGCGGCCGCGGCCTGCGCAACTTCGATCCCGGCGCGGACCGAGCCGGTGATCGAGACCATTTGCGGTATGTCGTGGCCCACCAGAGCCCGGCCGGTGTCGCGATCACCGCAGATCACGTTGAACACGCCCGGCGGCAAAATGTCGGCCGCTATCTCGGCCAACAGCAGCGTCGACACCGGCGTGGTATCGGATGGCTTGAGCACGACGGTGTTGCCGGCCGCCAGCGCCGGGGCGAACTTCCAGACCGCCATCATCATCGGGTAGTTCCATGGCGTCACCTGCGCGCAGACGCCAACCGGCTCGCGCCTGATCATCGAGGTATGGTCTGCCAGGTACTCCCCGGCCGACCTGCCCTCGAGCACTCGTGCGGCTCCCGCGAAGAAGCGCAGCTCGTCGACGAGCGGCGGCACTTCGTCGGTCTGCGTCATGGCCACCGGCTTGCCGGTGTTGCGGCTCTCGGCCGTGACCAGGTCATTGGACCTGGCCTCGATCGCGTCGGCGAACCTGAGCAGCGCCAGGCTACGCTCCGCCGGTGTCGTATCACGCCACCTCTCGAAAGCGGCCGCGGCGGCCCGCAGCGCGGCGTCCACGTCGGCGGCATCTGACACCGGCGCGGTCGCGTAGGTCTCGCCGGTGCTCGGGTCCACCACCTCGTTGACGGCGCCGCTGGTGGCGCCCGTGAACTGGCCGTTCACGAAGTTCCGCAGGGCTGTCAGGGCTGTCGGGGCTGTCAAGGTCGGCCTCCTTCGATCAGACTTACGACTTTGGCACGTATGTACTCGTCAGACAAGCGATTCAGCTCTCATAGGGCCTGATGACGACGAAATCAGTTGACAAGCTGCGCTTGCATGGCAGCATGGGTAAGGGCAAGGAGGCACACCCATGGCACACCTGCAGGCCGCCGGGCCTGCTCAGGAACCGCCTGCCGAGCGCTCGAGCGGGCGGGACAGGAACCACGCTCCGATCGTCCTTGATGCGGTCTCCCGGCACATCATCGACCAGCTCCAGCAGGACGGCCGGCGATCATACGCCGCGATCGGCAAGGCGGTCGGGCTGAGCGAGGCGGCGGTCAGGCAGCGGGTTCAGCGCCTCATCGATGTCGGCGCGATGCAGATCGTCGCGGTGACCGACCCGATGTCGCTGGGATTCCGCAGGCAGACCATGATCGGGATCCGCTGCAACGGCGACCTGCAGCGGATAGCTGACCTGCTCGCGGGTATGGACGCCATCGACTATGTGGTCATAACGGCTGGCTCGTTCGACCTGCTGATCGAGGTTGTCTGCGAGGACGACGACCACCTACTCGAGATTCTCGGCGAGATTCGCTCGCTGCCCGGCGTGACGATGACGGAGACATTCGTGTACCTGAAGCTGCGCAAGCAGACCTACCACTGGGGGACCAGATGAACGCGACGACGGCATTCGACGCCGCTGCCCTGCAGGAAGCCGCGAAGCGGAACCTCTGGCTGCATTTCACCCGCCACTCGGGGTTCTCCCGGGCTGACATTCCGATGATCGTGCGCGGAGAAGGCCAGTATGTCTTCGATCAGCACGGCAAGCGGTACCTGGACGGGCTGGCTGGACTGTTCGTCAGCCAGATCGGGCACGGCCGCACCGATGTCGCGGAGGCTGGCGCCCGCCAGGCGGGCGAGCTCGCCTACTTCCCGCTCTGGTCGTATGCCCATCCCCGGGCGGTCGAGCTAGCGGAGCGGCTCGCCAGCTACTCGCCAGGCGACTTGAACCGGGTCTTCTTCACAACCAGCGGCTCGGAAGCGGTCGAGTCGGCTTGGAAGCTCGCCAAGCAGTACTTCAGGCTTACCGGCCAGCCGAGCAGGTACAAGGTGCTGAGCAGGTATATCGCCTATCACGGCACCAGCCACGGCGCGCTGGCGATCACCGGGCTGCCCGACATCAAGATCCCGTTCGAGCCGCTGCCCCCCGGCGGAGTCCGGGTGCCGAACACGAACTTCTATCGCGCGCCCGAGTTCGTCGCCGATGACGTGACGGCGTTCGGGCTTTGGGCCGCAGACGAGATCGAGCGAGCCATCGTCCGTGAGGGCCCCGAGTCCGTCGCGGCTGTCTACCTCGAGCCGGTGCAGAACTCCGGTGGCTGCTTCCCGCCGCCACCCGGATACTTCCAGCGCGTGCGCGAGATCTGCGACAAATACGGCGTGCTGATGGTCTCCGACGAGGTGATCTGCGCCTTCGGCAGGCTCGGCTACATCTTCGGCTGCGAGCGGTACGGCTACACGCCCGACATCATCACCTTCGCCAAGGGCGTCACCTCCGGGTACTCGCCGCTCGGCGGAATGATGGTCAGCGATCGCGTGATGGAGCCCTACCTGAAGGACGAGAACACGTTCCTGCACGGCGTCACGTTCGCCGGGCATCCCGTGTCCTGCGCGGTCGCGCTGGCCAATCTTGAGGTCTTCGAGAAGGAAGACCTGCTCGGCAATGTCAGGGCCAACGAGGCGGCGTTCCGCTCCACCCTGGAGAAGCTCCATGACCTGCCGATTGTCGGTGACGTGCGCGGCGACGGCTACTTCTACGGCATCGAGATGGTCAAGGACAAAGCCACCCGCCAGACGTTCGACGACGACGAGTCAGAACGGCTGCTCCGCGGCTTCCTGTCGCATGCGCTCTTCGACGCCGGGCTGATCTGCCGCGCCGATGACCGCGGTGACCCGGTCATCCAGCTGTCGCCGCCGCTGACCTGTACCCAGGAGCATTTCGACGAGATCGAGCAGATCCTGCGCAGTGTCCTGACCGAGGCTTGGTCGCATATCTAAGCGACCGCCGGTTCGGGCACTGAGCCTGCACCCGATCGTCCGGCTTGCCGGACTCATTGCGAAGAGTTGCCATGTCGTTACCTGCCTTTTAAGGCCGCAGGACGCCTCCGCAGCGTCTGTATTAGTGAGGGCATGCAGAATTAGCGAGGGCATGCAGAATTAGCGAGGGCATGCAGAACTAGCGAGGGCCCACGGGCGGCAGGGGCAGAATGCCGCGGCGAGCCCTGACGCGGTCGGTTTGCTGGCGGGAGGCACCATGTCAGGCACAAGCACATCGAGCGTGGCGAGCACCGACGACAACGAGCGGTGGGCCGCGCTCGATAAGCAGAACGAGCGGCTCGTTGACGCCTCGCATCCGCTGCTTGCCGAACTCCGCCGCGACCACCCTGACATCGACCGGAGCCTGCCGGCCGCCAGCTAGTGCGCAATCCGTGCGCAGTCGCGCGCGGAACGTCAGCTGAGAACGTCAGCTCAGAACATCAGCTCAGGGCTGCGGTGATCGCCTGGCGCACCCAGGCGACGGCCTCGCCCACGGGGACCCGCTCCTTCTCGCCATTCGCCCGCTTAGTGATCTCCACAACACCCTCGGCTAGGTCACGGGTGCCGACGCTGATCCGGTACGGGATGCCGGTCAGTTCCGCGTCGGTGTACTTCACGCCGGGCCGGACGTCCCTGTCATCGATCACCGCATCGACGCCGGCCTCGAGCAGGCTGGAGTACAGCACCTCAGCGGCAGCCCGTGCCTCCGGGTCCCGGACGCTGAGCAGGAGGACAGTAGCCTCGGCCGGCGCGACCTGGACCGGCCAGGCCAGACCGGCGTCGTCGTGATGCACCTCGGCGATCACTGCCATCGCGCGCTCCACCCCGATGCCGTAACTGCCCATGATCGGGATGACCGTGCCGCCGTCTGCCATGCTGACCGTGACGCCCAGCGAGGTGGTGTACTTGCGGCCCAGCTTGAAGATATGGCCGACCTCGATCGCCCGGATGAACTCCAGGCTCGTGCCGCAACGGGAGCAGGGCTCGCCCTCGGTGACCTCGCGCAGGTCCGCCCACCGGGTGACGGTAATGTCGCGGTCCACATCCACGCCAGTCAGGTGCACGTTGTCGATGTTGGCGCCGGTGCTCATCCCGCGCCTGCCGCGCAACGCCAGGTCAGCGATGACGGGAAGCTCGGTCACGCCCACCGCTCCCAGGCTCCCAGGCAGCGCGCCGAGTGCCGCCTTGATCTCCTCCGGCTGGGCCGGGCGGACCGCGACGGCCGCCGTGGCGTCGATTAGCTTCTGCTCCGACAGCGGATGATCGCCGCGCAGCAGGACCAGTGTCAGCTTGCCGTCGATGAACTGCACCAGCGTCTTGATCTGCCGGTCCGCCGCCAGCCCGTACTCAATGGCCAGATCCTCGATCGTGCGCACGCCGGGCGTGTCAAGACGCTCGGGCGCCCCCGGCAGCTGGCTGGCAGGCGGATCACCGACCGGCACCAGTGCGGATGTCGCCTTCTGCAGGTTCGCCGCGTACCCGCAGTTCGGACACGTCGCGACGAGGTCCTCCCCTGCAGCCGACGGGCACATGAACTCCACCGAGTCGGTGCCGCCCATGTTGCCGCTCGACGCCTCGACGGCGATTGCCGGGATCCCGAGCCTCGCGAAGATCCGCTCGTAAGCGCCGCGATGTACCTCGAACGAGGCATCGAGCCCGGCCTCGTCGATGTCGAAGCTATAAGAGTCCTTCATGGTGAACTCGCGGACCCGCAGCAGGCCGCTCTTCGGCCGGGGCTCATCCCTGAACTTGGTCTGGAATTGGTACCAGAACTGGGGCAGCTCGCGGTAGGAGGCGAGCTCGAGCGCGAGGTAGGCGAAGATCTCCTCGTGCGTCATGCCGAGCACGACCTCGGCGCCCTTGCGATCGCGAAGGCGGAACATCTCCTCGCCCATCACCTCCAGCCGGCCGCTCTTCTCCCACAGCTGGGCCGGCTGCATGGAAGGCAGCAAGAACTCCTGCCCGCCGATCCTGTCCATTTCCTCCCTGATGATCCGCATGACCTTCGCGCGCACCCGCACGCCGAGCGGCAGCAGGCTGTAGTGCCCAGCCATCAGCTGGCGGATGAAGCCGGCCCGCAGCAGCAGCCGGTGGCTCGCGGCGTCCGCGTCGGCTGGATCGTCACGCAGGGTGGGGATGTGCAGCTGTGACCAGCGCATGTCGTTGCCTTGCCTCGCAGGAGAGTTGCCTTGGCTCGCAGGAGAAGTGCGGCAGTTCCGGATAGCCAGCGTAGTCGTGCCGGGCGTCAGCCTGAGCGACGTCGAAACCGCACAGGTATTGTAGGCCGTTCGAACGCGACCGGGAGCAGGCAGGAGCAATGGCCGTGATCGCACCGGATCCGGTTCCCGCTGTCAGCCGCCGCCGCGAACTCGGCCTCTCGAGCGCGCGGTCACTGCTGCTGACCGTGCTCGGCGAGTACGTGCGGCCGGCGGGCGAGCCAGTATGGACCGGCGCGTTCGTGGCCGCGCTAGGCCTGCTCGGCGTCGCTGAGAAGGCCGCCAGGCAAGCCCTGGCCCGCACTGCGGCGGAAGGGTGGATCACCTCAAGCAGGCACGGCCGCCTGGCCCGATGGCGGCTGACCGACGCCGGCCGGCAGCTGCTCACCGATGGCGCACAGCGGATCTACTCCTTCGGCACCGGCGGCCCGGCGTGGGACGGGCGCTGGCTGATCGTGCTGGTGAACGCGCCGGATCTGAGCGCTCAGACCAGGCACCGGGTCAGGACCAGGCTGGCCTGGGCCGGTTTCGGCGCCCTGCCTGGCGGAGTCTGGGTGAGCCCGGATCCGAGCCGCGAGCCGGAAGCCGGCCGGATCCTGGCCGAATTCGGGCTGGCCGGCGCCGGCGTGTCGTTCATCGCGAGCTTCGGCGGCATCGGCGCCCAGGAGGAGGTCGTCTCGCAAGCGTGGGACCTGCGGGAAGTGGAACGACGTTACGAGGAATTCATCGGCACGTTCGCGCCGCTTGAACCGGCGGCTGATCAGGAGACACTGAGGGCGCAGACGATGCTCGTGCACGAGTGGCGCCGGTTCCCGTTCCTCGACCCGCGGTTGCCACGCGACCTGCTGCCGCCAGGCTGGCTCGGCGCGGAGGCCGCGGAGTTGTTCAGTGCCAGGCACGCCCGGTGGCAGCAGGGAGCTGGCCGCTGCTGGGCACGGCTCGCGGCCGTGCCGACGGCCCAGCGCTGACGATCAGGCTGACCGGGCCCGGCCCGCCGTGCCGTCCAGGTGAGCGGTGTCGTTGAAGCCCCGCACGAACCAGCGATCAGCGGTGACGATGAGCCGGGAGATGGATGCGTTGTCGGCCGTGTTGAACGCGAACGGCCGCGACCCGCTGGCCAGCGCGAGCGCCTGGCCGATCACTCCCCCGTGCGTGAACACAGCCAGCCGCTCGCCACGGTGCCCGGCCGCGAGCCGGCCGATCGCCGCCCTGACGCGGCCATCGAAGGAGACCAGGGATTCAGCGCCCGGGATCACGTCCCACCGCTCCTCAGCGAACATACGCTGCGCGATCGGGTGAAACTCCGCGACCATCTTGCGGTACAGCCCGCCCTCCCACTCGCCCAGGTGGACCTCGCGCAGATCGGGCTCGACCAGCGGCGCGAGCCCGAGCCGCTCAGCCAGCGGCGCGGCCGTCTGCGCGGTGCGACGCAGCGTGGTGACGTAGATCGCGTCGATTCCCGCTCCGGCCAGCCGGTCACTCACCTTGCGCGCCTGCGCGTGCCCCAGGGCCGACAGCGGCGGGTCGCCGTGCCCGCCGGTCAGCGGAAACGGCGCGGCTTCGACATATGCCTCGGACTGGCCGTGGCGGATCAGGAGCAGATCCACCGCGTCCTCGGGGACTGGAAATGACCGCTGCCGGTACGCGCCGCCCGCCTGATCTGTGGTCACAAGCACCGAAGCCTAACCTAACGACTATCTACAGAAAACTGCGTCTTGCCGAAATTGCTGTAGCACGTAAGGATGGAGCAGTGCCCACTGTGCAGAGCTTCGCTGCCGATCCCGGCTCGTACCGGCACTGGCGGCTCGACATCGACGGGGCGATCGCGACGCTCACCTTGAACGTCGATCCCCGTGGTGAGCCCGGCTACGAGCTGAAGAAGAACAGCTACGACCTTGGTGTCTACATCGAGCTGAACGACGCAGTCCAGCGGCTGCGCTTCAGTTATCCCCTGGTACGGGCCGTGATCATGACCAGCGCGCTGGAGCGGATGTTCTGCGCGGGCGCCAACATCGGCATGCTTGCGCAGGCTGAGCACGCTTTTAAGGTCAACTTCTGTAAGTTCTGCAACGAAACGCTCGGGGCCATCGAGGACGCGAGTGACTCCGGTCAGGTATTTATCGCGGCCGTCAATGGGACGGCGGCAGGGGGCGGCTACGAGCTCGCCCTGGCATGCGAGAAGATCCTGCTCGTCGATGACGGCTCCTCGACCGTGGCGCTGCCCGAGGTGCCGCTGCTTGGCGTGCTGCCGGGCACCGGCGGGCTGACCAGGCTCACCGACAAGCGCGGCGTCCGCCGGGACCTGGCCGACGTCTTCGCCACCACGGCCGAGGGGGTCAGGGGGCAGCGCGCGGTTGACTGGCGGCTTGTCGACGAGATCGCCAGGCCCACCGACTTCCAGGCAGCTGCCCGCCGCCTGGCCGAGCAGGCGATCGCGGGTGCCGGGGCGCGGCCGGCCACCGGAACGACCGGCCCAGCGGGGGTAGAGCTGGCCCCGGTGTCCTGTTATGCCAACACGGACGGCTTGCGGTACGAGCATGTGCGCGCCGAATTTGACCGGCGCGCCGG
>Ga0070707_100002424_pt1 | contig 17773 bp, 27 predicted proteins | sample KBSK5502metaG_FD_65468 | JGI IMG/M metagenome (GOLD analysis project Ga0070707, IMG submission 65468) | Corn, switchgrass and miscanthus rhizosphere microbial communities from Kellogg Biological Station, Michigan, USA - KBS K5-50-2 metaG | ecosystem: Host-associated > Plants > Roots >... | reverse complement strand
TTCGCACCGAACTTGAATCGGTATACGTGCAGCACGATGTCTGCAATGGCTGCGGCTATTGCGTGGTTTCGTGTCCCTTCGGAGTGGTCGACAAAAGTCATGAGGTCGGAACCGCCTTCAAGTGCACGTTCTGTTACGACCGGCAGCGGGACGGGTTAATGCCCGCCTGTGCGAAGGCCTGCCCTACGCAATCGATTCGATTTGGCGAGCTAGAAGAGCTACGGCGGGAAGCGCAGGTGCGTATCAAAGAGTTACAAGATCGCGGATACAACGATGCGCAAATCTACGATCCAACGGGATCCAGTGTAGGCGGCACGCACGCGATGTTTGTGATTCTCGGCGAGCCGGAGGCTTACAATTTACCGCCTGCTCCCGAAGTACCCACGATTCATTTGAAATCAGCCTGGGGCGCAGCGCTGCTTTCGGCGCTCGTGGTTGTGCTGGTGGTATGCCTGGCTTTCGCGCTGTAGCCAGACGAGGAATTCTTTCGCGTAGATCTTAAACGAGGTTGTTGAGTATGGCTGCAAATCCAAAAATCACGGAAGACAGGTTGGGCGCACTAAGGGAGGAGGCGGTGCGAACTGGGAAAGTACAAGATCACGGCATCGTGCCCGTAGGCGGCCCTTTTCCCAAACCAGCTTCCGCGATGAGTTATCACGGAAATCCTGTGCTCAAGCCGCCAACCTGGACGTGGCAAGTTCCCTTGTATTTTTTTGTGGGTGGGGTAGCTGGCATTTCCGCGTTAATTGCTCTAGCGGCCCACCTCTTCGGCAATGCTGGACTGCTACGCGCTGGGTTATGGTTGGGATTCGCAGGGGCGCTGATCTCGGCGCCTCTACTCATCGCTGATTTGGGCCGTCCGGCCAGGTTCTTAAACATGTTGCGGGTCTTCAAGCTGCGTTCAGCAATGTCGGTAGGCGCGTGGACGTTAGCAGGATTTTCCTCTGCAGTGGGCCTGGCAGTCGTTTGCCACGAACTGATCCTGGCAGGATACGGAAACGACTTCTTGGTTGTGGTCGAATGGGTAGCTGAAATCTCCGCAGCCGTGAGTGGACTGATACTGGCGAGTTACACGTCAGTCCTCTTAGGCGTGACCGCGATCCCGGTTTGGTCTGAAAATCGGAAGCTCGTGCCGGTCGTTTTTCTTGGTGGAGGTTTGGGTTCGGCGGCGGCCGTGCTGGAGCTTCTGGGATTCCTTGTTCCAGTTACTCAGTTCATCGGAATTGTCGCCAGTGCAGTCGAGACGCTAGTCGCGATCATTATTGAACTTCGCGGGCGATACGTTGATCGTCCATTGCGGGAGGGGGCTGTTGGTTGGCTGACCCGTGCTGGCGCCGCGTTGGCCGGGCCCGCGTCGTTGTTGCTCAGAATTTTCTTGGGACACAGCTCTATGGCTCGATACGTGGCCGCAGTTTGTTTTGTCATCGGCGCTTTGATCAGCCGGTATGCCTGGATTGCGGCTGGACGAGTCTCCTCACGCGATCCGCAGGCGCTTTTCCGAATCCAGCGACCTGCCCCTAATGCAGCCGCTCATTAAGCTTTGTCGCGAATCCAAGGTAGTGCTCGTCCAGTAGATGGAACTCCAATGATGGTGGTCATCGAAATCAGCAAAACAAGGGAGCGAAGAGTTGGCTCGGTTACTGCACGACGAGCTAGTCATTCAGTGGCTCCTGATACTGTCGTGGCGGCAGAGGAATATTCGTGAATGCCGTATTGGAGCGAAAAGCGATGGTGCCAAACCTTCATAGCCGAAATCGAGCCGACAAGTCGCGACCTGACCTTGAATCTCAGCTTAGGTCTGTGATTGTCGAATCGGTCATCGAAAATCATACACCGACCCAAAACGCGCTCGCATCGAATCGAGCTAGGACAAAGTGATGTGCAAGCTGCCGTCGTTCCCGCTGTGAGCAGTTCGTGGCAGGTCAAAGACGTTCCGCAACCTCAGCCCGGACCCAATCAAGTGCTCGTGAAGATGCATGCAAGCGGCATCTGCTACACCGACGTACATCAAACGCTCGGACACTTGCCCGGACCATTCCCTCGAATCCTCGGCCACGAGCCGGTCGGTGAGATCGTTGCCGTGGCTCCCGACGTCACCACGCGAAAGGTCGGCGACCGTGTGGGTACCGCTTGGATTCAATCCACTTGCGGGCGCTGCGAATGGTGCCAGCGTGGCCGCAGAATGTCCTGTCCCTATCTGAAGGGTACAGGGATTGAGGCACAAGGCGGACACGCCGAGTACATGCTGATGAATGCGGATGCAACCTATCTTATTCCCGACGAAGTTTCCTATGAGCAAGCAGCCCCGATCTTCTGCGCTGGTTATACGGTCTATAGCGGGCTCCGCTGGGCCGATCCCAAGCCGCATGAGCGTGTGGCTGTGCTCGGGATCGGCGGGCTTGGGCACTTAGCAGTGCAATACGCCAAGGCCGCAGGCTTCGAGACCATCGCAGTTTCGCATTCCCCTGATAAGGACAAGATGATCCGTGATCTCGGTGCGGATGAGGTTGTCCGCGACGGAAAGAGCCTTGCAGCAGCGGGGGGCGCAGATGTGATCCTAAGTACGTCAAATTCGACCAAGTCGATGGAGATTGAAACAGCGATCGTAAGAATCGCCAGGATCAAGTTGAAGAAACCACCCAGGGCATCGTAGGAGAAGCTATAGGCAAATAACGGAATGCCCGAGGGGACCGACCAGCGGATTGCGGTTCCTTGAAGGATGCCGGGAACGGCAGCGAGCCCTTCGAGGGCAGCACCTGCCAAGGCCGTGCCGCAACAGATACAGCGAGCGAGGGCCGGTTTTCGGCAGCTGGCGAGAGAAGCGCAAGCCCCAGTCGAATAGGTCGCAACACCAAGCACAAAGGTCGCGCCAACCGGAAGCGTACTCATGAGAGCTGTTCACCGTTGCCCGATGAAAGCATTCTCGGATAGCTTAACGAATCTGTACGTGTCATATCTCCCACTACGAAGCTGTGACGACATCCAATCTTCACTCGCGTACCTGCAGCGCAGAATCTGCGCATGATAGGTTAGCTCTCGGGCCCATGTGTCGACGATGTCGCCACGGTCAGTGCTGGCGCCGAAGGCGAAACATCGGTACTTCGTCTGCCCCACGTGACCCCCGCCGGCCTTTGCTTCGAGGCTTCGGGGTACATGCTCTTGGCCCTGTCCAGGGCTTCAGTCACACTGCCGCAAATATTCTCCGGTCCAACATGCTCGTGAAATTCTGCCTCATGCATTCGCATCGCCGGTTGTTCCCTTGCCCCGCAAAGAATGAGTTGTCGCCCCGATTCGTGCACGCGGTCGGCAAAATTCTCCAGCGCCTGCAGGCCCGTGGAATCAATGGCAGTCATATTGCGGAGCCTAAGAATAATGATAGGCGGCAGATCGGGCAGACGACTTACGATCATGTCGACTTTGTCGGTTGCGCCAAACAGGAAGGGGCCGTGGATCCTGAAGATGCTGACGTAAGCCGGAATCTCTTTGTGCTGCAAGATATGAATATGCCCCTCGCGAATATACTCGGCGGTCACCTCTGACACGGTAGTGGTTTGCGTGACTTTCCGTATGAATACCAGCACCGCCAGAATCATGCCCGCTTCCACAGCCACAGTCAGGTCGGCAAAAACGGTGAGCAGAAACGTCACCAGCCAAGCGGCAATCTCGAACCGAGACTGTTTGAAGAGCTCAGGAATCTCGCGCCATTCGCCCATGTTGTATGAGACCACAAGCAAAATGGCCGCTAGAACGGACAAGGGAATAAACCGGGCCAGTGGCGCGGCGAAGACAACGATCGCAAGAAGGGTCAGAGCGTGCGTCATGCCGGCCACGGGCGTCTTGGCGCCAGAGCGGATGTTGGTGGCCGTTCGAGCAATCGCTCCCGTGGCCGGTAGTCCTCCGAACAGCGGCGAGAGAATGTTGGCAACTCCCTGGCCTACGAGTTCGACGTTCGGGTTGTGCTTATCGCCGCTCATGCGGTCGGAAACCACCGCGGACATCAGCGACTCGATCGCGCCGAGCATGGCGACTGTGATGGCTGGGGAGATTAGCGGCCGCAGCAGGTCCACCCGAAGGTGCGGAATCACGAGCTTGGGAAATCCGGAGGGGATGCCGCCAAAGCGAGTACCAATGGTTTCGACCGGGAGTTTGAACACAACCACCGCCGCGGTGCCAGCAAATAGTGCAACGATGTAACCAGGGACTCTCTTCACAAAGACCATGAAGACGACAATCAGGACGAGCGCACCAACTGCCAGAGTTGTCTCCAGCGGCGAGAATGATGAAAAGTTGTGCGCGTAGGTCAGAATCCGGGCCGCGAATTCGCCTGGGACCTTGTCTATTTTCAGTCCAAAGAAATCCTTGATTTGGGTGCTGGCAATGATGACTGCAATACCGTTCGTAAAACCAACGACCACTGGACGCGGTATGAACTTAACTGCCGTCCCTAAACCTGTGACGCCCAGGATCAGAAGTATCACCCCAGCCATCAGGGTGCACATGAACAGCCCGTCAACCCCGTGTTTCGCGACAATGCCAAAGACCACTACAACGAATGCGCCCGTTGGACCACCGATCTGGGTTGAAGATCCTCCGAGCGCGGAGATCGCAAAACCTGCGACGATGGCGCAGTACAGACCCGTTTGCGGGGGCATGCCCGAAGCAATGGCGAAGGCCATCGCTAAGGGAAGCGCAACCAATCCAACGGTGATGCCGGCAAGAAGGTCCGACACGAACAGGCGCGGCGTGTAAGACCTGAAACAGAGCACGGATTTCGGTAGCCAATTGTTCATAGTTGTTTTTCTAATGTCGGTCGTCCCGCACACACTCCCCCGTTTGGCGGGTCGAAGGGAATAAGGATCTCCTGGCGGAGGTTGGCGAATGTTCATAGCATGTAGTGTAGTGGCGAACGGCAGAGCTGATTAAATGCTTGGTCGAGCGATGATCTCTATTGGCCAACCTTTTGGGCTTTCTCCAACGGAGGTCTCTCCAGGCCACTCTCTCCAGAGCGCAGTATTTCGAAAACAGCTTGCTGGTCTGTCCGGATTCGGGTAACGAGAACGTTCCCATCATTCTCGGGAGTGCGGATCTCTTGCGCCACGGACAAAGCACGACCGTACAGTGCATGGGCCACGACGTAATTGTGATTTTCGCGATGCCGATTCGCTAGGGTGCATAAGTTTTCTGCCATCGCTCGAAGCTGCCGGAGATGAATTGGGTTCACGCCATCGGACTTACTCATCGAATGTTTCCTTTGAACGCTATGTAGATTGCGGCGAAAATCGGGAGAGTCGTCCCGGCCGCCCACAGAACGGCGAGCGCCAATCGCACCTTCGCCCAAAGGGGATGCTTCGTCTGCGGGCTCACCTTCTGTCGCGCCTTGCCCACCACTGGCCAAAACTGCATGTGCAATCTGACTCCTGTCCCATGGCCCAGGGCGCGAAGCAACGGCGGGTTCTGGACGCCTCGTTAGCCGGCCTATCTGCATTGCCTCCTCGCGCACGACTTCAGGTACGCCCGCGCCAACGTCAAGCGCGAGCTCGTAATCCGCGCAATTTTTCAATGCAAGCATGATCAGTTCGGGTATGCGCCTATCCGGCATCAGTCGTTCCAAGCGTCGCGTCTGCTTGGCGAGGACCGTGCAGAGGAGGAAGGAATTTACCTGCCCCTCACGCCAGAATGTCATCCGCGACTGCGCTTGCATCGGTATCCTCTGGTTCTATCTGCGACTCTCAGCGGCAGACTTTTCCTCCACAGGGTGGTCAACTTGTCTTTGCGCCTCTTCGAGCGTCAAACCACGAGTCATGAAGAGCAGGATTCCCTTGAGCCGGTACAGATCGCGAGACGAGTAAAAGATACGCCCTACCCTGGCGATTCCTTTAACGATCCCCTTTTTCTCCAAGTCGCTCAGCTCCTGGGCTGAGATTTGCAGCTTGTCGAGTAAGTGTTCCGCAGGAAAGTACATTGAGGGCTCTCCTTGTAATCCAAACCAACCCGCTGACAGCCGTCGGCGGTTGTCCAATCCGACCACCGGCGGACGCCGAATATGAATCGCCCGGACACGCCCCGACCTGTTACTGTAGGTCGAGCCCGACCAATTGCCGACCGTGCACCTTGTTGGTGGGCGGCGTCTCCCGCGTCATGCGAACAGTTCCGCCTCACTCCCCCGGTATCAATCTGAACCCTCTCGTTCAACCAAGCACGCGGGCAAGGGGTGCACGTCCTTATAAGTTCTGCAGAGGCGAGGAATATAGGCTCTCCAGATCGCTTCCGAGCGGCTCTTCATTGCAATGCCTTCGTCAGCACGATTCGTTCTTACAAGGAGATCGGCGTAGCACTCCAGCACCTCCGCCATCATCGGATGATGCCGACCCCAGGTTCTCTCAACGAGACTTACCGCGCGTTGATAAAGTTTCTCCGCGTCTGCGTACCGCCTTTTCCTGGAGAGCTCCTCTCCCCAAATCACGAAACTGCGCGCTGCCGCGGCTGTCTTCTCTTGACCGAGTCCTATGACCATATCAATAAAGGTTCCTCGACGGTTGGCTCGTGCCGCATTTCATGCACATCGGGAATTCTCGGAATGTCGAGAGCTCTCACAACGGAGACGTGTGATGGTCGCGCGTCCCATTTCAAGATCGTAAAGCTCGAATTCGACGCACTGCCCTTCCTGCAACTCATCGATACCGATACCATCCAGTGCGTACGAACCAAAAAAGAATTCGTCTCCGGTCTCAGTCGAGATAAAACCGCAGCCAAACTTTCTCAAGACCTTTGTAACCGAGCCACGCATCGTTTTCTCCATCAATAACGCGCCACAACGGAATGAATCCCGCCACGCATCCGTGAGCTATTCGTGCAGTACCTCCGACAAGCATCAGGCCCGTTGGTGCCACTAGGCGGAAGACAGGCCCAAAACGGGGGCCATCTTGAGTGCTACGCAGCTGCAGCAGTTCGGTCCAAGATCGCGGCCGCCAGTCCGACGTCAGTAACACCAAAAATCAACAGAGGGGTCTTCGTACCTGGATCTACGCCGCAATAGACGTAGTCAATATTGATATCGGCTTCCCCGAGTCGCGACGCCAGCCTTGCCAACTCACCCGATCGGTGTTGAAGTTTGGCCTGAGCCACATCGGTTTCTTTGTGGCTCAGGCCTTCGTTGTCCAGTGCCTTCCTGGCCGTCGCTGGGTTGTCCGCCACGAAGCGAACCAGACCTTTGCCCTCCGAGGGCGCAGACTGGAAAGCCACGATGTTCACTCCGCGTTCGGCTAGGGCTCGGCACATTCTTCCGAGAGTTCCCGGCCGATCTTCCAGGAGAACCGCGAATTCTTTACTGACGGGCATATGGGTAACCTCCTCTAGGTTCCGATGCTGTCTACTGATCCAGGTCGCTGTTCAAACACTTGATGTTTACGGCGCGCAACCGCTCAAATCCGTATTGCAGTTCAAACTCCACCGAATGACTTACCCTGATACCATCAACGCCGTTGCCGCCCACGCCGGACCTATCAAAGTGGACTTCTTCCCCGTCTTCGGCCAAGATGCTGCCGGAATCGTTTTTCCGCGAAACCCGCGTTGAACCGCGCATGGGACAGGTTCTCCTTCAAGGTGCAACAGAACTGGCCATGAATATCCGGGCACTGCGATTGAATTGCTGGCACTCGATATCGGAGGTCTGGCAACTTTGATCAAGATTGTCCCAACCTTTGACTCCAACGATTTGATCGGAGTCAATGCCAGAACTTCCCAGGAACTTCCGGACTGCAGCGCCACGTGCCTCAGCCAATGTGTGTGTGCAAATCTCCGAGCCTCCCGAATCACACGAACCGACTATCAGAATTCGCGCTTCGCGGTGCTGTCGCAGCCAGGCGGCCGCTCGTTTCAGCATGTTTCTCCCTGCAACGGTTAGTTCAAGGCTGTTCGGGCCGAACTGGATCGGGTGCCTAAGAAATGGAGGACCGGAGATTGCCTCGGAAGCCGCCTGGGACACGGTACCAGAGGCCTTGGAACTGTTGGATCGGGAAGCAGGCTGCTGGCTGAAGAGAGATCCAGAAGGCACCACACTCGGGTTGCTTTTTGCAGGAAGCCCCGTTTGCAAAACAGGAGGTGACAGAGAACAGGCTGTCCGCCCGTGTGTCAGCATTAGGTCACCAGCGAATAAAACTGAAGTACCTAATATTACGATATTTGAATATACGCTCACAAAAAAACACGACCTAGCCTCTGCCGGCAGAAGAGACGGCCAACTGCGACAGCAGGTCTTTTATGTCGATCAGGTGGTTGTTAAAAATCTTCTTGGCGACATCCAACAGCTTGAAGATTTCTGGGTCGCGAACCGAATACAAAACGTTCTGTCCGTCTTTCCTGCCTCCAACAATATTGCGGGTCCTCAGGACGGCTAGTTGCTGCGACAGCGTGCTTTGTTCCACGGCCAAGCGCACACAAAGTTCATTCACGCCGACTTCCCCGCGGCGCAGTTCGTCCAGGATCCTGATTCGTAAGGGGTGAGCGAGAGCTTTGAAGAACTCGGCCTTGAATTGACTCAGCTCGGGCATCGCATTAATACATTTGCATATTACAATTTACTATGTCAAATTAACTTTTGTCGGCGTTTCACATCAGGCTTTGCCTTCGAGTTGTCGAAGGCTGCACGGGAACCGACATGACTTTCTGAAGGATATTCTTCAGATTCGGCCCAATTGTGATGGTGGTCATTCCGCCACTCATGAACGCCTCACGCGGGCCGGGATGGACACGTAATCCATTCTGCTCGCTACACCATAGCGCCGAGAGCCGCGCCGAAATGTTGGGCCTCTGGGGGATATTGGCTCCGAGACTTTTGTTTCGTTTGGTTACATCACAGGAGGAGCACTTTCCATCCCTAAATATGTTGCCAGAGAATACCCATTCACTCAGAGTCGTTGTACAGCACATCCGTGCGCATCAGCGATCCGTATATCGTCTTGTTGCCTACGGCGGGGAAGGTGGAGATTACACTAGCCGAAGTGCAGAGTTCGAATCGCTCGATCATCTGCTGAAGGCATTTCTTGCGGCGATGCCAAACTTTGACGCAAGCTCCCTTTCCATAAGAAAGGACGCTCCCGAGACCTATATCGCCTTTGCCGGACAAATGGAGTTAAACGACTCGCAATTGTCGTTGCTAGGCCTGAAAGATGGCGCGAAATCCTGAGTTTTCGGGGTGCCTGACGACGATGTGGACAAGCCTTGGGTGCTGAACAAGTTAGCGCGGGTGCCGAATTGTTCACGACCCGGGTAATTGACGTGCGGAACCCCAAAGCTTGGGCGGAAACGGACAATGTGATACCAGAGGCGATTCGAGTGCCGTCGGACAAGCTCGAAGAAAAGCTGCCCAGAATTCCCAAGGCGAGACCCGTCGTGACGTACTGCACGTGACCAAGCGAAGGGTCTAGCGCCAGTTTGGTGCAGAAACTTCAGGAACACTGGCTACGACAACGTGTGGGCGCTTCAGGGCGGATTCCGAGCATGGCAGAGTGCTGGATTGCCAGTTGAGTCAAAACGTCAGGCAGCTTAGTGGGCTCCCACCGTAATTGTTATCAGTGCGCGTACCAATCGTCGCAGGTATTGACCTTCATAGAAAAGGGACGACCCCTTCGTAATCTTCGCGGCACGCAGATTGCGAGGTATTCTTCTTGCATCTGATTCTATTCTGCCGATAATTCCATGAATTTCCTCACAAGTATCTCTTCCTCGATGCCGCTCCATTGGTGGGTCGCATTGATCATTTCTGCCCTCGGGATCGCTGCAATATGCCTGCGGGCTTTTGAAACTGAGGATTCGCGCACAAGACGTGCCGAGCGGAACAAGAAGAAAGAATTGCGGTCGCTAGCTGAGAAAATTTCGTCGTATGGACACACCGTTCACCAACGGAACCCAACCGGGGACGTGATCGTCAGCGAGCTAGACTTAGCGGAGCAACTTCGAAAGCGTCCGGATGCAGTTGCCACGGCGTTGAACCTGCTGCTAAATGAGCAGAAAGTCCAACGGGCTACGTTGAGCGGATATTGGAAACTGAACGTGTGATTCCCAAGTGTCGCTATTGACTGACCCGGTCCCGCTACTCCGAGTAGCCGTCGTTCTCCTCGTCCTCGTCATCTTTATCTTTGCCGTCGTCTTCGTCTTCCTCTTCTTCGTCAGGCTCTTCACGGACGAGGATATCGGCAGCGACCGAGTGATCAGGAGCGAGGTGTTCTGCATTGATTCGCTGCATGACCAATGGTACGCCTCGCCACCTCATGGGAACGACACAGTGCATGGACTGTTATAATGACTACCGGGCCGGTTACGTTTTTCTCCTCTTTCAGGTCTTCTGACCTAAGCCAGTCCATCTGAAGTTCTCCCACACCTTAGGCTTTTCAGCGAGTGAGTGGTCTGCCATACCGTTTGGTGGCAAGGACTCGCCAGGAAAGGTCGCTCTATGAACGCAACCAGCATCTTCTTCGGTCTGCTGATCGTGCTGTTCATGATCCTGCACTGGATGCGAAAGGCGAAGCCACAGATTGCCGGGGGTCAATCACAAAGGATGTGCCCGAATTGCGGACTGATCACGCCTCGATTAAAGGCAAGTTGCTTGGAGTGTGGCAAGCCCTTCACAGCGGTCGTGTACTCGGCTTCAAAGAAATGAACCGCTCCTTTTGTTCACGTTTTCCCAGAAAGGATTAAGAGATGAAAAACATAAAATTTGTTGTGAAAGTGAACCGTGGCGGCAGCCGCGCCCCTAAATACGTTCAGCGCGTTGATCCGACTCCCATCCAGATGACAACCAACCCTAAGTTGTCACTGCTAATGGGGAGGTTCACGGCGGTGTACCCCGGAGTTGGAGTCCGCAAAGGTTAGTACCTTGCGTTCTTGGTGAAGATAGTCCGAGAACGCCACTGAAGCACAGAGATCATATTAAAGGAGTAAACCACAATGAAACACACCAGCCCCGTGTCCAGCTATTCCAAATCAAACACCAATAAAAGTGACGGAGCCCACGCCCGACCTTCAAGAGCAAATTCGCCTTCGCGCCTACGGCCTGTACGAGCAACGTGGGAGGGAGGGGAACGAACTAGATGATTGGCTGCAAGCGGAGTCGGAAGTGACTCAACAGAAAATGAAGACCGTCAGCGAATAGAATCTCGTTCTGGAGGAACAAGAGCCCCCCGGACTCATCGAGTCACGGGGCGCATCGTTTCAAGAAAACACGAAAAATAGAAAGCGACTGAGAAGTTGTAAGAACGCCTATAATAACGTAATCTCACATGTTTGTATTTGTGGGAAACACAGAAACAACACCAGCCTGACGCAACGTGCGTTCGACTGCCGACAGAAAATGGCAACAACACGCCAACTGTGCTAGAGCATTCGCTTGAGAACCGCGAGACTGTTGAGTGCATCTCTCAGTTCGCGATGTTCCTTAGAGTGTGCAATTGGCAATCCCCGTAAGACATTTGTGGATAGCCTTCTAAGCTACCTCGATGCGCGCTGGCAACTTGCTCCGGTCGAATTCCATTGCGGCAGCTCTATAAACGTCGAGCCAATCCCTGTCATTATTAGGGCTCATCGATGGAGTTTCCGCGCACACGCCCTTCCGCATGGAGGAATCGGTATCGGGCGTACAGGCAAAGCACCCGATTGCCGAGAGTTGAGCAGTTCAAGGGTCATCCGTGCTCTCCTTTGTAGACGTAACCCTCAAAGACCGCGCTAGACGCTATTCATGCTGCGGGCTTTCTCTTCGTCAGAGTTTTCTCTCATCACTGCTGAAATGGGGAATCGGGCCGAGAAATGTTGACCGCATAGAATGATCGCCTCCCCCAGATGCGGGCCTCGTGGGCATCTGCGAACAGGATATCCACGACTGAGCGAGTCTCAGTTTGCACCGTGCGGTCCACAAAGCGGGCAAGATGGTTCCGAGCGCGATCTCCGGACATGAGCACAATCGTGTCGTTCAGGCTCGCATGCAGCTTTCGCTCTGCCATCGGTGAGAGTGCTACGTTCAAGACTTTCTCTGCTGGGAGAGTGTGCTTAGGCACCGCGTAAGCACTCCTTGCTGGAGCATTGGTCGAGAACACCGGATCGGGACCGAAGTCGTCGGTCAGAGCGTAAGCTGTTACCTGAACGCGGGCTTTAGAGGATTCGAGGAATCCGAGTTTTTTGTTTGCCTCTGATAGTTGAGTCGTAGCATCAACAAGTTCGGATTTGGTCTGCTCTAGTTGATCACTGAGTTGGCGCACAACAGCAGCGTTGCGGGCGCTTTCGTAATTGTGAAGCCCCACGCCTGCTGCGAGCACCAAAGTAATCAGAAGTGCCATCGCCAAATTTCGAAGAGTCATAGCAACCTCCCGGTGGCATGTTTCAGGTGCTTGCAATAGGCCATTCCAATCAACACGGACAGCTATGACCGAGTCGCGGGTGAAGGACGCCGTAACGTGCAGTGCGGGCGGGAGTTCGGAATCGGCTATCGGCAAGGCTGGCGTGCATCCCGGCGGTGTGGCGTCTCCACCCCATTCATAGTCACCTGAAAGTAACGTTGCACAATCTTGCGCAAAAATCCGAATCGCCGCGACATGGCAGTCGCACCGGGTAACCCTCGCGAAACCTCTAAAGAGAATTACGCCGAATACATCCGCGAAGCGGTATCCCTCAGGAGCACATCAGGAAGTCGTCAGCATGCGTCTACAAAGCCCAATTTATCAACGGATTATGTGCTCCGTTGCAAGCTTGCTGCAGACGGTCGTCTTGCTTCTTCTGGCCTGCGCGGTCAGTGCCGCCAACCTCGGGTGATCGTTTGTTGTGAAGATCAGAGACAACCGATCGGCTCCGGCCAGAGTCCAATGCCAGGGTTGTTAGATGAAGTTGTGTCTCTATGTGCGGAGCATTGACGACCAATGATGCGTCTCCCCATATTGGTTCTTGCCGCAACGGCTTCCGGGGCAATGGCCGGTGGGCGTCTACGGGATCCGGTTCCGATCGCAAGGAACTTCCTTGTCGGGGTTTTCGAATGGTTTGGAGACTTGGGTCTGTTCTGCGCCCGCCTGATTCGGAGTGCTCTCACGCCTCCTTATGAATTCGGGGAACTCCTCAGACAATGCGACGCAATCGGGTCGAAGTCCCTGCCCCTGGTGGCGCTTGCAGGAGCCGCAACTGGTGTAGTTCTATCGCTACAGACACGAGACAGCCTGGTTCGTTTTGGAGCGAAGGCGTTTCTTCCCGCAGTCATCGTGTTCTCCATCATTAAAGAGAGTGGTCCGATTATTACCGGCTTGATCGTGAGCGGTCGCGTCGGCGCCGGCATCGGCGCGGAACTGGGTTCGATGAAGGTGACCGAGCAGATCGATGCCATGGAAGCTTCCGCAGTCGATCCATACAAGTTCCTGGTTGCAACTCGCGTCGTGGCCTGCATTCTGATGGTTCCCCTTCTGACCGTGGTCTCCAATTTCTGCGGCATCTTGATGGGCTGGTTGGCGAATACCCTGTCGGAGCCAATTTCGCTTCGCCTGTTTCTCGAAGACGGTTTCAAGAACATGGAGTTCACCGACTACATTCCGCCCATCGTCAAGACCGCGGTATTCGGATTGACGATCGGGATCGTGTCCTGTTTCCAGGGAATCCGCACCAGAGGAGGTACGGAAGGAGTGGGAAGATCTGCCACGAGTTCAGTTGTGCTCTCGTCGCTGTTCGTCATTCTGGCTGACGTCATACTCGTGCGGCTGATTCTGATGATCTGGGGGTAGTGGCGTGAAAGATGAAGGAAGTGAATTCCTGATAAGAATTGCGGACCTGCAAAAGGCATTTGGTAGACAGAAGGTCTTGAACGGTATCAGTCTCGAAGTCAAGCGAGGCGAAACGGTGGCAGTGCTGGGACGGAGCGGAGGCGGAAAGAGCGTACTGCTGAAGTTGATCATCGGACTGCAGGCGCCGGACGGGGGCTCAATCCAAGTTGCCGCTAAAGAAATCACGAAGCTCGACCAGGATCAACTGAACGAGGTCAGAAAGAGGATTGGTTTCTTGTTCCAGCAGGCAGCTTTGTACGACTCGTTGACCGTGGAGGACAACGTGGCGTTCCCCTTGAGCCGACATACCAAGATGTCGAATGACGAACGAAGCAATCGGGTGCATGAACTTCTGGCTGATGTTGGGATGGATCGGGACTTGGGAAAGATGCCGTCTGAGATCTCGGGGGGCATGCAGAAGCGGGTAGGCCTGGCCCGCGCGTTGGCGTTGGATCCGGAAATCCTGCTGTTTGATGAGCCCACGGCGGGACTTGACCCGATCACGGCCGCAGAAATTGGAGATCTGATCGTGAAATTGAAACGCAAAAGGAAGATGAGCGCCGTCGTGGTCACTCACGACGTCCACGGCGCAAACGCCTATTCGGATCGTATGGTTCTGCTTCACGAAGGGAGCATCGCGGCCGAGGGAACCTTCGATGATTTGCAAGGCAGCCAGGATGAGTTTGTAAAGCAATTCTTCAGCTACGGCTCCAGGTGATCACTATGTCCAGAGCCTTTCGTTTGGGAGTGTTCATCGTTGTCGCACTGCTGTTATTTGCCGCAGGAGTGTTTTGGATCGGGGAAAAGCAATTTATATTTAGTTCGACATACCGGTTGAGTGCTGAATTTCCAAACGTGGCGGGTCTGAATGGCGGCGCGGAAGTGCGGGTCGGAGGCATCCATGAAGGAACTGTCAGACTGATCCAATTGCCGGTGCGACCGAACGACAAGGTGCACGTAGTCATGGAACTGGCAAATGGGACGCGCAACGTGATCAAGAACGATTCCGTGGCTACCATCCGGTCGGAAGGCCTGGTGGGCGATAAGTTCATTGAGATTTCGTTCGGCTCGGAGCAGGCACCTAAAGTCAGGAACGGCGACACAATTCGCGGAGAGCCTCCTCTGCAGCTTTCAGATCTGCTCAATAAGACGAGCGAGGTGCTCGATACGACCAAGGGAGCGATCGACAACGTCAATCAGACAGCCAGCAATCTCAACTCGATCACAACCAAAATCAATCAAGGTAAGGGATCAATTGGGGCCCTAATCAACGACAAGAAGATCTATCAGAACGTCAATGCCGGCACGAATGCATTCAAGGAAGACATGGAGGCCCTAAAACACAACTTTTTCCTGCGGGGCTTTTTCAAAGAACGAGGGTACGAGAGCGCAGCCGACCTGAAGAAAAATGAGGTCTCGCAATTGCCGGACAAGCCGGCCGAGAAGAAATTTGACTATGAGGCCAAGAAGATTTTTGACAGGCCGGATACCGCCAAGCTCAAGAACGAAAAGACCCTGAATGAAACCGGAGAGTTCTTGCAGTCGAGCCATTTTGGGGTAGCCATAATTGCGGCCTATACGGATATGAAGGGCGACAGCCAGAGCAACCGCCTTCTGACCGAAGCAAGGGCAATGGTGGTTCGCGATTACCTGGTCAAGAACTTCAGGTTGGAGGATACGAAGATCAAGACGATTGGAGTGGGAAAGTCCGACAAAGTCCCGGAGGGCGGAAGCGTTGAAGTTCTGATTTATCCCGAAGGAACCACCACAGCGCTGATGCCGAACTCACAACCATCCAATCAATAGTTCGGATGTCTTGCCAGTCCGGATACTAGATCATGGACGAGACGAAGACCGCGCTCGATCAAGACACCCCTTTACCGCTGGAGCTCACGCGCCGTAGCGACGAGCTGGCCCGTCGTCGCGAACTGCGTGGGTGCGTGTGGACAAGGAGTACGTCTTCGATACCCTCGATCTCTCGGTACTCTCCGGCCGTACAGTAGAAGAGATTGACCAGGCGCGGCCGATGAAAAGGAGGCCGCTTGAATCGAGTTATGTTTCAAGATGCCCAGCGCGCGTTTCCGGATTCGGCAAACAACGCCAAGACTCTGCGCAACCTTGAACGGTGGAGATTTCTTGGAAAGACCTTTCCTCCCCGAAGAACTTGCACGAAAGGTTCGGGAGATACTGGGCCGGGCCAATGGGAAGCAGGAAGAGTCATCCAGCGCGAACCCCTCTCCGAGGTTCCTGCCTCAAAAGTCTGATACGGGGACGACCCACCCTTGACCGAGAGAAACCGTGTGGCACTCTATGATAGTTCAAGCAGCAGCGGAGTAGAGAAGACCTCGGGCTTTTTGAATCAGCACAGATGCGTGCTCAGATTTTGAGACCACTTCCGAGATTCCAATTAACCGGGCTTGGTCCTTCGCGAGATTGTCACCGAATGCGCTGTAAATAATCAGCGGCACCGTAGGCATCAGCCGTTTTAGAACACGTGCCGCGTCAAAGCCGTTCATGACAGGCATGGAAAGGTCTAGCTCGGGGCGCAACTCTTGAGTCTTCTAAATTGCGTCTTTTTCGTTCTCGGCTTCTCCGCATACTTCAAAGTCCGCCTCTTGTTTGAACAACCTCCAGAGCGTCCGACGGATAAACGCATTGTCATCTACGATCAAGACGGATTTTGGGGTGGTGGGGGTCACGGAAAATCACCCAGATGGACCGGAGCAACGAAGCTTCGATGCGGAGAAAAACGACAGGGTTTACCGAGGATTGCCTCTAACATCGAACGATTAGGCGTGGGTATCTCCATACCGAGGCGTGCGCCTCTTCACTTTCAAACCGGGCGGGTCTATTGCACCGCCGTCGCAGTGAGAATGTCGTTCGGTAGTTCGGGGAACCCCTGCCGATTTTATACCAGCCTTGAAGAATGACTTGACCTGAGTCCGTGCTGGAATTGCCAGTCAGTGATTGCTGATGACGGCTTTGTCCTAAAGGTTCTCTGGTTTCTTAATCGTAGCACTCGAATCTGCTTCAACGATGACATCCACTTCTGCTCCGGGTTTGAGTTGAGCTTTCTCACCTTTCTCGTCGGTTACCACGTTTTCAATGCGAATCTCCCGATACAGGTCGTCAGCATCGTGAATGTCGATCTGTGCCTTCTCTGGTTGGTTTGGAATGGCGGGCTTGATGACCTTCTGGACGGTACCTTGCAGCTTTTTCCGCTTCCTGCTCATGGGTATCCTCCTCTTGGGGGACCGCGGATTGCACTGGATTGTAGCACCGCAGTACGGACACACGAGTTGTTTTGCACCGCGCCTGGCGCGGCATCGTTGATGTATCAACTTTCCGCACCAACCATCGTGCATGACCCCACCGCGGGCGACGAACCCCTCTTTTTGTGCGTATAGTCCTCGAGACTTCGCTGAACCCCGTTTCTGGACCGCGAGCAAAGCGCTGAAACACGGCGGGAAATGATTCATCTTCTAGCAAGCTCGGTTCACGATTACTTCCCGATTGCCGACATCCGGGGGATATTCGAGCGGTGTCTCCGTCAGCACCCTGAACTTGCTGCTGCAAATCTAATGCCAACCGCAACGACCTGTTTTTACATCGAAACCTAACGAATGACAATTGGGCAAGATTATGCGTAAGCGTCTACGCTTTTTCGCAGACTGGGCTGCGAAAAAGTGGCCCCCTCGGGGCAGTTGAAATTGAGGCTGCAGTGCCTGTAGTGTCCACTCCATGGCGGATGGGTTGAGCGCTATCTATCAGGACTTACTGAGTAATAGCTACGATTGCGTGGATCGGATCGTGCTGAATGCTTATTTCCGAACGGCACATGCGCCCGGTGGATTCCGCGTATGGTGGTGGGCGCTCACCGGATCAGACGACACGCTAGAAAACGCGCACCTGATGCGGATGGCCGGTCGTTTCAGTCGTCGTATTCGCGGCTATGCGAAAGCGCGGGAAATTCCTGTCATCGACTG
>Ga0070707_100002423_pt1 | contig 17775 bp, 16 predicted proteins | sample KBSK5502metaG_FD_65468 | JGI IMG/M metagenome (GOLD analysis project Ga0070707, IMG submission 65468) | Corn, switchgrass and miscanthus rhizosphere microbial communities from Kellogg Biological Station, Michigan, USA - KBS K5-50-2 metaG | ecosystem: Host-associated > Plants > Roots >... | reverse complement strand
AACCGCAACGATGGATGACCAACGGGTACAATGTGCCAGCAAAACAGCAGTAGAAAGAAGACCTATATGAACCATAAAGATCATGTCTATCTCTTGCAAAAAGGTGTGCACGGACAAGGGGGCACCTGGGCCGATCTCGGCTCAGGCGCCGGTGCTTTTACGCTCGCGCTGGCCGATTTGCTAGGGCCAACGGGGCATATCTTTTCGGTGGACAGGGACAGAGGTGCGCTCCGAGAGCAGGAAAGAGCGATGCGTGCTAACTTCCCTGCCACAACTGCCGATTACATCGCCGGAGATTTCACCCAGCGGCTCGATCTGCCGCCGCTTGATGGTATCATCATGGCCAACTCACTCCATTACGTGCGCCACAAAGACCCTGTTTTGCAGTTGATACGCGGGTACCTGCAACCAGGTGGTCGTTTGATCCTGGTGGAATACAATGCCGACCGTGGCAATATGTGGGTGCCCTTCCCACTGTCCTATGAGACGTGGGAAGGGCTGGCAGGCCAGAATGGGTTCGCGCAAACACAGTTACTGGCGAGGGTACCAAGTCGCTTTTTTGGCGAGATATACTCGGCGCTAAGTTTCGATGGGCGTTGAAAAAGCCTCACCTAGCTTCCCGCCGGTAACTCACCCAACGTGACATTCACGGTCAATTGCTGGCTGCTACGGTAGACTTTTAGAGCAACCCTCTGGCCAGGGCTTGAGTTGACCAGAATATCGCTCAATGATTGGACATCGTTTACCTGACTAGTGCCGATCTGTACAATCACATCGCCAGACTGCAAGCCCGCTGAGGCCGCAGGGCTACCTGAAACCACGTTCACAATCAACGCTCCGTGATCCACCGCAAGGTGGTCTTGCGCAGCCAGGGTAGCATCAACGTCGGTAAGGCTCACACCGAGATACGCCCGCCCGGTATGTGTAACGCTGCCATTCGCGATGATCTGTGGCACGATAAAGGCTACGCGATTTGATGGAATGGCAAAGCCCACTCCGTTGGCCGGCGTATTAAACTCGGGATCGATCGCTGTCAGGGTTGGAATACCGACCAGGTTGCCCTGCAGGTCTACCAGCGCGCCGCCACTATTGCCAGGGTTGATTGGCGCATCGGTCTGAATCGCATTGGGGATCGTTGCGCCCCCCTGGCCTTCGCTGACACTACGCCCCAGGGCGCTGACGATGCCGCTGGTGACCGTCTGGGTGATGCCCAGCGGGTTACCAATCGCCATTACATCCTGCCCCACCTGCAGCTTCGATGAGTCACCGAGCGTTGCTACGGTCAGGCCGGAAGAAGGAGGGGTAATCTTCAAGACAGCCAGGTCGTCGGCAGGATCGGTTCCAACCAGTTGAGCTTGCAACTTGGTGCCGTTGTACAGCACGACCTGTATACTTTGGGCGTTACTGACCACGTGGTTATTGGTGACAATATACCCCCGCCGGTCGACAATGACGCCGGAGCCTATGCCGGAACCGCCAGGTATGCTAACATTTACCTCAACCACAGAGGGCCGAACCTTCGCAATCACCGCCTCGCGTACCGCGTCGATATTATTTCCGCTAAGCGGTGGCACAGTTACTGCAGGGGCAGCGCCGGTCTGCAATGTCCCTGTACTGGAGTTTCCGGCAGCGGTACTGGTACCGCTCCTGCCGAATTGCCAGCCGGCAAACAGGCCTACGCCAAAGACCAGGACAAGCACGAGCGTGAGCGCTATAATAGCACCTGTACGTACCCTACTGCCAGAACGCCTGGGATTTACCTGCGGCAAATGGGGATCAGTCTGAAATTGCCCAGGTGCATGCTGGGGCAAAGTCGCTTGATACGGATCCTGGTCGGGCATTGACACAGGTTGGTATGGCAGCGAATTTTGAGTATCTACATAAGGATCTTGCATTATTATGAACCTCCAAAAAAATTACGTATCACACCTCATAGGTAGCTACATTTTTCACCTACGGATAGTCTAGCTCGCATTCATCAGGAAACCTCTAGAAAATTGTAAAATGTGTGTAAGAAATTCAAGGTGCCCCAAGAGTGGGCCACGTAGTTTTCTTACAAAGACTTTACAATTTTGGGGAAATTTTTTGATCTTTCACTTGTATGCTGTATGATAGATGGTGAATACTGTTCGGGGTTCATACATACCAGGAGAGCTATCTCGGGCCGCTCTCGCTGCTCAACATAAAGCATGTGACAAGGAAACCGGTGAACTATACTCGATGAAAATACTTATTATCGAAGACGAAGCGAATATTACGCAACTCATCCGCCTGTATCTAGAGCGGGCAGGCTATGCTGTAATCACAGCAAGTGACGGCGTAGCAGGGCTGGAATTGCACGCGCGCGAACGTCCAGACCTGGTGATTCTCGACTTGATGCTCCCGGTAATGGACGGCATGGAGGTGTGCCGTCGTATCCGCGCCTGGGCAGATACCCCTATTCTCATGCTCACCGCGCGCCAGGGGGAGGAAGACCGGATAGCAGGGCTTGAATTGGGGGCCGATGATTACCTTGTCAAACCATTTAGCCCACGCGAAGTGGTCAGCCGCGTCAAAGCGATACTGCGCAGAAGCTCACGCTCAGGCACTTTGCATGCCCAGGAAGTAGATGCTCTGGCGGAAGCTGTAGGGGTACACCGGGCCAATGGCCTTTCATTCAAGGGCAACCAGCTCATCGCCTCTGATGAGACAGGCACGGACAAAGGAAAAGCAGGGAATATTGTTGAAGAACTGCGCTACGGCGGACTGCGTATCAATATCCCTGCAAGGCGCGTCGAAGTCAACGGGCACCTCGTGACATTGACAGCAAAGGAGTTCAATCTACTCGTGACGCTTGCTGCGGCTCCTAGCCGCGTGTTTACCCGCGAGACTCTACTGGAACAGATCTGGGGATACTCGTTTCTCGGTGATGGTCGCACTGTTGATGTGCATATTGGTACGCTCCGCAAGAAGTTGGAGACCGCAGGCGGTACTGATACTCTTCATCACATCAAAACAGTGTGGGGACTAGGCTACAAGTTTGACCCCGAGGAGCAGTAAGCATGGAGGTCAAATCATCGCGTCTTGTCCCGAGTTTGCGTGTAAAGCTCGTGCTGAGCTACCTGGTCGTCGCGCTGGGCGCGATTCTCCTGCTGGTGGTTGTCGTCACACTGTCAGTCAAGAACTACTTCTACCAGGCACAGCAAGACCAACTTAAAGCGAGTGCGGAGAATGCTGCGCAACAAATTGGTCAAATTTATCATAAGGGAGGCGGAAGTTGGGATAGTCTAGGAGGGCCGCTTCGCCTCGTTGGGCCAGCAATTAATGTAGTAGGCCTGGTAGTGGATACGCACCTTCAGGTACGTAGCATCCCTCCTCCAGTGATTATTAACAATATACCGGCTCTCAGCCAGGCACTTCAGCAAGCGCTGCAAGGGCAAGAAGCGCCTGGGAGTCTGCAAGTCACGGTGATGGATGGCAGCACAATTCCAGCAGTATACATCAGTGTTCCACTGTATGATGGTGGCCAGGCAAATGGTAAACCGATTGGAGCATTACTACTGGTCGAATTTTTGCAGTACCCGGCAGGCTTTTCTCCCAACGATTTCCTGGCGAATGTTGACCATGTAATCCTTTTCACTGGTCTAGCCATAGCAATTATCGTGATTATCTTCAGTTTGCTGTTGGTACGCAGCCTGACACGGCCGCTAACATCGCTCACGCTTGCCGCCGAGGAGATGAAAGGTGGTAACTACACTCAACGAGTTGATGAACCCAAAAGCCAGGATGAGTTGGGAAGACTGGCTTCGACTTTTAACGCGATGGCAGATAAAATCGAGTCCGATGTCAATGAATTGCGGCACCAGGACCAGGTGCGGCGCGAATTGATCGCCAACATCGCCCATGACCTGGTGACACCGCTGACTGCAATACAAGGCTTCAGCGAGGCGCTGGCAGACGATGTGATTTCTGAGCCAAAAGAGCGCCAGGAGACGGCCCAACTGATCGGCCGCGAGGTGCAGCGCTTGCGCCGCCTGGTGAGCGACATGCAGCACATGTCATCGCTCGAGTCTGGCTGGGTACAACTCGACCTGGCGCCGCTTGATCTGCACGCGCTGGCCGATGAAGTGCTGGAAGTAATCGGGCCGGAATGCGAACAGGCCGATATAACCTTACACAATGCGATTGCGCCCGGCACACCGCTTGTGCTGGCGGATAGCGACCGCGTAACGCAGGTATTGCTTAACCTGCTAGATAACGCCCGGCGCTATACACCCCCGGGCGGCAGCATCACCATTGGAGCCAGGGCAAACAGCGGTGCAGGGGCCAAATGGCTCGACGTGTGGGTGAGCGACACCGGGATTGGTATCAATGCCGACGACCTGCCCTACATTTTTGACCGCTTCTTCCGCAGTGATCGTTCGCGTACCGGGGCAAGCGGCGGCAGCGGCCTTGGCCTGGCAATCGTCAAGGCGGTTGTCACGGCGCACGGTGGAACGATCCATGCTGAAAGCGCTCCAGGTGAGGGCACGCGCATCACGTTCACGCTCCCGCTGGTTCAAGGGCAGTCCAGCGTACATTACAAAGCGGCGAGCCGGAACGCACAAGTATAAAGTTCAAACCTTCCCTCGACAATCGGTTTCCGCTATGCTACACTCTTTTAAGGTTAAGAGTCGGGCCTGGCACCCGCAAGGGGTGCCACTACATCTAATCTTTGTGATTGCCTGGTGGCATAAAGATGCAAAGGAGCAGCCATGCGCACGAAACTCCTGCCAATGCTCTTAGTACTGATATTTGTGCTTGCAGCCTGTGGAAGTAATCAGGGCCAGGCTTCTCCTCAAGCAGTAACGCAAGCACCAACGTGCCAGTCAACAATCCCGGTAGGGCAAACCGCCTCCTCTTCCGGCACCACTTCAGCGCGACCGGTGGTACCCGGGCACATGCAGATGGGACCACATATGAGAATGACCTCATACCGGCCCGTCACACCGGCAGATATAGCACGTGTAGAGGCAATCGTGCAAAATGCGCATGTGTGTTTTGACAAGTACAAGGATTACCACCTGGCATTAAAAGATGGCTACCGGATTTTCGCTCCCACTGTGCCTCAAAGCATCTATCATTTTGCGAATGTGCAGAACTTCTCCGAGGCACAAACGACGCTTAACCTGGCGCATCCAAGCGCCTTGCTCTACACAAAAAGCGGCGACGGTTACCAGTTTGCCGGCGTGATGTACAGCGCACCAACGAATGCTACCGAAGACCAGCTGAACGCACGTATCCCGTTGAGCGCGGCACCATGGCATTTGCATGTGAGTATCTGCCTACCGGCGGGAGATGCGGGTCAAACGCTCTTCGATGCTAACTCGCTGTTCGGCCTGACCGGCACAATTACGACGGGGGCGCAGTGCGCGAAGGTGGGCGGCACGTTCTATACATCCATGTACGGCTGGATGGTGCACATACCGCTGTTCGGCAGTGTGGGAATAGGTTAAAGCAGCTTTTTACATATTTTGTTACACACTTCTTACACTTTCGTGTTTGTTTCTTCAAAAAGATAGGTTACCCTATCTATACACGTACATAATATGCACAGGCATGTATGTGATTGAGAGCAAGTCGCCTGATGAAAGGAGGTGCTCAGCGCTAACATAAACTCTTCCCACCGGATCAGACCTACCTGACACGAGGTCACATGTCACTGCCCCGTCTGACGCATCAGACAACTCATAAACGTCGATACAATGAGGTGTCGAGAGCGATAACCGCGTTTCTCATCATGTAGAAATGCGGTTATCGATTAGAATAGCCCACGGCATTACCTTCTGCTGGTGCATTTACTCGCAAACTCAACGACAGCGGCTTTATATTCACCTTCTATTCCTCCTCCAACGTATAATATTTATACACGCTACCATTGTCGGCATTGCTAGCGTGCCGCATCTGCAAGAGGGAACATGGACGCCGTATCATCTCCTCCATATTTTTCAGTCATCATTGCCGGCGCGGGGCCTACAGGTCTCACCGCGGCCAATCTGCTGGGCATGCTCGGTATCGATGCGCTCGTCCTGGAGCGCAATAGCGGTCTGAGCGATTGCCCCAAAGCAATTTCGATCGATGATGAGGGCTTGCGTGTCTGCCAGGCCATGGGGCTGAGCAAGGCTGTAATCGAGAACGTACTGCTGGGTATCGATGCTCACTATATCTCGGGTAAACACTACCTGGGCCGGGTCGCGCCTACGAGTATGAGAAATGGCTACCCGCTGATCTCGACGTTTGACCAGCCCGAGTTTGAAGCCACGCTGCTCCAGGGACTCAAGCGTTTCCCAGGCATCAGCGTGCAATTTCAACACACGGTCGAAACATTTGAGCAGGGTGATGCTGGCGTACTTGTCTCTGTACGCACTCCAGGTGGAGTTTTGAAAAGATTCGAATGTGCCTACTTACTGGCCTGTGACGGCGGCAAGAGCCACATAAGGGAGCAGCTAGACATAGCTATGCAAGGCTCGACCTTTCCACAAAAATGGCTGGTCATCGACTCCATCAATGATCCTGATCACTCTGCCGTTGCCAGGTTTTTCTGTAATCCAAGCCGGCCAGCAGTCACTATTCCTGCCCCGCATGCTGCCCGCAGGTGGGAGTTTATGCTGCTACCCGGCGAGAGAGAAGAAGACCTGTTACGTGATGAGCGCATACACGCATTGATCCAACAGGCTGGAGGGCCTCGTGACCCTCAGATCGTCCGCCGGTGCGTTTACACCTTCCATGCCGCGCTGGCCGGCACCTTTTCAAAAGGGCGTGTCTTCCTGCTGGGAGACGCTGCACATATGATGCCGCCATTCGGTGGACAGGGCATGGATTGTGGTTTACACGATGCTCATAACCTCTGCTGGAAATTGCACATGGTGCTACAAGGCCTGGCAAGCCCGGAGCTGCTCGACAGCTATAGCGAAGAGTGCCACGAATATGCAGCGCAGATGATCTGGCTTTCAACGTTCTTAGGGCGTATCGTTATGACTACATCCAGGCCCGTAGCCCTGCTGCGGGATGTTGTGTTTCGCTCACTGAACGCTATACCGGCCACCCGTGAGTACTTCACAGAAGCACGCCTCAAGCCGCAGCCACGCTATAAGAAAGGCTTTTTGCTTTTCGATGGTACGAAAGAAAGCAAGAAATGGGTAGGTGTGATGTTGCCCCAACCCGAAGTAAGAACCGCGCAAGGCAAGAAGATGCTCCTCGACGATGTATTGGGAACAGGTTTTGCTCTCTTACGTCTCTCTGACCAACGTGAAGCAGCATTTGCTTCGCTGAGGTCTGACACCTGGCAACGCGCGGGAGTGCGTTTCGTCTCAATCGAAAACGAAATCAGCGATTTCATGCTGAACAGGCGCGATCTCTTCATCCTTGTGCGCCCCGATCGCTATGTTTGCGGGGTGTTCAAGGAAGAACGTGCTGATGCTTTTGCCGCGGCCTTCCAAGAGAAACTAGCCTCACCAGTAAGAGACGCTTCTTTTCAAATTGATCGAGCCAACACCGGTTTTGACAGGAGTTAACTACCGTGCGACACCGACTTTTGCGCAGTTACCTGCTGCTGCTGCTGGTAGGAGCTTAGACTCTGGAAGTATGCGCTTCCTGGGCTGCCATAAGGGTAGAACGCGACGAGTTCATTCTCAAAGACATCACGCGCATCACTTAAAGCGGCCTGCTGAACGGTAAATTGTGAGAGCGTCTGGCGATTGAAAGGAAGTTTTAGTGCCATGGTCTGGGCTATATGCCACAACATCGTCTCGTCTACACCATCGCGCTGGTCGCCTGCAATCCAGAAGACGACACCATCCTGCCCATAAATCACCTCGCTGCGACCGCTATAGGCCCATTGGGGGGGGTTGCCAGTGTGAGGTAACCACTGACCTTTCACATAGATAGCCTGTGGGAGACCGTACTGATCGTTTTGTATGATATGCACTGCCTCATCTTGCACCACTTGAAGGACCTCTTCACTCGGTTTAAATTCACGTATGACAATCTCGCCGGACCCCTTTGGTGATGGCCCGGTTTCAGGGAGGCTAAACACCAGTTCCACAACTGGTCCATCAGACCACGACTGATCCTTTGCTTGATAGAGGTAAATAGAGTCCAAAGTATAGTTGCGAGGATACCACGCAGGCCAGTACATGCTGAAATGCAGTTGTTGTAGCGCCGCAAGAAGGCTGATCGGCCCAGGTTGAGCATTGCTACTATGCTGATGAGAGTGTAGGGGTCTATGCACATTTTTGGGATAGTTAGGCACTTGATAGACGCCGCCGCGAGCACCTTGAAGCAAGATTGCCACGCCCTGGGCAAACGACGGGGCGGTGAAAGCAACGGTAATCAGGATCATGAACATGAAGGCAGCGGTGAAAGCCAGCAGCGAGCGGCGAGCGGATATGCCGCGCATGCCGGTGGTTACCGCGCCAAGAAGCGATCTTGGATGGTGGTACAGGGGGCGGCGCAGCTTGAGATCGCGAAAAACACGGACGCTCGTTTTCTTTTCAAAACCAGGTTCGACAGGATAAAAACGCGGGTCTTCAGATTCCAGTAGTGTTTGTGCAAAGTATGGCGGCAATTCCTCTTCCTCGGGAGAAAAGAGGACATTCAATTCCTCCACAAAGGCCAGGTCTTCCTCACCGAAATCGGCGGGAAGAGCATGCTCTTGCTTATGCAGGGAGGAAATAGCATCTCCGTCGTTATTGAGTTGTCCCTCAAATTCGCTCATACTCATGTGCGTGCTCCTTGAGCGCCTCACGTAAGCTTTTCCGCGCTCGCCAGAGCCGTGTATCGACAGCATGACGGGTGAGGCCCGTCTTTGCCGCCAATTCCTCGGTACTGGCGTACTTAAAATAGCGCTGGTAAATCAGGTAGCGGTCAAGCTCAGGCAACGTCGCCAAGGCGAGGCTCAATTCTTCGCGCCTCTCACTTTGCTCCAGCAGAGATTCCATGCTGGATTCAGGGTGCGGAGGAAGAGTGGCACGATGCTCATACTCATGCCCACCCCACCCCGCTGTTCTCCTTCCACCACCACTTCCATCTGATGCAATCCATTGGCGGGTTTCATCCGCCGATTGCAAATTATGAGTCTGACGCCGGCACAAGTGGCGACGGCGATCCAGGGCGATGTATTTCGCCCGCATAGTTAGCCAGGTACGGAGCGTTCCCCGTTCGGGATCGAAGGTGTCGATCTCCTGCCAGACGGCAACGAAGAGATCATTCACGCACTCTTCGGCATCCTGCACGACCCCAATACCGTCCAGTACCAGACGAATAAAATAGTAGACTTCACGCGAGTACCGAGAGATAAGTGTTTCCAAGGCGTCAGGGTCACGTTGCTGCAACCTTTGTGCCAGGTCTTCATCAGACCAGTTCTGTCGCACCATGTTGGCTCCTTGCAGACCCGGGCATGTCTCTCTACCGAAATATCGCTGCTGACCACCTCTCCAGCGAGCAGTATCCTGAAGGATTATGACAATAGATCGAGGGTACCGAGACATACCTGATCGGTGGCGCACTCGCCTTCGTCCTGAAAGATATACGTTGCATAGAACATAAATCTCACACATTGCAGTGCCGTGGCATAAGACAAAATCAAATAAAGAACGAAGGCTTCCTAACAATTTTGCTAGAAAGAACGGTAAAAGTCAAGTGTTTAGTACGAGTTTGCGTTCTTGTATCGTGTTATTTATAATGAGCCTACTGAATAATATACTGGAGGTTACTTTCATGACATTCTCGATCGTGGCACGCGATAGCCAGGCCGGCGAATTGGGGATTGCGGTTCAGTCCAAATTTCTTGCAGTGGGAGCTGTCGTTCCCTGGGCCAGGGCAGGAGTAGGCGCAATTGCTACTCAATCCTGGGCAAATACCACCTATGGGCCACGCGGGCTGGAATTGCTGGCAGGTGGCCTATCAGCCAGGGAGACATTGGAGCAACTCACGCGTGACGATGAAGGGCGAGCCATGCGCCAGGTGGGTCTAGTCGGTATCAATGGCGTACCCGCTACCTTCACAGGCGATGAATGTTATCCGTGGGCCGGTGGCCGTGTTGGAGAGCACTATACATGTCAGGGAAATATCCTGGTGGGAGAGGACACAGTGCTTGCGATGGCACGCACGTTTGAAGAGACAGCAGGGCGGCTTTGTGATCGCCTGGTCGCAGCGCTGGCTGCAGGCCAGGCCGCGGGGGGAGATAGCCGCGGACAACAATCGGCTGCGCTGCTCGTGGTACGCGAAGGCGGCGGATACAGCGGGTTCAATGATCGCTTCATCGATTTACGAGTGGATGACCACCCCCGTCCTATCGATGAACTAGAGCGCATCCTGCAATTGCACAAACTCTATTTATTCCCACCCGAGCCGCAAGACATCATGCCTATCGACCACGAGGTGGCAGCGGAATTGCAAGAACTATTGATCGCCAGCGGGGACTACCAGGGCGGCATCACCGGCGCCTATGATGATAGGACACGCGATGCATTTCGCAAATTTAGCGGCAGGGAAAACCTGGAGGAGCGCTGGTTCGAGGATGCCCGTCTTGACCGCACGGTACTTGAGTTTATGCGCCAAAAGCTGCAGGGCAAATGACGTATGCACACTCAAGAGAAATTCAAGGCGACGGAGACGGTTTCTGTGGCCACTTCAGGTCGATACAGCAGGTGTAATCCGTTGACTGCGCCCGCCGGCACTTGAAAGACAATGGTGGCACTGCGCGAACTCTGTGGCGCTATTGTGCCAAAGAAGTTAGAGGTGGCGCCGGATGCTACACCAAAGGCATCTCCTTCAGAGCCGATCAACTGAAAAAACGCTGCTTCATTCATGATGGGTTTCGTGCTCGTGTTCTTGATCGTCATTGTCAGGTTGATCTCTTTTGAATTGCTATCACTTCCTGCCTGCTGACTCACACCGGTGATGGCGAGCGTACGGTCAGCAAGCGTTACCAGCTGACTATGCGGATTACCGCCGGGGACTGTTGTGGGCGTGAGGATGATGGTTGGGCCAACTCCAGGGGTGCTAGCAATTGAGGTGCCGTATATCACCGTTGGTTTGGATGAATTGGGATTGCCGGAAGTTGAACCCGGATTACTGGCAGTTGTACTGCATGCCGTTAAAAGTAAAAATAAGACCAGTGCAATGACACTAGTGCGCTTCTGATACATCTCATTTATCCAATCTAGGAATGTTATTATGCAGCTTCATATTACTATGAACGTGTTCAAGGCTATGAACACGTTCAAGCGGTGCAAATGAGTAGTACCAAAGATTGAGACTGGTTCTACCTCGATTAGACGTTCAGCATTGGTATTTTCGAGACCGTCCAGCGTTCATTGGGGCTGGCTACCTCGAACTGCACCATCGTGATGGCATCGGTGGGGCAGCGTACAATGCACAGGCCGCAGCGGATACATTTCTCCTCGTCGATAATCATATCGGCGCCACCGCGCCAGGTTTCTGTGCCGAGGTGCATAGGATCGCCTTTGACGACGCGCGAGAGGCCCTCCATACTGATGCAGTCGTAGGGACAAATGTCCACGCAGCCTGAACAGAGAATACAGATTGAGGGGTCAATCATGATGTTCAACTGGCATTGTAGGCAGCGACGCGCCTGCTCTACAGCCTCCTCGGGCGTATAGCCGGTCTCTGTCTCGCGGGTGAAACTGTAGCGCTTCTCGAGCGGCAGGGCGGGAATGAACTCAAATGGAATGGACTCGTAGTCATCAACCATGCCGCGCCGGTAGTCTGGCAATTCTATCTCTTCCGGCGGCTCGGCGGGTTTGTCTTCGCCCCCAAGGTAAAGGTTGATCGCAATTGCGGCGTCACGTCCATCGCCGATGGCCGAGATGAGGTTGCGCGAGCCGTCGGTATAATCACCGCCGGCGAAAAGGCCTGGATAGCTGGTCATCCAGGTTTCGCGATCGACGAGGGGAACGCCGGTGCGCCTGCTCACTTCCAGTTTCAACTCGTCAGCATGCAGCCAGGATGGATCGCTATATTGTCCGAAAGCGGGGATGATAGTATCCGCTTCGATCACAAATTCGCTGCCTGGAATGGGGATAGGGCGGCGACGGCCACTGGCATCAGGATCACCGAGTTTGTTGCGGATGAGTTTAATGCCGCTCACGTGCACACCGTCGTCGCTCAACACGGCGAGCGGAGAAATGAGATACTGGAACTCAACATGCTCCAGCATGGCTTCATCGACTTCGTACTCGTCGGACCCCATCTCTTCCTTTGAGCGACGATAGAGCACGTATACTTTATCGGCGCCAAAGCGGATTGAGGTGCGGCAGCAGTCCATTGCTGTAAAACCGCCACCCAGGACAATAACGCGCTTGCCGATGTAGGCAGGTTCGCCGAAATTCGTTTTGGCCAATAAGGCTATGCCATGCTCAACGCCCTGGAGATCGGCACCCGGAATAACCTTGTTATCGGGACCCGTCAATGCGTTGGAGATGTAACAGCCGGCAGCGATATACACGGCATCGTAGCTCTTAAGCAAGTCGGCGACCGTCACATCACGTCCGACGCGAGTGTTGTAGCGCATCTCGACGCCAAGATCATCCATATATTCGTTGCACTCTTCATAGGTGACGGTGCGCGGCAGACGCCAGACGGGTATGCCATTGACCATGACACCGCCAGCGAGGGGATCGGATTCGTAGACTGTTACCGGGTAGCCCATTTCACGTAGATCGCGCGCACAGGCCAGGCCTGCGGACCCTGCGCCAATGACTGCCGCTTTTTTATCTTTAGTGATCGGCGGTCGCTCTGCATGATGCCGATATTCACGATGATCGGCTGCGGCCCGCTTCAACCAACAAATAGCGATAGGCTTACCATCAATCTTATTGCGGCGGCAGACTGGCTCGCAGGGACGGGCACAGGTACGGCCGAGTACACCCGGCACGATATTGCACTTACGGTTCAGCAGATAGGCTTCGTCGAAGCGCGCCTGTGAAATCAGGCCGATATAGGTAGCAACGTCGGTATGGGCCGGACACCCTACCTGGCAAGGAATATTCGTTTGATACCAGTCAGGAGTAGTCGCAATTGACTGGTATCGCGCTTCCAACTCTCTATCGGGATCTATCATGGAGCAATCCTTTCCTGGGCATCCAACTCATGCTACAAGCCAGTTAGCTTGTAGAGTATGGAGCAAGGAGTTTACAAAGTATTAGTCTCGTATCGAATATTTCCCGCGCAGGCTCTACCCACCGTGGGAGTTTCTTCTATGTTGATCTGATCACTAGCATATACCTTTGCTTTTCAGATTATAGCATAGAGGGTGGATAGGGACAAGGCAGCGACTTGCTGTGATCATATGCATGAGCGCTCACTCTTCGAGCGCCACTCATGCACTTCTCTAGCTTGATGGACCGCGCGCTCGTGTTGTTACCAGCGGAAACAGTACCCCACGCCGCGCACCGTCTGGATCAACTTCGGATTGGCCGGATCTTCTTCGAGTTTCTCGCGCAGCCAGCGCACGTGGACATCGACGGTGCGGGTATCGCCCACATAGTCGTAGCCCCACACGTTTTGGAGCAGTTGATCGCGTGTCAGGACGGTACCGCGATTGCGCACGAGGTAGGTCAGCAGGTCGAACTGTTTGGGCTGCAGGTCCAGATCCTGCCCACGGCAATTGACGCGCCTGCCGGCAAGGTCGATGCGCAGCGGGCCTGCTACCAGTTCGCGACTGGGACGGGGGACTTCACCGGTGGTTTCCTGCGAGGCATGCTCGTTACCGGCAGCGGGATAATCGGCGCGGCGCAATAAGGCGCGGACGCGCGCCAGCAGCTCGCGCCGCCCGAAGGGCTTGGTCACATAGTCATCGGCCCCCACCTCCAGTCCGACCACCTTATCGATTTCATCGCCTTTGGCGGTAAGCATCATGATCGGAATGGTAGCGGTGGTATGCTCGCGGCGCAATTGGCGGCAGACCTCCAGGCCATCCATCTCCGGCAGCATAATATCGAGGATCACCAGGTCCGGTGTCTCACGCCGCGCAGCTTCCAGCGCGCTGCCGCCATCGGCTGCCGTTATCACCTGGTAGCCTGCCTGCTCCAGGTTATAGGCGATGGTTTCCACCAGCACTGCTTCGTCATCTACTACTAGAATTTTACGGGCCACGAATAGCCTCCGGGGTTCACGGTGAAGCTCCTAACCAAAGCGTCCACTGATATAGTCCTCTGTCTCTTTCCTCTTTGGACGCTCAAACAGGTCTACCGTCTGCGCGTACTCTATGAGTTTGCCGGAGAGGAAGAAGCCGGTGAATTGCGAGACACGCGCAGCCTGCTGCATGTTGTGCGTGACAATCACAATGGTATAGTCCTTGACTAATTCGTTGATGAGCTCTTCAATTTTAAGAGTCGCAATCGGATCAAGGGACGACGCTGGCTCATCCATGAGCAACACTTCCGGTCTGACGGCGAGAGCGCGGGCGATGCACAGGCGCTGTTGCTGTCCACCCGATAGGCCCAGGGCAGAGGTGTTGAGGCGATCCTTCACCTCGTCCCACAGCGCAGCCTCGCGCAGGCTTGCCTCAACATCCTCCTGGATGTATTTCCTCGATTTCCCCTGGACGTGGAGGCCGTAGGCGACATTCTCGAAGATCGACTTGGGGAACGGATTTGGGCGTTGAAAGACCATGCCAATCCGCCGGCGCAAGGAGACCACGTCCAGTGACCTATCGTAGATATTCTGCCCGTCCAGTAGCGCCTCCCCCTCGGTGCGCGTTCCGGGAATGAGGTCGTTCATCCGATTGAGCGTGCGCAAGAAGGTTGTTTTACCGCAGCCTGATGGTCCAATCAGGGCCGTCACCTGTTTTTCACGAATGGGTAGGGAGACATCGTAGAGCGCCTGTTTCGATCCATACCAGAAATTGACCTGGCGGACATCTATCTTGGCAGGAGCGTCAAGATTGCTCACAGTCGTTGCAGTGCCCAGCTCAAGCTTGGGAATGCTCCTATCGGCGTCACCCGCCTGTATCCTCTGAGCAGACTTATTTATATCGGTCTCCATCTGACCTCCTTCTCTAGTGAGGATATCCATCCCGCGTTTCATTGTTATATTACACCAGCGGGTACTCTTTGTGTAAGGGGATAGCAGCATCCACGATCAGGCGGTCAGCCAGCACTACCAATCGGATGTAACGACCGGCCAGCGCCTTACTGATAAAATAAGGACGGCCTTCGTAGGAGATATGGCCACTACGCGCTACTTTACGAGAGAAGATGGAGGCACCTTCAGGAAGAACGGTATTCCCACCTGCGCCCAGCGTATCGGCTGAAGCATTTATCACGGTATTCTCCTCGATTTCTAAGGATACAATCTGGTACTAGCTCTACATACTCCATCAACTGAAGCGCCCGGTGATATAATCCTCGGTTTCCTTTTGTGCGGGGTGCGAAAAGAATTTCGTTGTCTCACCGACCTCGATCAACCTCCCCTGGAGGAAGAACGCGGTTTGGTCGGCGATGCGCCCCGCCTGCTGCATATTGTGCGTTACGACGATGACCGGGTACGAGCTTTTGAGCTGGTTGATGAGTTCCTCGACCTGAAAGGTCGAGATGGGGTCGAGCGCCGAAGCCGGCTCGTCCATGAGCACCACCTTGGGTTCGATGGCCAGCGCGCGGGCGATGCACAGCCGCTGCTGCTGCCCACCCGACAGTTGCGCAGCGGCTTCGCCCAGCCGGTCTTTGACCTCGTTCCAGAGCGCAGCCTCAAGCAGGCTGCGCTCAACCCGCTCTTTGAGCGCCGCTCCCCGCGCCAGCCCGTTGAGGCGCGGGCCGAGCGCCACATTGTCGAAGATACTGAGCGTCGGGATGGGGTTGGGCCGCTGAAACACCATCCCGATACGGCGTCGCACGTACATCGGCTGGATCTGCCGCGCATAGATGTTGACGCCTTCGATCACCACCTCGCCCTGTACACGCCCTCCTTCGACCTCCTCGTGCATACGGTTCAGGCAGCGCACAAAGGTCGATTTCCCGCAGCCCGACGGGCCAATGACGGCGGTCGCGCCGAGCGACGAGAAGGAGAGGTTGATATCGTAGAGCGCCTGCGAACGCCCGTACCACGCATTCAGATTGCGCACTTGTATTGACACGACTTGCTCCTTTTCTGCTCGGATGTGCTAATCCAGGAAATGATGACAGTTATCGAACACTGCGTTTAAACCCTCCCGTCGCCCAGCGGATCGCGAACGAAGTAATGAGAATGAGCACAATCAGGACCAGCGAGCCTGCATAGGCCTGGTTGATCTGCGCTTGATAGGGGCTATCCGCGAAGTTGAAGATGCGCAGGGGCAGCGCGTCTATCGGCCGGGTGATGTCGGCACTAAAAAACGGATTGCCGAAGGCAGTCATCAGGAGCGGGGCGGTCTCACCGGCCACGCGCGCCATGGCCAGCACGATGCCGGTGATGATGCCGCTGCTCGCCGCCGGAACGACCACGCGCAGGATCGTGCGGGACTCGGTCGCGCCCAGGGCGAGTGAAGCCTCGCGCAGCTCTTTGGGCACCAGGCGCAGCACCTCCTCAGAGGTGCGCGCCACTATCGGGATCATGATAATGCCCAGGGCCAGGCCGCCCGCCAGGCCCGAAAAGCTCTGCTGCGGCACGACGACAAGGATCCAGATGAACAGGCCGAAGATGATCGTCGGGACGCCGGCGAGCACATCGACCAGGAAGCGCACGCCCATGGCAATGGCCCCGCGCCCCCCGAATTCGGAGAGGTAAATGCCGACGAACAAGCCCAGTGGGATGCCGAAGAGCGAGGCCAGGCCGACCAGGATCAGCGATCCCTGGATGGATGGGCCGAGGCCTCCGCCCGGCTCTCCATTGGGCGTGGGGATCTTGGTGAACAGATCGATGTTGATGTAGGGCAGCCCCTGGCGCAGTACATATACCAGCAAGAAGAGCAAGACTGCCACGGCAAACGCCGTGGAAAGCCCCGAGAGGACGACGATCGCGATGCTGCTGGCGCGCCGGCGCGCGTTGTGCGCGGTTCGTGGGGCCTGGAACGGGTTGGCAGCCGGCGGCGGCTGCTGTTCTACAAGTACACTCATGTCGTCAGCCCTCCTACACGGTGACCCATGCTGTAGATCAAGAGACGCGCGATGATATTGGTGATCAAGGTAATGATGAACACCAGCAAGCCGGCTTCGATCACCGCCGAGAAGAAGAGACCAGGGGTGGCTTCATTGAACTGGTTGGCGATGACGCTCGAGAGCGTGTAGCCGGTATTGAAGAGACTCGGGCCGATGGGCGAGGCCTGATTGCCGATGGCCAGCGTGACGGCCATCGTTTCACCGAGCGCGCGGCCCAGCGCCAGGATCACGCCACCGGTGATGCCGATGCGCGCGTAGGGCAGCACCGCGTGGCGGATGACCTCCCAGCGGGTCGCGCCCAGGGCCAGCAGCGCTTCGCGCTGCGCGGTGGGCGTGGTCAGGATCACCTCGCGCGAGACGCTGGTAATCAAGGGCAGGACCATAATCACCAGGATTACTCCCGCAGTCAGCAGACTGAGTCCGTGAAACGAGCCCTGGAAGAACGGCAGGAACCCCAGGTACTTCTGCAGCCAGGGCTCAAGCCCCGACTGCAGCCAGGGAGCCAGGGCGAGAAATGCAAACAGTCCGTAGATGATGCTGGGAACCGCGGCCAGCAGTTCCACGATGAACGCCAGGGGCCGCTGCAGCGGGCGCGGGCAGAAATCGACCAGGAAAATGGCCGTGCCAACCCCGATAGGAACGGCGAAAATGAGGGCGAAGG
>Ga0070707_100002422_pt1 | contig 17778 bp, 10 predicted proteins | sample KBSK5502metaG_FD_65468 | JGI IMG/M metagenome (GOLD analysis project Ga0070707, IMG submission 65468) | Corn, switchgrass and miscanthus rhizosphere microbial communities from Kellogg Biological Station, Michigan, USA - KBS K5-50-2 metaG | ecosystem: Host-associated > Plants > Roots >... | reverse complement strand
GAGGAGATCGAGGTTTTCCTTTTCGTCCATTGCCGGGATGACCACCGACAGATCCGGCGTGGACGTCGCCGGGAAATCCGCCAGGACGTCGCGCGCGTCGAGCGTGAGTACGAGGTTGTCAGGAGACACGTTCACTCCGCAGCACGCAGTCCGCTGGATGAGCGGGAATGCCGGCATCCGAGCCAGCCGTCGTGCACGAGAGCATCATCGGGCCCCCCCCCAGCTGCCGCGCCAGGGCTTCCGTCTCCCCGCCTCGCGCCTCCCTTTCGGCCATCGACCGTTCGGGCGCGAGAGTCGTCCGCTCTTTGCTCAGTCCGACCGATTCCACCGGGGACCTTGCGGAGCATCGGCTGCTCTGCGGGATTTCGGACGACATGCCGGAACGCTCGGCGGGCTTCACTCCGCGTTCCTCGGGAGCAGCCGGAAGGTCGCTCGGATCTCCGTGCTTTGCGGGTCGGTCGGGTCCTTCACGGAAATCGGCACGTCGCCCGGCTGGCTGAGAAGGGTCCGGGGCACCTCCGCCGTCAGCGTGGTTTCGTTTCCGAACACCGTCTTGAGCGGTTGGCCTCCCCAGAAGACCTTGTCACTCCGGACGAACCCCGTGCCGACAACGGCGATCGCAGAGCTCCCGTCCGGTTGCCGGTTGATGGATTCTCCGATCCGGGCCTGGGCGGGGTGCAGCCGCGAGATCGCGCGTTCGCGTTTGCCCTCCGCCGGAGTCGCGCTCGCGGGCGCAGGCGTATTGGACGCCGCCGTCGATCGCTCCGCCCGGCGCTGGCATCCATTTCCCAGGACGGCGGCTACCCAGACGACCAGGAATGCGAAGACAGAGAATCGCTTCATTCCATTTGGCCCTCCGCCATTCGGACCTCGCTGTAGGGTTCCGCCGAGCCACCGCTCGAGAGTGCCGGGCCTCCGCTTCCTCCGCGGACATCGTTCGGTTCGCCCGCACGCTTCTCGGTCCGGCCGCCGTGGACGACCCAGACCGTTCCCCACTTTTCTTCGAAGAGCCGGCGGTTCCGTTCGAAGAGGCGCTGGTATTCGGCCGGGGGGATCTGTGCAAACGCTGCTCTCATCCAGTGATGCACGAAGCTGTCTTGGGCACACACGACCCGGTACTCCGCCTGCCGGACACGCAAACTGTAGTCGTCATCCTCGAACAGGCCGACCCCGAACCGCTCGTCCAGGGGCCCGACGATCTCGAATACTGAGCGGCGAAGCGCGACGCAGAACATCGCCAACATGGGAATATCGAAGACCTCACCGTCGTGATCCCGCACGAACGATGCCGCCCATTGCGGCATGCGTTCGACGTCTTCGTACCCGACCGGGACCATGGCCTCGTTGCCGATCGCGTTTGTGACGGAGCCGATCATTCCGATTCGGGAGTCAGCATGGAGATGACGGATGAGAGAGGTGAGCCACCCGCGAGTCAGAACGGTATCGTTGTTGAGAAGGACGAAGTACTCTCCCGATGCTTCCCGCAGGCCGGCATTACAGGCTCGTGCGAAGCCGACGTTTTCCGGATTCAGGAACAACTTGAGCTCCGGATACGAGGTTGCAGCCTCGCGAAGGTAGTCCGGGGTCGCGTCGGAGGAAGCGTTGTCGACGACGATGACCTCGAAGTTCGGCCACTCCGTCCGCGCGTACAGACTCTCGAGGCACTGCCGGGTAAGGTCGAGGTTGTTGTACGTCACCACGACGATCGAGACTTTGGGAAAGACGGAACGCACGCGAGGAGACAGCGTCGCCCAGCGCAGCTCCCACGTGTTTTCACGCGCGAACGACCGCCGCTCCGCCACCGAGCCCCAATCCGACGTCTCGAGCGCGCTGGCGATCTGGACGTCGAACTCTGCGGCATCCGACGCCAGCCGGACGAGCGGCCCGAGGAGCACGACCTCGGGAAGTGGCACGGAAACGAGGGGCTTTCCCGCGGCGAGGATCTCGTAAGCCTTGACGGGATTCGTCGCTTCCGTCAACGGAATTCGCTTGAAAGGAAGGATCGCGACGTCGAAGCCTCGGAGCCACTGCGGGATCTCGGAGTAGGGCTGTTCGCCGACGAGCCGCACGTTAGGCAGGGTACGCAGACGCTCCACGTCGGCCGTGAAGGTATCGCCGACGAGAACGAAGTCCCATTCCCGGCGGCGTTCCGCGAGATCCGCGACGAGATCGGAGTCGAACCAGTCCGCGATCGCGCCGTAGTACCCGATCACGGGCCGCGCGCCGTGCCGGGAGGCCGCGCCGGCGAAGTGATCGAAGTCGCAGCCGTTGCGGAGCAGAAGGACGTTCGGATTGAACTCGGAGGCTCGCTCTTCGAGCGACGCGGACGTGGTGGTCACGAGGTCGGCCCCCTCGAGGAGGCGATTCTCCTGCGCGAGCATTTCCTCGTGGTTGGTCGAGAACCCCGCGTGGTGATCCATGCAGTCGTAGACCACCGGCCAGGCGAGCTTCTTTTGGAGCGTCGACGCAAGGCGGCTCCAGAACGGAAGCTGAACCACCACGACCGTCGCCCCGAGCCCGTAGTCGCGCCGGACCGCTTCGAGCGACTCCACCAGTGAATTCAGCGCGGCGTCGTCGAGCAGATCCGTGTAAACGTCGAGCTCGGCTCCCCGCATCGAGAGCTCGTAGACGTTCGGCCGCAACCGCGCAATCTCGTACTGCGGACCGCTCGTGCGGATCCACGGCGCCACGTAGAACACCCGGTGCCCAGCGTCCGCGAAACGGCACATCAACTGCTGCGGCCGCTGGAACCGGAAATTCCAGTCGATGATCGGAAGACAGACTACGTCGAACCGATTTCCCCACGCGAAGTTGGGATTGAGGACGTCTACTGCAGCCACCGCTGTCGGAGCCGAGTCCGGTGGAACGGAGGTTCCCGATGGAGCGTCCACGGGCTCCGCCGGGGCCGGGTCGGAAGCGAGCTCCGCGTCCGCCTCGACCCGCACAGGAGGCGCTTCGGGTTCGGAGCCCGGCACGGGCTCGGCCGCGCCGACGGCGGCGCCGGCCGGGACCTCCGGCCTGGAGCTGACGCCTTCCGCCGCGAGGTCCTCTGCCGGCCTGGACCGATCGGCATCGGAGCCCCCTCCCCGCAGCCAGCCGATCGTCCGCCAGTAGATGCACGCGGCCTTCCAGAGCCGCGACCTGTGAATGCGCACGAGCTCTTCGGAGGCGGCGAGCTCCCCGGTCCGAGCCGCCTCGCCGCGGCTCACGGCGGCGGCAAGATCCACCCGTGCGGCCGAGAGTTCGCGGGCCCGGGCGGCGAGATCCTCGCCGGATCGGGAGAGCTCGGCCTCGAGCGGGCGCAGCCGTCCAAGCTCCACTTCCGCGGACCGGAGGCTCTGTTCCGTCGCCGCGAGCTTTTCCTGGATCGACCGCCGCTCCCCTTCCTGCCGACCGAGCTCCATTTCCGCGGATCGAAGCCGTTTCTCCAAACCCGCCTGCCGCTGAAGCTCGTGCTGCACCTCCTGGAGCTGCTTCTCGAGCGCCTCCCGACGCTTCAACTGGCTCTCCAGCCGCCCGAGGACCGTCTTGAGCTCCTCTTCGAGTCGCGCCTGGCGGTCGAGCTCTTTCTCCTTGAGCAACCGGAGGTGTTCGATGATCTCGGCCGTGGCCTGCGCGAGCTCCCTGCCGGTGGCGGCGAGCTGAGCCGGAACCGTTCCAAAGAAGGCCCCGGCCGTGTCGCGCTGGGAGCCGGCGCCCTTCTCAAGCGTTTCGATCCTCGACCTCTGTTCGCGAATGATGCGGTCGCGTTCGTTGACCTTCGAATGCAGCTCCGCCTGCAGCTCCCGGATCATCCCGTCGCGCTCGCCGACCTTGCCGTGGAGTTCCTCCTGGGTCGCACGAATCAGCCGATCGCGCTCGTCGACTTTTTCATGCAATTCCGTCGTCAGCGCTCCCAGGATCTTGTCGCGCGAGCCGACTTCCCGCCGGAGCGAAGCCTCCGAGGCCATCTCCTGCGCCACGTGCGTCGCCATCTGCTCGTGGACCGTCTCGAGAAGCCGGGCGACCTCTTCTTCGGCGGAGCCGTCGATTTCGGCACGGCTGCGAGGCGGGCGACGCCCGCCACTCTCCGACGGCGAGATCGATGCAGCGCCCCGCTTCTTTTCGGCCGCGGACGAAATCCAGGGCGCGACGAGGTTGCGAAGCCGCGGATCGAAGACCACCCGGTGGGGAAGGCCGTACACGTCGAGAAAATCCCCCTCGTAGCTGTTCGCGCGCCATTCCCGTTCGAGGTCACCCGATTCCGATATGCGTTTCCATCGACGTGCGTGCCAGCTCTGATCAGGATCGAGCCCGAGCTCTTCGACGCGTCTGCCCTGCTCAACCTTCGCCCCCAGCGCAGCGCGGGAGCGGAGGAGGGCGTGGAAGCAGACGATCTCGCCCGTGTCCATCTCCGGGCCCTCGACGCCGGCGACCGCGTGGTTCCCCATCGCGACCTCAACTGACGCCGCGGGACGGAAGATCCACTTGGGCTGGTACATCATCTCGACGTATGCGAAACGCCCCGACTCGACCCGTTCCCGGACGCGTTCGAGCGGTCCGATCGGCAGCGGGGCTCGTTTCGTCATGGAGAGGAGCGCTTCCGGCGTGTTGTCGACCTGGTCGCGCCTCTGAACGAAGTTGAGGACTTGAGCCCGCAGAGCCCCCGCCGCCGAGTCGTCCAGGAGACGCCGAAGGTCGCCTCCGGAAGCCCACCAGAACTCGTCCGCGTCGATCGGAAGGACCCAGCGCGCGCCTTCCCGGACCGCTTGTCGAGCGAGCTCGGTCGTGATCTCGGACTGACGATACGGGCCGTCGTCGCGGGTCCAGCGGATCCGGCGGTCGGCGCCGAGCTCGCGCAGAACACGATCGGTTCCATCGGAAGAGCCGTTGTCCACGATCAGGAAGCGATCGATCCCCAACGCGAGGTGATGGAGGACGTTGACCCGGAGTATGTCCGCCTCGTTGCGGACGATCGATATTCCGAAGATCGTCACGACCCGCCCTCGGCAGTGGATGGGGAGCCGCCGGCCGGACCGGGCGCGGACGCCGAGGCCGTTCCCTGCAACCGCGCCTGCAGATCCTGGATGACACGGTTGCACTCACCCACTTTGGCGTGCAGCTCCGACTGGAGGTCGAGGATGACCCGGTTGCATTCACCCACCTTCGAGTGAAGCTCTGCCTGCAGGTTCGCGACCATGCGGTCGCGTTCCGCGACGATCGACTCCCGACGCGCGATCTCATCGCTCAGGACGTCCCGCAGGAACTCGATCCCCCGCTCCTGACGCGTCAGACGCTCCTTGAGCCAGTCCCGGTCGGAACGGAGAGTCCCCTCGCGCGTTCCCGCGGAGGGAGAGCTCTCTTCACGTTCGCTGTTCCTCTTCTGAGTCACGACCAACTTCCCCACCGTCTGGACCCTGCGGTACTCCCCCGATTCCAGGACCTCGTCGACGAACGCGATTACACCGGGAAACGTGCGGTCGTAGTCGTCGAAGACCACGTATCCCCCCGGCACGACCCAGCGTTCGAAGTGGGCGAAGTCCCGGGACACACTGCCGTAATCGTGCAGCCCGTCGATGAAAAGCAAGCTGATCGGCTCGGCCCACTCTACCTCAAACGACCGTTTGGCTATGGTCTGTACGATGCCTTCGAGCCCGGCTTCCGCGACGTTTCGCTGGAACCTCTCCAGGGTCGGGGCCTCGAAACGCGTCTCGGAACCGGAGGTCGTGAGCTCTCCCTCGTGGGGGTCGATCGCGTAAACGCGCGAGTCTGATCCGACGGCCTTCAAGACCCCGCCGAGGACCACGGTCGACCGGCCGCAATAGCTTCCGACCTCGACGATCGCGTGCGGCTCGTCGCCCGAGAGCGCGAGAGCGACCGTCGCGATGAGTACCGTCGCCTCGGGCTCGAACAGCCATCCCTCGATTCGCCGCATCTGCGAGAGAATCGGCCCCGTCCGCTCGCCTCGCGTCGGCCCGACGTGCGGGGAGAGAAAGAGCCGAGGGGGCAACTCGGCTCCCTCCGGCCTCACCGGCTTCGGCATGCCTCCGTCGATCCACGGCGCGACGGCGTCGCGGAGGCGGGGATCGAAAACGACCGGGTGCGGAGTCCCGTAGACGTCGAGGAATTCCCCGGCATAGCTGTTGGCCCTCCACTCCGCGTCGAGCGTTCCCAGTTCCGCAAGCCGCCTCCAGCGCCGCACGTGCCAGGAGAACCGCAGGTAATGCTCGAGATGCTCCGCCGGTCTTTCGGAATCGGCCTTCGCCCGGAGCACCGAGAGCGCGCGCAAAGGGACGTGGAGACAGAGGATACTCCCGGTCTTCTCGGTCGGACCCGGGACGCCCCCGACCGAATGGTTGCCCTGCCCGATCTCGATCGCCAGAGAGGCCCGGGAGACGTGCTTGGGGGGATAGAGGATCTCGACGAACGCAGCCTCGCGCGCCTCGACCAGCTCTGCGATCCGCTCGATGGGTCCGACCGGCGTGGCGGTGCGGCGAGTCATTTCGAGGAGCGCCTCCGGGCGCGCCTCGACCTGCTCCCGTCTCTGGATGAAGTTCACCACTTCTGCCTCGAGGGCTCCGGCGGAAGAGCGCTCGAGCACTTCGCGGAAGTTCCCTTCGGGTGCGTACCAGAACTCGTCGGCGTCCACGGGGACGACCCAGTCGGCGCCTCGAAGGAACGCTTCCCGAGCGAGCGCCGACGCGAGCTCGGACTGCACGAACGGTCCGTCCGCCCGGGTCCAGCGCACCCGCCCGTCGTCGGTGAGCTTCTCGAGCAGCCGGTCGGTCCCGTCCGACGACCCGTTGTCCGCGATCAGGAAGTGGTCGATACCGAGCGCGAAATGGTGGGCGACGTTGATCGCCAGAATGTCCGCCTCGTTGCGGACCACCATGACGCCGAAGATCTGCATGCCTTCCGCCCGCTCAGCGCCGAGACCCGGAGCCGTCGGGCTTCCGCCCGCGGCCCGGGACCGGAGGTTCCGTCTGGCTCCCGCCGCTCCGGCCGGGATCGGCGACGGGTGGATCCGTGTTGTCGAAGCTCGCACGTAGCTGCGATTGCAGACCACGGATGATGTCATCCCGTTGCTCAACGCTCGTCTGCAACTCCTGTTGCAGCGAGCTGATGACCCGGTTGCACGCGGCCACTTTGTCGTGGAGCTCGGATTGTAAGCCGCGGATGATCTCGTCGCGCTCGCCGACCTTGGCGTGCAGCTCGGCTTGCAGCTCCCCGATTCGCCGGTCTCGCGCACCCGCGGAGGAGAGCAACGCTGCGAGCTCCACTTCGTGCGCGGTTAGGGCGGCGCTGAACGCCTTCGTATCCGCCTGCCATCCGTCAGTGATGGGAAGGTCGTGGATATCGTCGATCGCGGGATACGGAAGCCGGTAGCTCGGAGCGGGTGGCTCCGGCGGGACACCCGTCATCTCCGACGTAACGAGACCACGCTTCACTTGCTCGATCAGAGAGAGTTCCAACTCGAGATCGTCGGCCAACCGGTGCTGATTTGCGTTGAGCCACACGCCGAGCGTCTCGGCGATCCGGCGGAGTGCTGTGTCGAGTCGCGTGTCCTCAAGATTATCGAAGGTACGGTCGGCATCCTGCTCCATCTGTGACCACTCAGCCTCCAGGGCGGAGATCAACCTGTTGATCACGGCGTGCGGATCCGCGGGCAGCTCGGGACCGCTCATCTGGCTCGCCCCCGGGTCGAAGCTGCGCCCAAAAACTTCGCCATAACTTTCACCTTTGGCGTCTTCACCCTTCATTACCCGGGCGGCACCGATCAAAGCCGGGAGTCCATCGGCAAGAAGCTGTCGATGCGTGCCCAACCACTGCGCGAGCGCCCAGGCCGTGCGCCGCAACACCGACCGAAGTTGCCAGTGACGGAGCTCCATCGACTCGAGACGCCATCCCTCCTCGAGATAGTGCCAGTCGTCGCGCACCATCGAGAGAATGGTCGGAATCACGTCTTGCGCGTCCAGCCGAATGTCGGCGACCTCCCAGTTTGCGCCGCCGTCGTCGAAGGAACGGCGAAACCACTCGACCGGCGAGTAGTTGTGCGAGTGAAGGACGGTCGAGGAAGGCTCGTATCGGATCTTGAGGCCCGCTTCCAGCACTTCCCTGGCCCACTTCATGTCCTCGCCGAACCGCGCGTGCGGAAACGGAATCCGGGCGAATACGTCCGCGCGGATCGCCGCGCTCACGTTGGGAAACGAGATCAGCTGCCGCAGGGCTTGCGGCTCCAGTGACCGGTACCGGGACCAGTCTCCGATTTCCGAGACGCTGCCACCGGGGACACGGATCCGCAGCTGATCCCTCGCCGTGAGGATGTCCGCATCGAGCCGGGGGAGGACACGGCTGGAGACGGCGGCGATCCGAGGATCCGCGTCGAGGGGGGCCACGAGGTTCGCGAGCCAATGATTGTCGGCTGGTCGAGACCGCGTGGTCACGAAGACGAGCACGCTGCCGCCGGCGTAACGGGCCGCGAGGTTGCGGGTCCCGCCATAGTCGAACAGCGCGGGCTCGATCGCGAGAACGGTCGCCCCGTATTCGCGGAGCACGTCCCGGGTATCGTCAGACGATCCGGAGTCGGCGGCGACGATCTCCACGTTCCGGTCGGTCTGCTGTGCCAGTAGCCGCGGCAGGAGAGACCGCAGATCGCGGGCAGAGTTTTTGACCGGAAGGATGATCGAAACGAGGCGAGTGGCGCGGTTTCCGGAGAGCTCGTGCACCCTGCCTCGGAAGAGCGGCGGTGGTGAGGCACTCATCGACGACGGGACGTGGGCCACTCAGCTTCCGACAGTGAAGCGAACGCGTCCCGACTCGCCCGCGCCGCTGATGAGATAGACGTCCCAGTCAGCCGGGTCGTCGTAAACGTATGAGGGCACCTCACACGTCAACCAGGTCGGCCCGCCGTAAACCGTCGGCAGACCCATCGAGCCGAACACGACGGTCGTGTCCGGAGACGCATTGGCGCAGACCACCGACAGCGCCGAGCTGCCGTTCGGCTGAAGGTTGAATCCCCGGCCGGCCAGCGTCGAACTGGGAACCAGCTCATATAAGACGGGATGACGCGAGTCCGGCAATCGCAGCGCGGAGAGCGGCGCGTCGGAAGAGGCCCGAGACGGATCCGGCGACACGCGGACTCCGGCGAGCTTCAGCAGGTTCCACGCCGCATTCAGTGGCTGCATCTCCGGCAGCGGTGGCGCTTGTCGCGAAAGGCGAGTGCCGGTATCCGAGTTTCGCCGCCAGGAGGCCACCAACGCTTCCGCGAGTGCTTCCGGGTCGCCGATCGGTACGAGCTCGCCATCGACACCCGGCTCGATGAGTTCATCGATGCTGGCGCCGAGTGAGCCGATTACGGGCACGCCCAAGAGGATGCTTTCGATCACCGTGTTGGGCAGGTTGTCGCACCGGGAAGGCAGGACCGCCGCGACGGCCCTCTTCAAGACGGCGTAGAGCACAGGCGTCGGGAGCGGGCCGAGCCACGTCACCTGTCGTGCGCGATCCCCCCAGCGTGCTCGATACTGCTCGAGGATGCCCGCGGAATGCTCCCGCCCCGCCCAGACCATCGTCAGCTCCGGCTCCTCGCGCCAGGCGATCGGCAGGGCATGGGCGAGGACATCCGACCCTTTCCGGGGCCCGATGAGCCCGAAGTGGATCAGGTAGCGCGGAGGCACGGCCGCAGGGACGTAGCTCGCGGGTCGGCTTTCCAGATGGAAGGGCGGCCGGAGCACGTCCAATCGCAAGCCGTGAGTGCGGGACATGTAGCCCGCCAGGAACTCGCTCGGCGCGTAAGCCCTGTCGGCGCGGCGAACCGTCATTCGCTCCAGGCTCGCGAGGATTCGGTTGCCGAACGTTCTCGTTCCGTCGATGGCGGTGAACAGGTCGCGCGCCCAGGAACAGCGCACCAGCAACGGCCGGCCTCTGCGCTTCTCGACGAAGAGCCCCGTGAGGCCGTAATCGGAGCACTGGACGAAGTCGAATTGCACTTCGCGCTCGCGACGGGCGAACGCCCGCGCGAGCCGAGAGGCCACTTGAACGCTCGAGACGACCTCCCGAAAAGGCGCCATCAGTCGGCCGAGGCCCGTTCGCCTGCCGTTGAACCGGGCCTCCGGCATGGGGACCCGGTGCACCCGGACTCCGTCGAGGTCCACGCTGCCCGCTTCGTGGCGACTGGGCGTGAACACCTCCGCTTCGTGTCCCATGTTCGTGAGGACGCGTGTCATCCGGGCGACGTACGTGGACAGACCGCCCTCGCCGGCCCGCTCCGTCACGAACTCGGGTGTGAGGAAGGCGACTCGGGCAGGCCTCGCGTCGTTGCGTCGGGCGGTGACCTGATGGCTGCGGAGCCAGGTTTCGAGGATGAGCAGGCTCCAGATCTGGGGCAACGAGCGCGTCGCGGGAAACTCCTGCCGGGCAAAGAACCTCTTGAGCCGGACCCTCTCGATCCAGGTCTGTACCTGACACCCGGGCTCCAGGAGCAGGTCCTGCGCGAGCCGTCGGAGCTCCCGGGAATCCCACTCCGCCAGGGGCAGCCCGAACCCCGTTTTCTTCCGCGTCAACCAGGACATCGGCAGGAACTTCGCCGCAAGCCTCTTCAGGACGAGCTTCCCTTGCCCCTCCGAAATGCAGGCGCCGGGGTCCAGTTTTTCGGCGACCCGGGCGACGGCGAGACTGAGCAGCGGCGCGCGGACCTCGAGCGAGTGGCGCATGCTCATTCGATCGACCTTGGCGAGAACCGCGCCGGGCAGATAGGCCGATGCGTCCAGTCGTCTCATCGCGCTCACAAGGGGCTGCGACGGATCGTCGATTCGCGATCGGAAGGCCGCCAGAAGCTCCCGCGTCGCGGGCGAGAGCTCGCCGAGAAGGTTCGTTGCGTCCGATTCGCCGAATACGAGCAGACCCGTCGAGAAGTACGCTGTCGACGCGCGAGAGCGAGTGTCACCCGGAGTGGGATGCTGCGCCACGGTTGACAGATAGCGATCGTAGCCACCGAACAGCTCGTCGCCCCCGTCGCCGGACAGCGCAACGGTGACTTCCTGCCTGGCAAACTCGCTCAGAAAGTAGGTCGGCAGGCAGGAGGAGTCGCCGTTCGGCTCGTCGAGAGCGCTCCCGATGAGCGGGGCGAGCTGCAGCGCATCCGGCGTCAACTCCTTCTCTCGGTGATCGGTGCGCAAGCGTCCGGCAACCTGCCGGGCGAAGCCGGCCTCGGAATCTATGCTGCCGGCGAAGCCGAGCGTGAACGTGCGAATGGGCGCTCCGAAAAGTTTCGCAGCCACGGCCACGACGAGCGACGAATCCACGCCTCCGGACAACAGGGCGCCGAGTGGCACGTCGCTCGTGAGCCGCCTTCGGACGGATTCCGCGAGGATGGGCTCCAGCTCCTCCGCGAGCTCATCGAGATTTTGCTGGAGCGATGTCTCGGTCCCGGCAGGCATGAACGAGAAATGACGCAGCGACGAGAGCTGGCCGTTCGACTTTACGCGCAACCGGTGCCCGGGCTCGAGCTTCCGGACGCCGCGGTAGATTGCCCTTGGAGCGTGGACGTATTGAAGCGTCAGGTACTCGCCGATCGCGTCGTCGTCGATGGCGTCGTTGAAGTTCGGCAGCCGCGCGAGCGCCTGGAGCTCGGATGCGAACGCGAAGCCGCCCGGCCATTCCGTGTAGTAGAGCGGCTTCTCGCCGAAAGGATCTCTCGCCAGGACGAGCTCGCGCGCGCCGGCGTCGAAACACGCAAACGCGTACATTCCATCGAGGGCTTCATAAACGTCGTCGTCAAACCGGCCAAGCGCCGCGAGCAGGACTTCGGTGTCCGTGTGCGTGCGGAAGCGGTATCCCTTTCCTTCCAGGATCGACCTGAGCTCGCCGAAGTTGTAGATCTCGCCGTTGAACGTGATGCACACCTTTCCGTCCGGATCGAGCATCGGTTGATGACCCGCGGGAGAAGTGTCGATGACGCTGAGACGACGATTGGACAACGCGCAGTAGGCCGTGGGATCCACCCAGACACCGAAGTCGTCGGGGCCGCGGTGGACTAGCGCGTCGGCCATGTCCGTGGCGATCGCACGCAGTCGCTCGGCGCCGAGCGACTGCGAGAAGTCGATGAGTCCGGCTATGCCGCACATGGCGTCAGGCGGGACGGATGGGATCGCGGGAGCGCCCGCGGGCGCAGGAGTGCAGCGTACCTACTCTCACGTCGACAGGACCCTCCACCGCGGACTCGCCCCCCCGAGGTCCTTTCCGGGTACGGGACCGGGCCTCTGGCGGCGAAGTACTTCCGGCTGTGGGAGGAGCACGGATTTCACCTGACCCCCGTGCACTTCTACCAGCCCATCCCGGACACCCGCGCGCTGCCGGGGCATGCGAGCAGCTGTTACCAGGTCTTCCTGACCGCGGTGGGACGCGAGAGGTTGGGGCATGCAAGTTTTCGGCGTCATGGCGGTCCGCAACGAAGCTGATTCCGCACTTCTTGGACGATTCTAGCAGCCCACGCACCGCGCTCGGGGGTCCTCACGCGGCCTTGGACTCAGACTCCTCGGGCGAGATCCGCGATCCGTTTCCGAGAGGAACGAAGATTCGGCGGAAGGCCGAGCCGCTGGCCCGCCGTCTTCGGTGTGCGGTGTCGTCTCCGTTCGGAGAGGCTTTTCCTCACGTAGAATCGTCCTCGTCACGTGCTGGCCACCTACGAAGAACGGCTTAAGCGGGAGATCGCCCACTACGAGCGAGTCTTCAAAGGCCGAATGTCTCAGGAAGTCCCTCCTGTCTGGCTGAAGGTCGAAGCGCATTTCGCCGATCGGATCAAGGCTGCTACAGGGGCTGAGAATCTCTATGCCTATGTGGCGCGACATGTCGAGGGGCGAAGATCGATCGACGTCCTCGGGTTGGGATCAGGGGCTTGCGGGAACGAACTCGATGGAATCGCGCCCTTGTTGCGGTCACAGGAGTGTGAGTTCACTCTCACTTGCATCGACATCAACGAGGCCGCCCTGGAGCAGGCGGAGTACGAGGCGTCGAACCGAGGCGTTCGCTTCAGGCGGTTGGTGCAGGACATCAACCGGATGCGACTGGAGGAGCAGCAGTACGACGTCATCGTCGCTTACGCTTCTCTTCATCACTTCCTCGCTCTCGACCACATCGCGGCTGAAGTGAATCGCGCGCTCAAGCCGGGCGGAATCTTCGTCACGGTCGACATACCGACCCGTAATGGATACCTCATGTGGGATGAGACTCTCGAGGTGGTCAATACCCTCTGGGGAGTGCTTCCACCCAAATACAAGATTGCACATACCGGCTTCCCGGAGCCGACCTTCGTTCCGCTCTACGAGAACATCGACTACTCGGCGAGCGGCTTCGAGTGTATCAACTCGGAAGCAATTCTTCCGGCGCTTCGCTCCCATTTGCACGAGCTCGCCTTTGTTCCTGCTCTTTCGATTGCAAGGCGATTCTTAGATACGAGATTCGGCGCGAACTACGATCTCAACGAATCGCTGGACGCAGCGATTTCCAACTTCATCATGCAGATGGATGCTTACTACCTGCAGGAGGGGATTCTGAAGCCGGAGACGTTCTTTGGAGCCTATGGAAAACGAACGGCTTGATGCGCCCTGCGGCACACGAACCCATTCCCGCGCGAGGCGCACGGCGGCGCCCCCGGACCCCGCGAGTCCCCGGGCCTATGGACCGAGACCTGCCACCCCATATTGACTATGGAGACACCGCTTGCGTGTCGACGCTGAGGCCGCCCGCCGCTCGAGTGGCGCCGAGCCCGTTCCGGAAGCGTGCAGGAAAGGCTGCGCGGAGCGGGATCGCGAGGCGCGCCCGCGAGTCTTGAGCATATATGCGGCCCAGAGCACGAAGAGAATCATGCAGGCATCGAAAGCAATATTGAACATAAACAGGTGCTTCTCCACATCAGGCTCGCCGCCCCCGCCCACTATCGCGACGAGGAATTGCGCTCCAGCGATATATATGAAAAGGAGATACAGCAAGTATAGGCCTCTCAATGCTGGCAGAGAGGCTCTGACCAGAAGTACCGTGGCCGCTATGCCAGTCGCAAGAAAGAAGCAGAGAAACAAGACAGATCTTGGAAACAGATTCTCTCTCACCGTGCTCCAAATTCCGAATGGCCGACTCAGCGGAGGCTTGCCGGACGCCGACTCGTAATAGCCTAAGCGCTGAACCCTGGTCGAGAATGCATGCTTCATACAGCGCTCAGACAATTGATAAAGCCGGGCCGGGTGGGTCAGATAGAAAACAGGTATTGTAAGGGAGTTGACCCTCGTGGAGAACTCCTTTCGAAACTCGGGATCCTTCTTTAAAGGGGAGTCAGGTTGATACGGCGTTGTTCCGCTGAAACTGGCGTACTTTGGACTCAGCCCAAGCTCGGCTAGATCCTGCTCTGGAATGCTGGAGGTCGGCAATAGATCCATAAAGACACCTATATAGGCGCCGTCTACTCTCATGGACTGCGGGGCTTGGGAGTAGGCCCAGAACGCCATCAGGCATAGTGCCGCTGCCAGCCCACTACTCAGCCAGTAACGCCATGAATGGCGGGCATAGCCGGAAAGATACAGGCCAAATAGACCGAAGGCCGGAGCAAGGGGAACGTACATCGGCTTTGCAGCGACCACTACTGCGATTGCCAGAAAGTAGGCGATCAGCAGCCAGACACTCGAAGACCGGTTAGCAAGCAGAGGCAGGCTGCTGCCAACGCCGACGGCGAGGAAGGATAGCGCAGTTGCCTCTGAGTAGAAGCTATTGAAGTAGGCGATATAACCCACATCGGTGAAGATCAGAATGAGCAGGCCCCACACAGTGACCCGCAAGCTAGTTGGAAGTGAGCGACTACCTGCCAATATCAGCCAAAGGCCGAGCAGGAAGATCAGGATATATATCGCCGCCAGGATTCTTATATCGAAGATTCGATCTTGACCGATTGTGATCGAGATCCATCTGGCGGGTCCGATCAGGAGTGAAGTTGAAGTCTTATACCAATCGGGGCCTTCCCATTTAGGAATGATTCGATACCTCGAGTTGAAGTAAGAGAAGTACATTCGATCATATTGTGTTGAAACATGGGACAGGCCCCTCCATGGGGTTATACGCCCGAAATCACCGCTATCCGCGAGGCCGATTAAGGGAGGGATGAGGATTTGATAAGTAATAATCCCCGCCGCAATCAGCAACACGGCAGCTTCAAGCCGAGTGGGTTTCAGCCTCTGCCCGATGGGCCGGAAATATACCCCACCAGCGATGATTGGCCCAATTCGCACGGTGGAGGATTATTCGACCGCACGACTCCAGTGCCGTTGAGTACCTGGCAGGAGGCGGCCACGACAACGCCCAAGCCAGACCCGGACGCCCTGGAGTTCCTCGCCTGCGTCCTGGCCCACATCCCCGATCCCAAGAGGCACCTCGTGCACTACTACGCGCCTGTTCGAACGTCGTGCGGGGCAAGCAGAACGCCCGCGCCGCGCCGGCGCAGGCGTCCACCACGATGCCGCTCCCCCATGCGCGTGGCTCCTTCATCACCGAGCCCCGGCCTGATCCACCGCATCCTCGACCACCTGCCCACCGCGCCGAAGAGGGCCGAGCGCCGCCACCCTCACAGCCCGTCCACGCAGGGCTGCCCCCCTTTTGGCCCCCTTCGGCCGGCCGTCGCCGCACAGGCCAGGGACCTTCAGATTAAGATGCCTGATGGTAGTCAACCACCCGATAGCTTAAAAGGAGAAATTCAGGGATGCCAAAATCAATGCGTTTTCTCATGTTATCCATACTCGCGGCGAGCCTTCCAGCGATGCTTGCTTGCTCAGGCGAAAAGAATCAACCTGCCAACACGCAAGTGAACACAGATACGCCGACGCGCGCCATTGAGAAAAAGAGCAAGGCTACTGGCTCGATCACGGCCAATCCGAATCCTATCAGAGTGTGCGACGGCACAGGCACTGGTGTTACCGCACTGACATGGTCTGCTTCAGGGACAACCAAGGTTGAAGCGCGCATAGGATCTCCTGATGGCGGGCTGTTTGCTCACACCGGCCCTGACGGCGGAACAAAGAAGACTGGCAGGTGGGTATCGGATGGTATGATCATTTATCTGCAAGATGTGTCGGATGGAAGGCCACTTACTTCAGACAACACGATTGGTACTCTCACACTCAAGGTTACAACCGCAGGTTGCCCATAGATTCATTCGGGCCGGCAGCCCTTTTGGTCGCCGGCGAGGCGACGGCGACGACGTTGCATGAAACAGAACTCGCCGCGAGCCGAGATGCGCCGAGGGATCGCGAGCCGCGGCCAGGCGATCACCCTGCGCCCCGGCGTTGATCGTGAGGTCATCCGCAGCCACTCGAGCGAAGAGAGTACGGGTCGGTCAGCCGAGTCCCGGGTACGCCGTCACCTGGGGCATACCGGGAAGGACGACTTCGTTCGAGCCGACCGACCACCGGTGATACAGGGCGGTCACCGAGGCCGAGTCGCCGTCGCGAACGAGCTTGCCTTCGTGGATCCAGATCGCGCGGCGGCAGTTCTCGCGCACGGCGACGAGCGCGTGCGACACGAGAAAGACGGTCTTTCCCGCCCGCCGGAACTCCTCCATCCGGGCGTGGCACTTCAGCTGGAACCGCTCGTCGCCGACCGCGAGCGCCTCGTCTACAAGAAGGATGTCGGGCTCGACGTCGGTCGCGACCGAGAAGGCGAGCCGCGCCGCCATGCCGGTCGAATACGTGCGAACCGGCGCATCGATGAACTCCTCGAGCTCCGCCCACTCCACGATCCGCGGCGTGCGACGCCGCATTTCGGCGCGTGAGAAACCGAGGAGGGCCCCCTGGAGCATGACGTTCTCGCGCCCGGTGAGCTCGCCGTGAAAACCGAGGCCGAGCTCGAGCAGCGGAGCGGTCCGGCCGCGGACTACGACCCGTCCGGCGGTCGGAGGCATCACCCGCGCGATCAGGCGCAGCAGCGTGCTCTTCCCGGCGCCGTTTCGCCCGATCACGCCTACCGTTTCGCCGCCCGACACTTCGAGCGAGACTTCCCGCAACGCTTCGAACTCGTCGAAGTAGAGCCGTCGCTTGAGCCGCCGGATGGCGTATTCCTTCAGAGAGCCGATGCGCTCCCTCGGGATCCGGTATCGCACCGAGACCTTGTCGAGCAGGATCGCGGTCGTCGTCATCCGTTCTGAAAGGCAAACCGCTCCGCGCGGTTCGAGAAGTAGATCCAGCCGGAGACGAACGTGACGACCGAGATCGCGACTGCCACTCCCAGAAGCGCCGCGGACGGCAGGACGCCGTCGTAGACGGGCTTGCGGAAGACCTGGACCAGATAGTAGAGCGGGTTCAACCACAGGGCGAAGCGGAACTTCGCCGGCACGATGGCCGGGTGGTAGACGATCGGCGTCAGGAAGAACCAGGTTTGCACGATCACCGTGTACATCTCGCGGACGTCGGAGAACCGCGAAGCGAACGTGAAGAGCCAGAGGCCGATCCCGGCGGCGAAGAGAGCCTCAATTGCGACCGCGACCGGAAGAAAGGCCCAGGTGGTGTAGATCGGAAAATGCGTCACGACGAGGATCAGCAGGAGCGGCACGATCGACAGGGCCAGGTTGACGAGCCCGACCCCGATCGCGGAAGCCACGAAGACGGACCGGGGGATGTAGATCCGCTTGGCGATCTCGTTGGAGTCCTGGGTCTGAGAAGCCGCCGTGGAAGTCGTCTGCGAGAAGAACGCCCAGAAGATCGCGCCAGTCATGAAGAACACCGGGTAGTTCGTGATCTGCTGTTTCAGGATCGTCGAAAAAACGAGCGT
>Ga0070707_100002417_pt1 | contig 17805 bp, 12 predicted proteins | sample KBSK5502metaG_FD_65468 | JGI IMG/M metagenome (GOLD analysis project Ga0070707, IMG submission 65468) | Corn, switchgrass and miscanthus rhizosphere microbial communities from Kellogg Biological Station, Michigan, USA - KBS K5-50-2 metaG | ecosystem: Host-associated > Plants > Roots >... | reverse complement strand
AGCGACGGCGTGCTCCGACCACCCTACAGCGCGGCGCAGCGCGTGAAGGACTCGGTGGGCATGCTGCGCGCGTTCAGCGTCTCCTTCAGCGAGCTCAAGGTCCAGGGCATCACGATCGGCGCCGGACAGCAGATCCAGTCGCTGACGCTGACCGACGTCAACCTGGGTGTCGGCCAGAGCCTGCCCGCCTACCTCAACACGGCGCTCGCCACCCTCAAAAGAGCGCAGACGAAGCTCGACAAGAACAGCCAGCAGTACAAGGACCTGGACGCCCGCATCTCCGTCCTGCAGCTGCAGATCGCGGCCGTTGAGGCGAGCCCGCGCCTGGCCGACCTGCGCAGCAGGCGAGCCAAGGACCCGAAATCGCTCACCAAAGAGGAGAAGAACGACCTCGCGGTCGCGGATGAGAAGTCACATGACGAGGGGCGCCTGGCGGAGCTCGAGGTCAAGGATCGATGGAATCCCGGCTCTCTCACCAAGGCCGAGCGTGCGCAGCTCGTGGAGCTCAGCCAGAAACTGCGCTCCGACGTCGGGCTCAGCGCTGAGATCGGGTCGATCACGCTAGGGCCGCTGACGGGCACCGTTCAGGCGGCCGGCGTTTCGCTCAGAGGCATCCACACCACGCTCCGCGTCCCGAACGTCGGGTTGCTTCCGCTGGTCAGCTCGATGGCCTACCTCGATGACAAGAGCCTCGCTGAGCAGTTCATCAGCGGCGGCCCCAAGATCCCCACCATCGGAGAGTTGGCTAAGAGCGCCCAGTTCAGTCTCGTCATCGATGAGACGACTGTCCTCAAGACCGACCCGAAGCAGCCCGCAGTAATCATCAGGCCGGCGGGCATCCCACCTGCTGTCGAGGTCAAGAAGCTGCTGGACTCGCTGCCGGAGATCAAGGGCAACAAGCCGGTGCGGGACAGGCTTCAGGCCGCGTACGACAAGCTCGTCGCCCTCGATATTGCGCGGAACCTTGCCTCCCCTACTTCCGATAAGGCGACTCGAGCCGCTGCGGAGCAGCAGGTGCTGGAGCTCACCGACGACGCTGCGCGCCTCCTGGGAATCGAGATCGGCGGCATCAAGTTTGGCCGCATCACCGGGGAGCTCGATCCAAGCGGAAAGCTGGGAGTGAACATCCACGACACCGAGCTCACAGGGCTCGCCGGACCTGGGTTCGCGGTCGAAAAGCTCACCGGCACGCTGGAGGTCGGACTCGAGGCCGGCGGCATCGCGGCGCGTCCAGACCAGATCAAGGCAGCGGCGCTTGCCGCGCAACTGAGGCCTTCATTCGCGCTGAAGAACGTGGAGGCAACCGGCATTTCTCTGGCGAAGGGCTCGATCAAGAAGGCCAAGATCGGGCAGCTCTCTGGCAGCGTGCAGGCAACCAAGACGGGATTCGCGATTCCGAACCTGGCCATCGACCAGCTCGAGATCGATGGCGTCGAGATGGGCAAGGAAGGCGACGGTCTGAAGGCCGAGGTCGTCTTTCTGCGCGGACTTGCCCTGAACGCAGAGGTAATGCTGGACAAGACGTCGGTCGGCACCAAGCTGACCAAGGCGATCATCCACTCGCTGAGGATTGCCGACCTCGGCGGTGAGCACATCATCTACGAGGCACCACAGGAGAAGGGCGGGAGCATCCACGCCGAGCTGATCGGCGGCTCAATTCACGACATCACGGCGTCCGAAGTTGTGTTCGACGAAGGATCTGAAGGATTCGGGCTCGCGTCTGGCTCAGCCGAGGTCGGATCCTTCGCCGACATCCGATACTCGATCGCGATCGGTGCGCTAAAGAGCCGCACGACCGTGAAGGGGACTCTTACAACTTCCAAGGAGGGCGTGACCGCCAAGCGCCCGACGATCAAGGCTTCCTACGCGAGGGCAGGTACCCACAAGTTCTCACTTGCGCTGCAGGACGTGGAAGCCCTCGGGACTGAGATCTCGACCCCCGACGGCACGGTCGTAATCCGCAAGGTCAAAGTCGGCGCCAAGCTCGATGGCAGCGATGCCGGAATCAAGGCGGGCGCCACACTGAGCGACCTGACGGTCGGACCGATCAACTGGAAAGTGGGGACCGGACGACTCTCGGGCAGCGGGCCCATCATCGCAAAGACGGCGAGCGTGGCCGCCGTGCGCACGCCGGCCGTGCCAGCGCAGGGCAAGCGACCCGCCAAACCGGCCGCGTGGTCGGTGACCGACATCTTCATCTCGGGTCTGGAAGGAAGTGACCTGCGCTACAGCGACCCACCGATTGAGATGCACCTGGGCAGAGATGACAAGCCTGCTGCTCCCGGCGAACGTCCATTGAAGGTCGGCCGCATTCACATCCAGCCGGCACGAGGCAAGGTCGAGCTGGAAGACCTGAGCGTCGACTTCGGCGGCTCACTCAAATCCTCGCTGAACGTCGCTGGCACCGGCCACGCCGAGTTCCAGTCCTTCAGCATGGACCTGAACCGCGACGGCCACGTGGTCGTGACGGTCAGGGGTGCGGCAGCTCAGGTCACGGTGTCGGGCGATTACTCGGGCACCGTGGCCGTCGCAGGCCTCAAAGGCGCAACGATCGATGTCGGGCCGGATGCGATTCGCATCGGCGGGACGGATCCCAACGACCCGACCGGACTGCAGATCGACGAGGTCAGTCTCACCTCCCTGAAGGTGACGTCTGTCGCCGGCGGTCACAAGTTCACGTTGCAGACCCAGAAGGACGGAAGGGTCGATCTCCTCGGGATCCACGCCAAAGTGCGCATCGACAAATTCAAGCCGGGTGAGAAGCACAAAGGCCCGTCACCGTTCAAGCAGATTGCCGTCGAGCGACTGCTGATCGACCAGATCCTTTTGAGCGCAATTCAGATCGATCTGCCCGGCGACGATCTCACGATCGTGGTACCCGCTCGCTCCTTCAGCGACCCTCCAACGATTCGCGGCCTAGACCTCTACGGCGGTGTCGACAAGGACAAGGTCCTGCATTCGGAGTTCCTCATCGATCTCGAGACCTTCGCTTTCGAAGGCGGAGTGTCGGTGACGGACATAACAGTGCCGATGTCGATCGCGCTCAAAGACAAATTCAAAGGTGACGTGACACTGAGCACCAAGGCCTCCCATATCGACTTCCTCAGCGGCGGTGGCGTGAGGATCGACGTGGCCAACCCGTTGCTAACGATGGAAAAGAACGCAGACCTCGGAGCGAGCGCCACTATCAGGGTCGGCAAACTCGGGGCTGACCGTCTGACCTTCGCCGATGGCCGCCTCTACGTCACGAACCCGTTCCTCGAGAACCTCCTTTACTCGCAGGGGCCCGTGTGGTTGTTGGTGAGGTCAGCCAAGATGACCGAACTCAACTACACGACGGGTCCTGCTGGATCTCTGGACATCCCATCGCTTGATATCGAGGGAGCCTCGGTCTGGTTGAAGCTCGACGAGCTCATGCCCAAGCCGACTGCCGCGGAGGAAGAGGCCGCGAAAGCCGAGAAGGCCTCGGGCGTGTATGTCCCGCCGGCATTCAATATCGAGCCACTCCGTCCCATCGCTGATCAGGTCGAGGGTTCGGTCAGCGTCGTGATGTACGTCAGCGCGAGTGCAGCAGGAATGAAGGACTTCCGCATCGGCTCAGATAGCGACCCGCTCAAGGTGCCCATCAGCCATGGGGCGATCGACATACCGACTCTGGAACGGAACCTTTATGGCAAGGTCCACGCCGAGGCGATCGGCTTCGGCGTGCGAGCGGGGATAGTTGAGCATGTCGCCAGGGACCCGATTCTGCGGCTGCTCGGCTCCAGGCTCGAACTCGGCGTCTACAAGATAGACCCCCTAGGTTTCAGGAAGCGGGATAGGGAGAATGCCGAGTTCACCTGGACGAAGATCCTCGCCTGGGATCTCAAGGCACCAGACCTCACGAAGGCGCAAGCCAACCAGTTCGCGCTGTGGGCGGCGATCTTCGAGCTCCACGAGTCGGCCGAGCCGACTGACCCGGAAAAGCAGAAGGAGGAGAAGGCCGAGACCGATGCGATCATCAACAGCATCGAGCTTCGCAACCTGGACGTAGATCTATCGGTCAAGAACTCCAGCCCGCTGCTGATCAAGATCGATTCGAAATTTGCGAAAGGAGAGGTGGAGCTGAGCCCCGACGCGGTACAGCACCTGCGTGTCACGGGTGGCATCCCGGCCGTCGAACCCCTCTCTGAAGAGGTGCGCCCGGGCAAGAACCCAGCTGAGTTGAAAGTTCAACTGGACGCTGTGCGTGTGGGCAAGGTCGATCTGTGGATCGGGCCGAACAAGCTGGGCACCGGGAACATCACTGTCGAGAAGCTGGCAGATGCCAGCGTCTCGTTCAAAGACCTCAAGACCCCTGCTTCGTTCTTCGCGACGATTACCAAGGCTCACGCCAGCAACATCACGTGGTACCGCTGGGCGAAGTGAGTGGGTCGTTGCTGCACCGGTTGGTGACGCCGGGCGGGCGCCGATTGCCCGATGGACGGTTTGTTCTGGAGGGGTTATGCAGGAATTCATCGGAGTAGTCAGCGCCATACTCGGAGCGATCGTGGGTGGGATGGTCGGAGCTGGAGCACCTCTCTTTATCGACCACTGGTATCGGCCGATGCTCGACCTAGAAGCCGATCGGCCAGAAACTGGTGCCAATTGGTCCGGACACGGGATATCGGTCACCAACAGGGGCCGAAGGACAGCTAAGAGTTGTCATGGCATGTTGATCCTGGACGCCAAGCCGAATGACCTGTATGGCGACGGTCAGCTCGCGCTCACCAAAGACCTGGGCGACGACGAGTTCCTCCGTAAGTTCAATATCCAGGGAGAAGAGAACTTTCTGCTCAGAAAGAGCGACTGGCGACCTGTTGACAACGAGCTCCTCGCCTGGTCGCAAATCAACAACCCGCGAAACATCGACATCTACCCCAATACTCATCCGATTCTGGATGTGTTCAGGTTGATGCGAGTTGCCGATAAGCCCCCGCAGCTGCAGTTTGTTTCAGAGGGAGGATGGCAAAGCCTGCGGGGCGCATTCACAGTCCGGGAGTATCACCTGACGATCACAGTCGGAGCAGACAACGCCAGGGCAGCGGCGCGTAGGTATCGCATCCGCCCAATCGGCGATGATGTCGTCGTCGAGCCCTTGGCCAATCGAAAGAAGAAGTGGTGGTTATCTGCAACCGGAGGCTGACCGTCTGAATCGCAGGACTCTCAGTCCGTTGGTTCAGGAGGCCTACGAAGCAGCCCTGGACCTCCTACACGAGAGTACGGTGCCAGCCGGCTACGTCGCATCCCCGTCGCTGCCGCACTACGCGGCCGTGTGGACACGGGACGCGTCGATCACAAGCCTCGGGGCCAATGTAACCGGAAGCGATCGTCTGCTCGAGTGCTCGCGATCCACGCTCGAAACCATCGCATCGCACGCCAACGAATTCGGAATGGTTGCCAATGCGTATTGGCCCAGCGCGAACTACTGGGATTGGGGGGAGTCTGGCTGCACGGACGACCAGGCCTGGTTCATCATCGCCGCCGACAGCTACCACCGGGCCACAGACGACAGCCAGTTCCTCCGCGAGCTCTGGTCCGCCCTGGAACGGTGCATTGGATGGCTGGATCACCAGGACAGCACGAACTTTGGCCTGATCGACTCGCCCGAAGCCGGGGATTGGATGGATTCGAGCCTCAACAGATCAGGCAAGGTGCTTCACAACAATGTGCTCTATCTCCGAGCCACAGAGGCTATGCACCGCATGGCGGTCTCTATCGGGCGAACATCGGCGGCTCGAGATCCGGCTGACGTGCGGTGGGCGATCAATGCTCTCTTCTGGCCGGATCGAGCGACTGATTATGCGGAGCTGCTGAGTCGTCGCGTGAAGTACGGAACAGAACCGGTCGAGTTCCCTCATCCGGCGTCAGTTGCGGGGTTTCGCGCTGCTGCTCAGGATCGAGGGTACTATCTCGCGCACGTTACGTTTGGAACTTTTGCCGACACGTGCGACGTGCTGGCGAACGTGATGGCGATCCTATGCGATGTCGCAAGTGATGAGCGGGCTGAAACCATCCTCAATCACCTTGCCACTCATGGAGCCATCGACCCGTTTCCGGCCAAGACATGGCTCAAGCCGGCGCAAGAGTCTGACAATCCCTGGGGTCTGTTGAAGTCTGGTGCGGATAGGGTTCAAGACCCGCGGTGGCGCAACCCGCCCCACAGCTATCACAACGGAGGAATCTGGCCCTTCATAGGCGGCTACTACGTCATGGCCCTCGTCAAGGTAGGCCGGGAAGATGAGGCTGTCCAGGTAATCAACCGCCTGGCCGAAGCGAACCTCAAGTCGGTTGGGAAGAAATGGGGATTCAATGAGTGGCTCCACGGAGTCACTGGCGAACCCGGCGGCGCCGAGGACCAAGCCTGGAGCGCCGCAACATTCGTAATGGCCTATCACGCCCTACGCGACGGAGCCAGGTTCTAGGGCGGAGCGCAGACTCTTTCGAACGCGGGGGTTCCCACGCGAGGTCACACCGCCTTGCGCTCGCTTGTTCCGCTCCGGCCGACCCTTTGCTCCACCGCCGCACCCAATACGGCGCCCTGCTGGAGAGCGACCTCCAGCAACCTCATCGCTTCGCGCTCGACCTTCGTGAGTCGCTTCGCCAGGACGAAGCGGCGGACATGGCGCGCCGCTCCGGTCAGCTCGTCCGCGAGGCCAAGGTCGGTCGTGGCCGTTGCCAACGGATCCCTGATGAAATAGCTCATGGGTTTCCCTGTACGGCGGGCGATCACGCGAAGGACGGCACTGGACGGCTTGGACCGGCCCTGTTCGACGAAGTGGATGAAGGTCCGGGATACGTCATTGCCCGCTACGTCGGCGAGACTCAGGCCGGCCTCGACACGGGCCTGACGAACACGCAGCGGATCCACCTCGAGTCCTGAGCCCTTCGGTCCGCGTCGCATCCCGACACGCGATCGTAGTGTTAAGTGGATGTTAAGAGATCCAGGTTGACGACCTGCCACCGCGCTGCCGCTCCGATCGCAACACAACGCCCACAAAGGCCGCACCCTATCTCGGTCAGTTGACACAAGTTGACACATCGCTTTACAAAGGTCCCGCCCGCTGCGATACTGACCCCAGGTTCCGGCGTCGGCTGCCGACGCATGGCGGCTGCGGTGATGTGGGGAGGCATCTGGCCCGTGATGCCTTTGCTTACTCGACTCGTTCTGGGGGGTGGCTAGTGGCCGGTAAGCCACCGACCAGGAGCGTCTATGCGGATCAAGCCGCCGCGATGATTCGCGTCTCCCGCTTCAGAGCGCGCTCCGCCGGCGTGTTTGCCGCCCGACTTCGCGACGAGCTCGGGTGGGCATCCCTGTCCAGGCAGGCGGTGTACGACTGGGAGGCCGGCCGCACCCGGGTGCCGGCAGCCGCGATCCTGGCGGCCGCTCACGTCGCGGAGGTTTCGGTGGAAGAGCTTCTGGAGATCGCTGACCGATTTCGACGCCCCACGATCCGCGCGGTCGGCGATGGCCCCACGATCAATGCGACGTGAGGGAAAAAGGAGGTTGCAATGTCGCAGCGTGCTTCGGGGCGTGGCCAGGTGCACACCTATTTGCCGATCAGTACCACCGTGTAGCCTCCGATGAGATCGCCGTCCAGGCGTTGGCGAACCCGCACTACCTGGGCCTCGTTCGCACCGACATTCGGCGAACTCACGTGAAGGCCGATCCGAAGCGGGTCGCAGCCTCGGGGAAAACGCTCGCGTAACCTCAAGAGCTCGACGCGTGCCGCGTCCGGCAGCTTGCCGAGGTCCGGGACACGCGCGCCGGCGACGGTGACCGGCAGCAGGCCCGCGCTGACATGCGCAGGCGCACGCAGGCCTGGATCGCGGTTCCAGGTGAGAGCTGACAGCCAGGTCATCGTCGACGGGTCGTCGACGGTGATGTCAACATCGGCCTGGCCTACGTTGGGCGCATAGCCGAGGTCGAGCCCGATGTCAATGGCCGCGGGGGACGCCGCCTGGACGACCGCAATGTTGCGTTGCCCGATGTGCCGGTCCGCCGATGCCGAGAACTGGTCTGGCGGCACCGCGTCCATCATCGGTTCGAAGGCGCGTACAACCAGACATTCGTGGCCGTTGTTCACGTAGCTGGGGACCCAGGTCACTGGACATCTGACGACGGCGTGGCAACCCCGCGAGAGCCAACTCCCCGTTGGGCTAGTGACTGCGCGCCAGTCGGGGAACAAGGTGAACCTATCGCCGAGGTCCACCCAAGCGGCACCGATGAAGTTCGCATCCGAGCGAGCTATGCCGAGGCTGGGATTGAACCAGTAGAACTCGACCCGGGCCCGATAGACGGGGGCCTTGCCCAGGTTCCAGACGTGGGCGTAAAGCGTGTTGGGCACGTTCGCCTTGGCTGCGCCGGCGCTGTGGGGTGGCGCGAGCGGCGCGCTGTCAGCCGACTGGTCGGGCATCACGAATATGTCCGGCGACTCCCAGAAGGCACCGTTGAACGGCCGCGCGCCCGTATCCCCAGCGGCCGCGCGGATGACAAGGAACGGTAGATACTCGTCCTTGCGCGGGCCGAACGTTGGGCCCTTTCTCTCGATTGATCCGATCTGGCCGATGAACCAGGGGATCTCGCCCGGGTCACCCTCGGGCGGGCGGCCCACCGTCCACGGGGGCTGCGGGCTGGTGCCGAACGTTGGTGGCGGATCCGGTTGCGGGACCCTGACGACGCCCGGTGGATCCGGCCGCACGGGCGGCGGGCAGGCCGGACCGGGCGGACACGGCTCGCACTCGCTACGTTTCGGCGGGCAGATCGGCCGACCGCAATCGCAGCGCACCGAGATGTGGAGCTTCAGTTCGCCATGGCATTCGCACGCGCACTCGTGCTTCCGGCGCTCATGCACCTTCCTCACCGGACTGAGCCTCCTGGCGCACGACGCCGACTCGTGGCTTGAGCTCGCGCTCCACGCCGTGGCCGCACCGCCACCTGGATTGGTCCGTGTCCACCGCCGTCCAGGCATCCGGGGTCGGCCAGCCCGGGACCGTACCAGTGCAGCTGCAATGGTGTCGCGGCGTTCCAGCCTGAGTCGGCTTGCGAAGGCGCCGTACAGGGAGGCTGGTACGGGTTGTGCTCCGGGTCGAGCACCGGCTGGGCGTTCTGGTCCCGATTCCAATCCCAGCACTGGTATCCGTAACCGCGGTCGGAGTCGAGGTTCCACTCCACCAGCGGGACCTTAGTCCCGTCCTTTTGTGGGTTGTCACGCGACTCGAGCCAGATCAGGTATTCAGAGAAGCCAATGACGTCGCCGAGATGGCGGTCCGTCTGCAGCTGGAGGTCAATGGCGTCGGCGGCCTGTGCTGACTCCGCCTCCTCCAGCGCATCCCTTATCGGCGCGTAAGGCGGTCTACCGGCGAACAGGACCTCAACGCCGACTCCCACGGGGTGCGGACCCGCGGTCGCACTCTCCTCCGGCCCGGGATACATGAGCTCGGTCGGCGCGTCGGACGGGTACTGCCATGGATGGCGGAACTCGTCGGGCGGGTGATAGTGCGGGAAGTTGGGGTCGCGGTACGGCGCCTGGCCGATCGGCGGCGGCGGCGCGTCCAGGCCGCCGAAGACGTCGGCCATCCCATCGAGGACCTGCTGCACCGTGGTCGCGTCCGGCATGCCAACGTGGACGAGTCCGCTGGCGATCTCGTCGGCCATGGGCGACATGTATCCCGTCATGACGAGGACCGCGCGGAACATCTTCAGGATGTGGTACAGCGGCAGCTCCAGCGCGTAGTAGAGCCCGAGGCGGATTGGGTACGTGACGATGTCGGCGAGGATCGCCCAGGGCAGAGTGGCCAGGTACACGGCGACCTCGACCACGTATAGAATCGCCGCCACGATTGCGAGGATGAAGTTGAGGAGGTCGTCCCAGAAGCTCCCTCCGTCACCGCCTCCATCGGGCGGAGAGGACTGGGGATCGCTGATCGTCGGGAAGTCGAGGTTTGGAAAAACATCCGGTGGGGACGGGGGTTCGTGGCCGAACCCGTCTACCGAACTGAGCTTCAGATAGAGGAATAGCAGCCGGTACGCCTCCTTGATGAGCTCAGGCGACGGGCGGCCGTCATTGTCGACCAGGATCTTCGGATGCGGCCGGCCCTGATAAAACGTCTGGACCATCGCGTCGAGCAAGGCTGACGCGACGCTGTCCGGCAGCTCCGAGTCAATGTCGAGCAGGCGCCGGCGCGTCCACTTTTCGCGCAGCGTCTCTCCGGTTGGATATGGCGGCCTGGGCACCGGGCTTCCGTCCGCCTTGAAGGCGATGTCGAAATAGAGCGCTGACTCCGTCCACTGTGGGTACTGACCGTTCACGGCCGGGTGCAACGGATCGCGGAGATACCAGTACGCGTCCATGTGATTCTCGACAAGGTGGTGGCGCTGCCAGTGCTGGCGGAAGGGACCGCCAGAGATCGAGTTCACGAACGCATGCCCCGTCACATCGGTGGCGATGTGCGTCAAGTAACCAAGGCTGTACGCGCGCGCGCCGTCATCGTTCAGCTTGTCCGCGGCCTGCAAGAGGGCGCGGCCAAAGATCCCGGTGTCTCTGTAGTGAAGCATGTCGGACCAGAAATAGGCCTGGTCGTCATAACCCTTGTTGAGACCGAGCGAGAAGAAGGACCACCAGTCGCCCTGCTGGGTGACGAAGTTCTCGAGCAGCCCGATGAGGATTCCGCTCAGCTCACCGGTGATGTCACCGACCGTTTCGGATAATCCACCTGTGAGGCGGCTCATCTCTTCGGCGGTGTCCTCGTTTATGGGACCCAGGTAGTGCTCGTACTTTGAGATGTACGGGTCGAGCGCCCCGTACACAGCCTCCAAGAACTCGAGGACCTTGATCAGGACACTTGAAACCACGACGTTGCCCTGGTTGCGAAAGTCGGGCAGGAAGAAGAACAGGTCAGGGCCGACCGCGCCCAGTGCGGCAAAGTTCGGCTTGTCCAGCATCAGAGCCCCAAGTCGGCGGAGATCCTGACCGGTCCAAGCGGGATTGATGCGGTCGCTACCCGGTGTTTCGTAACGGCCCCGGGCGAGCAGTGCCGCGCTGTGTTTGGCGCTGCTCATGTGGATGTAAGGACCCGGCATCTGCCCCAACCCCCCAAGTGATTAGGCAGCGATTATGGGCGCGGTATTGCGCTCTTAGACGAGGCCAAGGAAGGTTGTCAAGGTCACCTTGTCGACTGCCCCTTCTGGGCTTTTACCTACCACATACCACGCTGACAGCACCTCCCCGAACCGTTTACTCGATCTGGTTGCTCAACAGCGGCTCTTGGCGCCGCAGCTGGGAGCGATGACACGACGTCAATCGCTCGCGCGTCCGTTCGCTCCTGTTGTAGTGGTTGTAGTAGTCGTTGGCTGTCACGCTCCGCACAAAGGAATTTGGATTGGAGTGTGGCTACACGAAACCTGAACCTTGCGGTTAACAGATCGCCGCGACCCGTTCAGGATTGGCGCCGGGAACTTGCTACGTGCCGCTCAGCGCCGCCCAAATCCACCGGTTGCCGTGCACGTTGATGTCTGGCCAACCCTGAGTTGCGGATCTGATCGGCGATCTGCCGCGCATGAATGCCGAGCTCGCGAAGGTTACCGCTCAGCGGATTCGTGAAGCCGGCAAAGTACAGGCCTCGCAGGCCACTGTCAGTGGCATCAGTGACGGGCAGGCCGCGAGCATCCAGGACCCCCAGGTCGCCAACCAGACCTTCGAGACCACGCCTGTATCCGGTCGCCGCCACGACGGCATCCGGTGAGATGTCCGACCCATCCGCCAGCACAACCCGATCTCGTACGAACTGCTTGACCGCCGCCACAGCCTCGAACTCCCCCGCCTTCAGCCTGCGGACAAACTCGACGTCGATGACCGGGACGACATCGGCACGGCGAAATTGAGTTGAGACGGTCTCGCGGGGCGACGGCAGACCGTGACGAGTCAGGTCTCCGTGGACCAGCTTCTGCGCGGCGCGGACAATCGCGTCGCCCACCCACGGGGGCAAAGCCCGGGTGGCGACGGCGACGGTCTGCATCGGAACGCCGCCCACGGTGCGCGGCACCACCTGGGGCGGGGTCCTGATGGAGATCCAGACTCGGGCCGCCCCACCTCGCACCAGGTCCACGGCGATGTCGGCGGCGGAGTTTCCAGCACCAACCACCAGGACACGACGGCCGGCAAACCTGTCCGGGTTTCGGTACTCCGAGGCATGCATCAGCGATCCTGAAAACCGGTCGAGCCCGGGCCACGGTGGGATGAAGGCTTCGCGGTCGTAGCCGGTGGCGATGACGACGTTCGTGGCCTCGATCTCGCCCCGGGAGGTCGCGACCGACCACGCTCCGCCCCGCCGGGAGATGCCATTGACTTCGACGCCGAACCTGACATGCAGCTGGTGGTGTTGGGCGTATAGCTCGAGGTAGTCGGCATAGTCGGAGGCCGCGACCCAGGTGCCGAGGCGCCGCGGAATGGCCAGCCCCGGCAGGCTCGACCACCAGCGCGCAGTGTTCAGGCGCAGGCAGTCGTATCGGCTCCGCCAGGATCCACCCACGCGATCCCCGCGCTCGAGGATGATCGGATCACGTCCGCCAAGACGAAGAACGGCTGCGACGGCCAGTCCCGCCGGCCCCGCGCCGACGATCACATCTTCGCCCCGCGAAGTCACTCGACCCCCACGCGAGTGGCCGGCTCGAAATGAAAGTCGACCGTCATCTCGACGTTGCCGCGGATCGCCATGCAGACGGGGCATTCACGCTCTGCCTGCAGGACCAGGTCGCGGACGGCTGTTTCGGGACTCGCGCTGCGGATGCGGATCGCCAGCCTGCTGCTGGCCAGGTGGTGATCGTGCCCCTCGCCCCAAACGAGCCTGGTGGTCGCGCTCGTCTCGACCGACTCGAGGTCGATGTGTCTGGAGCGGGCGATCGACGTGAGCGTCGAGGTGAAGCAGTTGGCATGCGCCGCCGCCATCAGCTCCTCCGGGTTGGTGCCAGTGCCGGGCCCGCCCAGCTCGGCCTGCGTGGCGGTGGGCGCATGAAGCTTGCCGCTCGCGCCCTCCACGGTGCCGCCGAATCCTTGCCAGCGCACGACGGCCGTCGCCTCAAGCTGACTCATCTTTCCGTCCTCCATCAACCCCGACTTGCGGCCTGATCGACTTGAATCCTGCCTCCGCGAGGGCGGCGAGCTCAGCGCCGGCGAACTCGCTCAAAGCGACCTCCTCCTCGAGGTGGGCGTGCAGCCGGTCCCGCACCTGGCGCAGCTGTCCATCCTCGAGGTTGCGCGGGTGCGGCGCCGGCACGTCGACGACCTCGACCGGGCGGCCCGGCGAGGCCGAGAGCAGGACGATTCGGTCGGCGAGGCGCATCGCCTCGTCGAGGTCGTGCGTGACGAGGATGACCGTCGCCCGCGACTGGCGCCAGGTGGTCAGCAGGTAGCGCTGCATGATGCGCCGGGTCTGATGGTCGAGGCTGCCGAACGGCTCGTCCATCAGCAGAAGCCTCGGCGCCAGCACCAGAGCGCGGGCGAGCGCGACCCGCTGACGCATTCCGCCGCTGAGCTCTGCCGGGACCCGGTCCGCGAATGCGGCGAGCCCCACTCGCTCGAGCTGCTCCACCGCGCGGCGCCTCGCTTCGCTCCTGGAGAGCCCTCGATTGCGTAGTCCAAACGCGACGTTGTCACGCACTGTGAGCCAGTCAAAGAGGTTGTGCTGCTGGAAGATCAGGATGGCGTCTCGGCGCGGGCCGACCACGTCCTCTCCGTCGACGGTGATCCTTCCGCGCGTCGGATGCTGCAGCCCGGCGATCAGCTCCAGCAGCGTGGTCTTGCCGCAGCCCGTAGGTCCGACGAGAGCGGTCAGGGAACCGGCCTCGATCGTCAGGTCGACCTCGTCCAGCGCCCGTTGCCGGCCAAAGTCACGACAGACATCGATGACGCGAACCTCAGGCATCAGGCATCAGGCCTCAGCGCGCGCGCCGCGCGCCTCCCACCACAACAGGCGCGTGCGGAGCACCAGGAGCAGGCGGTCGAAGCCGAAGCCGAGGATCCCGATGGTCACCAGGCCGGCCATGACGAGCTTCATCTGGAACTCCTGCTGGCCGAGGATGACGAGCGAGCCAAGACCAGAGTTGATGCCGGCCATCTCCCCCGCGAGGACCGACATCCAGGCCGCGAAAAAGCTGAGCCGGATCGCGGTCGCGACGCCCGGCGCTGCCGCGGGCAGGATGACGCGCAGCCACAGCCGCCAGCCGCTGCTGCCCAGGCTGCGGGCGCTCTTGATGTACTCGGCTGGGACGCCGCCAAGCGCCGCCACGGTCGCCAGCGTCATCGAGGCGGCGACCCCCATGAAGACGACGAAGACGGCGGCGCCGTCGCCCGTGCCGAAGAGAACGATCGCCAGTGGAATCCAGGCGATCGGCGCTATGGGCGCGAGAATCTGCGCGATCGGCACACCGATCACGCGCGCCCACGGAAGTGCGGAAAGCAGCGTGCCGACACCGAGCCCGGTGCCGATGCCGAGCCCAAAACCCGCCGCAACCCGGATCACGGTTTCGACGAGTGACTGCGCGTAACTGACCTTGTTCACGCCCAGGCCGACCGATCCTGACGTCGCGATCAGGTACGGGATGAACTGTGATGGCGGCGGCAGGATCGCCGCGTTGAGCACGCCGAGCCTCGCGCCCAGCTCCCATGCGGTGCCGAGGAGCAGCCATGCCGCGACGAGACCGCCGACCGAACGCAGGTCGGACCGCCGTCGCCGGGAGGCGCCCGCGCTGGATGGCGGCGCGGGCCCTCGCCAGATCCTGATGTTGGAGGTGAGGCTCATGTCACGCGACTCCGAGCCTGGCTCCGTCCTGGACGCGCGAGTCGAAGACGCTGTCGATGACGTCGGTCTTGAGGTAGCCCAGGTCGATCAGGTAACCGACGCCCTTGTGCAGTCCCTTGATGGCGGCGGAATCCAGGACCGGCTGGGGGGTCTGACGCTTCAGGCCCTCGGCGAGGATCGCCGGCGGCACCTGGTAGATCGGCTGCAGCTGCGTGAAGGCCTTCTCCGGGTCGGCGTCGCGCAGCTTGGCGGCCTCGTCGAGCACATGGAGATAGGTCTCGAGCTTGCCCTGGTTCTTCTCGAGGTAGCCCTCTTTGACGTTGACGACGCAGTCCGACGCCTCCGGTCCCCATACCTGGTTCGAGTCGTTGAGATAGGTGCCGTTGGCTGAGGAGACGACCGTCGCGCCATATGGCTGCGCGAGGGAGGCCACGTCGACGCTCTTGTGGATCAGGGCGTCGCCCATCCCGACCATGCTGGGAAAGAAGGTCATCTTGTACTCCGAGTAGCTGCGACCCGCGTCCCGCAGCGTGCCGTAGGTGACCAGCTCCAGGGTGTCCAGGCGCAAGGTGCCGACCTTCACCCCTTTGTTTGCGGAGGCGGCGAGCTCCGCCACGCTGGTCACCGATCCTTCACGCGCGACCAGCTCGATGCCGCCTTTGCCAGAGCCGCCGATGATGCGCAGGTCTTTCTGGCCGTCGTTGTACGCGGCGATGACAGTCGTCCAAGGGTTGTGCGATACGTCGATCGCGCCGGCCACGAGGGATTGCAGGTTGGGCGGCGGACCGTTGAACTGAGTGAGGACGACGTTCAGCCCCGATTTCTTGAACAGTCCGTTGATCTGCGCCAGGAGCAGGTGCTGGATGCATCCCGCCGGCAGGTGGCCGACGCGAAGCGTCGTCGCGGCCGCCGGCGTGGATTCCGATCCACACGCGGCGAGGATGGCGGCGATCGATCCGCTCGCCACGATGCCAAATCCTGTCGCGCAGCAGGCGCCCAGGAACTTACGTCGAGTGATGTCAGAGGCAAGGACGCGGACGATGCCGCTGCCTTGGCCGGATGCGCTACCACAGCAGCTCAGGACTTCGGTCCCGCCGCTGCATCCGCACCCGGACGATAAGGATTGTGTGAGTTCATAGCTCATAGGGAAAGCACCTCCGTTGGTCTGGCGTGGGAGTGGTTCTCGCAGCAGCGGTCGTCGCCGCATGCGCAGTCATCGCGTCGGAGCAAAAGACCGGTCGCCGGCGGGATCGCACAGCAGTTGACTCCGAGCCACGCCCGGCGGCCCGCGACAACAGCGATGGCCGACACGCCAAAGGCGGCGATCGGGTCTGCCCACCACCAACCGAGGACGGCGTTCAGGCCGAGCCCCGTCAGCAGGCAGGTCGACAGGTACGCGCACATCATGTTTTCCATGCCTTCGCGCTTCACCGCCGACGAGCCGAGCCGGTCGCCGACCCGACCCTTGGCGCGGCGGAGCTGAGGCATGACGATGAGAGAGAGGATGGCGATCGCGATTCCAAGGACGCTCGGGTCAGGCCGCTCGGCAGTGATGAGCATCTGGCTCGACTCGTAGGCGACGTACGCGGCGAGCAAGAAGTAGGAGATCCCGATCAAGCGCTGCGAGAGGCGCTCAGCGCGCTCCGAAAGTGCGCGCACCCGGCTGAAGCGCCAGAGCACGATCAGCCCGCCGATCGTCTCGACGGTGACATCGGCTCCGAAGCCAACGAGGGCGGATGATGACGCGGGGATGCCTGCGGCCAACGTCGCGCCGGCCTCGACCGTGTGCCAGGCAAGTCCGAAGAGAACCAGGGCTTTGGCCCTGAAGATCAGGCTCTCGCGAGTCATCACTGGTCTCGCGAGCAAGGCAGACGAAATGCTCATTGGGGTCGGTTCCTACTCCTGGTGGATTGCATGCCGCGCGAGAGCGCGGCAAAAGGGGGAGCTAGCGGCGGCGAGTCAGGCCGCGGTGTGGCTAGCTACAGGAGCAGGTGACGCGCAAGCAGAAGTCGACCGTGCGTCGGATGGTCAGAGGCGCGGGCACGGGCAAACCTCGCATGGAGATACAAACAATACGTCGTGCCGGTCGCCGGTAATCGTGGGTCAAGCACGAACCCCGGAGCCAGGTTGTTAGTTCTGGGCGACAGATTGGTGCGACTGGTTCGCGATAAGGCACAAGCACGAACCCTCGTCAGCGGCGATCCCAGCCTCGCGCGTCCTCTTATATGTGGGGAACGGACGGTAGAAGCAGATTGCGGGGCAGATGCGGCATGACCATCGCGCCTATCGCACCCACACGATCCGCCAGGCGGCCAGCGAGCGTAACAGACTTCAGGTCGATCGTGGCCTCGCGTCTCTGCCCAAGCTGGATGCCGCCAGAATGGGCACCAGCTGCTCCAGGTTCTGCAGAGTGAGCTGTGCCCCGGCGTTCTCGAGATCTGTCGCTGTCGCCGTTCCGGTGACAACGCCGATCGCCGGCATGCGGGCGGCCACCGCCGCCTCCATGTCCCACGTCGAGTCGCCTATGTACCAGATGTCCGAGGGTTCCAGGGCGAGCTCGTGCGCGGCAGCCACGAGCAGGTCCGGCGCCGGCTTTGCATGTTCGACGTGACTGCCATCGATGACCTTCGGCCAGCTGGAAAGGTGTAGGGCGCGTATCGAGGCGCCGACCTGATCGCTTCGGCTCGAGGTTGCGATGGCCCAGGGGATGCGGCGCGCCTCGAGCACGCTCAGGACACTGTGCACACCGGGCAGCGGTCTCGGATCGGTGTTCAAGAGGTCATAGATCTCGCCGGCGCGGCGGTCGATGGATTCAGCGAGAGCCTCATCGATCGGTCGTAGGGCTGCCTCGGCCACGACTCGGGCGAGTCGCCGCCCGTCCGACCCGATCAGCTGGGCGACCTGGGCGCGATGCGCCGGGATCTCACTTTCCTCGAAAGCCCGAAGCCATGCCGCGATCCTGGTGCCAACCGTGTCGACAAGCGTGCC
>Ga0070707_100002415_pt1 | contig 17817 bp, 25 predicted proteins | sample KBSK5502metaG_FD_65468 | JGI IMG/M metagenome (GOLD analysis project Ga0070707, IMG submission 65468) | Corn, switchgrass and miscanthus rhizosphere microbial communities from Kellogg Biological Station, Michigan, USA - KBS K5-50-2 metaG | ecosystem: Host-associated > Plants > Roots >... | reverse complement strand
CATATGCAAGTACAAGCCATCACGGCGATAAGCTGTCTGATATCACGTTGGTTCGGAAGGTGATTGTACTGAGCAGTACATACTGGAGTCGCGAATGGCAACGCGAACGGCGAAGGGCGCGGAGACGAGACTGCGGATCATTCGGGCCGCGGCGGACCTCTTCCACAAGCAGGGCGTCGCGGCGACCAGCCCCGACCAGGTCATCGCGGCTTCCGGTACCGGAAAGAGCCAGTTCTACCACTACTTCAAGAGCAAGGAGGGCCTCGTCCACGAAGTCCTCCAGAGCCACCTGGACGCCATCAGGCGCGGCAGCTACCCGGTGGACTGCGAGGTCGACTCCTGGCGGGATCTGGAACAGTGGTTCCGGGCTCACCTAAAGCTGCAGAAGAGCTTCCAGATGACCCGGGGCTGCCCGCTCGGAACCATGGGCAACGAGATCACCGCCAGCGACGAGCTGATCCGGCAGGACCTGAGCCTGATCTTCGAGGTCATGAAGAACAAGCTCGCCGCATTCTTCATACGGGAGAAAGCCGCAGGCCGGCTCTCGCCCCAGGCCCGCGAGCATGAGCTGGCGGACTTCTGTATTGCGACCATCCAGGGCGCCATGCTGATGGGGAAGATCAACCGGAGCAGCGAGCTGGTCGAGACGACGCTCGGGGAGGCGTTGACCCACCTCAGGCGCTACACCCTCGCGCCGTAGATGCCGCCCTTGCCGCTGAGTGCATCTCGACCGGCCTCCGCCCGGGGTGAATTCTCGGATTGGACCACGCAGCTCTGGGTCAAGGTCACCGGGCGGCGCTTCCCCCTTGACCAGGTGCCGTGGCTCGCGGGGCCTGTGGGCAATCCCGCGGGAATCGGCAGCGGCTATTTCGACGAGCTGGCAGGGGCGGAGGGATGGACGGTGCGGCGCGGAGGCCCGGCCTGCGGGCTGCTCCCCGACTTCGGCGCTCTCGCCGGGCCGACCTTCCCGGCTGCGCGGGTGCACCGGGCGGTGACGGACTTCTACGAGCGCACTTCCGCCTACGACCTCGAAGCCTGGTCCGAGTGGTGCGGCCTCTTCCGTCCGTTCGGTGCGTTGCTCGCCATCATGTTCAGTCGCCGCCTCCAGCAGCTCAATGTGCCGCTCTCGCCGCTCGACACGAGCTTGGGGACGACCAGCGAGGTGCTGCAGCTGGTGGACCCTGACACTGGCGCCGTTCGGCTCACGGCGTGGGTCAGGCACCTCCGGCGCACAGGCCATGTGCTCTACGCCGGGAGCTATTCCGTCTGCCGGGTCCCGGGCTACCCGGAACCCTGCGTCAAGGTGGTTTTCCCCCTGCCGAACGGGAACGCGATCGTGCTCATGAGGCCCGAGGTCGATGATCAGGGGGCGCTGACGGTAACCTCCGCGGGCCGGCGGTTCGGCGATCCCGGCTTCTATTTCACCGTGAGTGCGGGGTCAGGCGACATCTGGGCTCGCTACGTCCGAAGCCTGCGCGAGTCGATCCGGGTCTATCCGGACGTGGATGCTGGGGTGCGGGCCGACCATGTGCTTTCACTGTGGGGGGCCACGTTCCTGCGCCTCCATTACCGCCTGCGGCAGAGACCGGAGGAGGCGCGAGGTGCGGGAAGGTAGAATGCACGACCTTGGCCGCGGGCTGGTCCGGAGCCTCGATGATCCGCTGTTCCGTGGCCCGGCCCCGGCGGTGTAACTCGCGGCCCGGAGGCATGTTCGAGGCCGGGTTCGCGGCCCCTCGGATCGGTCCCGCTCCCGACTCCGCGCGCATGGGTCTTGCTCGGTGCTGGAGCGACGCCCTCGGGACTTGAGCGTGCTCCGAGCCCGCACTACCGCGATCGTCCATACGGCCCGGCTGGAAATCCAGCTGAAGCGCGCCCGGCAACGCGAGCGCGAAGCGCTGGCGCGCGCCGGAGAGTCGTTCGCCGCCACTCGGCACCTGCCCGCAGACGCCGCGGCGCTGCCCCTGCTCGCCGAAGTCCGCCGGCTTCGCCTCGCGCTCGATGCGCACTCCGCGGCGATCGCAGGCTCGGTGGACGATGACCGGGCGGACTTCGTTTCCGTGGCGAGGTGGATGCAGCCGCTCGTCGTCGTCCGGGGCCTTTGCGCCCGGGCCATTCTCCGTCACCACGCGAGCCGCTGCCTCCGCGACCTTCGGCCGCTGCACGAGCGACTCGGCGCCATCGCGCTGGCACAGCCCGGCGACGGCTCCGCCGCCCCCCGGGTCTCTGTGACGCTGGTGGAAGCGGTCCGCGGCGCGCGGGCCGAGCACGAGACGGCGGTCGCCGAGCGGACGCTCCGCCTTGCGCCCTTCGGCGGGAGCGCGCTGCCCGGATGGGTCGGCAGTGTGGCCGGCGAGAGCAAATCGCTCGGGCGGGCGCTGCTGAGGCAGCTTCAGGGTCAGCTGCTGCCCCGCGCCTCCGCGCTCGCCGGCCTGGCGGCGGGATGGTGGGTCGCCCACACGTACACGGACTCGCATCCGCGCGCGGTGCTCCGCTCGATCGGGATCGGCAAGGGAGGGACGCATGTCGTCAGCGGGGAGACCTACAGGGCGATGAGCTTCTGGCTCCCGATTCTGGCCGCGGCCGTCTGCGCCTATCTGGGGGACCGCATCGCCCGCCGGGTCCGGCAGCACTACCGGCCGCGGAACCTCTCGCCCGAATGAGCCTCGCATCCATGGCCCGCACGCTCCGTTCGCCGCTACCGCCCCTCTCGCCGCTGCCGCCCCTCTCGCTTGCGCTCATCCTCGGGTGTGGCCACGGCGCCTCTCCCGCGCGGAGCCCGGAGCCCCCGGCGGCATCGCCGCGCGCGCAGGTCGCGCGGCCGACACCACACATCATGGTGTTCGCCGGGCCACTCCCCGGCGTGACCGTGACGCAGGCGCCTCCCGAGCAGGAGCAGGCGCCGGAACCTGCGGTGGGGTACCCCTCGCTTGCGGCTGCCTGCGATTCCGTCGAGGCGCTGGTCAGGCGCCAGGTCCGCGTGGCCGTTTCCCGCGCCGACAGCGTGCCGGTGGACTTCGGGTTCGGGGGCCCGCCGCGTACCGGATGTGAGCTCAAGGCGAGCGGCAAGTTCGTTCGGACGGCCGCTGATTCCGCGACGCTACCCGGACAAGTCGAGGACGAGCCCTCCACCCTCGCCCACGCCTTCGAGAAGGCGGGCTGGGCCGCTCTGACCAACTACCAGGCGGACGGGCCCGACGGCGAGGCGGAGGGGTGGCGGAGCAAGGAGAGCACCTGCGTCGCGCGTTGGAGTTGGGACGGCGGCGACGACAGCGACTCTACCTACGTGCCCTCCGACGACTGGGATCTGGAGGTGGGTTGCACCCCGACTACTGCTTCACCCGCGTAGGTCTGAGATCGCGCGTCACGTCGGTCACCAGCTCGCCCACCACCTCGCCATAGGCATCGTTGGGATCCCGCACCGCGATCGTGGGCAGCCGGTCGCCGATCGCGACCCGCCCCACAGTCCGGTCCGCGGTCGCGCTCGAGCGCCAGACGGTCCCGCCTGTCCGCGTCGAGAGGAGCTGCACGGTCAGCTCGGCGACGACCGACCCGCGGACGCTCACCGTGCCCGACCCGCTGACCCGGGCGCTCGGCTTGACGTCGGACAGCTTGAGCCGCCCCAGGAACACGGCCGGCACATCCTTCTTCCGGCCGAGCGCCTGCGCGACCGCCGAGGGGTCGGCGTTCGCGGGCAGGCCCTTCAAGGACGAGTCCGCGGCGCCCAGCTCCAGCAGCTCGATGCCCGATTGGCTGCGGAGCAGTGCCTCGGCGAACCGCTGGGTCGCCAGTGTGCTCAGCGTCCCGTTCGGCTGCTCGGTCGAGAAAGTGACGAGCGCGATGCGCCCGTAGGGCTGGAGATCCAGCCGCGGGGGCACCTGCGCGTAGTGGGAGGCGCAGGCCGACAGCGCCAGCGTGGCGCAAAGCGCGAGCGCGCCTTGCAATCCGACAGGCCAGTGTGGGGCGTTCGAGACCATCTTGGCGGCACCTGATGACGGGTACCCGCCCCGGTGGCAAGACGTGCGCCACGTACAAACTTAAGTCGACACTTACAAAAGCCTTGGCTACATTGGCGGCGAGGGTTGAACCATCATCGCCAGGGGAGGTGAGCGCCTGCCCGGAGACGGCGGCCAGGAGACCAGGCACCCCGTGGTGTCGCGGGAGGAGTGGCTCGCCGCGCGCACCGCGTTGCTCGCGAAGGAAAAGGAGTTCACCCGGCAGCGGGACGCGCTGAGCCATGAACGGCGCGCGCTGCCCTGGGTCGGTCAGAAAAGGAAACACCGCCTCGGGCGAGGCGGCGATCCAGGTCTCAAGCTCGACGACGTCGTCGCTCGGGTCGCTGGGCATGCCCCTGCAATGTCCCCGCCCTGCGTCCGCGCTCCGGGCGAACGGATTCGCTCTCGGCCGCGGCCTTGAGTCGCGCGAGTCCCCGCTCCCAGAAGCGCTCGAGAAACCCGCGTAGCTCCTCAAAGCCCTCGTTCCTCAGCCGGTAGAGGCGCCGCGTCCCTTCCCGCCGGATCGCCACGAGCCGGGCCTGCGCCAGCACGCCGAGATGCTGGGACACCGCCGCCGGGGTCTGGCGGAAGTGAGACGCGATCTCGCCGGACGACAGCTCGTCCGACTCGGCGAGGATCTCGAGGATGCGGCGCCGATTGGGCTCGGCGATGGCCTGGAAGGCGGCTGCCACGACCTGATATTAAGTCCTCACTTAAGGATATGCAAGCGAGCGGCCGTTGCCTTGACGCCCGGCCCTTCGAGGCACATTTCTAGGCTTTCCGGGCGACCACCCTCCATGATCTCTGCCCAGCGACGGGCATGACGCCGGCGGCCTTGCTCACGTTCGAAGGGGACTGATCCCAAAGAATGCCGCCGTTCCATTTCGCCTTCTTCGTCCGCGACCTCCCCTCCACCCGCCGCTTCTACGGGGACGTCCTCGGTTGCCCGGAGGGCCGCAGCACGGAGACCTGGGTGGACTTCGACTTCTTTGGCAGCCAGATCTCCGCCCATGTCACCGGGCCGGTCACCCCGACCACCGACGCCGGCGTGGTGGACGGCATCCACGTCCCCATGCCCCACTTCGGCGCGCTGCTCGAGTGGGACCGGTTCCAACAGGTGGCCGAGCGGATTCGCCAGGCGAAGATCCCGTTCATCATCGAGCCGCGCGTGCGGTACCCGGGCCAGCCGGGCGAGCAAATGACGATGTTCCTCCGCGACCTGAGCGGAAACGCGCTCGAGTTCAAGAGCTTCAAGCACCCGGAGCACGTCTACACCAAGTGACCGCGCCGGAGGTCGTGATTCTCGGCGCCGGGATCATGGGCGCGAGCGCGGCCTGGCACCTCGCCCGCCGAGGCGTGCGCGGGATCGTGCTGCTCGAGCGGGGCGCGGCCGCGGGCGCCGGGAGCACCGCCCGGGCCACCGGCGGGTTCCGGGCCCAATACGCCACGCCGATCAACGTCCGCCTCTCCCTCCTCGCGCGGGCCAAGCTCGCGTCCTTCGAGAACGACACCGGAGTGGATCCCGGCTACGCGCCGCACGGCTATCTCTGGCTCGCAAGCCGCGAGCGGGAGCTCGCGGCGCTGGCAGACGCACGGCGCATCCAGCATGCGTCCGGGCTCGCCGAAGCGCTGCCTGTAACCCCCGACGACATCCGCCGGCTCAACCCCGCGGTCTCGGACGCCGGCCTGCTCGGCGGCGCCTGGTGCCCGACCGACGGGTTCATCCGCCCGCTCGACCTGCTCGCCGGCTATCTCGGCGCGGCGGAGCGGCTGGGAGCGCAGGTACGTTGGGGCGTCGAAGCGAGTGGGATCGAGCTGGCCGCGGGCAGCAAGGTGGTCGCCGTGCGGACCGGCGCCGGGCGGATCGCGTGCGGGGCCGTGGTGAACGCGCTCGGGCCATGGGCGGCCAGCGTCATGAGCGACACCGGCTTCTCCTTGCCGGTCACGCCCCTCCGCCGGCAGGTGGCGGCCACGGTGCCCACCGACGTCCTGCCGGCCGTGATGCCCATGACCATCTTCGTGGGCGACGGGTTCCACTTCCGGGTGCGCGACGGGCGGGTGCTGCTGCTCTGGCCCACGCTGGGCGCGCCCGGGCTTCCCTTCGACACGTCGATCGAGCCCGGGTGGGTGCAGGCGGTGGTGGCCAAGGCCCACGCGCGTGTGCCCGTGCTCCGGAGCGTTCCGGTGGACGCCGGGGCGTGCTGGGCCGGTCTCTATGAGATGTCCCCCGACAGGCACGCGATCCTGGGCGCCACGCCCGGTGTGCCCAATCTCTTTCTCATCAACGGATCGTCGGGGCACGGGGTCATGCACGCGCCCGCTCTCGGCCAGCTCCTCGCAGAGATCATCTGCGACGGACGCGCCACGACATTCGACGCCAGGCCGCTCAGGCCGGAGCGGTTCGCGGAAGGAGACCTCAACCCGGTCTCGGAGCTGCTCTGAGAGTCAGGGCGCTTGCCGGGGGAGCGCCACTAGGCCGAGGGCGACCCGCCGCCACCCGGGCCAACGGCGGATCCGGGCGCCCTCTCGGATCATGAGCTGACTCGAGATCCCGCCGTCGAGCAGGACCGCCCGCCGCGCGCCGAGCGCGCCCATGACCGCCGCCATCTCCGGCGTGGTGAGGCCGAGCGGCAGGTTCTGGAGCACGCCGCCAAGACCCTCGAAGCGCGTCATGGCGAGGAGGATCTCGACAGTAGAGTGGACATCTATGCGACCGGCTGCGTGGCCTACTGGCTGCTCACCGGCCAGCTCGTGTTCACCGCCGCCACGCCGACGGGGCTGCTCCTGCATCACGCCCACACCCCGCCGACGCCGCCGTCGTCCCGCACCGACCGCCCGATCCCGGAGGCGCTGGACCGCCTGGTGTTGTCCTGTCTGGCGAAGAACCCGGCCGACCGGCCGCAGTCGGCGAAGGAGCTGTCCGCGCGTCTCAACGACGTAGCCGGCACCACCGCATGGACCGAGGAGCGAGCCCGGGACTGGTGGACGACGCATCAGCCCGTGGGCGCCTCGGCCGACGGATAAGCGCGCCCATCCGGACTACGCTGGGTCCTGCGCCGCGGGGAAGAACCGCTGGCGGAGTCGCGCCAGCAGATCGGGATCCAGTCCGGGCGGCTCCAGCGCCACGGCAATCTCGCGGCCCAAGTGCCGGACCACCCTGCCCTGGACCGGAATCGACAGCTCCGCGTCTAGGCGGAGCGTCCCCGCGACATGACTGCCCACGGAGGGCGCGGGCTCGCCCGGGGCCAAGGCGTACCGCAGTCCCATCGCGCTCACGTCGCGGAGCGGCGTGCGCACGTTGCTCGCGGCCGGGAACGGCAGCCGGGGCGCGCGGCGACGCTCCCGCTGCCCCTGAAGCAGCGCCGCGCGCTCGAGGCCGATCGCTGCCTCGCTAGGCCAGCGCTCGCCCCGTCGCACGATGGCGAGCCCCGCGCGATCCATCCGGTAGACCGTGCCCTCGATCGCCACGCGGCCGCCCGCACGCAGCACGAGCTCGCCCGCGACCGGCTCGCTTACGAGCCAGACACGCCCGGGCGGCGCGGGCTCCACCCGGAGGCCGCCCACCCCGAGGTCGCGAACGGCGCAGTGGAACCGCCCGATTTCGAGCAGTCCCGGCACCGTCCGGCGGTACTCGGCCCGCGGGCTCGCGCGCCGGTCGAGATGGACCCGCTGTCGGTTCGACTCGTCGTGCATGCGTAGGTAGAACTATGGCTCCTGGCAGCCGGCCACGATGTGACGCGCGACCGGCGGTCCTTTCAGAAGAAAAACTCCCGCAGGTTGGTCCCGGTCTCGAGGTAGACCTTGAGGCAGCAGGCCATCTGCATCCAGCCCTGGCAGTTGTTGTACGAGCTGTCGAGGCCCTTCTGAGTCTCCCGCCACCCGGACTCCGCGATCCGGGCCAGGGTCGAGCCGGCGTCCAGCGGCTCGAAGGTCATCTCCACCCGCGTGTTGTACTCCTGCATGGGGTCCCTGCTCGTCGTTGACTGAAGCCGACAATACGTTATAGATTCATAACATGTCAAGAGTCGACGCCCACGACGCGATCTTCAAGGCGTTAGGCGACGCGCGCCGGCGGCGGATGCTGGACCTCATCAAGGATCGCGGCCGCACGACGGGCGATCTCTGCACCCACTTCAAGGACCTGGATCGCTGCACCGTGATGCAGCACCTCGCCGTGCTGGAGCGGGCCGAGCTGATCATCGTGAAACGGGCGGGCCGCCACCGCTGGAACTACCTCAATCCCCTGCCCATCCAGGAGCTCGCCGACCGCTGGATCAGCCGCTACGCCGTGGGCACGGTCGATCGCCTGGCGCGGCTCAAGCGCGAGCTCGAAGGCAGCCCGCCCTCTTCCCAAGACCCGTCCCGGGGCCCATCGTAGACTCTCTACCGCAGGAACACCGCAGCTGGAGGGTCGCATGCCCGCAGCCTTCGAGATCAAGCACACCCACAACGGTCAGTTCATGTTCAACCTCAAGGCGGGGAATGGGGAGATCATCCTGACCAGTCAGACCTACACGACCAAGGCCGCCGCCGAAGAAGGCATCGCCGCGGTCCGGACCAACGCCCCCATCGACGCGCGCTACGAGCACCGCACCGCGAACCCCGGCGAGCCGTATTTCGTGCTCAAGGCGGCGACCGGGCAGGTGCTCGGCCGGAGCGAGCTGTACTCCTCCGAGGCTGCCCTCGAGAACGGCATGGCCTCGGTGCAGCGGAACGCGCCGGACGCGGCGACGCGGGACCTCACGGTGGACCTCGCCGGCGCCCGCTGAGCCGCCCCCGGAAGACCGGAGTGCGATGACGACCTACGTCGCCCTCTTGCGGGGAGTGAATGTCGGGGGCAACAGGCTGGTGGCCATGGCCGACCTCCGCCGCTGCCTCGACGCGCTGGGCTTCGTCGAGGCCCGCTCGCTGCTCCAAAGCGGCAACCTGGTGTTCGGAAGTCCCGCCCGTCCGGTGGCCCGGCTGGAAGCCCTCCTGGACGCGGAAGCCGAGAAACGCCTCGGCCTCAAGACCACGTTCTTCGTGCGTACCGCCAAGGAGTGGAGCGCGATCATCGCGCGCAATCCGTTCCCGGACGAGGCCCGGCGGGATCCCGGTCATCTGCTCGTCCTGTGCCTGAGGAAGGCGCCGGCGGGCGCCGCAGTGAAGGCGCTCGAGGCCGCCATCACCGGCCGGGAAGTGGTGCGGAGCGACGGAAGGCAAGCATACATCGTCTACCCGGACGGGATCGGCCGCTCCCGATTGACGAGCGCGCTCCTCGACAAGACGCTCGGCCGCGGCACCGGACGCAACTGGAACACCGTCCTCAAGCTCGGTGCACTCACCCAGGACAAACCATGATCGATCCTTGCGGCGGGGTGATCGCCCGCCGCGCCGCCGCCGCTCTGACCGCCGGCGACGGCCCCCTCCCGCTGTGCGGCCCTACGCCTCCAGCGCCGCCAGCTTGTCCAGCGACCCACCCCAACCGTGCGCGTGCCGCTCCCGAGAGTTTTCGTCCGGTAGACCCTCGTGGAGCAGAATCAGGTCGGTGCCGCCGTCGGCGCGCCCGCGGAACTCGACCGTGACCACGGTCTCGGGAAAGCCCGGCATCGTCTCCCATTGCCAGCTGTAGACCAGCCGCTTCGGCGGGTCGATCTCCCGATAAACGCCGGTCACGTCGTGGACCTTCCCATCGGGGGCGGCCATGGAGATCCGGTACTGGCCGCCCACGCGGAGATCGACGGTCGCGCGGGCGGTCATCTCGCCGGGCGCGCTCCAGCGGTTCAGCGCGTCGGCGGTCGTCCACGCCTGGAAGACGCGCTCCGGCGACGCCGCGAAGCGGCGCTCGACTCGGAGCGTGAGTGGGCCTGTGGTTGCCTGGATGGTGGCCATGCTGAAGTCTCCGTATTGAGAGGGGATTCGCCGAGGTGCTCGGCCAGCCGGTCGAGCTGATGCTCCCACAGGCGCCGATACGGCTCGAGCCACGAGGCGGCGTCTCGCATCGCGCCGGGCACCAGGCGGACACGGCGCACCCGCCCGTCCCGCCAGCGGCGCACGAGGCTCGCACGCTCGAGCACGCCGAGGTGCTTGCCGACGGCCGGCAACGACATGGGGAACGGGCGGGCGAGCTCGCCCACCGTGGTCTCGCCCCGGGCCAGCCGCGCGACGATGGCGCGGCGGGTGGGGTCGGCGAGGGCCCCGAAGACGGCATCGAGCCGCGGGAGATGGTAAACCATATGGTTTAGTATGAGCTGGAGGCCGCGCCTTGTCAAGCGGGCGCGCCACCCCGCCCACCGTCCGGACGCTGGCGGACACGCTCGCCTGCGTGCCATACTCCCATTCCATCATCTCCGGCGTGTCGCCGGCGGACGGAGGAGGGTGATGCTTCGCAAAAAATTGCTCACGTGGCTGGCGGCGGGACTAGGTGGGCTCCTCCTGATCGTGCTGCTCTTGGCTGCGGCGGTCTACGTGCGGAGCAACGCCGTCATTCGCCGGCCCTTTGCCGTGGTGCAGCCGCCGCTGGCGATTCCGACTGACAGCGCCAGCCTGGCGCGCGGCCGCCACCTGGTGACAGGCGTGTCCGGCTGCATCGAGTGCCACGGGGAGAATCTCGGCGGGACGTTGATGATCGATGCCCCGCCGTTCATGCGCCTGGCCGCGCCCAACCTCACCGGCGGCGCCGGCGGCGCCGCCACCCGGCTCGCCGACGCCGATTGGGCGCGCGCCATCCGGCACGGGGTGGGCGCCGACGGGCGGGCGCTGGCAGTCATGCCCTCCAGCGCGTACCAGTATCTGAGCGATGCCGATCTGGGCGCGGTGATCGCGTACGTGAAGAGCGTGCCGCCAGTGGACCACACGCTCCCGCCCCGGTCGTTCGGCCCGATCGCGCGAGCCCAGCTCGCTCAGGGAAAGTTTCCGCTCTTCCGGGTGAACGACGTGGACCACGGCGCGGCCCAGTCGGTGTCCGCGCCGCCCGCGGTGATCACCGTGGACTACGGCCGCTACCTCGCGCGGATCGCCGGCTGCACCGATTGCCACGGCCCCGGGCTTTCGGGCGGGCCGGTTGCCGCGGCGCCGCCGCATGCACCCCCGGCGGCCAACATCACGCCATCGGGCATCGGAAGCTGGACTGACACCGATTTCGCCCGAGCCTTGCGTGAGGGCAAGGGCACCGGCGGGCGGCAGCTCGATCAGTTCATGCCCTATGGCTACTTCGCCTTCACAGACGACGAGCTCCAGGCTCTGTGGCTGTTCGTCCGCTCGGTACCGCCCCGGCCCTTCGGCAGCCGCTAAGCCACCTTCGCGTTCGAGCGCGAGCGGGCCTCCCCATTAGTCAGGGTCGCGGACCGGGCCTGCCGTCGCGCCTCGTGCTCATCGCGGCGCCGCGAGCCTCCGACCCCGTGAGCGCTCCCGTGTCACCCAAGTGCTCGACTGAAACGACCTCCGCGTTCGCCGCGCTCACCTGCAGCTCCTCGAGCCCCTCCTTGCCGGGCACCGAGATGTCATAGATGTAAACCAGCACTCCGCGCTCCAACCTGAGCTGGGACGCCTGGACGGTGCCGCGCGGCACGCGCGCCAGCGCGACGGCGCGAGCCGAGTCCGGCGTGACTCTCGTCCGCAAACGCGCCTCGGGTCCCGAAAACTGCTGGGCGCCCGCAGTATTCACGATCACCAGTGACGCCCCGAAGATCATCAGACAGCGGGTGAACCACATTCGGCACCTCTCTGAGGTGGCGAAGCAGCCTACGCCCCGCGCCCGCGGGCCGACCGTGTCCCGGCGCACCGGGGCCCAGTGTCCTGCCGCACCGGCGGGGTCCAACGAGTTATCGCCGATGGGCTTCCAATTCACCGTTCCCGCACGCGTGGGGGGGACGTCGTGACCCGGGTGGCAACGCGTTCAGGAAAAAATGGCGGGGTGTGGCGCGGTTCCTGCCGATCCGCAGCCGGTGTCGGCAGCATCTGCCGATTGCGTTCCCCTAGCGCCAGGACAGCACAATGCGCCGATTCCTGCTTCTCGCACTCCTCGCACTCTCCGGCACCGAGCTTCGCGCCCAGGCAGACTCCGCCGTGCCGCCGGCGGTTCTCGCCGCGCTGCGCGAGACGCTCGCGAGCCGCTACGTGACCCCGCTCGACCCCGACTCGCTCGCCCGCTTCACCACGGCCGGCGCGATGCTCGCCTCCCTCGGCGACCGTCACACCATCCTGTTCTCTCCCGAGGGCCTGAAGGAATTCCAGGTGATGGCCGGCGGACGGTTCGGCGGGATCGGGGCGCGGCTGGGTGCGCTCCGGGATACCATCTACCTGACCAGTGTCATGGACGGCAGTCCGGCGTCGAAGGCGGGTCTCTCGACCTTCGACCGGATCGTCGCGGTGGACGGGCAGTCGGTCGTGGGGCTCTCGGTGGACGAGGCGGTCACGCACATCCGCGGTCCCGTCGGCTCCAACGTCCGACTCACCATCCGCCGGGGCTCGAAGGTCTCGGACTGGTCGGTGGCGCGTGACTCGGTGGCGGTTCCTTCGGTCGGGGGCGCCGCCATCCTCGACGGCGGCATCGCGGTGTTGCGCCTCCGTCAGTTCGGTCCCGGCGCCACGACGGAGCTGGTCTCCGGCGTCGATCAGCTCGTGATGGCCGGGGCCAAGGGGCTGGTGCTCGATCTCCGCGGCAACCCCGGCGGCCTCCTGGAGGAAGCGGTGAGCATCGCGCAGCTCTTCCTCCCGCCCGACGCGGGCCTCGTGGAGGTACGAGGGCGTCCGGGCGCGCCGGTCCAGCGCGCGCGGGCGATGGCCCCGCCCCGCTACCCCCGCATCCCACTCGGGGTTCTGCTGGACGAATCGTCGGCGTCCGCAGCGGAGGTCCTCGCCGGCGCGCTACAGGACGGGCACCGGGCAGCCGTGCTCGGCACGCAGAGCTATGGAAAGGGCTCGGTCCAGGAGATCGCACCGTTGCCGGAGGGCTGGGCGATCAAGCTCACGGTGGCCCGCTGGTACACGCCTGCCGGGCGCGGGATCGATCGCGGGCCGCAGCCCGCCGGAGAACCCATCGACCCGGCTGCGCCTCACAAGGGCGGCGTGACGCCCGATGTCGTGCTCACCGCGGACTCGACACTGGTCCCGCCGGCGGCCGCGCTGACCGTGATCCCCAACGCCACGTGGCGTGCCCTGGCCGACCGCATCGCGGACTGGACCGAGCACGCCGCCACGTCCGGGGCCTCCGCCGCCACGCCGGCGGACGGCGGCGCGGTGCTCTCGGGCGTGAGCGTGCCGGACACGCTGCGCGCGCGGATGACGTCCTGGCTCACGGGCCGCCTCACCGAGAGCGTGATGAACGCGCGATACGGAGAGGCGGCCCAGGAGGGCTGGCGGCTCACCCGGGACGGCGAGGTCGAGGCGGCACGCGCCTGGATGGCACGACGGGCCGAGAACCGCGGGGAACGCTAACGGGACGGCTACCGGATCGCCCCGGCCGATGTTAGGGTAAGAGCCGCTCCGTCGCTCGGAGTGCTGGCCGAGCCGCACGCCTCGCATCGCGTCGCCGCGGTGGCCGGCGATCTCGCCACTGAGACATCGCGGTGATCACCAAGCCCGATCTGGGATTCAAGGAGCTGCGCGGCGCGGGGGTGTCATGACCGGACTCCTCCCGATTCTCGCGCTGGGATTTTTCCTCGGCATGCGGCACGCGACCGACCCGGATCACGTGATCGCGGTCACGACGATCGTGGCCCGCCATCCCACCGCGAAGGGCGCGGCGCTGATCGGCGCGGTCTGGGGGGTAGGCCACACGCTCACGATCCTGGTGGTGGGCAGCGGGATCATCGTGTTCAGCTGGGTGATCCCCAGCCGGCTCGGTCTGTCCACGGAGTTCGCCGTCGGTGTGATGCTCATCGTGCTCGGCGTCGCGAATCTCCGCGACCTGAGCGGCCTGTTCCGGCGGACCGCCGCTTCCCTGACGCCGACCGAGGGCATGCCTGCCTCCGCCCACGTACACTCGCACCCGCACAGTCACGGCGACTACGTCCATACCCACGCGCACGGGCACGAGCCGGAAGCGCATCCCCACCGCCCGGACCAGACCCCGGTCGGCTGGCTCGATCGCCGTTTCGGTGGTCTGGGCCTGTATCAGCTGATCCGGCCGCTCGTGGTCGGCATCGTCCACGGGCTCGCCGGCTCCGCGGCCGTGGCGCTCTTGGTGCTCACGACCATCGCGGACCCCAATTGGGCCGTGCTCTACCTCTTCGTCTTCGGGGTCGGCACGATCGTCGGCATGATGCTCATCACGGTGGCGATCGCGCTGCCGTTCGCCGTGAGCGACCGCCGGTCCCGGTTCGCCGGGAGACTGCGGCTGGCGTCCGGCCTGGTGAGCCTGGGGTTCGGCTGCCTGCTCACCTACCAGATCGGGATCGTCCACGGTCTGTTCACCGGGCACCCCCAGTGGACGCCGTTCTGAGGTCGCCCGCACTCCCCGCCCTTCCCTAACGCCCTTTCGCGCCGCACCTTCGACGCACCTTTCATTGGAGGCCAGGTATGCCGCTCTATCTCTGGGAAGCGTCGTACACCGCGGACGGAACCAAGGGGCTCATAAAGGACGGAGGAACCAAGCGCCGGGAGTTCGTCAAGCAGATGATCGAGAAGCTCGGTGGCCGGCTCCACGCCTTCTACTTCGCCTTCGGCCATGCCGATGTCGTCGGCATCGCCGAGTTCCCGGATCAGACGAGCGCGATGGCGCTGAGCCTCGCCGTGAACGCGAGCGGGGTGGTCCACTTTCATTCGACAACGCTGGTGACCCCCGAGGAGGTGGACGCGGCCACCAAGAAGCAGGTCGGGTACAGACCGCCGGGTGCCTGAGGGTCGGCCGTTCCCCGAGGCCAACGCGGCCTATGAGCGCTGGCTCGGTACGCATCTCCGGATCCGGCCGGCCGATCTTCGCCGCAAGCACACCGCGATGGCCGAGGCCGCCTTTCCGTTCTTGCGCGCCACGTTCTTCCGGTGGGCGGAGCGATGGGTGGCTGTGTGCCCGGAGGCGGCCGATGCACCCCGGGTGCTCGCCGTCGGTGACCTCCACGTCGAGAACTTCGGCACCTGGCGCGACGCGGAGGGCCGGCTGATCTGGGGCGTGAACGACTACGACGAGGCATGGCGGTTGCCCTACACCAACGACCTCGTGCGCCTCGCCACCAGCGCGCTGGTCGCCGCCGAGCAGAACGAGCTGTCGCTCGCGGCCCGGCCTGCCGCGACGGCGATTCTCGACGGCTACCTCGCGGGGCTTGAGACCGGCGGGCGGCCGTTCGTGCTCGCCGAGCACCATCACGCCCTGCGGGCGATGGCGGTCGCCCGCCTCAAGAACCCCGAAGCCTTCTGGCACAGGCTCGAGGCGATGCCTCCGGTGCGCGGGAAGCCGCCCACCAGCGCCAGGAGGGCGATCAGACAGATGCTGCCCGACCCCGAGCTCGAGGTCCGGTTCGTCAACCGCCTCGCGGGGCTGGGAAGTCTGGGGCGGGAGCGGTATGTCGGGATCGCCGACTGGGGCGGAGGAAAAGTGGCTCGCGAGGCGAAGGCCCTCGCACCTTCGGCGTGTAGCTGGACCGACGGGACGCGCCGTCGCAGCCCCAGGATCTACTACCAGACCATCATGGACGAGGCGGTTCGTTGTCCGGACCCGTTCGTCCGCGTGAAGCGCCGGTGGATCGTCCGGCGTCTGGCGCCCGACTGCTCGCGAATCGACCTCAAGGCCTTGCCGGATGAGCGTGACGAGCTGGCTCTGCTCCAGGCCATGGGGGCGGAGACGGCCAACGTGCACCTGGGAAGCGCCAGGTCGAAGTCGCTCAGTGCCGACCTCGCCCGCCGGCCGGAGGGCTGGTTGCACCACGCGGCCGCCCGGATGCGCGACGAGGTCGAGCGGGACTGGAGGGCGTGGCGTGCGCACTTGCGGCGCAGACGGCGCTAGCGGGCCCGTCGGGACGGTGACGGACATGCACGCCGTGCGCGCCTTCCGGAATCTCCTGTTTCTCCCGGCTCTCAGCCTTGGGCTCGAGGCCCGCGCCCAGTCGCCGGCAAGCAGTCCGGTGCCACCCGCCCAAGCTCGGCTGGAGTGGGCCGGCACCGAGCTGTACGTCACGGCCGACAGCGCCGAGGGCGTGGGCGTCTGGGTCTTCGGCCGCGGCCGCGAGGCGCCCCACCCGGTGGCCTCGCGGTTCCGGCCCCGGGCCGTCCTCGCGTGGCTGCCCGCGGCGCGGCGGGTGATCGAAGGCGCGGGTCCCGCGGCTCCAGATAGCGCCGGCTACGTTCAGGCGCCGCTCCTCAGGGACGCCGCGGGTGGCGGCCTGCTGCTCGCTCGGCGCCTAACCGGCCGAAAGCCCGACACCGCCGTCGTGACCTTCCTCGGAAGCCTTGCGGGGCGGCGCTTCGTGATTCGAGCCGACACCCGTCTTGTGCGCGACCTGCTCGCGGCGCTCGAGCGGAGCGCCCGCGCGGGTCGCTATGACGCCGAGCGGGCGCAGACCGAAGAAAGGCAATGCCCCCGACCGGGAGGAACGGGCCCTGACTCGCTCATCGAAGCGTGGCCCGTCACCGTCCCCCCGATCACATATCCGACGTCACTCGAAGGGCGGCCGGAAGGTCACGTGGTGCTCGAGTATGCCGTGGACACGACCGGCCGGGTGGACCCGGCCTCCCTCCGGGTGCGCTACACCACGGCCCCGCCCTTCGGCGACGCCGCCATCACAGCATTACGTGACGCGCTGTTCACCCCGGCGACGGTGCGCGGCACACCAGTCACGTCCTGCGTGGACGCGGTGGTTCGGTTCCGGCCCGCGCCCTAGTGCGGGCGCCGCTTGTCCGCGTTTGCCTTAAGTTCTCCCCATGGCCGAGTCGGACCCCGCCCCCCGCCGCTTCTCGGATGAAGAGGTCCGTGCCATCCTCGCACGCGCGGCTAAGCTGCAGGAGCTGGCCCCCCCGGCTCCGAGCGTCGCCGACGGACTGTCGCTGCGTGACCTCGAGCAGGTCGGGGAGGAAGCGGGCATCGACGGGGCGCTCGTGCGCCGAGCGGCCGCGGAGCTCGACGTCGAGACCGGTGCCGCGTCCGGAGGGGTGCTCCTCGGCCATCCGGGCCAGCTGCGCTTCCAATATTTCGTTCCGGCGGAGGTCCCCCCGAGCGCGTTTCCGCGTCTCACCGAGGTCATCGAGTCACGGCTCGACCTCCCGGGCCAGGCCCAAGTGGCGGGGTCCTCACTCCGCTGGTATCCGGTCGGCGCTCCCCGCCTGCTTCAGGTCGCCGTCGTCCCCGAGGACGGCCGGACCACGATCCGGATCACGGAGCGCCTTTCCCCACTCATCGGCGGCCTGTTCGGCGGGATCGTCGGGGGTGCGGGCGGTGGGCTGGGCGGGGCCGCCGCCGGCGTGATCGGCGGCGTGCTTGGCTCGCTCTGGGGCGGCCTGCTCGCGGCGGGGGTCGCGGTCGTGGGGTCTTGGTGGCTGGCCCGGTCCATTTTCGTCCGCATCGCGCGCCGCCGGCACGAGCAGCTTGCCGACCTCGGCGCCGTGCTCAATGCGGAGGTCGAGCGGCTAGCGCCGCCGGCCCCCCGGCCATGACCGCGGCATGAGCGCTGGTCTTGGTCGGCGCCCCCACCCTGCTCGGGCTGGTGAGCCTGGCACATCCTGTGGTGTCACCCCCCATCTACCCCGCCATCCTGGGGCACCTGCCATGGTGGGTGCGATTGCACGCGCTCAACCTGGCGCTCTTCCCGCTTTTTGCGCTGGCCGCCTGGCTGCTCCTCCAGGAGGTTCGCAAGGAGGCCCGCGGGCTGCCGGAGGGGCAGCTCATCACCGCCAGCGCGCTGATCGACGCGTACTG
>Ga0070707_100002413_pt1 | contig 17820 bp, 17 predicted proteins | sample KBSK5502metaG_FD_65468 | JGI IMG/M metagenome (GOLD analysis project Ga0070707, IMG submission 65468) | Corn, switchgrass and miscanthus rhizosphere microbial communities from Kellogg Biological Station, Michigan, USA - KBS K5-50-2 metaG | ecosystem: Host-associated > Plants > Roots >... | reverse complement strand
GGGGGCCTCGAGACGCACCAGATCTACGATCACGATGAGCAAGAGGCCATCGTCAAGCGCGCCGCGACGGCCGCTAAGGCTTATAAGCCACCGACGGCCTGATCCCACCGACGCCCCGTCGGCGTCGCGCCGGGCGAGGCGTCGATCGGTGCCGGCGCCGTCTCAACGCTGACAAACAGGGCGTGCGCGAGGGCTTGCACGCCGCCCCATTGGGGGGGCGATCCCGATGACTCGTTTGGACGGCATGTCCCCTCGCGACGAAGGGCGGATCGCCCATGGGATGCGAATGGGTGCGCCTGCCGAGCCTGACCCGAGAGTCTCCTTGACGAAGGAGTTTCAGCCATGCCCGAGCAAGACAGTAGAGTGCTGTGGGATCGCTGGTTCGAATTGTGGAACGGAGACCTCGAGCTGGCGCAGGAGATCATCCACCCGGACCTAGTCATCCACAGGATCCCACCGCCTCGGATCTCGGATCACCTCCGCGGATCCGAGGCGCTGCTCGCCTGGATCAAACAGACCCGATCGTTATTCGCGGACCTGCTTCTTACCGTCGAGGTCGGACCGATCGTGGATGGCGAGACGGTCGCCGGTCGATGGGTCGCCGAGGGCACGTACGAGGGCGGCATCCCGGGTAGCACGGTCCCGGACGGCACGTACGTGCGCTTTCATGGCCACGACATCTGGAGGGCCGAGGACGGACTCATCCGCGAGTACTGGCTGAGCGACGACCTTCTCGACCTGATGCAGCAGTTGGGCGTGATCCGCGCAGGGTGAGGGTCGAGACTCGCGGTGCCGGAACGAGCCAGTGCGTGGGGGCGGCGCTGGAGGGATTCGGCCCTCGCCGACACGATCTGGTGATAGTGACTCGCAGGGGACCGACTAATCGATCACCCGATCAGGCAACGCTCCATGATGGAAGTCTGCTTCGTCTGCCACGACACGCAGCCGTAGCCCCCTCGCATTTGCCGAGTCCGAGGGAGGTCCGTTTGAGTCCAACGATTCACGACGGTACGACGTTTTCAAGACGATCGAGTGGTACAACGGGCGTGCCCTGGATCATGTCGGCCTCGATGGTCCATGGCCACCGGCGCAAGGAGGACGAAATGCCCGGTTCGTTTGGTGCCACGGACGCAGATGATGGTGCAGTCGCATCGACGAGTTCCAGCGCGAGGAGCGGTGTCTTCGCCAGGAACGACTCCAAGGATCCTGCATCGGCACCTGGAGGCAGCGGGGTTTTCGGCCTCACCGTGGCGCCCGGTGCCTCGGGCGTCTTCGGCGCCAACAATGCTCCAGCCGGAAGCCTTGGACGAGGCGTGCAGGGGAACGGACCCGAAGCTGGCGTCGGGGGCTTCAGCGAACAGGGCATCGGGGTCCTGGCCCAGAGTGGCCACATTGGGCTGAAGGCACAGGGTCCCATCGCGGGGCGATTCGAGGGCGATGTCGAGGTGAGTGGCGATATCAAGCTCCTGGGCGCCGACGTCGCCGAGGCGTTCGACGTGGCAGATGCCCACATTGCGACCCCGGGGACCGTCATGGTGATTGTTGCGGGTGGTGCGCTCACCCCAGCCACGTCGGCCTACGACAAAGCCGTCGCTGGTGTCATCTCCGGCGCCGGGACCTTCCGGCCGGGCATGGTTCTCGACAGCGTTGAGTCCAACACCGACCGGGCGACGGTCGCTCTCGTTGGCAAGGTCTATTGCTACGTCGACGCTCAATACGGCGCGATCGAGGTGGGAGATCTGCTCACGACGTCGCCAACGATGGGGCACGCGATGAAGGCCAGCGACCCGGCACAGGCGTTCGGTTCGATCTTGGGCAAAGCGATGCAACCCGTATCGGCGGGACGAGCCCTGATTCCGGTCCTGATCGCCCTGCAGTAAAGCTGAGTCGAAAATGTCTTCCTACCGCGCCGAAATTAGCAATTCGTGGGTACAAGCGGCGCCGTCAGCTCGTGGTCTCGCGAGCCTCCTTGGCTTGGGCCCTCCTGTCTCGTTTCGCGATTTGATCGATCACCTCCAGGTGGTCGAGGCGATCCATCTCTCTGGTGACATCAATACCGGTGACGGTGCCCCGATCAATGGGCATGTCGACTTCGAATTAAAGAGCGACGGCTCGTACACGTTTTCGGGTCATATCCGCGCCACGGGCTTCCCGTCGTATCGCTACGGTCTGCAAGCCTGGGTTCAGACCGCGGACGGCACCGTCATCGCCGCGCAGCGAGTCGGCCACGTGTTCGGGACTGACACCCCGGGCGATCGCCAGGACAACTGGTCGCAACCCGGCAGTAACAAGGCCGTCTCACAGAATTGGGGATCCTTACGGTCCGATACGCACCTGGGCTTCCACATGGACGCCAACATGAGCGGCGTCCTCGGAACGGCCTGGGACGTCTTAACCTTCGCATTCAAGGGGATTGCCGCCAACTTGGTCCTCGGTGAGGTTGGCTTGATCATCTTGATCGGCACCGAGCTCGCCGACGTCGGCATGCCAGTCGGAACGCCGGACACCTTGGGCGGCATCTTGGTTGCCGGCGGAACCCTGCTCATACTCGGGCCGTTCGGACTGATCCCCGCGGTCGTCGCAGGCGTCGCGACCGCCGAACTAGTCGACGTCCGCCACCGCCCCATGACCCAGGAGGAGCGAGACTTTGCCGACCGCGTCTTCAACGGAACCGTTGACTTCGATCGCGTGATCTTGACCAACATGTCACACGACGGTAGGAAGTTCACCATCCCATCGGTCGACGACTCGATTCTGGTGAACTTGGACCATGCGATCGACGAGACGATGACGTCCACCTCATCTGGAGACTACGAGCAGCCGGGTTCGGTCTTCATCCATGAGCTGACGCACGCCTGGCAGATCACCAACAAGTCATTTGTCGGGATGATTTGTGGCATGAGCTCGAACTACAGCTACCACGAAGGCTCAAGCGACGCTGATCGGACCACTAATCCTGAAGTCTGGGCGAACCGCCCCTGGGGAGAATTCAACAACGAGCAACAGGCCCACATCGTGGACGACTGGTATGGCGCTAACCAGCCCGACCTCAACGGGTCTCTGGCAACGAACGATCCAGCATTCCACTACATCTCAGACAACATCCGCCAACGAAGAACCTAATCGTCGGGCCAGGTGAAAGAACATCTGCTGTCGCCTCGGTCCGGTCGGGACCCCTTGCCCGACACCCACAGGCGGAGACTAGCCGTCGTGTTTCTTTGTGCTGGACTTATTGGCCTCCACCAGTCGTCCGCCGCTCTGGCCGACTCCGAGCCAACCCCTCAAACAATGACAGCTACAGAACTCGTCGCCCGGATCGCCGCCGGTCAGCCGGTCCAGCTCGAAGGCACCACGATCGTAGGCGACCTTCATCTCGATGGAGTCGAGACTGTCCGCCGAGTCGTCCGCTGTACCGATTGCATATTTACGGGCTCGATTATCGGATCCAACGTCATTTTCGATCGCGTCGTCGACATCAGCGGCGCTCGGGTCGACGGTTCGATCGACTTCGGCGGCGCTGCCTTCCATGACGCGTTTCTTATGGGCCGGACGGGCACCCGATCGTCAATCATCACGGGTCAGGTCTCGTTCGTCCTTGCGGCATTCGAAGGCCGTGCGAGCTTTGAGGGAGGCAGATTCGGCGGAGACGCGGACTTCCGCCTCGCCCAGTTTTTCGGCGACGCATTGTTTGCTGACGCGGAGGTTGTCGGCGCCGCACGGTTCAATTCCACAGTCTTCAAGGCCCGCGCGGATTTCGCGAGCGCGCCGGCCGCGACGAGTGCCGAGGACAATCCATCCGATCTGGGCGGTAGTCCGCCTCTCGACCTAGGTTGCCCAGCGGGAACTCGCCACGCCTTCGAGGGACCCACGAACTTCTCGGCCGCCGCATTCGCGGAGAAGGCTGACTTTCGGCAGCGCTGCTTTGGTGGACCAGTGACGTTCGCTGGGGCGACGTTCGGGTCTGCCGACTTCAGCCTAGTCGTCTTCCGAAAAGGGGCCGTGTTTGACGACTCGAGCGTCGACGGTGTCGCGTCCTTTCGGGTTGCGACATTCAATCGGGACCTGTCATTTCAGCACGTGGTTCTTCGAGGCCCGACCGACTTCGAAGCGGCAACCTTCGATCAATCCGTGGAGATGTTCGGAACGTCAGCAGCCGATTCACTCTCCCTGGATCGCGTTCTGGTCGGAGGGAGCATCGGACTCGACAAGGTTCAGGCGAACGGATTCCAGATGAGCCTCTCCTACCTGGCCCGAATCAGCAGCGAGCCGGTCCGAGAACGCGTGCTGTCAATGGTCGAAGCCAGCGCCCGAGCACGGGGAGATCTGGCCCTGGCCAACGAGGCCGTATTCATCAAGTCCTCAATGGAGACGGCCTCGACAACCGGGCTGCCGCATTGGGAGGGACTCGCAGCGGAGCAGATCGGTGGCTACCTGGTCAAACCCTTCTACCCGCTTCGAGCATTCGTATTCCTACTCCTCATCGGCACCGCCGTACGAAGCGCCGCGCCTGTTCTGGCGCGCTCTTTCGCTCGGACGGTCGCCCGAGTACGAGCACCGTCCACATCCATCCGCGGGGCAATGAGGATGCCCAATCGAGCGGCCTCGGCAAGGACAAAGATGTCTTCCTCGGCGACTGCCTTCTACCGACATGTCGTGAGCCTCCGGCCATCGCGCGCGCGCACGATGAAGGCGGGCCGGGCGGCCGCTGGGTTCGTGAACGCCGTCCTCAAGCGAGCGGGCATGGCCGCCTTGACCGTCACGCGCGCTGCGTCCGGCAGTATTCATGCGGCGGGGAACGCACGACCGAAAGACATCGAATCCGGCGAAGTACGGCTCACGCAGTACTTCGCGGTCCTGATTGCGGGCTCGGAGTGGTTGGCCTTCAAAGTCTTGATCGGGCTGTTCCTCATCGGGCTCGCGAACTCCAATCCGACGTTCAAGCAGATCGTGGAGTCCGTCACTAGATGAAACCCGCGAGCTCGACGCGCGCCAAATTCATGGTTATCGGACTCATGGTCGCCTTCAACGCAGTCGGGTGCAGCGGAAACGCGGTCACCCCGGCGCCTCCGGCGACCTCTAACACGCCTCCCCAGACCACTGCCACGCCGACACGCCCTTCGCCCACGCCGGTGCGATTGCAAGTGGGTTCGATTGACAACGTGTCCAATCGAATTGCCTACGTGGACCAGGCCGAAGCCCACGAATCGGCTCCGATCTACGCTCAGAGTTCGGTACGGACGGACGGCAGTGGCGCCGTTGAGTTCGATATCCCGTCGAGGATCAAGTCCTGCACGGTGACGCCGTCGAGCGAGGTCGAGGTCGAGCCAAGCGGTGACACCGTCCTGAAATTCAAAGCTGGCCTAACGTCCTGTGCGACCGTCAAGACCGATCACGTAATCCACCTGGCCGCCGGCGAACAGATTGAACTTTCAATGTCCGATCCGTTGTTCGTCGTCAGCGTTACACCCGAGACCACATCCATCCTCGTCGTGTCGGGCGTCGTCGAAGTCCGGAACATCGCGACCGTCAGCAGAACTCCCGTCGTCCTCCTGCCCTCGTTCAAAGCTGTGGTCGCTCTCGATACCGACCCGAACCCGCCCTCCCGCTGGGATCGTTCCGAGCTGCCCCAGGCCGCGCTCGACGCAATCGACCGTCAGACACTCATCGCACTCCCGCCGGCGTTCGGGCGCCCCGATCCAACCGGATCGCCGGTGCTCCAGGCGATATTTGATCGCGGATCATTCCTCATCGGGATCGACGAGCGCGTTGCGGCCGATCCGGCGAGTCTAGCCTTCGTTGAGTCGTTTCGAGGTTTCCAAGCCAGCCACTGGGGCCTGGGTGCGGACAGCTTGAGATTTACGTTCGACGAGGGCGTCAGGGAGCTCGCGGCGGGCAAGATCGCGTTGTTTGTCTCGCCCGACGCCCCATCGGGCGGCTCCACTCGAATCCCCTTCTTCGCTAGCCCGGGCGGTGGGCCGTCGCCGAATTTCCTCTTGACACGGCCCGACGACGACGTCTTTGTCCTCGCCGAGCGGCAGCTAGTACGCAACCTCGTCAGCGACGCAGGAACCGAGAACTACGCGACCATGTACTTCCAGGCGTTCGGCAAGGATCCGGACGCCTCCGCGTTAGCAAGCCTCTTCGGGTTGAACTAGAGAGCCTCCCGGGCGGCACGCCGACGGATGCGGGACGCCTAGAGCCGATTTGGACGATGGCAGCCTCCCTTGTTTGCCTAAACGTCACCGACGTCTCGAGTACCGCGCGACGCGCCAATGACGGCCACGGCCTAGCGTCTGCGAGAGCCGGTGGGCGCCGCGGTGCGGCGACTGGAACCGACGACCATGGGATCAGGCGGTAAGAGAGGGGGCAGACGCGATGAAGACCCACGCGCCGAGCAGGTTGACCCTCACGAGCGGAACGTTCCAGACGAACGCCCTGCCAGATCCGTTCGATGAGAACGATCTTGTGTACCGCCCGAGGCTCCAGGTTCTGCCCGATACGAAGGACCAGCGGGCCGGCCAGCCGATCCTTGATCAGGTCGGCGAGTCGTGCACCGGGCACGCCGTCGCCGCGCTCATCGACACCGTCCTGTCGGAGGATCCGCCGGAAGGCGCAGTGCCGGGCTCACACCGGGTCACGACGACGCAAGTCAGCCCCTACATGCTCTACGCGATGGCCCGTCGCTACGACGAGTTTCCGGGCCAGGCGGATGTCGGCTCGTCGCTGCGCGGCGCGTTCAAGGGCTGGTACCACCACGGCGTCTGCCCGACGGCGATGTGGCCGGACGCGACGCCCCAAGACGTGTACGACCCGGCGTTCGCCGCCGAATGCTTCAAGACGCCGCTGGGTGCGTACTACCGAGTCAACGCCCGGCGGATCGACGACATGCAGTCGGCGATCACCGAACTCAACGCGATCGCGGTCTCGGCCGCCGTTCACGAGGGCTGGCGAACGCCGCAGGAACAGGTCCACGACGCGAGCTCCATCTGGGTGATCGAGCCGTCGTCCCAGCCGTTGGGTGGACACGCGTTCCTCATCGCCGGCTACAACGACGTCGGCTTTCTCGTCCAGAACTCCTGGGGCACCGACTGGGGCCACGGCGGTTACGCGACCCTGCCGTACGACGACTGGCTCGCCAACGGCTACGACGCGTGGGTCGCCCGACCGGGCGTCCCCCAAGTCGGCGCGGGGCTGCGCCGGCGGGTCGTGGTCGCAGCTGGCAGGAGCCTCGTCGCCGCCGCTGGCCCGAACCTCGCCCGACTCAAGTCATACGTCATCGACGTGACGGCCGGTGGCCGCCTGTCCGACAAGGGCAAGGTCACGAGCAGTCCCGACCAGATCGCCGAATTGGCAGCGACGATGGAGTCGCAACTCGATGCTTGGGCCGCGGAGGGGAGCGCGGAGCCGCGTCGCCTCGTGCTCTACGCGCACGGCGGGCTCGTTGGCGAGGACGGCGGGATCTCGATCGCCGACCGGATGATCGACTGGTGGCGGGCGAACCATGTCTATCCCGTTCACATCGTCTGGGAGAGCGACGCCGCGACAACGATCTTCTCGTCGCTCGATCACATCCGGGAGGCACTGCCGTTCGGCGGCTTGCTCGACGGTTTTTGGGAGGCGCTTGACCGAAGGCTCGAGGGCGCCGGGCGGACCATCCAACCCCTGTGGGGAGAGATGAAGGACAACGCCCGGGCAGCGTCAGGCCCCCTCACGGGCGGGCCGCCGACCAACGATCCTGGCGTCACCCTGTTCATCGAGCACCTCAAGACGTACTGGCACGCACACCCCGAGATGGAGATCCACCTCGTGGGGCACAGCGCAGGCTCCGTCGTCCTCGCCGCGGTCGTCGAGCGACTCAACGAGGAGGGGATCCCGGTCGAGTCGCTCCAGCTGATGGGTGGAGCCATCCGCGTTGACGAGTTCGTGCAACGGGTCGTGCCTGCCCTGAAGACTGCGCCAGGCGGCACCGGGATGGTCCGTCGGTTCACGGCGTACGACCTGACCGACAAGGCCGAGCTCGACGACGTCTGCCCAGGGCCGCCCTCCCCGGCCATCTATCACAAGTCGCTGCTCTACTTCGTCGCCCGTTCGCTCGAGCAATCGGCGGGAGACTTCGAGGTGCCGATGGTCGGTCTCTCGAAGGCCGTCCCCGCGTCCTACCGAACGCCCGACGGGTCGATGGTTCCCCTCATCGACCTTATCGGTGGTGCCTCGAATCTCGTCATCGCCCCGACCGGTGCTGCCGACGCCGATTCGCGCTCGCAGGCACGCGGCCATGGTGACTTCGACGACGATCCCGACACGCTGACGTCCGTCGTCCTCCGGATCAAGGGAACGAAGGACATCACCCTTGTGACGCCGTATCCGCGGCACGGCATGCCGAGTTCGGCCCCCTGATGTTCTCGGTTCGGGTCGGGATCCCGAGACAAGGTCAGGTTGCGTCCCGCCAGTCCGGCGGGGAGGCGCTTCAGGACGCATCCACGTCACGGGCTACGGAGCCGCGCCCCAGCGATACAACGGGTGGAGCTCGGCCCAGCCGCCGTGCTGTGAGTCAGTGACGTAACGCCCCTCCATCCAGACGTGGGCGCCGACATTGAGCCCCGTGATCACGAGCGGATCGGTGTCGGCAGCGCAGGTCGTGATGGCGTCGGCCTGGGTCACCGGCTTTTCACAGACCGGCTCGACGACCAGCTTGCCGAGCTGGCCCGACACATTGACCGCGTTGATCAGGCTCGCAAACGCCGGGTCGACTGTGAGTCGGATGTGCAGGTCGCCGTCGGCCTCGGTCTTGATCGAATAGACCGTGCCGGTGACCTGGATGCAGGCCGTGATCACGACGAGGCGTGCGGGATGATAAACGTCGGCATCCTGATCGGTCGGCAGGCAGGCGGCGGCCGACGAGCTGGCGCCGACCGTGGCGCTGGGGCTCGGCGACGCGCTCGGAATGGCCGAAGGGCCCTCGGTCGGGAGCTCGCTGGAGCTGGCTGACGCCGACGGGCTTGTCGTCGGTTCGAGGGAGGGCGCGGACGTCTGCGTCTGACCCGAAAAGCAGCCCGCGACGACGACGCCCAGGATGGCGGCCGCGAGCCAGTTGCGAAGCGTCGTCCTCGACCCATTCGCGTTCATGGCTCGAACTCCTCCCAGTAGGTCCCGAAGCTCGTGTGCACGGAGACGCCCGCCCGACCAGAAACCCGTTCGCCGCGTTCGTAGTTCCGGTCTGGATTTCCGGGCTCCATCCGACACGGAATGGTCTCCGCCGATGGTCATCGCCAGTCGCCTCCAGGCTGCGGCCGATTCGGGTCCGCCGTCTCGCAGGCTTGCATAAGGTCGTCTGAACTCCGTCTCGGAAGGGTCGACCCGGATCCAACACGAGTCACATCCTGGTCGCGGCGCAGGACGTTGGCGGCGCGCGTCGACGTCCGGGCGGAAGGCGGCCACCTCGCAGCGTTGATCCACGTTGATCTGTCTCCGGCCGATGAGGCGCATATGGGCGACGCGCCGTACCCGATTCGGTCGACGACCTTCACCTAGTCCGAATCGCCGTCTACAGCAGCTCGTCATTGGGCTCGAATACGGCCCACTTCACTCCACGGCCGAGGCACGCTTCGACGAATATCGCGATCCGTCGGACGGGGACGAATTTCCATAGAGACGGGTGTGAGATACCGCCGTGAGACCTTTGTCCTCTTGGGCGCGCATGCAACTCAGGAAAGGAGGACTGAATGCCCCCTGGCGTCGATGCGAACGCCCTAACACTGGCGCTGGTCCTGACGGCCGCGGGTGTCGCGCCGTCAGCCGCCCTGGTGACCGGCCTGGTATCGCTCCTTGGCAATCTCGGCCCGATTGTTGCGGGCCGCGAGCGGATCCTGGCTTTCATTCTGTCAGCGGTACTCGTCGTCTTCGCGTACCTCGCGACGGCGACTGCGATCACGCCCGTCACCGGCTTCGGTGCATTCCTTGCGTGGTACGGCATCGCCCGTCTGTCGATGGCGACCTACGACGACATCAAGTCCAAGCCGAATAGCCTCCGCGGCCCATCGGCCTAGCGCTTTCGGGGGCCACCTGCCCACTGAGCACGGGCCTATTCTCGCCTCCTTATGAGCCGGCTGTTCCACCCTTATGAGGCGGGCGACGGCTAGTTTCTCACCTGCGGTTGTTCTGCCTGCGCCCTACTGGACAGCAGACGATCAACTCATGGTGTCGCCCGCTCACAACCAGCGCGCCGCCTCGAGGACAGCGGCTGGCGGCTCGCCTCGGCGGTTGCAGTGCAGGCTGCCCTCAAACGGGCGGCGAGGGGCAGTGTGCTAGGGTCGAGCCGCGTCCGCGTCGCGCATGCCCTCAGCAGGTTCCCCTGCGATCGCGCGAGTGCTCCGCGCAGAAGGGGTTGCCCAATGTCAGCCAACTTCGAGAGTCCGCGCACGCGGCGATCGCTCTTCAGGCTTGGGCTCGCGGGATTGGCGGCGCTGGCTGCGCAGGCCATCGGTCGACCCACGGCGGCCGCTGCGGCGGACGGCGGGAACCTCGTTCTGGGGCAAGCGAACTCGGCGACCTCGCTCACATCTCTGGCGAACACGAGCCCCATGGACGCACCGACCCTCGTGGTTCAGGCTCAGTGGGGAGCCGGGATCACGTCTGCGCGAGCGATTCAAGGGGAGGGCTCCGGAGCAGATGGCGTCTGGGGCACGAGCTCAACCGGGACCGGGGTCGTCGGTTCGGGGACCACAGGAGTCCGCGGAACGAGCCAGAACGGAACGGGTGTGGAAAGGATCGAGCGGAGTCGGGGCCGCTGTCTGGGGACACTCGACCGCTTCGGCCGGGACCGTGGGCGCAAAGGCGGCAGTCCTTGGTCAATCGCAGGTCGGCCTAGGACCGGCCACGACCGGCGTCCAGGGTTTCAGCGGGGAAGGATCGGATCTCCCTCCCGCACCGCGCGGTGATACCGGGGTGTACGGCGCCGCATCAGCCGATCAGGGCACCGGTGTCTGGGGCGAGGGCGCCAACACGGTCACGAGCAACAGCGCCGGCGTATACGGCGAGGGGGACACCGGGGTCTACGGCTTCGGGGGGTGGGGGGTCTTCGGCGCCAGCGACGCAACCGGCACGGGCGTGTATGGCTTTTCCGGCGGCACCGTGCCCGCCGCCCCGGCCCACGTCGGAGTGTTCGGGTATTCGGACAGCGGAGTTGGCGTCTACGCCAGGGCCGCCACCGGCACGGCGCTGTACGTCAACGGCAAGGTCGGCTTCAGCCGGAGTGGTCGAATTGCCATAGCGGCCGGTCACTCGTCGTACACGAAGCTCCTAGCCGGGATGACCTCGAGCAGTTTCGTCATCGCCACCCCTCAGACGAACCGGGCTGGGGTCTTCGTCCAGGCGGTCGTCGTGGCTGCCGGCAAGTTCACGATCTATCTCAACAAGACCGTCGCGGACACGACCTACGTCGGCTTCCTGGTGGTGAACTGAGATGGGCCAGACAGGTCACCCGGCCGACGGCCCGGAGGATGATTCAAGCCAGAGCGTCGGTCGACGACACGGGCCGCAGCCGGTCCAACCCCCTCACCATCCCACGCCGCACGGGCACGACCTGAAGCTACCCTTCCATCGACGAAGGCATCGATCGGCGCGTCCTGAGCCTCCGAAACTGCGCACCGAGGCGCTTGATGTTTGATCCCGTCCACCTCCGCATGGGGAGGCCCATGGGGGATCCGGCCGCGCGACCTTAAATCGCCGAGCACGACGCGCTCATCGTGTCGCCGCGCGGTCGCAGCGATGGGTCAGGGGGCTGGGAGCCCTTCCGTCATATCGAGCGGCCCAGGGTTACCTAGGACTTGGCGAGTTGCCATCCTTCGCTGATCGCGTGTCGAGGGTGGCGCAAGGCAAGCTCCTCTTCCAAGACGCCGGCGAAGGAAACGCGGCGAGACCCGACAGGACCTCGCCGCTCGGAGCATCGGAGATCGCTACGGAGCGATCTGCGTCTGGAGTGTTACGCCGGGTGCCGGCGCGAAGGAATAGTGACCGACCGTCCGCGGGAACGAGAGCGGGGGACCGCCATCGCCGAGGCTGACGTTGTAGTAGTGGTTGTTGGGATCGACCGCGAAGGCTTCGCCCTGCGGCCCGTCGCTCGGCCACCACCGGATCTCCCCGCGGATCGAGCTTGCTCCGCCGCTCCCGGCCCGGTCGTGGCCGCAACCGGCCCCGGCGATGTCGCCCGTGCCGTTGGCGTCGATCTCGATCCAGACCCAGATGCCGCCGAGGCCGAAGCCATTGGGTGGCGGGGCGCAGATCGGGAAGCTCGGGTTGTTGCAGTTCCCCGAGAACTCGATCTGGGCGAGCGGCTGGTCGGCGCGGCCGTAGGCCGCCACCCCGCCCGTCGTGGCCCCCGCAGCCGCGACGGCCAACAGACTCGCCAAACAGAGCCGTTGAAGGAGCTTCGCTGAGCGCATGGAGAACCCTCCTCGTGGGTTCCCGGCGGCACCACAAACCCTACGTCCGCGGTGTTGGTCCGGCGTCTTGATTTGCGTTCAGCGTGAGCGAATGCGGTGCCCGGAGGCACCGACCACCGGCTCACGCCTCGATCGTCCGTCCAATCGCCACCTTCTGACGCGACCGGCTCGCGGCTCGACACGATTGACTCATCGTGTCGCTTCTTTACCGCGGCTCGAGCCGTGCCTCGCGCCTAGTCCTGCAGCCGGCGCCCGCGACTGTTGAGCTCGGCGTCCGTGATGCTGTTCGATGTGAGGAGCAAGTCGATGTCGGCCCACACGAGGCGGCTTCGCTTGATGCCCGGTCCGGTTCGTACGGGATGGTCCGGCCGCATCGCCGGACCGAGCTCGATCAGGAAGTGGGGATGACCCCACGGATCTGGATAGCCCGGCAGGAGTTCTCCGCCCGAGTCGACGACCCGGGCGTCGTTGACGTGGTGGATCGACTGGAGCTCGCCGTGGTAGCGAAAGGCGATGTAGTTCGGGACTTGCCGAGGCCAGGGCCCGCCGGTGGCGGGAAAGAAGTAGACGCCGTGGCGCCGGACGACATCAACGCCGGACACCGGGAAGGTAGCCCACGGCTTCGTCGACAGCGATACCACGAACACCTGGTTGCTCATGCGGTCCGGCGTCTCAGCGACCTCCGCGATGTACCGAGCGAACTCGGCGGCAATGACCCGTTCGGACTTCGGGGCGCGACGAGACGCATCGCTCGCCAGGCTCGCCACCATCGACCAACTCACGATCGAGAGCTGTGCCGGGGGTACGGGTCGCCAGCCCCCGAGACGGTGATCGACGACCGCGTCCGTTCCGTCCTGCGTCAGGATGACGAGCCGTTGGGTCGCCCGCGGCGGACGAACCTCGAGGAAACGCCCTTGGTAACGCTCGAGCTGCTCCTGAGACGGCGGGTCCCACCAGCGCTTGGCCTCAACGATCATGTGTAGGTTCGACGCGAGGATTTCGACGTCGGTGAAGCCCCGATCAGCCGATCCGAACAGCTGGAGGCCAATCTCGACCGGTTCGCTGGGGAAACTCCCGCCAGAGGTTGACGCAACAAACGAATTCAGCAGCGTCGACGATCCATGGAGGGCAAGCCCGAATGAGTCGGTCATCGCCTGCTCGTCGTAGCCGAGAAGGTCGAAGAGCGACTCAATCGGGCGATGGCCGCGGGTCAAGACCGCCACCCTCAGACTGCCTCCGCTTTCGGACGCTTGGCAAGTCGCAGCTAATCGGATGTTGCCATGCTGCCATCGACCCGCCGCTCCGCGCGTCGGCTAGGTCCTCATGGCTAGGCGGGCGGCGACGGCGGGCGACTACCATCGCATTGTGGATACATCGATCCGCGCCGCCTCGCGATGCGTCTATTGCTCGTCGGCGCTCCCAGCCGGCGCATCGTTCTGTCCCGCCTGTGGTCGTCCCCGCGATGCTGCGATCTCCTCGCCAGGATCGACCCCGAGGCTAGTAGACATGTCGCTATGGACGGCGATGCGCTTCGGCTTCGGCTTCGCAGCGGGCTCGACCCTGTTCGCGCTTTTCATCTTGGCCGTGGCTGGCCTCGTGTTCGTGGTGAGCCGCCGATAAGCGGCCGTCGCTATGGTGGGATCGGCCCGCCGCTCCGCGTGTCGGCTACCTCCTCGAGGCTAGACCGACGGCGACGGCAGGGCGGCTCAAGCGCAGGTGAAACTGGTCGGGGCCCCCGGACCCTGTCACACCGCCGGGGGAACGATGCGTCTTGCCCGGGGGTCCCATTTGAGGAACGGTACTTTCGTACTGGTGTTACGCCTACGTTGCGGAGGTTCGGTGCGCGACCGCACCGCCCCTCCACACCCGACCTGGCTTCCGCGGCCAGAGGGTGGACGGCCCGCTTTGCCCTCCAGCATCGTCATCAGTACGTCTGCCTGTTCGGGATGGGGACAGACGGGCGATTGCCGTGCCGTCCCGCCGGGTGGACGCTGAAAGTCGGTCCTGCCTACGGGCCGGAGGTGTTCGCGATGCACATTCCCTTGCGCAGCCGGCGAGGCGATCCGTACTGGGACCTCGACGGGCGTGCCGCCCGATACGCCCGACGACAGCAACGGTTCGTCGGATCGATCGTCGTCATGCTGTCCGCCGTCATCCTGGCCCTGATCATCGCCCGTCTTCCATCGGTCGACGCGACGGCACTCGTCAGTGGTCCGAGTCGTCTCGTGGTGCTGACATCACTGGCGGTTGACGCGATGGCCTGTAGCCTGATCTTCGCTCGTGACTCGCGTCGAGGCCGTGCGCTTCGCAGATACGGCGAGCTTCCCGGAATCTGCGCCTGAGAGGCGGCCCCCGGTCTACGGGTAATGAGCCCGACGTAAGCGACCCTCGCTCGGCTGTCATCGGCCCGCCGCTCCGCGCGACGGCTATCTGTGACAGCTAGACCGACGGCGACGGCGGCCGCAATCACCTCGGTTTTGGCCAGGCCGCACAGGCACGATCTCGCCATAGCGTCAGCGAATTGGGTCGCCCTGGCCGTTTTCGAACCCACCTGGACCGGCTTCGCGCGATCAACTCCGCCTCGTCCGAAGGGCCCGCCACCTCGAGAGTTCGCGACCGAGACCTTGGGATCGTCGGGCTCGGGCGGATCAGCCCCGAGAGCGGTGCCGCGTCGACCGACGCGCAACGCGGCGAGCGCCTGCGAAGTTCCGGTCTTCCGTGACGTCACCTGCTAGCTGACGACCGGCACGCCACTCGTTGCCGGCTGGCGGGACGTAGCCGTGCGGTCGGAATTCCGCGCCGAGCGGCATTGTCGGGCGGGCTCCGCGGTCGTAGATTCGACGAATGGTAGGGCAGGGTGCTCATTGGCAACTCCCCGAGGATTGGGTGGCCGAGTACGGACGCTTGGAGGACCTGATCGACCGGGCTTTCGAGGAGGCTGACGAACACCGTCGCGACCATCTTTATGAACAAGCGGTGAAAACCGCGTGCGGCCTGCTTGACCGGCTGATGCAGCAACCGCCCTTCGACGCCGCCTTGCATAACATTCAGAACCAGAATCCGGCCGAGATCGTCTCGGCAATTCAACAACTTAAGGCAGGCAATTGGGGAACCGTAGTTGACGATCTCGACGACATGCTCACTGCCGCGCACTTTCCTGGCAGACACGCGCGTCGGACGGCAGTTCAGGGTGTCGCACGCTTGCTGACCGCAGATCCGACGACGCTCGTCGGATCAGACGCCGCGCGCATGTTCGAGAGTTTCCGCAAGGAGGTCTGCACGGCTCAGGTTTGGCTCGGGAAGGTCATAGAGTCCAAAGACAAGGAGGAGGTGGCCGAGGCTATACGAGCCGGAGTTGGCGGTGTGGTGATCGCCGCAGCCACGGCCGCGGTCGCGATCGCCGGGGCGCCCGTCGCAATCGCTGGGGCGGCTGCCGTAGCCGCTGTCGGTGGCGCCGTTGCGGTCATTCGCGTTATTCGAAAGCAGAAGTGGCTCTAGGCTGCGAACCGACACGGACGGTCCCCTGCCTCGAGTCCGAGAGTGCGGCACGAGGGATTCCGCAGCGCAAGGGAAGCCATGAAATCCGACGGGGAGCCGCACGTCTCGAAACTGGTCGACCAACTGATCTCTGGGTACGCCGCAGCAGTGACAGCTGTCAGCCCCATCGGGACAGACCCCCTTACCCGAAGCTTGGTCGTCAATGCCGTCCTCAGGAGCGCTAGCGAAGCGGCAGGGAGGGTGGGGACTCGCTTTCCTGACCAGGCGGCCGCCGGGCGGTTATCGGACTACGCCAAGAAGCTGGAGTCCGAGGACACCCTGAGCTCGGCAATCCACGGTGCACATTCCGTGACTAGTGCAGCCGTGAACCTGGCCGGAACTCCTGTGGCGTTGCTTGCGGTGGCGATCTCGGCTGTCTTCGGCGCTCTGGCGTCATTCGCCGGTGCGGGTGGAGAGGCGGCCGCGTCGCAGGCGGGCCGAACCACGGTAATCCGGCTCGTCGGGTTGGCCTTGTTTGGCGGGTGGATTGCCAAGATCTGGAATGCTTCTGTCCAGACGATCGGCGAGGCCTGGACCATTGCCGACCCCGCGAAGAGCGTCCTCGCGGGCTCAGTCGATACGCCGGAGCGAGACCTTTACGCGCTGTGGCACGGCGCTCCTCCGTCCCGTCCGGCGCTGGAAGCTTCAGGCCCCATCTCGGCCGGAGTCATTCTGGCCGTCATCGGTCTGATCGCGGCCGCTGTCGGGTTCTTCCTTGCCGGGTTCGTGCTCGGCACCAATACCCTGAGTTCGCTCTGAGCTCATTGCGGTGAACGCCTCGGCGGCGTGCATCGACCCAGAGGCCATCTACGCGGACGCAGTGACGATGAATGACCCTGGACATCCCGGGGGAAGTCAAGGAATTGTCGCGGCAGACCGATTGCCGTCGCGATGGTCTGATCTGACTCTGCTCTCATGAAAACGATGCCGTCATCGTGTCGAGCCGATCCTCCCGAACTGAGTTCGGTCGTTGCGACGTGCCGGCTCACAGCCCTGTCAAGCCGAGCCTGCGCTCCATGATCGCCACGGCGCGTGGCGTGTCTCGACGGCCGGCTGGGAACCGCGGCGACCTTGCGGCCACGTTACAGAACAGGTGATTCCCCTAACTGAGCCGGCTCTCCATTCGTTATCCATCGCGACATGCCCAGAAACCGATCACCAGCGATCAGGAGTCAAGCTCGATCGCGAGGAGAACCTTGGTGAAGATCTACCTCTTCGGCCGCTTCCGGGGCCTGGCAATTTCCGTCGTAGTGGTCGCGCTGTCGGCCACCGCCGCGCTTGCGGCCGCGCCTCGCGTGGCCCCGACGACCTCCGACTCGCCCGCGGCGAACGCTTCCGAGTCGGCTGAGCCGTCCGAGTCCGAGTCGCCCGAGCCCGCGGATTCCGCTGAGCCGTCCGAGTCCGAGTCGCCCGAGCCCTCGGATTCCGCTGAGCCGTCCGAGGCGGCTGATGCTGGGCAGCAGGGCGATCACGGGGCCCTCGTGTCGGCCGCGGCGAACATGAACACCCCGGCCGGGTTCGCGAACCACGGCGCGTTCGTTTCGTGCGTCGCCCACATGGATGCGACTCTCGCCACGATCGACTGGTCGACCGTTACCCCAGAGTCATGCGGACAGACCTCCCAGAACGGAGGGACGACGAACGGCCACGGCCACGGCCATCGGCACGGCAGGCCAAGCTGGGCCGGCAAGCCGGCTGGCTGACCGCCCGAAGCCATCCCGCATCGAGGCCGGCGCCGACGCGCCGGCCTCGAACGCTTTGGCCGCCCCTTGATGGTTCTGCGGCGATCGACCGGCCTGACGCCTGCGGCGTAACGACGCAAGTACGCGTGGATCTCGGGACC
>Ga0070707_100002410_pt1 | contig 17835 bp, 17 predicted proteins | sample KBSK5502metaG_FD_65468 | JGI IMG/M metagenome (GOLD analysis project Ga0070707, IMG submission 65468) | Corn, switchgrass and miscanthus rhizosphere microbial communities from Kellogg Biological Station, Michigan, USA - KBS K5-50-2 metaG | ecosystem: Host-associated > Plants > Roots >... | reverse complement strand
GAAGTTGCCCTGGAACGTGACGGAGATCGGGACCACGGCGTAACTCCCGAGCGGAGCGACCGCCTGCGGCGAGATGGAGTCGAAACGGATCCCGGTGTCGCGGGCGAGCTGGCTGAGCTCGAGCACCATGTCGGGCATGTCCAGCCGGTCGGGCATCGCCTTCGCCAGCCGGTAGACGTCGGCGACCTCGATCTTCGGCGCCGCCCGTACGGCGGCCACCTGCTGGTGGTAGGCGTCGATCTTCGCCTTCACCTCGGTCGCCTGGGCCTTGAGTGCCGTGGCCTTCGCGCCCTGCGGCCGCACGAGCAGGAACCAGCCAGCGAGGCCGAACACGAGCACGGCGCCGACGATGATCCCGATCAACGCTCCTGGGGGGAGCGCTTTGACACGCTTCAGGATGGTGTTCAGGTCGATCTTCATCCGCCCGGGGCCCCTGTGACCTTGATGTCGGCTGCGATCGAGAAATCGACGACGTTCTGCCCGCCGACCGTGGACAGCGTCGAGCTCTGCAGCTGCACGTTCGTCAGGTCCGGGACGACCTGCAGTCGAGAGAGCAGTCGGGCGACGCCGTCATGCGAATAGGTGCGACCCTGCATGACGAACTCCGAAGGAGCGCCTGTGCCCGAGCTCGACGCAGCGTTCGTGAGCGGAGAGACCGGCGACTTCGCGGTGAGGGTCGTCAGCCAGACGTCGTTGGGAAGCACGAGCGAAAACTCGCGAAAGACCCGGTCCCAGGCCACGCGGCTCGTGAGCGCGGTGCTAAGCGCGCCAACGCGAGCGCTCTGTTCGCCGGCGAGCTGCTGCTGCGCGGCGGAAGGCCCCGGTGGGGGCGGCGGAAGTGCTTGGAAGGTGCGGTTCAGGTCGTCGAGCTTCCGCTGCTCGGCTGCAACCTTGCCGCTACCCATCATGAACATCGCGCCGAGAACCGCCGCGACGAGAACTCCGGAGCACGCGCTGACGAGGACCGGCAGGCTCTCCTTCCTGATCGCGTGCTGGCTTTGGTCGCGCGGGAGCAGGTTGACGGCGCGCATGGGGTCAGTCCTCGATCCCGAGGCCGATGGCGACGGCGAGCGAACCGATCTGCTCGGGCTGGCCGACCTTCTTCGAGACCTTCATCCGCGCAAGCGGATCGCCGACGCGAACGTGCACGCCGATCAGGCGCTCGAGCTCGCCGGAGAGGCCGGGCAGATGAGCGGTGCCGCCCGTCAGGACGATCTCGCCGATGCCAAGCGAACCGGGTTGGTTCTGGTAGTACTGGAGTGAGGAAACGAGCTCGCGCGCGAACGTCTGAATCGCACGGCGCATGGCGTCGCGGGCGTTCTTCGACTGTTCGGCGCTCAGTCCCTCGGGGATCATCTCGTCCGTCAAAGCGAGCGCGCGCTTCGCGCCCTCGACCTCGGAGGGCGCTGCGTCCAGGACCCGCGCAATCGCGACGTTCAGAGCAGAGCCGCCCCATTCGAGGACACGCGTGAACTCGCAGACGCGCCCGTCCGAAACGGCGAACGTCGAACGCTCGTGGCCGATCGCCACCACGACGAGAGCGGCGGTCGCATCCGTTCCAACGCCCTCTTGCGGCGCCTGCAGCGCGCGCAACAGCGCGAACGCCTCGAGGTCGATGCCTCCGAGGGTGATGCCCGCCTTCTTGCAGGCATCGACGTAACGGTCGATCAGCTCGCGGTATGCCACCACCAGCAGCACGCGCTTGGTCGGCTGGCCGTCCTCACCGACGCCTTCACCCAAGACGTGGTAATCGAGCACGGCCTCGTCGATCGGGATCGGCAGCGTTTCCTGGGCACGGAAGCGGATCGCGTTGGCGAGTTGCTTCTGGTCCTCGATCCCCGCGATCTCGAACGTACGAACACCGATCCTGTTGTTGGCGAGGCCGAGCCGCACGCCTTTCTTGGGCAGGCCGTACTTCGCGAAGAACTCTTTGAGCGCCTCGGCGAGCGCGTCGGGATCGCGGAGCTCCCCACCGACGACGATGCCCGGTGCGAGCGGCTCGCGCGCCGTCTGGAGCAACTCTGCCGACCCGTTGTTGGAGACACGTGCCGCAGCGAGCTGAGACGCGCCGATCTTCAGGCCGACGATCTGACCCTTGCCGCTGCCACGCGGGACCTTCACCTTCGGAGCCTTCTGTTTGCGCTGCCTCGGCTCTTTCGGTTGCTTGGGGTCCTTGCTCTTCGGGCTGCGCTCGGCCTTCACCTTCGGGGCCTTCTCTTTGCGCTCCTTGACCGGCTTGTCGCGCTTCTTCCCTCCGACCGAGAGCTCCTTCTTCCAGAAAGGCACCTTCGGGGCGTCGTCGGCCAGCGGCGGTAGGTCAGCTGCCGCGACCGGGGGGTGGACGTCGGCCGACGGGGTCGAAGCGGGGACGATCGCGATGGGATGCTCGTCGCCCTGTTCGCGCTTCTTCTTGCCGCCGAACGAGAGCTCCTTCTTCCAGAACGGCACCTTCGGAGCGTCGTCGGGTAGCGGCGGCAGCTCGGCTGCGGCGACCGGTGGGTGAACCTCTGCCGACGGGATCGACTCGGGGACGATCGCGGCCGGGACCTCGGGCAGAGGGGCGGGTGGTAGCGACGGCGCTGCAGCCCATGGCTCGACCGCGACCTCGAGGCTCGGCAGTGTCTCCCCGGCCTCAGGCTCGTCGCCGACCTCCTCCTGGGCCGCGATCGGCTCTGCCGCAACAACTTCGTCAGCCGCAACCGGCTCGTCTTCGACCGTCGGCGCTTCGTCCGGGACTTGCGCCGTGAGAGGCTCGACCACCGGGGTGCGGCTGAACGACACCTCTTTCGTCCAGGCCTTCTCCTCGGGCTCCTCGTCGGCAACCGGCGTCTCGTCCGCGGCCTGCGCCGCAAGAGGCTCGACCTCTAGTGTGCGGCTGAACGACACCTCCTTCGTCCAGGCCGTATCCTCGGACGCCTCCGCGACGACCGGCTCGTCATGTGTAGCAGGCTCCTCTTCGGCGAGCGGCGTCTCGTCCGCGGCCTGCGCCGCAAGAGGCTCGACCTCCGGCGTGCGGCTGAACGACACCTCCTTCGTCCAAGCCGTCTCCTCGGACGCCTCGGCGACGACCGGCTCGGCTTCGACCTGCTCGTGTGTAACAGGCTCCTCTTCGGCAAGCGGCGTCTCGTCCGCGGCGTGCGCCGCGAGAGGCTCGACCTCGGGCGTGCGGCTGAACGACACCTCCTTCGTCCAGGCCGTCTCCTCGGGCGCCTCCGCGACGACCGGCTCGGCTTCCACCGACTCTTCCTCGGACGACACGCGTGGACCGAAGCTGATCTCTTTCTTCCAGACGCTCTCATCGACGACTTCCGGCTCCGCAGCGACGGGTTCTGCCAGGACAGACTCTTCGACGACCGGTTGGTCGTCACCCGCGTCCGCAGCGACGACCGCTTCGGCCTTCGGCTTGCGCTTGAACGAAAGCTCCTTCTTCCAAACCGACGTCGGCTTCTCGTCCGATGCCGCCGAATCGTCCTCGTCTTTTCGGTCCTTGGGCTTGCGCTTGAAGGACAACTCCTTCTTCCAGATCGACTGATCGTCCATCGCTAGCTCCCGGCGACGCGTAGCCCAGCGCCAAGCTGCGGCTCTTCTTGCGGCTGGCTGAGATCGACCGGAGGTTCGACCGGGAAGCCGGCGCGCTCGAGCACACCGATGAGCTGCGCGGGCCGGCTCGAACGCGTGAGACCGGCTTCCAGCTCGACGACGCCACGCGTGATCAGATCCGCCAGCGACTGCTCCATCGTCTGCATGCCGCGGCTCGTGTTCGTCTGCATCACGGAATAGATCTGCTCGACCTTGCCCTGACGGATGAGATTGCGGACAGCGTCGTCCGGCAGCAGAACCTCGAGCGCGGGAACGCGTCCCATTCCGTCGGCCGTCGGCAGCAGCGCCTGGGTGACCACGCCCTGCAGCGAGCTGGCGATCTGAATTCGGATCTGCTCCTGTTGCTCGGCGGGGAAGACGTCGATGATGCGGTCGATCGTCGAGGGCGCGCTCTGGGTGTGCAGCGTCCCGAAGACGAGGTGACCCGTCTCCGCAGCGGTCAGGGCAGTCGAGATGGTCTCGAGGTCGCGCATCTCGCCGACGAGGATCACGTCGGGGTCCTGGCGGAGCGCTGCACGCAAGGCCTCGGCGAAGCTCGTCGCGTCAGGGCCGATCTCGCGCTGGTTGACGATGCAGCGTTTGTGGCGGTGGAGAAACTCGATGGGGTCCTCGATCGTGAGGATGTGCTCCGACCGCTTGCGGTTGATCTCGTCGATGATCGCGGCGAGCGTCGTCGACTTACCGGAGCCGGTCGGGCCGGTAACGAGGACGAGGCCGCGCGGCTTCTCCGCCAGCTGATGCAGCGTCGCCGGAATGCCGAGCTCCTCGAGCGTCCTGATCTCGGCCGGGATCAAGCGGAAGGCGGCGCCGATCGACTCCCGCTGGAAGTACACGTTCACGCGGAAGCGAGCCAGGCCGGGGATCGAGTGCGAGAAATCCAGCTGGCGCTTGATCTCGAGGTTCTTCTGCTGCTCGCTCGAGAGGATGCGGTAGAGGAGCTCCTGCGTTTCCTCCGGAGTAAGCGGCGCGTAATCCTCCACGCGCTCGACTTCTCCACGCACGCGAATGACAGGGGGCGTCCCGACGGTCACATGAAGGTCTGACGCGTCGCGCGCCACCATGTGCTCGAGGAGCTCGTCGATTGAATTCACGGGCCGCATAACTCGAACGAGTCATCGGCAGGCCGTGGCGCGTCCTTTACCTCTCTACGAAGACCTGGTTTTCAAAGGCCACGATCACCCCTTCGAGGGTTACCCACGGTGGGTGATTCGGTCGATGCAGGCGGGGCCACTCTGTTCGTTCGTTTCCCCATGGAAGGAGCACCTGCATGACCAGCAAGATCCGGCGGCGGCTTGCCGGTGAGGAGAGCGGATTCACCCTCATCGAACTGCTCGTCGTAATCATCATCCTCGGCATCCTGCTCGCGATCGCGATCCCCTCGTACCTGAGCTTCCGGGATCGTGCGAATAACTCGGCCGCCAAGGCCAACGTTCGCGCCGCGATTCCAGCTGTCGAGGCCTACAACGCCGACAACCTCAACAGCGGCAACTCCGCCGGCTATGCAGGCATGACGGTCTCGCTGCTGCAGGCGTACGACTCGGCGATTGTGCCGACCAAGTTGAACATCCAGACGGCGACCTCGGTCACCTACTGCGTCGACAGCACCGTCGGCGGCAAAGTCTGGAACAAGTCTGGCCCCGGCGCCGACATCGTGTCCGGAGCTTGTCCGTAAACCAGGAGACCATGAGATCGGACGCGGGCACGTTGTTCGCGCCTGATTTCTTCCGTCCCGGAAGGAGCATCAAAATCATGCACACGAAGCTGATGAAGAGATTGCAAGGTGAGGAGAGCGGGTTCACCCTCATCGAGCTCCTCGTTGTCATCATCATCCTCGGCATCCTGCTGGCGATCGCGATCCCCTCGTACCTGAGCTTCCGGGATCGTGCGAACAACTCGGCCGCCAAGGCCAACGTTCGCGCGGCGATTCCAGCTGTCGAGGCCTACAACGCCGACAACCTGGGCACCGGCAACTCCGCCGGCTATGCAGGCATGACTGTCTCGCTGCTGCAGGCGTACGACTCGGCGATCGTCCCGACCAAGCTGCACATCCAGACGGCGACCTCGGTCACCTACTGCGTCGACAGCACGGTTGGTGCCAAGGCCTGGAACAAGGCCGGTCCCGGCGCCGACATCGTCTCCGGACTCTGCCCGTAATCACGAGCGGAAGATGAGGCTCGAGGGGCGCGGGAAACCGCGCCCCTCGTCTTTCAAGTCGCTCCTTTTCACTGCCGATAGAGACTCAGTGACCTTCGCGATCTCGCCCCCGGTCCGCTATGCAGCCCTGCTCGCGCTGCTGGCTGCCCTGCTGATCGGCGGCGGGATGACCATGTTGGGACACCGCGGAAGCCCGGCGGCCACGACACCTCACGTCATCAACCATCATCCCTTCGGGCTCGGCTCGAAGAAACGAGCGACCGCGGCTCCGAAGAAGCATTCGACCACTGCGACGAAGCCGAAGGCAACGCCGCACGTCGCGGCGGCGCCGAAGGCAGCGTCGGAGCGAGCGGCAGTCCTCGCCGCGATCGCTGCCGGCCTCCCGACCCCGGTTGCCAAGGCGCTCGGGCGGCACCCGGTCGTTGTCGTGTCGGTCTTCAACCCGTACTCGGAGGTGGACGGCATCGCCTTCGCCGAAGCGCAGGCCGGCGCACGGCTGGCCGGAGTGGGATTCGTCGGCCTGAACGTCCTCAGCCAGGCCCAGGTCGGCAAGCTGACGCAGACACTCGGCCTGCTTCCTGACCCGGGCTTTCTCGTCTATACGCGCCCCGGAACGCTTGTCGTCAGGATCAACGGGTTCGCTGACAAAGAGACCGTCGCACAGGCCGCCCAGAACGCCGCGCGGGGAGCATGACCGACGCGGCCGCGGAGGCTGCGGGGGCGCGGGAGCTTTTCGTCCGCCACGCGCGCCGTGACGGACGCTCCGTAGCGATCCTTCGTGCCGTCGACTACGGCGACTCCTGCGTCATCGAAGCCGAGGTGTATCCGGCCGGCGGCCGTAGCGCCGAGCCTTCCCGCCCCGGCCCCTACACCTTTGCCGACGTCCATCAGGCGACGGCGTTCATGACGGAAGCGGTCGAGGCTCTCATGGTCCTCGGTTGCGACGTTCATGCCCAGTGAAATCCGCCCGGCTGCGCCGGGCATGATGATTTCACTGGGATTGTCCTGACGGAGAGCGGCTACGGCGAAGTCGGGCAGAGCCCGCCTTCGCGGCGGAAGGCTGTTACGGGATGCACCCCGTCGTCACCGGCTCGCTCTGCACGTACTGGCCATTGACCGCCTCCACTACGACTGACGACGCGCCCCAAGTGCACGCATCTGCCCGTTTTGCCGGCGCTGCGCTCGCGGCCACGGTCAGCACGACCAGCAGGCAGGCGACGAAGAACATGAGGGGCCGCTTCATATGCATTCAACTCCATATGGCTTGAAAGAGATACGCCGCGCAAGGCCTCCCATCCCTATCTCGAGACGCGCAGCCGAGCGAAGATCTTCCTCCACCTGCCGCGAGGACGGGCTCTGCCCGTCCTCGCCACCACCGCTGGCCGGCAGCCCTATAGCCGCAAGATCATCATGGGCCGCGAAGCGGGCCGGATCTTGCGGCTAAATGGAGACGCGGGCGAGCTCTTCGATGGACGTGAGGCCGGCCGCGACCTTGGCCAGGCCGTCGTCCCACAGGGTTCGCATGCCTTCGCCGATGGCGGCGCGCTCGATGTCCTCGCGACTCGCCTTGGTGACGGCCAGGCTCTCCAGCTGCTCGCTCATCGTCAGCAGCTGGTACACGCCGATCCGGCCCTTGTACCCGGATTGGTTGCACCTGGGGCACCCTTTCTTCCTGTAGAAGACCATTCCGTCGCTGGCCGCGGCCACTTCGCGGGAGACTCGCGCCTTGATCAGCTCGTCGACGGTCGGCTGGTACATCTCGCAGCAGTGCGTGCAGAGCTTGCGGGCAAGACGTTGGGCGAGCACTGCCGAGACGGCGGCGCCGATCAGGAACGGCTCGACGCCCATCTCGCCGAGGCGCGTGAGCGCCTGCGGGGCGTCGTTCGTGTGCAGCGTCGAGAGGACGAGGTGGCCGGTCAGGGCGGCCTCGATCGAGATCTTGGCGGTCTCGCCGTCCCGGATCTCACCGACCATCACCACGTCGGGGTCAGAGCGCAGGATCGACCGCAACGCGGTCGCGAAAGTGAGCCCGGCCTTGGCGTTGATCTGAACCTGGTTCACGCCCCCGAGGCGGTACTCGACCGGATCCTCGACGGTGATGATGTTGATCTCGGGCCGGTTGATCTCCGTCAGCGCGGCGTAGAGAGTCGTCGACTTACCGGAGCCCGTCGGCCCCGTGACGAGGAGGGCGCCGGTGGGCTTGCGGATCAGCGTCTCGAGTGTGGCCCGCATCTCGTCGGACATGCCCAGCTCCTCGAGGGTCGGCGCCTTCCTGGACTTGTCCAGCAGACGCATGACGATCGACTCGCCCTCGACCGTCGGCAGCGTCGCGACACGAACGTCCAGGGTGCGGCCTGCTGCTGCGGCGTTGAGTGAGATACGGCCGTCTTGCGGCTTGCGTCGCTCGGCAATATCCAGCTTCGCGAGCACCTTCAGTCGGGTGAGGACGCCCGGCATCATCCGCTTCGGGATCCGCTGAACCTCGTGCAGCACACCGTCTACGCGGAAGCGGACGAGGAGCGCGTCCTCCTGCGGTTCGAAGTGGACGTCGGAAGCCCCGTCCTCGGCGGCCTGGAAGATCACTGAGTTGACGAGGCGGACGAGCGGCGCATCGGAGATGCCGTCGTCGACCTCGAGGTCGTCGGCCTCCTCCTCTTCCTCTTCGATCTCCAGCTCGTCCGCGACGGCGGCGCGGGCGCCGAACGCCTCGGAGGCACGGGCCAGTCGACGGATCTCGACGAAGATGTCGTCGCGAGCCGCAACGCCGATGTCGAGCGGGTAGCGCGTGGCCAGCCGGAGCTCGTCGATCCCCTGGATGTTGCCAGGATCGCCAACGGCAACCTTGAGCGTCCCGTCCTCGATCGCATAGGGAATGGCGACGAGTCGCTCGAGCACGTGGAGGGCGATCTGGCTGCTCGCCTCCTCCTGGACGCCGGTCAGCGCCAGGTCGACGAGCGCCATCTGGTAACGGGCAGCGAGCGTGCGGGCAAGGCCTTCGCTGGAGGCGACGTTCTGCTCCACGAGGGCATGGGCAAAGGAGCCCATTCCCGCGGCGCCCCTGACCTGAGCCAGCTTGTCCGCGGGGACGAGGCCGGTGGCGGCGATCAGGTCCGCGACGAGCTCGGCGAGCGCATTGATCGGCGGCGGAGGGCCGCCGATCCCAGCGCCACCGGGCGACGCCGCAGGTCCGGACTCGGTGCCCGGAGTGCGCAGTTTCGGTGGACGTTCGATGTCCATGTATCCCTCGTTCGAGGTATCGGCAGGAGCCGCCCGTCCCTTGATCCCGGCTCCCTCAACCTCACCCCTCCAGGGGCCGATATCGCCCTAGATGAGGGACTTTCTGCGTTCGCCAGTCGCTCGACTGTGGGTACCCGTCCTCGGCCCGGCGGCGGTTCTTGCGTACCTCGATCGAGGGACGGATGCCGGCGACCTCACGTACTTCGTCCACAGGGGCGACCAGCTGCTCTCGGGCGGCTGGGCGGACACCTTCGCCAACCCCCAGCTGCAGTCGGGACCCTTGCAGCTCGCGTTGTTCGGCGCCGTCCGCGACCTGGGGGCACTCGCCTTCCTGATCGAGCTCGGCGTCGCCGCGCTCCTCCTCTACGTCCTCGGCCGACTCGGCCTCTCCGACCGGGCCAGGCTTGCGGTCGGACTGCTGGCGGTCGCCTCCGGCCTGACGCACATCGCGTTCGTCTACGGCCATCCCGGGGAGGCGGTCATTCCGCTCCTGTGGGTGCTTGCAGGCCTCTGGGCGCGTGAGGGCCGCGTGTTGGCCGCCGGGGCGCTCGTCGGACTCTCCGCAGGCTTCGAGCTCTGGGGCGTGCTCGGGGTGGCGGTGCTGTTGCTGGCTCCGAGACTGACGCGGGCCGTCGCAGGAGCCTGCGTGCAGGCGGCCGTGGTGGCGGCAATGCTCGCGCCGTTCGTCCTTGCCGGCACGTTCCGGATGTTCGACTACGAGTGGCGCGTGACGTCCGGAACGGTGATCGGGCTGCTCGTCGGGCCCGGCGCTCACTTCGGCTGGCCGCTCAGGGTCGCTCAGGCCTCGCTCGCCGTCGGCGCAGGCGCGGCGTTGGCGTTTGCGCTGCGCCGCACCGTGCACGCGGTGTGGATCGCCCCGCTTGGAGTCGCGCTCGTGCGGCTGATGCTCGACCCCGTCTCATTCGGCTGGTACTGGCTCGAGATAGAAGTGCTCGTCCTCGTCGCCGCAGGAGTGATCCTCAACGAGTTGCCGAGGCGGCTCCCCGCGAGCCGGCTCCGGCGGGCGCTGGGCGCGCAGCACTAACGCAGCGTCGAGAAGTACGCGTGCAGGATCTCGTGACCCCAGAAGAGCGCGACGATGGACCCGATCGCGAGGAAGGGGCCGAACGGGATTCCCATCTTGCGGGCCTTCGCCCCGTGGCGAGCGAGCAGCACCACGCTGGGGACGAGAGCGGCCACCATGCCGACCATCAGTGCTACGGACACAGTTCGGCCGAGCGCGGCGCCCATCAGCAGCGCGAGCTTCACGTCGCCCATGCCCATTCCCGCGGGATAGGCGATCGCCGCCGCGAAGAGGAAGCCCGAGCCCGCCAGGGCGGCGAGCGCCCATTCCGGGCTGAGATCCCGCACGCTGTTCCCGACCAGCACGACGACCGTTGCGGGTAGGACGATGCGGTTGGGGATGATGCGATGGTCGAGGTCGATCACCGACACGGCCACGAGCACGGCGCAGAAGAACGCAGCAACCGCTGCCTCTGCGGTCAGCCCGAAGGTGAGCACACAGCCGGCAAGAAGCAGGGCTGTGACGAGCTCGACGGCCGGATAGAGGAACGGGATTCGCGCCTCACAGTGACGGCAGCGGCCGCGGAGCAGGAAATACGAGAGGAGTGGAACGTTGTCGTACCACGCGATCTCCCGGTTGCAGGACATGCACGCCGAGGGCGGCCTGACGATCGACCGCCGTAGCGGCACTCGCGCAGCGACGACGTTCAGAAAGCTTCCGAGCGCGAGGCCCGGTGCGAATACGACCACTGCGAGGGCGAAATCCACGTGCTCTCTATCGGCAGCCCCAGTCCCTGAGTTGAGGGAGGAGAGGCGGGCCGGACGTTCTTGCGAAGAGCTCGCTAGCCGCCGGTCATCTGGGGCAGCTGGGCAAGCGCGTACACCGTGGGATTGCCGGGCATCCCGACCGGAACGAACGTGAAGCCGCTGAACGTCGAGTTCGAGGACTGGCCGAGGATGACGGTCGATCCGTCGAGTGGGCCGTCCACGATCGCCGTCGTTCCGATGTCGACGACGTTCGTCGCATAGACGGCGCCCTCGAAATACGAGCTCACGAACTGCACGCCGTCTCCGGCGGGAACCTGGCTGTCGGCCGCCACGGAGCCGTTGCCATTGGCGACCCAGCCGAGAAGATCTTTCGTCGAGTCCCAGTTGCCGACCGTGCAGCTCGGGCCGGCGCTGTAACCGCAGAGGCTCGTGTTCTTGACGAGCACCGTGCCGGAGGTGTAGATCGTCGCCTGGCCCTTGTAGCGAACCGTGCCGCCGATGTCGACCTTCGCGCTTCCGTCGATGAAGATCGTGCCGTTGATGGTGAGGACCTTGTTGGGATAGTCCCAGGAGAGCTCACCGTTGACGGTCTTGCACGTGTAGGAGCTCCCAGGCGTGAGATTGACGATCCCTTGATTGTCGTTCTTGTACGCGAGTTTGTTCGCGTCGCTGTCGCTGACTTGAGCGACGGGGTTGTCGAAGGCGAATGTTGGGTTGGGCGCCTCGCCGGCCTGAGGAGCGGCGCAGGAGTAATACGGCCCCGGGCTGGCGTTGAGATACCAGTCGTTCCACTGGACGGTCGGCGGCGAGACGGGGGGCGGCGTCGCATCGAGGATCGTCGCCCAGATATTGTCCATCGTGCCCGCACCTCCGCCGGCGCCGGCCACGCAGGGGTTGTGCAGCGACTGGGCTCTATAGCGGCAACCCTTGCCGATGTGAGCCTCGTTGATGGGCGTCCCTGCTGCACCGACGTGGTTATTACTGGCCTGCTGATCCAACGATCCCTTCACGACCAGCGGCCCTTTACTGACAGCTGCGGAGTTCTGGAGACACAGATTGCCCATGACGTAGAGCGGCGCTGTGACGTTCACGCTATTCGCCAGCGTCATGTCGCAACCGCTGAGCGCCACGCCGCTTCCGGTTGCGCGCGAGAAGATGTAGTTCCACGAGGGGTTGTTCAGGGGCTGGGTCGTGGTCGGGACGACGGGAATCGTCGCGCGGATCGTCTTCATGTAGTCGGCGCCGCCGAAGGGATTGCGTACGTGCCCGGTCGAGAAGAGATCCCAGTACGCGGTTCCTGCCGCGGGGTTCTGGTACAGGGTGCCATACCACGTGACCGTTCCCGAGGAGTAGGTATCCGTGCGTGTGCACGGGAGCGTCGGGAGGCTGGCCGCGTCGGCGCAGAAGACGTACTTGTCGAGCGCGTTGTTCGTCGGCAGGCGCAAGACCGACATCGCGTTGTTGACCCCCGCCTCCGCGAGATCGTACGCGGACGCGCGGCCGCTGCTCATCGTCGCGCTGTGCTGATTGGACTGCGCCGATTCGATCACAGTGACGACGGTCATGCTGAAGACCACAGTCACGCCGAGCGCGAGCACGAGGGCGAAGCCCCGCTGGTCCTCGATCACCCGGCGGAAACGCTCTCTCAGTCGGCTGGTCATCGCGTCAGATCCTCGTGCTGTTCCGCAGGAAGATGGTGTCGGTGAGGTCATAGGCACCGACGCTTGTCCCAGTCACGCTCACGTTGAAATCGACCTGAAGCGACGCGAGGCAGAGACAGCCGGTGACGTGCGCGAACGCCGGAAAGACGTTGCCGCTCGTCAGATAGTCGGCCACCATCACCCCGGTCGAGTCGCACGTGGCCCCGGACTGCCTGTATAGCCGGTAGCGGTTCGTGTACCCGGAAACCGCCGCGGTGCACCAGCTGACGTCGCCGCCGCAACCCGACGGGACCTTCAGCGTCACCGCCGTCGTCGCAAACGGGGTGACGTCGCTGGCGCAATGGATGTCACGCCGAATCTTGTCGAGCGCCAGGCGGGTGGTCACCTGCGCCTGGAAGCGGCGCTCCTGGTCCGACTGCGCCTTCGAGCCGGCGACGAAGACCGTCGTAATGCCTGCGAAGACAACGGTCATGATCACCATCACGGTGATCATCTCGACGAGGTTGTAACCGGCCTCTCCCCTGAGGCGCCGCAGCCGCTCGATCACTTCATCCTCGCTTCGACCTCCGCGAGCGCTCTGCGGGCGACGAGCTCGCTCTTCTTGCCGATGCCCCAACGCTGCTGCGCGATCTGGTCGGCGGCGATCAGCTTTCGGAGCGCTATAGCTCCGTGCCACCAGCCGAACGATGCGCCGGTGACGATCCAGCTGTGCTGGTAGAGGTAGTGCCGAACGTTGGCCTTCGTCTTCGAATGCGCCCCGATCCACGCCGACAACAGCTCGGCGCGCTGCGTGAGCGGCATCTCCTTCAGCGGTTCGGCTGGGGCGCCCTTCACCACGAACGCGGGTGGACGCGTTGCCGTGCCGGTTGCGGCCGCCTTCGGCTCAGCCGTCTTCGCCGCCGGCGTCGTCTGCGTTGTCTTGGGAGCGGCTGGAGAGGGCGCCGCAGGACTGACTGAGGTCGAGGCGAGAGCGATGGGCTGCACGGCCGTCCCGCCGTACGGAGAGACGTCCTCGGGACTGCCCTTCTCCGCATAGACAGTCCGCTTGAGCGTCACTGAAATGGTGGGTGCGCCGGTATCCCGTACCCGCGTGCCGGCGGGCGGCGACTGGCGTGCGACCGTATTCGCGGCATAGCCATGGACCGAGCCGAGCACCTGCCAGGCGAACCCGTTGTCCTCGAGCGTCCCCTTGGCAAACACGAACGCCTGGCCGGACAGATCCGGAACGACCAGCGTGGCGGCGGCGACCGGCGCTGGAGCGCCCTCCGGGACCGCGGTCATGCGCTTCGCTGCGCCGACGGCAAGCGTCGCGCTCGCGAGCAGCAGGACCACGCCGACGATCGCAAGGCGCGGCAAGCGGGTGGCTATCCGCAGAGCCATGCTTCGCGAATCGGCAGAAAGCGGCTTGAACTCAAGCCCCACCGCGAGTGAAGACGATGACGGCATCCCTCGAATCAGGGACGACGGAGAAGACCCGCGGCGAGATTGGAGTGGCGTCTGGCAGTTCGAGCGGCGTCGGCGCGTCCTGCCATGTGAACGCGCTGCCGGCGAAGCTCTGGAACCAGGGTTGATTCTGTGGGAATTCGGTCGGCGGCTGCAGCTGCAAGTGGAGGTGCGGGCCCGTCGCGTGCCCGGTCGAACCGACGAGTCCGATCTGTGTTCCGGCCGCCAGGGAGATCCCGTCCACGACCGAAGGCTCGAGGAACGCCAGGTGGCAATACGTCCAGACGAGGCCGTCCTGTGTGCGCAGCGTCAGGCCGATGCCGCAGCGGGGGTCGGCCGTGTGCCAGGCGTTGAGCACGACCGCATTCGAGAGGGCGTAGACCGGTGAGCCCTCCGGAGCGGCGATGTCCGCTGCCGGATAGTCGTGATGCGTGTGGGCAACGGACACGATCTGCGGACCACCGCCCACAGGAAAGACGTAATTGTCGTGGTAGGACGCCGCTCCCATCAACGTCCCCACACCCTGCGCAAACGACGGCGCCTGTGCGCTCTGGGTTGCGCTCGCCAGCGCGGACTGGGCCTGCTCGAGGCTCGCACGAGCGGCGTCGGTAGCGGCGTGAGCCTCATCGACGTGGGCGTCGTAGAGGACGGCGCGCCGTTCTGCGGCGAGGCGATCCGAGAGCAATGCGGCCCCGTCGACTCGCGCATGAAGCCGCTTCGAGACCTTCTGGAGTTGTTGCTCGAAATCCTGCGCGGCCAGCAGCTGCTCGTTCGTCCGGACGACCTCGCGCCGGGCCTCGTCGAGCCTCATCTGAACGTGCTGCAGATCGACGGTCTGCGTGATCCCGCCCTGGCCGTAGACGTTGGCGAGATCGAGCACCTCCCGGACGTACCAGTCCGCATGGTTGTACGCGAAGACACCCCGCGGGATGTCGGTCTGGCCTCCGGCGGCAGCGAGATAGCGGGCGGCGGCGTAGACGGCGTCGGTCGCATTCCACGGATCGGCGATGCCGTTCCCGTCTGCGTCAACTCCCCACCGCAACCAGGTCGAGGGCATGAACTGCATCCAGCCGACCGCCCCGGCCGAGCTCGGTCCCATGTTCTGGCCGAAGTTCGACTCGACCTTGTTGATCGCGGCGAGCACCTGCCAGGGTATTCCGTACGCGGCGCCCGCCTGCTGCCAGAGGACGTGCAGGCTCGAGAGCGGCAGCTGCTGAGGGTTCGCGGGAGGAGAGGTGAAGGAGATGGGGACGGAGATCGAGCCCGGCGCGTTCGGCGTCGCAGCACTCGGCAAGGAAACGTGCTGCAGGCCGGACTGCGTGCCGGGAGAGATGGAGAAGCCGAGCACGGGTGGACCCGCTGCTCGAGCCGAGCCCGCCAGCAGCGCCAGGCCGAGGGCCGCAACGACGAGGAGGCGCATCAGTCTCCGGCTTTGGCGAGCCGGAGCGCCGGAACCTCTGGCTCGGGCTCGGGCTCGGGCTGGGCCTCGCGCGCCTGCTCTTCTTCTGCTTTCGCCTGTTTTTCTGCAGCGACGACGTCGGCCTTCTGCTGCTTCAAAGCGCGCTCGAGGGTGACGAGGAAGTCGTGCCGGTTCGTCGCGGCGTTCGCGGCGACCTCCTGGTCGACCTTGCCGGAGACGACGAGATCGATGAGTGCCGTCGAGAAGGACTGCATGTCGAAGAAGCTCCCCTCCTCGATCGCGTCCGTGATCGCCTCGGGCTGGTTCTCGCGAATGAGATCCGCGATGCGCGTGTTGGTCACCATCACCTCCACCGCGGCGATCCGGCCGCCGTCGACACGCGGTAGGAGCCGCTGGCTGACGACGCCTCGCAGGACGCCCGCCATGATCGAGCGGATCATCTGCTGCTTTCCTTCGGGAAAGAACTCGACCAGGCGGCCGATGGTCTCCGCAGCGTCGACGGTGTGGAGCGTCGAGAGGACGAGATGGCCGGACTCGGCGGCCTGCAGCGCCGTCTGGGCCGTCTCTGCGTCGCGCAGCTCGCCGATGAGGATGACGTCCGGGTCCTGGCGGAGTGCCCGCCGCAGGGCCTGCATGAAGTCCGTGGTGTCGAGCCCGACCTCGCGCTGGTTGACGATGCACGACTGGTCGCTGTGCAGGATCTCGATCGGGTCCTCGATCGTGACGATGTGCTGCTGCCGCGACCGGTTGATGTGATCGACCATCGCCGCGAGCGTCGTCGACTTACCCGAGCCCGTCGCGCCGGTCACGAGCACCAGGCCGCGATGCTCTTCGGCCAGCCGGCGAATGCCGGCCGGCAGACCGAGCGTCTCGAAGTTCGGGACGTTCTTGGGAATGACGCGGAAGGCAAACGAGATGTGGCCGCGCTGCCTGAAGGCGTTGACGCGGAACCGAGGCAGATCGTCGTCCTGGTAGGCGATGTCGAGGTCGCCGCTCTGCTTGAACGTCTCGAGTCGCTCCGGCGCACGCTTTCCCACCAGCTCGATCAGCTCCTCCATGTCCCGGTCGACCAAGACCGCGGACTCCTCGAGTGGCGCGAGCGCGCCGTCGCGCCGGAGGATCGGCGGCAGGCCGACCTTCAGGTGGATGTCACTGGCGCCGAGGTCAACGGCGCGTCTGAGCAGGGGATTGAGCTCCATGGCGGGACCCCCATGCATCGGCAGCGTCTTCCAGGCGCTTTAGGGAGGTTCGACCGCCGAGCCGCCGCTTCAGGCCGCGGCCACGCGCGGCTCGCCGGCGATCCGGGCAAGGGCCTGGATCAGCTGCATCGCCTTCCGCCCGGCCCCTCGGGCCTCGCCGGGATGGGACACCTCACCCAGCACCAGCTTGTCGAGGACCCGCCAGGTGACGGGTAGGCGCATCACCGCAAACACTGCGCGCGGATAGCGGTCGAGTGCGACCTTCGCGCCCCAGCCGGCGGACGCGAGGGGGTCGAGCTCTCGCCTCACGGCTGCCTCGTAGGGCTCGAGGCTCGCCGCGCCGCCGCCAAGCAGCTCGAGTGTGTGCTCAGCAGCGAGTCTGGCCGTGACGAGGGCCTCGTAGATGCCGTCGCCGGAAACCGGATCGAGCGCGCCCGCCGCATCGCCGACGACCAGAGCCCGGCCCCGGGCGAGCACGGTCGCGGGCCGTCGCATCGGCAGTCGATGGCCGCGGAGGTCGGAGAGCTGCCGCAGCTCGACGCCATAGTGCTCACACAGAACCCGAAGGTGTCGACGGAGGTGGGGTCCCTGGTGGGCCCAGCCACCGACCCCGACGTTGACATGGTCGCCCTTCGGGAAGATCCAGCCGTACCCGCCCGGCACCGTGCCAAGCTCGAGCACGAGCCTCCCGCGCCACGCGCCGTCTGGAAGTTCCTGGTAGGACAGGTTGCCCTCGAGCGCGACGCCGTTGACGATGGCGCCCCCGAGCCCGAGCGAACGAGCCGTGATTCCGTTCGCGCCATCGGCGCCGATCACGGCACCGACCTCGACCGGCCGGCCGTCCAAACGCAGCTCGGTCTCGGAGTCGATTGCGACCTGAACACCGTCGCGAAACTCGACCCCTGCGGCAACTGCCTGCTCGACGAGGAACGCATCCAGGCGCCGGCGCTGCGTCATCAGGCAAACCACGCGCGGAGATTCGTGTTCGATCTTCGGCCCGTAGCGCAGCCGGCAGCGCGTGCGCGTGATTCTGTCCTCTACGACGGGCTCGACCGAGAAAGGCAACTGCCGGACCGCCCTCATCGTCAGCCCGCCTCCACACGGCTTGTCCCGCGGGAAGGGCACTTTGTCTATTAGTAAGACGCGCGCGCGAGAGCGAGCTAGGCGGTAAGCGGCGGTGGACCCTGCGGGCCCAGCGCCGATCACGGCGACATCGAACCGCTCCACGAGCCAAAGCTACAATGCCCGGCCCCGGGGGTGTGCCCGAGTGGCCAAAGGGAACGGCCTCAACGCCACAAAGTCCGGCCGCTTCGCGGCCATGACGACTTTC
>Ga0070707_100002406_pt1 | contig 17853 bp, 16 predicted proteins | sample KBSK5502metaG_FD_65468 | JGI IMG/M metagenome (GOLD analysis project Ga0070707, IMG submission 65468) | Corn, switchgrass and miscanthus rhizosphere microbial communities from Kellogg Biological Station, Michigan, USA - KBS K5-50-2 metaG | ecosystem: Host-associated > Plants > Roots >... | reverse complement strand
GCTGAACCCAAATCGGCGCAGTAGGTCATCATGCCTCTAGGTAGACTGCTCCGGCACGAGCAGTTGGGTCAGTTGATTGAACCGCCGGACTTTACACGGCCGCTCCGGCGCCATTCGAAAAGAGATCGAAGCCTCAGTTGCTACGGGCCGACCGGCTCAAGGTCCGAAAATGGGTCGATTTTGTTGAAAAAGTCAAAAATCGAGCGTGACGAAAACTCGCCAAATTGCAATCCGATCGAACATCGCCGCTCAATAGGCCCGGGCAAAAGGGGCCCAGATCAGCCGCGGAGGTAAGGAGCTGGTGGTGAGCAATTTTCGGGCTTTGGTGCTGCACGAAGAGGGCGGCAAGGTGACGCCGCGTCTCGCAACCTTGGACGAGGCGCGGCTGCCGCCAGGCGAGGTTACCGTCGCGGTCGAATATTCGACGCTGAACTACAAGGACGGCATGATCCTGGAAGGGCAGGGGCGCCTGGTGCGCGCCTACCCGCATGTGCCGGGCGTCGATTTCGCCGGCACGGTCCTGCGCTCCGACTCGCCCGAGTTCCGGCCCGGCGACCCGGTCATTTTGACCGGCTGGCGGGTCGGCGAGGTGCAATGGGGCGGCTATGCCGAGCGGGCGCGGGTCAAGGCCGATTACCTGGTGCGCCGCCCCAACGGCCTCAGCGCCCGCCAGGCGATGGCGATCGGCACCGCCGGCTTGACGTCGATGCTGGCGGTCATCGCCCTCGAAAAGCACGGGCTCACGCCTGACGCGGGCGAGGTTCTGGTCACGGGCGCCGCCGGCGGGGTCGGCAGCATCGCGGTCAGCCTGTTTTCGGCGCTGGGGTACCGGGTCGTTGCCTCGACCGGCCGGCCGGAATTGCACGATTATCTGACCGGGCTCGGCGCGGCCGAGCTGATCGACCGCGCCGCGCTCGCTGCGAAGCCGGCGCGCCCGCTCGACCGCGAGCGCTGGGCCGGCGCGATCGATGCAGTCGGCGGCGCGACCCTCGCGACGGTGCTGACCCAGCTCAAATACCGCGCCGGCGTCGCCGCCTGCGGTCTCGCCGGCGGCAGCGATTTGCCGGCGAGTGTGATCCCGTTCCTGCTGCGCGGCGTCAATCTGCTCGGCATCGATTCGGTGATGTGCCCGCGCGACGAGCGCGTCGAGGCGTGGAACCGGCTGGCGCGCGACCTGCCGCTCGACAAGCTTGAGGCGGTCACGCAGACCGTATCGCTCGCCGACGTGCCCGCTCTCGCGCCGCGCATCCTGAACGGTGAGGTGCGCGGCCGCGTCGTCATCGACCTCGCGGCGTAACGTTCCGCTCATCGCGCGCGGATTGTTCGCGCGCGGCCGGCGTTATCGAAAGCAGTCGGCGGTGAGAGGGGCATGGACGCGCTTTTATCGAAGAGCCGCGGGATCGCGGCGGCACGGCGGGGTCAGATCATCCAGCGCGTGCTGGTCGACGGCTGGAGCACGGCCCAGGCGGCGGCTGTGTTCGGCCTTCAGGAGCGCCGCATCGCGCGCTGGGTCGCCGATTACCGCCGGCGCGGCATGGCGAGCCTGCGCCAGGATGACGCCGCCGAGCGAATCTATCTGCGTTGGCTGCAGCGCATGTGCATCGTGGTCGCGCGCTGCTACGGCGGGTTGCGGCGCGGCTTTGGCCTGGTCGAGCCTGCCTCCTGCATCGAATTGCGGCGCACCGGCGACAAGCGGGGCGGCGACTGATCCCAGGCTGATCCCCGCTAACCCCGCGGCTAGACCCAAATCCATTGAGATCGAACATCCCAATTCGTCTTCCCCGGGTTTGGCCCGGGGACCCACGAGCGGCTTCTCGTGGATGGCCGGGCCAAGCCCGGCCAAGACGCCGCGAGGGGGGATGATGCTCTAACCGACAGGCGATCTAGCCCAATTTCTCCTGCTGCATCATAGTCGTGACGGTCGGCCGCCCTATGTCCCGGCGCGGGCGTGCCGCGGGGGAATGGGGGAATGCGGGACAGCATCGTCCGACGGCGGGCGTTTTGCGCGCGCGTCGCGGGGCTCGCCCTCGCGGCCTGCCTCGCCGTGCCGGCCATGGCGCAACCTCCGGGCAAAGGGAAGCGGCCGCGACAACCGTTGCCGAAACCTCGCCGCATTGTCGCGATCGACCCCGGGCATGGCGGCGTCGACCCCGGCGCGATCAGCCCGCACGGGCTTCACGAAAAGGACATCGCGCTCACGACCGCCCGCGAGCTGGCGCGGCAGCTCGAGGCGAGCGGCCGGTTCCGCGCGTTGCTGACCCGGCGCGGTGACGAGTTCGTGCCGTTGCGCGAACGGGTCGCGCGGGCGCGGACGGAACACGCGGAACTGTTCCTCTCGATCCATGCCGACGCCCTGCCTGACAGCGAGATGCGCGGGCTCTCGGTCTACACCCTGTCGGACCAGGCCTCGGACCGCGAGACCGCGGCGCTGGCGGCGCGAGAGAACAAGGATGATTTTGTCGCCGGCATCGACCTGCGGCGGCAGCGGCGCGACATCGCGCCGATCCTCCTGGACATGGCGCGGCGGCAGACCAACAACCGCTCGCTGGCGTTGGCGCGCGCTATCGTCAGCGAATTGGGGCATGCCGTGCCGCTGCTCGAAAAGCCGCATCGCGCCGCCGGTTTTGCCGTGCTGACCGCGCCCGACGTGCCGTCCGTGCTGGTCGAGCTCGGCTGCCTGTCCAATCCGGGCGACGAGCGCCTCCTCGGTCAGCGCAGTCACCAGCAGCGCCTGGCGCGCGGCTTGCTGCAAGCGATCGAGCATTATTTCGGCGCGCACGCTGGTCTTTGACTGCGGCTTGCACGAAGCGCGAGGGGCGGCCTAGTGTCGGGCCACATCAGCAGAGGGAGCCGAGATGAGACTGGTGGAAGCGAACCGCTCGGGCAGCGCGGTCGATGCAGCGGAATGGCAGGCGCGGGTCGATCTGGCGGCGGCCCATCGGATGGCCGTGTCGCACGGTTTCAGCGAGGGGATCTTCAACCATTTCACCCTCGCGGTGCCCGGCAAAGACGACCGGTATTATCAGATCCCGTTCGGGCTGCATTGGTCGGAGGTGACGGCGAGCTGCCTGATGGAAGTCGGCTATGACGGCGAGGTGCTGAGCGGCGAGGGCGAGGTCGAGCGCTCGGCCTTCTGCATCCACGCGCCGATCCACCGCCTCGTGCCGCAGCATGCCTGCGTCCTCCACACCCATATGCCGTTCGCCAGCGCATTGGCCCGCCTCGAAGAACCGCGGCTCGCCGCGCTCGGCCAGACCGAGATCGGCTTTCTCGACACGATCGCCTATGACGACGAGTACACCGGGCTGGCGATGGACCCGGCCGAAGGTGAGCGGCTGGCCCGGGTCATGGGGCCCGAGCGGTCGGTGCTGGTGATGGCCAATCACGGCATCCTCGCCTGCGGCAAAACCGTGGCCGAGGCGTATGATCGGCTCTACTATTTCGAGCGCGCCTGCCAGGTGCAGCTCTATGCGATGTGGACCGGGCGGCCGCTCAAGGAAGTGGCGTCGCATATCGTGGCGCGCACTTTGCAGCAGTATGCCGACTCGCCGAGCTATGGCGGAAAGCCGGCCTGCGACCACCATTTCGCGGCCCTGAAGCGCCTCCTCGACCGCAGCGAGCCGGATTACGCGGATTAGACGCTTTCGGTGGGCATGATCGAGGTCCACGCCTATATCGATGTCGCCGATCTCGAACGCGGCATCGCGTTCTACTGCGAGGGGCTGGGCCTATCGCTGAAGCGCCGGCTCAGCCCAAGCTGGGTCGAGCTGGAAGGCGCCAATCTGCCGGTCTTTCTGCTCGGCAACCGTGCACCGGCCGCGGAGCTGGGTAGTATCCAGATCCAACGCAGCTTCGCGCGCCATTGGACGCCGGTGCATCTCGATTTCATCGTGCCGGAGCTTGAGGCCGCCGTGGCACGGCTGACCGGGCTCGGCGCGACCCTCGACCGCCCGATCCAGCATGCCGATTATGGGCGGATGGCGAACCTCGCCGACCCGTTCGGCAACGGCTTCGATCTGATCGAATTTACCGGGTCCGGCTACGACGGCGTCTCGCGATAGCGCCCGCGGCGGTGTAGGCTGGCGCTCAGCTTTTACCCGCTAGGGGAGACCCCGCGATGAACGATGTTGCCCCGATCCGCCGGCTCGCTCCGGCGACCCAACCGATCCGCCCGGCGAAATTCGCCCATTTCGTATTGCGCACCGGCCAGTTCGATGAGATGGCCAAGTGGTACGAGACGGTGCTTGCGGCCCGCATCGTGTTCCGCGACGAGCGCCTGTGCTTTCTGTCCTATGACGACGAGCACCACCGCCTCGCGCTGATCCACATCCCGGGACTGGCGGCGCGCGATCCCGAAACCGCCGGCACCGACCATGTCGCGTATTCCTACCGCGATCTCGGCGAGCTGCTGGCGACCTATCGCCGGCTCAAATCGCACGGCATCGTGCCGCATTGGCCGATCAATCACGGCGTGACGACCTCGATGTACTACCGCGACCCCGACAACAACCGGGTCGAATTGCAGATCGACAATTTCCCGACCGCCGAGGAATTGCAGGGCTACTTCCAGAGCCGCGCCTTCGCCGACAACCCGGTGGGGGTGACCTACGATCCGGAGCAGCTGTGCCGCGATTACGAAGCCGGCGTGCCGATGGCCGAGCTGCTGCGCATCCCGCCTTTGCCTGAAGGCAAGACCCCCTGGGACATGCTGAGCAGCCGGCACCAATAACATGGCCGTCATCGCGAGCGGAGCGAAGCAGTCTCCTGCCGGTTACGCGTCGCCCGATGGGATTGCTTCGTCGCTCCGCTCCTCGCAATGACACGAAAATGGAACTGACATGATCACCATCGACCTCGCTGGAAAAACCGCGCTCGTCACCGGCGGCGCTTCGGGCATCGGGCTCGCCACGGTCGAGGCGTTTGCCCGCTGCGGCGCGACGGTCGCGCTCAACCATCTCGCCGACGATCCGCGCGGCATGCAGCAGGTCGAGCGGCTGAAGGGGCAGGGGCACAAGGTGATCTCGGCGCCCGGCAACGTCTCGAAGCCCGGCGAGGCCGAAGCGATGGCGAGCCGCGCGATTGATGCGCTGGGCCGCCTCGATTTCCTGGTCAACAACGCCGGCACCCCGGCCACCCCGGCGCCGATCCCGTTCTCCGAGCTCGACCGGCTGACCGAGGAGTTCTGGCAGACGATCCTCAATACCAATCTGATCGGCCCGTTCCGCTGCACCCATGCGGCGGTCGGGGCGCTCAAGGCGGCGAGGGGCGCGATCTGCAGCACCGCCTCGATCGCCGGCGTTCAGGGCAGCGGCAGCAGCATCCCCTACGCGACCAGCAAGGCGGGGGTCATCAACCTGACCCGCAGTCTGGCTCGCACGCTGGCGCCCGAGATCCGGGTCAACGCGGTCGCGCCCGGCTTTGTCGACAGCCCGTGGAACAAGGATTGGCCGGCCAGCCGCAAGCAAGAATCGATCGAGCGGACGCCGCTGAAGCGCGCCTGCAAGCCCGAGGACATCGCCGAGGTCATCTTCTTCTTGTGCGCCGGCGCCGCGATGGTCACCGGCCAGACGGTCATCGTCGATGGCGGGCTGACGTTATGAACCTGACGCCTGTCGAAGGCCCGGCCGCCTGGGAAGGCTCGCGGATCGATCTCCGGAAGGAGGGCGTTCGCGTCCTCTCTTCCGCGGAGATCGACGAGATCGACACGGCGGTGCGCCACCTCCACTCGCTCGGCGAGGCCGATTTCCCGGAGATCACGCCGGACAGCTTTCCGTTGCCGGGGCTCGGCGGCTATCTCGCGGGCCTCGGCGAGGAACTGCGCTTCGGCCGCGGCTTTCTGCTGCTGCGCGGCTTGCCGCGCGAGCGCTATTCGCTCGACGATCTGGGCCGCATCTATGCCGGGATCGGCGCCCATATCGGCCGGCTGAGCCCGCAATCCTATCAGGGTGAGTTGCTCGGCCACGTCATCGATGTCAGCGACATCGAGGCCGAGGCGCGCGGCTACCACGCCGGCGGCGCACAGCGGATGCACACCGACAATTGCGACATCGTCTCGCTGCTCTGCTTGCGCGGTGCGAGATCGGGCGGCGTCAGCCGGTTTGTCAGCGCCGCCGCGGTGCACAACCGGCTGCTGCAGGAGCGTCCGGAACTGCTCGAGGCGCTGTACGGCGAATACGTGTTCCGCCGCATGGAACGGGACGCTGAATACGGCGACGGCCGGCTGGTCAAGAACGTCGTGATCTTCTCGCGCGAGACCGGCCAGTTGACCTGCAACGTCTCCGGCAGCTATCCGCACCGCGCGGTGCGCGCCGGCGATGCGGTGATGAGCCCGCTGCAGATCGAGGCGCTCGACGAGATGGCGCGGATTTCCGCCTCGCCTGAGCTCTACCTCGACATGACGATCGGTGAAGGCGACATCCAGTTCCTCAACAACCGCACGATCCTGCATGGCCGCACCGGCTACGAAGATTGGCCGAATGTCGCCGAGCGTCGCCATCTGATGCGGCTGTGGCTCGAAGTCCCGTCCTGGCCGCGCCTGCCGGACAATCAAGGCATGCACGGCGCGGCGGATCACCCGCTGTGGCTGCGCCAGCGGCGGCCCCTGATGGAGGTGCCGTCGCGCTATCTCGCGGAAATGACCCGCCGCAAAGCCGAACTGGTGAATTGATTCAGCTTCGTCGTCCCGGCGGGAGGCCGGGACCTACCGATCCGCTCCTGAGACGCCTGCAGCGTCGATCTCGGCCTTCGCCGGGATGATGGCTAGAAATGCGACTGGCTCTTGGCGAGGGTTCCAGGCTTTCGCGAAGCTCTGGAATCAGCGTGGCATTTCGAGTCGTGTGAAACGCCACCCTGATTCTTGCTCACGTGTTCCGCCAGGAGAGCCTTTGTAGCCCCAACGATCCGTCCATCGACAAGTGTTTTCCCAGAGCCCGTTCGACCGCATCGGTCGCCTCGTCCACTTTCCCCGGCGCCGTTGATTCGATGGCGCCGCGAATGAGCGATCCGTGCCCCGTTGCGATGGCGGGGTCCCGCGCCGAGGCTGCGATTGCCGGTTGGTCGACAGGGCGACGGAATCGAACCGCAAGAACCGGATATAAGGCTGGCCGGCTCCGGGCGTAGAGGTGCAAGTCGAGAGCGACAGCGCCTCAGCCACCAGGAGTCCGATCAATGCTGACCCTTCTTGCCTCTCTCCATGCCATTGCGGCGCGCCGAGGCGACGGGCTGCGTCCCAACCTGTTGGAGTGCGACGCGACCGCTCTCTTCACCGCATCAGGAGAGATACAGATGTCGCGCGAACAGGAAAACAAGGCCCTCGTTGGCCGCTGGTTCGATGGGTTCTGGGGGAATCCGTGGAACCCAGGGATCATCGACGAACTCGCTGCCCCAGACATGCTGCTCCAGTATTCACTGCACGCACCGCGGCGGGGTCGCGAGGATGTTCGGAAGTTCATGCTCGATTTCCGTGCCGCCTTCCCGGACCTCAAGTTCTGGGGTGCAGCCGATCTCATCGCCGAGGGTGATTATGTCGTCGGTCGATGGGAAGGCGGCGGCATCCATACAGGTGCGGCGTTCAGCGATTTTCTCGCTGGCTCCCTACCGGCGGCATCCGGTCGGAAGATGCACTTCACGGGGACGACCGTACTTCGCGTCGAGAACGGTAAGATCGCGGAGGAGATCGGACTCGACGACGGGGTCGCCGCGCTAACCCAACTCGGTATCCTGAAAGCCGCCTAACGAGAGTGGAGGATTGGACCGGGGATCGATCCCCGGTCCAATTTCACAGCCCGCTGCGCGTAGGTCGGGAAATGTGGTTCTCATCTGAGCGCACCACTTAAATCGCCGTCCATCGTGGGTGCTATCGGACGACACATCGCAGAAAACCTAATCTGCGCTTGAACGCACAGACCGCGGTCTGTCACGCCGGTCTGATTGGTACTTCAACCGGTGCGGTCACAATGACGCTCGAAACAGTTTCGCTGGGTCGTGCCCAGGGAAACGCTCAAGGATCGCGCATGGAGCATTTCGGGTGTCTGGAGAGGGATCGAGTGCCTCGGCCAACAGATCGCTCTGGTTCGCCTCCTGGTCACCCACAACCGAAGGGGCATGGTTAAGGGCCACAGGGACCACTTTCCCGCCGGATCAGACGAGGTCGAAGCGATCGGCGTTCATCACCTTGGTCCAGGCCGCCACGAAATCCTTCACGAACTTCTCCTTCGAGTCCGTACACCCATAGACTTCCGCGAAGGCGCGAAGCTGTGAGTGCGAGCCGAAGATCAGGTCGACACGCGTGCCGGTCCACTTCAGCTCGTGGGTCTTCCGGTCGCGGCCCTCGTAGACGTTGTCACCGGCCGGCGCCCATTCGGTGCGCATGTCGAGCAGGTTGACGAAGAAGTCGTTCGTCAGCTTCTCGGGCTGCTTGGTGAAGACGCCATGCTTGGAGCCGCCGGCGTTCGCGCCCAGCACGCGCAGGCCGCCCAGAAGGACCGTCATCTCCGGTCCGGTCAGCGTCAGCAGTTGCGCGCGGTCCACTAGGGCTTCCTCGGGCTGCATGAATTGCGTCTTGCTGGCATTGATGTAGTTGCGGAAGCCGTCGGCGCGCGGCTCAAGCGGCTCAAAGGAGGAGGCATCGGTCTGTTCCTGCGAGGCATCCATGCGTCCCGGCGCAAACGGCACCTTCACGACGGTGCCGCCGTCCCTCGCTGCCTTCTCGACCGCCGCGCAGCCGCCGAGAACGATCAGGTCCGCGAGCGAGACCTTTTTCCCGCCGGACTGCGAAGCATTGAAGTCTCTTTGGACCGATTCGAGCGTCTGCACCACCTTCGCCAGCTGAGCCGGCTGGTTGACGTCCCACTCCCTTTGCGGCGCCAAGCGAATGCGCGCGCCGTTCGCGCCGCCGCGCTTGTCGGAGCCGCGGAACGTCGAGGCCGAGGCCCAAGCCGTCGAAACCAGATCGGAAACGGAGAGGCCGGACGCAAGGATCGTGTCCTTCAGAGCCGCAATGTCCTGCTCATCGATCAGCGGATGATTCACCGCCGGAATGGGGTCCTGCCAGGCCAGCTGCTCCTTCGGGACGAGGGGGCCCAGATACCGTGCGATCGGCCCCATGTCGCGGTGTGTCAGCTTGAACCACGCCCGCGCGAACGCATCCGCGAACTGATCCGGATGCTCGTAGAACCGCCGCGAGATTTTCTCGTAGATCGGGTCGAGCCTCAGCGACAGGTCCGTGACCAGCATGGTCGGCACACGCTTCTTCGACTTGTCGAAGGGGTCGGGAATCGTAGGCTCGGCGCCTTTCGCCTGCCACTGCCACGCACCGGCCGGGCTCTTGGTCAGCTCCCATTCGTATTTGAACAGATTGTCGAAGAAGTGATTGCTCCATTGCGTCGGCGTTTGCGACCAGATGACTTCCGGGCCTCCGGTAATGGCGTCGGCGCCGATGCCGGTGCCATACTTGCTTTTCCAGCCGAGGCCCTGTTCCTCGAGGGCGCCGCTTTCCGGCTCCGATCCGACCAGCGATGGATCGCCCGCGCCATGGGTCTTTCCGAAGGTGTGGCCGCCGGCAATCAGCGCGACGGTCTCCTCGTCGTTCATCGCCATGCGGAAGAACGTCTCGCGGATGTCCTTGGCCGCGGCGACTGGATCCGGCTTGCCGTTCGGCCCCTCCGGATTGACATAGATGAGGCCCATCTGCACGGCGCCGAGCGGCTCCGAAAGCTGGCGCTCGCCGCTGTAGCGTTCGTCGCCCAGCCACGTCGCCTCGGGACCCCAGTAGAGCTCCTCGGGCTCCCAGACATCCGCGCGCCCGCCGCCGAAGCCAAACGTCTTGAAGCCCATCGACTCCAGCGCGACGTTGCCGGCGAGAATCATCAGGTCGGCCCAGGAGAGTTTCCGGCCGTACTTCTGCTTGATCGGCCACAAGAGCCGGCGAGCCTTGTCGAGGTTGGCGTTGTCCGGCCAACTGTTCAGCGGCGCGAAGCGCTGCTGGCCGGCGCCGGCGCCGCCGCGGCCGTCCGCGATGCGATACGTGCCCGCGCTGTGCCACGCCATACGGATCATCAGCCCGCCGTAATGACCGAAATCGGCCGGCCACCAATCCTGCGAGTCCGTCATCAAGGCATGCAGATCTTTGATCACCGCGTTGAGATCGAGAGTCTTGAACTCTTTGGCGTAATCAAACGCCTTACCCATCGGATTGGACAAATTGGAGTTGCGGTGGAGAACCGAAACGTCCAGCGCGTTCGGCCACCAATCGCGATTCCTGTGTCCGCCCGTGAACGGGCATTTGCTTTCATTGGCCATGATGTCGCCGCTCCACTATGAGAATGATTCCGTCATATGAGGCGGGTCGGTTCGCAGTCAATGCGCTTTAGAACCAGTCCAAAATATCACTGATCGAGAACATCGCGGAAATCATGTTCTTCCTGTGCGCCGGGCGCCGCGCATCTATGGAGCTCCCGTCGCGCTTGCTCGCGGAGATGCGCGCCGCAAAACCGAACTAGCCGAGGCATAAGACCGTGTTCCCGGCTTTCGCCGGGACGACGGTTTGGGGTGCAGCAGCCCGAGAGGCGGCGGCTCACACCCCCGGCGGCTTGGTGACCTGGAAGCTCTGGCGCTCTTCCATGCGGCGCATCCAAGGGCGGATGTTCGGGTGCTCGGCCAAGGGCGCCTTGCCTTCCGGCAAGCGGCCGAAATAATAGAACAGCGGGATCACCATCAGATCGGCGAGGCTGACCCGCTCGCCGGCGAGATAGGGATCATCGCCCATCAGCCTAGAAATCTCCGAGACGCACAGCCGCGCCCGCGGCAGGGCCGCCGTGATCGCCGCCTCGTCGACCGGCAGCCCGAAGCGTCGCGCCAGCATGCGGTTGAACAGCACGCCGGCGGCAATCGACGGCCAGGCATAGGCGTCGACAATGCCGATGATCTGGTTCATGCGGCTGAACTGGTGCAGATCGGTCGGCTGCAGCGGCGCGACCGGAAATCCCTCGTCTATGTAGCGCAGGATTGCCTGCGTCTCGTAGAGCGCGAACCCGTCATGCTCGAAGGCCGGCACCTTGGCGAAGGGATGACGCGACAGATGCGGTTCCTCGCGATGCGGCCCGAACCCAACCTCGACCAGCTCGTGCGCCACGCCCTTTTCGGCGAGCGCCAGGCGCGCGCTCCACACATAGGTGCTGCCCGCCGGGCCATAGACGATCGGCCGCCCCATCTCCGCTCTCCGTCGCGTCCGCGAATGCGCCGCAACATGTCAACCGTATCCAGGCTCCGGTCAAGCGGCGCGGCGGCGCGTTTACCGCCCTTCGCTGCAAGGCAATGGCAGCCGCACGGGCAGTCTCGGCATCTGCCGCAGGATGAAGGCGCCGCGGTCGAGGACCTCCTGATCGGGACGGCTCGCGGATCGGTCGAGCGGGTCGGGCAGCACCGCCGCGAGGCGCGCTGCTTCGGTGGTCGTCAGACGTGCCGCGGGTTTGCGGAAATAATGCTCGGCCGCGGCTTCGGCGCCATAGATGCCGGGAGCCCACTCGACGATGTTGAGGTAGACCTCGATGATCCGCTCCTTGCTCCAGGCGAGCTCGATCAGCGCCGTGAAATAGGCTTCGAACCCCTTGCGCAGCCAGTCGCGGGCTGGCCACAGGAACACGTTTTTGGCGGTTTGCATCGAGATCGTGCTGGCGCCCAGCAGCTCGCCGTCCCCGCTCCGATATCGCTCCCAGGCATTCTCGATCGCGCGCCAATCGAAACCGTAATGGAGGCAGAAGCGCTGATCCTCGCCGGCCAGCGCGGCGCGGATCAGCGCCGGCGAAATTTCGACGAGCGGCCGCCAGCTCTTATGGATGCCGTAGCCCTCGGCAAAGCGCAGCAGCATCAACGGTGTCGCCGGCGGCGGCATCTGCCGGTACAGCATCACCAGGAGGAGCGACAGGATCAGAAAACCGGTGAGACAGGCGATGGCGAGGCGTCCGAGGCCGCACAGCACGGATCTGACGCGGCAGAGACCGCGGGGATGTGATATGGCCAGCGGCGGGGCCTTTGGATCGTCTTGGCTGTCCTGGGCCATCCGCCCCGAGCATCTGATACCGCCGGCCGGCGGTCCACGGCGGTTGCAGGCCATGGGCCTGACGGGCTAAGACCCTGCCCGGCCTTTCAGCGCAGGAGAATAACCGTGCCGCGTGGAGACGAGCAGCACCGTAATCCGAAATCCGATATCGAGATCGCCCAGGCGGCGGCGATGCGCCCGATCGGCGAGATCGCCGACAAGCTCGGGGTCCCCGAGGATGCGGTGTCCCCTTATGGCCGCTACAAGGCGAAGATCTCGCTCGATTACATTCGCTCGCTCGCCGACCGGCCGAACGGCAAGCTGATCCTCGTCACCGCGATCACCCCGACCCCGGCCGGCGAAGGCAAGACCACCACGACCGTCGGCCTCGGCGACGCGCTGAACCATATCGGTAAGAACGCGATCCTGTGCCTGCGCGAGCCGAGCCTCGGCCCGAGCTTCGGCATGAAGGGCGGGGCGGCCGGCGGGGGCTACGCCCAGGTCGTCCCGATGGAGGACATCAACCTCCATTTCACCGGCGATTTCCACGCGATCGGCGCCGCCAACAACCTGCTCGCGGCAATGGTCGACAACCATATTTATTGGGGCAACGAGCCGGCGATCGACTTGCGCCGCGTCACCTGGCGCCGCGGCCTCGACATGAACGACCGGGCCTTGCGCTCGATCGTCTCCTCGCTGGGCGGGGTTGCCAACGGGTTCCCGCGCGAGGACGGGTTCGACATCACGGTCGCCTCGGAAGTCATGGCGATCTTCTGCCTCGCCACCGATCTGAACGATCTGAAGCGGCGTCTTGCCAACATCATCGTCGCGCAGAACCGCGCGCGGGAGCCGGTACGCGCCGGCGAGCTGAAGGCCGCGGGCTCGATGGCGGTGCTGCTGAAGGATGCATTGGCGCCGAACCTCGTGCAAACCCTGGAGAACAGCCCCGCCTTCATCCATGGCGGGCCGTTCGCCAATATCGCGCATGGCTGCAACTCGGTCGTCGCCACGACGACGGCGCTGAAGCTCGCCGACTATGTCGTCACCGAAGCGGGTTTCGGTGCCGATCTGGGCGCCGAGAAATTCTTCGACATCAAGTGCCGCAAGGCCGGGCTCAAACCTGCCGCTGCGGTCGTCGTCGCCACCGTGCGGGCGCTCAAAATGCATGGCGGGGTGCCGCGCGACGGGCTCAAGGCGGAGAATGTCGCGGCGGTCGAGAAAGGCTTCGCCAATCTGCAGCGCCATCTCGAGAATTTGCGCGGCTTCGGGGTGCCGGCGGTGGTGTCGGTCAACCGCTTCAGCGCCGATACCGAGGCCGAACTCGGCCGGCTCAAGGAATTGTGCGCGAAGGAGGGTGTCGAGGCGGTGATTGCCGATCATTGGGCCCGCGGCGGCGAGGGGGCCGCGGATCTCGCCCGCGCCGTGGTCGCGCTGGCCGACAGCGGCAAGGCCGAGTTCAAGCTTCTCTACCCGGACGACATGCCGCTGCGCGACAAGATCAAGACGATCGCGCAGAAGATCTACCGCGCCCGCGACATTGCCTGCGAGGCCGCTGTCGAGAGCCGCCTCGCCGAACTGCAGAAGGCGGGCTTCGGACATTTCCCGGTGTGCATCGCCAAGACGCAATTCAGCTTTACGACCGATCCCAACGCGAAGGGCGCCCCCACCGATCACGTCCCCAGCGTGCGCGAAATCCGGCTGTCGGCCGGCGCCGAGTTCATCGTGGCGATCTGCGGCGAGATCATGACGATGCCGGGCCTGCCGCGCGTGCCCGCGGCGAACAATATCGATCTGGCTAAGGACGGCCGCATCACCGGTCTGTTCTAGAGGCGGTATGGAGGGAGCCGAGCTCAAGGCCTGGCGGCGGAGCCAGCGCGAACGTCTGATCGCGTTGCGTCAGGCCCTGCCTGCGGCCGAACGACGGGACTGGGGCAACCGCATCGAGGCCGAGCTGCGCGCCCTGCTTGCCGAGCGGCCGGGCATTCTCGGGGTGTACTGGCCGTTCCGCGCCGAATTCGACCCGCGGCCGCTGATCGACTGGGCCGTCGCAGGTGGCCGCACCGTGGCATTGCCGGTTGTCATCGACAAAAAGGGGCCGCTCGAATATCGCACCTGGCGCCCGGGCGAACCGCTCGCCGATGGCGTCTGGAACATTCCGGTGCCGGAGAAGCGCGAAGTCGTCACGCCTACGATGGTACTAGCACCGCTCGTCGGGTTCGACGAGGCGTGCTATCGGCTTGGTTATGGCGGCGGGTACTTCGACCGGACGCTGGGGGCAATGGCGCCGCGCGCCTTGGCGATCGGCATCGGCTTCGAGGCGCAGCGTCTCGAGACGATCTACCCGCAATCGTTCGACGTGCCGATGGCCCTGATCGTCACCGAGGCCGGTATCCGCAAACGGAGCGCCGGCCCCTAGTCTAGCTGCGGGCCGCCGAGCGCGGCCGCCCGCGGCGGGCGCGCGGAGCCGAAGTCGCCGCCGGGGAACGCCGTTGCCGGCCGCCGCGCCCGAGACCCAGCTCCTTGGCCAGGCTGGAGCGCTGTTCGGAATAGCTCGGCGCGGTCAGCGGATGCTCGCTGCCGAGATTCCACCGCCGCAAATACTGCTCGGCGCTCAACCCGTGGCGGGTGTTCAGATGCCGGCGCAGCATCTTGCCCTTCCAGCCGCAATCGAGGCAGATCACGGCGTCGCGCTGCACCGAGCGCCGTATCGGCACGGCGGGGGTCAGCGGCGCCTGGGGCTCGACGGGCTTGCCGAGTTTGTCGATCGTCCGGTGCACCGAGGCGATCAACTCGGGAATCTGCTCCGGCGACAGACTGTGATGCGAGACATAGCTGGTGATAATCTTGGTAACCAGCAGGGGATATACCCCTTGATATTTGGAATCGGCGGCCATTCTTCGCCCCTGTTCAACTTGCTTACTATAAGATCGTAAGAGGCCAGCAAAAGCAAGATCACTTGCCGGTGAATAGCCGGATTAAATATTTTAATGAAAGCAACGACCCGGCGCCGCCGCTCGATAATTCAAGCAGCTTTGCGATGCTAACGGATCATTGGAGAAGGAGCAGGCGGACTTGGCGCACTGGGCTGCGGACCACAAGCAGGACGATTTACCACCCGAGTTGCTCGCGAATTAGCGATCGGATTTGCTCGTCGCTGTGATCCGTGGAGACTTCGAGATACCGGACGCCGGCCTTGCGCAGCGCTTCCTTTTTGATTGCGTCACGAGCGGCGGCCGTACCCTGATAATGGCCGTTTCCCTGATATTCGACGGCTAACGCCGGCCAACCGCCCCGATCGACGATCAGGATGTCGACCCGCTTGCTGTTGATTGAGTAAAAGGCGTGGTCGTCTGGCGAGTTGAGGATCTCGCCGAGGTTGGTTTGCGCGAAAACGCGGTGACCCTGGCGCGCTGCCGCTGCCTCTTCTTCGGCAATATTGAAGACTTTATATTCCGCGAGGCTGAGCAATTTTCGTTTCTTGAAGGGCGCCGCCATCACGGCGTTGAGTTGCTGCCCCGGGTCGCTACGGTCGGGGGCGAGCATCTTCTCAAGCGGCGATGGAGCACGGTAATCCCGGCGCGGCCGTGACGCGGGCCACGACGGGCGCGGCCGTGACATGGGCGACCACCGGCGCCGCCGTGACACGGGCGATGACCCGCTCGGCCGAAACTTCACGACATAGGTCAGGCCGATCCACGCGGCGATTGCGATGAATGCGAAGCCGTAGACCGCATCCCCTGGCATGTACGCACCGTCAAACGGTCACACACAGATCGCCGCGCACCTGAACTACGCGGCGTTAACCATCTCCTCAACCTATTCGTGAGGCACTAAGAATTTGTTGACCGAGTTCGCCCGCGGCTATGTTCGCTCTGCCCAACTCTACGCGCTTACGCAGCCATTCGGTGCTGGCGGATCAGGGACAGGATCTCGGCGGCGGCAAGCGGGATGTTGGTGCCGGGCCCGTAGATCGCGCTGACCCCAGCCTTCTTCAGGAAATCATAGTCGCGCGGCGGGATGACGCCACCGCACACCACCAGGATGTCGCCGGCGCCTTCGCGCTTCAGCGCCTCGATCAGGGCTGGGACCAGCGTCTTGTGGGCCGCCGCCTGGCTCGACACGCCGACGATATGGACATCGTTCTCGACCGCCTGGCGGGCGGCCTCTTCCGGGGTCTGGAACAGCGGCCCGATATCGACATCGAAGCCGATATCGGCAAAGGCGGTGGCGATGACCTTGGCGCCGCGGTCGTGGCCGTCCTGGCCGAGCTTGACGACCAGCATGCGTGGGCGTCTGCCCTCCTCGCGCGCGAAGCCTTCGATCTCGCGCTGGATGCGGTGGAAGCCCTCGTCGTCCTGATACTGCCCGCCATAGATGCCGATCACCGACCGGGTGGCGGCCTGATGGCGGCCGAAGACGGCTTCGAGCGCGTCGGAGATCTCGCCGACCGTGGCGCGCGCCCGGCTCGCCTCGATCGAGAGCGCCAGCAGATTGCCTCCTGAGCTTGTCGAAGGGCCGCCTTGCGCCGCCGCAGTCAAGGCCGCGAGCGCGGCTTTGACTTTGGCGGCGTCGCGGCTGCGGCGCACGGTCTCGAGCCGGGCGATCTGCGACTTGCGCACCGCGTCGTTGTCGACATCGAGGATCTCGACATGGTCCGGCTCGCCCGATTGGTATTTGTTGACCCCGACGATGACCTCTTCACGGCGGTCGATCGCGGCCTGGCGCCGCGCCGCCGATTCCTCGATGCGCAGTTTCGGCATGCCGCTCTCGACCGCCCGGGTCATGCCGCCGAGCGCTTCGACCTCCTCGATCAGCCGCATCGCCGCTTCGGCGATCGAGTGCGTCAGGGTCTCGACGTAATAGCTGCCGCCGAGCGGGTCGACGACCTGCGGGATGCCGGTCTCCTCGGCGAGGATCAACTGCGTATTGCGGGCGATCTTGGCGGAGAACGGCGTCGGCAGCGCCAGCGCCTCGTCGAAGGAGTTGGTGTGCAATGACTGCGTGCCGCCGAGCACTGCTGCGAGGGCCTCGATCGTCGTGCGGATGATGTTGTTGTGCGGGTCCTGCTCGGTCAGGCTGACGCCGGAGGTCTGGCAATGGGTGCGCAGCGCCAAGCTCGCCGGGTTCTGCGGCGCGAATTGCTGCATCAGCCGCGCCCATAACAGGCGCGCCGCCCGCAATTTGGCGATCTCCATGAAGAAATTCATGCCGATGCCGAAGAAGAACGACAGGCGCGGCGCGAAATCGTCGACCTTCAGCCCGCGCGACAAGGCCGCCCGCACATATTCGAGCCCGTCGGCCAGGGTGAAGGCCAGCTCCTGCACCGAGGTCGCGCCGGCTTCCTCCATGTGATAGCCGGAAATCGAGATCGAGTTGAATTTCGGCATGTGGCCGGCGGTGTATTCGATGATGTCGGCGACGATCCGCATCGAGGGTCCGGGCGGGTAGATGTAGGTGTTCCGGACCATGAACTCCTTCAGGATGTCGTTCTGGATCGTGCCCTGCAGCTTGTCCTGCGGCACCCCCTGCTCCTCGGCGGCGACGATGAACCCGGCGAGCACCGGCAACACCGCGCCGTTCATCGTCATCGACACGCTCATCTTGTCGAGCGGAATGCCGTCGAACAGAATCTTCATGTCCTCGACGGAATCGATCGCGACGCCGGCTTTACCGACGTCGCCGACGACGCGCGGGTGGTCGCTGTCGTAACCGCGATGCGTCGCGAGATCGAACGCCACCGAGAGCCCCTTCTGACCCGCAGCGAGATTTCGCCGGTAGAACGCGTTCGATTCTTCGGCAGTCGAGAAACCCGCGTA
>Ga0070707_100002405_pt1 | contig 17854 bp, 17 predicted proteins | sample KBSK5502metaG_FD_65468 | JGI IMG/M metagenome (GOLD analysis project Ga0070707, IMG submission 65468) | Corn, switchgrass and miscanthus rhizosphere microbial communities from Kellogg Biological Station, Michigan, USA - KBS K5-50-2 metaG | ecosystem: Host-associated > Plants > Roots >... | reverse complement strand
TCACAGTCTAACGGTCAGTCCTCCTTGCACCGAACGCGAACCATCATCACAATACGGGGTCGGAATCAAATCCCTCTTACCGTCCTTTCTGAAGCTTCAAGATATTGTAAGTGTGTAGACTGGGTGGATCTCAGCCCAGTTGTAGTGGTCCGTATCCAAGACATAGGGTCCGGTGACTGTGATATGATCGTTGATGCTGGGTATTGCGATGTTGTTTGTATAGTTCTGGCAGGCGGATACCGCGTCGGACTGGGTTATTGGCAGTGCGCAGATTATCTCAACGAGTAGATCGTTGTACTGGTACTGGTCGTTCGCGCTGTTGGTGAGATTGCTGTACTGAGAGTCGAGGGCTAGCCGCACGTGGTAGTCTCCGTCAGCCTCTTGAAGGACGTTGTCTACTATTCCCGAGGCTGTTATGCACGACTCGACCACGTTGAGTCGGGATGGATTGTAGACGTGGCTCGATATCGAGTCCGGGTCACCGCATTGAGAGTTATTCGAACCGGAAGGTCCATTATGAGAAACGTAATAGGCAGTTACACCAGCGGCAACAAGTACCACCGCAATGGTGAGCGCGACCGCTGGGACAAGCTTGTTCAAGAAATCTCCTCGCGAGCCAATGATATCAGCCTCGTATTGGTCGGAAAAGCTTTGGCATCATAGCGGATGCATGACAAGCCTTTTCCTTTCAACTCACAAATGGAAATTCCTGAATTACAGTTGGAAGACAAGCTTCCTAGGCATCACTCGCGTGGGTTCAGTCAACAGCTGATAATTGGTGCTGCTGCCAAGGAGATTCTTAGAGGTCTTCTAGAAGCTAGCAACTACACAGTCTACCCTTTCGGTTATGAGAGCTCATTGTCTTCACTCAAAATGAACATCTCCAATAACATTCCCGACTCCAACGCTGTGCAACGTATCCGTTCAATGCCAGACTATGTAGTATCATCAGATAAGGGCCTGAAATTGGTCGAAGTAAAACTCAGGAAGATATCTGAGCATGGAGGCCAGCCCGGAGTGTATTTGAAGAATAGTGATCTTAACAGGTACAGAAAATATTGGGACGAATCAATGATCGCTCTCATAAGCCCGTATGGAGATCGTTTCTTCTGTCAGGATGTTAGAGACGAGCTTATTCCTGGAACAATGGAGACTAAATGGTTTGATTATGCAAGCTTCCAACCGCTCCCCCAGATCTACCCGGCGACAGGCGACAAGCTGAAAGCATTCGGAGTCGCAGTAGACAAGCTCGGCAGCCTATGGGACGAACAGAAAGGCCTCCCTTGAGTCATTAGCGCAGCCATATAACAGATGTCGGGGGTGCTGACCTTCACGGAGTGTCCGTCTAAGAGAGAGATTCTCTCGCTGCCTCAAGGCAAGTGAATACAGAGATCGTGGTGGAGAAGTAATCAGAATCAAGCGTGGTCGAGTCGGAGTTAATGGTTAAGCCATTATCACTGTCGGCAGGGACTTTAGATTCCTGGTCCAAATCATGAAGAACCGAAATCAGTGCGACTCAGCATTTCTTTCTTAGGGTTTAACAATCCATATTCTTGGAGGCCAGGCTATCTGCCGGGAGCCGAGTACCTTGGTAGATCCGATCTTATTTCGTATTCTAGAATCTTTAGCCCTACAGCCAGCCCATCCAAGCGTTTGTGAATTGTAGACCTATCGATTACCGACATTCTCGGTTCGCGATATATTTTCGATTGTGTACGTGACGCATAAATCTGCAGGTAGATTGAACTATCCGATTGGGAAATTGTTAGCCACACGGAAAGTAAAGATAGCAAGCATAATACTGGTTCTGGGCGTCTCACTAATCGGCATCGGAATATTCGAGATTAAGGCACACGCGGTGATCCCGTGCTTTCTAGTAGTTCCTCATGACCAAAAATTCGGGGCAGCTATTACAGCGGCGGTAATCGCTACATCGGCCGGCGTAACAGGCTCCGTAAATGCTGAAGGGGTCTGCGACGTAGGTGTTTACGTAGGTACATCTGCCTCGGGAGCAACAATTACTGCAACAGTGACGGATGCAACTCAAGTTGGTGTCTTCAACGATGGAGGCACTGGAATTACCGTCAGCGGAACAGTAAGCTGTACTGGCAACCACAGCGATCTAGCACTTTCAGCCTGCCAGAACTTCTCGCCCAACGGAGTCCAGACTGGCATTGGGGTTTACTTTTCATGCACCGGAACAGGCAAAATCTCAGGGAGTACAATCAACCAGTACCAAAAGGGAGGGATCGTAGTTCGAGATCTCGATAATGTATACGTCACAAGCAACAACGTTGAAGGTCTTGGGCCCTTCGAACTTATCGCTCAGAACGGGATCGAACTCGGCTTCTCATCGACATGCGGCCCGACTCTCTCCACCTCAAATGTTGGTCAAGTAACCGGGAATACCGTAACGGGCAACATATACACACAGGGGGCGGAGAAAGGTGTGATCTCAACCGGCATCTTGGGCGAGACTCCGACCCGTCCCGTTGGACCACTCGTATCGGCACTAGAAACATCCAACAGCATCTCCCAGAACCAAGGAGATGTTATCGTCATAGTCGGCTAATCACCGACTCCCCTCTTTCTTGTCCAAAGAGAAATTTAGGCGAGTTTGTAGCTCATCGCGGAGAGTCCTCATCTTAAGAGGTCAAGATGTTCTGAGTGTGTAGACTGGGTGGATCTCGGCCCAGTTGTAGTGGTTCGTGTCTAGGACGTAGGGTCCGGTGACCGTGATATGCTGGTTGATGCTAGGTATCGTGATGCTGTTTGTGTAGTTCTGGCAGGCTGATACCGCGTCGGACTGGGTTATGGGTAGTGCGCAGATTACCTCGACGACTAGATCACCATACTGGTACTGATTGTTGGCGCTGTTGGTGAGATTGCTGTATTGTTGGTCGAGGGCTAGCCGCACGTGGTAGTCTCCGTCAGCCTCCTGGAGGACTTGTCTACTATTCCCGAGGCTGTTATGCACGATTTGATTATGTTGAGTCGGGATGGATTGTAGACGTGGCTTGATATCGAGTCCGGGTCACCGCATTGAGAGTTATTCGAACCGGAAGGTCCATTATGAGAAACGTAATAGACAGTTACACCAGCGGCAACAAGCACCACCGCAATGGTGAGCACGACCGCCGGGACAAGCTTGTTCAAGAAATCTCCTCGCGAGCCAATGATATCAGAGCCTCGTATTGGTCTCATAAGCCCGTATGGAGATCGTTTCTTCTGTCAGGATGTTAGAGAGCTTATTCCTGGAACAATGGAGACTAAATGGTTTGATTATGCAAGCTTCCAACCGCTCCCCCAGGTCTACCCGGCGACAGGCGACAAGCTGAAAGCGTTCGGAGTCGCAGTAGACAAGCTCGGCAGCCTATGGGACGAACAGAAGGCCCTTCTTGAATTATTGGTGCAGCAAGATAACGGATGTTGGGGGCTATCTTTGCTCTCACCTTTTCCCTATTCGTCTTCGCGCTACTTTCTTAGGTAGCCATCTTAGCCAGTGCCCACAGTTGGAACAGTACTCCCCTTGATGCGGACCCTTACCACGAATCTCTATCGCTGCTCTCTGACCGCAATAAATGCACTTTGCTATCATAGAGAGCCTCACTTTTGCTTCGGTCTACCAAAAATAAGTCTTCAAGATTCAAGGGCTTTCCGACCTTGGAGCGCAATCCTGACTTCTACGCGAGGTACACGCAAGCGTGGTGCTGGAAATGCGCCAAGGTCACAACTCATGAGATAACCTTCCGCTGGGGCGGCAGATGCTTCCTCTGCAAAGAATGCGCAGACATCGTATTGGAAAAGCTCTAACTAGATTCAAGCGCGTCGATCGCACGCCAAACCAAATAGCTGAGACGCTGACATAGCGTCGGTGTACTAGCGTATCTCTCTAAGTATCCTTCTCAAAAGTTCTGGCGCGTTGTATTTCAAGAACTTGAATAAACTCTGGATCGGGTCCTCTTCGTTGAGAGCGTGCAACACGCCGTCAACGATTACGAAGCTCCAATGCTCGTCTGCCCAAGGATGAACTACGGAATCGATGATCTGATTCCTCTCAGACTTGCTATAGATAGGTCGCCGTCTCCGTCGGTTAGTCTTTTTCCTTCGACTACTTTGGGCAGCAACCAGTGCCAAGATGATCAGCACTCTTCGGGCGATTGCTTTCATTCTAAGGCAGGCTCCAACTTGTTTGAGGGGATTGGTTCTGTAGAGGCTTACCGCAATCTCGGCAGTAGCACTGACCTGGTTTTATGGGGAAATTGCAGTGGGGGCATCTCGGTTCAGTAGCCGAGGCTAGTTGGCGCCGGTCTGGTGATGTGATCGGATAACCGCATTGATTGCAGTACCGGTCGAACATACTCACAAGTGGTGCTGCACATGCTCCGCACAGGAATCCGGGAATAGGGTAGGTGGCGAGGAGGGCATCTATCGCTATCGCAGTTCTGTTCAAGACTTGATTGCTGTTGAGAAGGGTTACAGTAGTGGCTCCGAATCCGATCGCGGTGCCAACCCCTAGGCCCACGAGTCCCGCAGTAAGATACTTGGTTTTGCGTTCAATACGCTGAAGTTCGATAATGTGAACTTCCTTTTTCTCTCCCTCCTCGTTGGAGGAGGCTGACAGATCCTTCCAGATAACCCTCGTTCGAGGTTTCATCGATTGAAGCATGTAACGGTCGTTACCGTAGATAGAGATCGCTTGCTCCCTGCTGATCGGCTGAGTAAATGTTTCAACCTTTCTTATTCGACCATCTGGAAGCTTCTTGAAGAGTACAAACTTCTGATCTGGATAGCCGATCGTAGCTCCGCTTCTGTTTAGTGTACTCTGTCTGGTTTCTGCACTTTCCGCCGATCCTGCCAATCTCAAATCACCCATTACGGAAATCCAAAAAAAGAAAGAAAGTGTTGTTAGATGATCAGTTCATCACTGACTTGGCGGGTCTACCATTGCGATTAACTCTTGGATGGTTCGCTTGTCGCGGCCCATTAGTTCGAGGCCGGTTTTCAACTCGGTCTCGCCAACTTTCGCTAGTTCTTGTCGCTGTTCGTTCGACATTGCCAGGAAAGATTTTCTGAGTTCGCTGATTCGTCGCCCGACTAGCTCCGACCTCTTCCACGGGTTCGTCTCGCCTTCGAACGCTAATAGGAAAGTTGGGTCTTGCAGTCCGCGGGTCATATGGGTCATCCAACTTTCGTAGCCGCCTCGACCACGGAGCGTGCCGAGGAACCTGGCGCGTTCAGACCTGAACTATGCACGTTCCTTCTGCGACACTCCGCTTATCCATCGCCAGGTTGACCATCCAGAAGTCAATCGGTTTATTCCCTTAGACGTCTATCCACCTCCTATGACGTGTTCCACTCCTCAGTGCGGTACATATTTAAAATCAATTGTATTACAATTAGATTCAAGTGGACAAGTCATATAGGGCATAGGCAGTCAACTAGGGCAAGTATGCCGCCAAAGAAACAAGACGTCACGGAGGCCCCTGAAAAGGAGTACACGACAATTACACTTCCTCGACAAGAATACGAGAGGCTAAGCAGGTTCAAGGAAGATCTGGAGCACAGACCAGACTATTCTTGGGTTGCGGGATTAGGACTGGGCGCTTTCATCGGATTCATCACCGGTCTGGCTGCAAGCGCAACTCGACGTTCCATTTTCACTTGCGGAACTTGCGGGACGCAAACCGACTTGACCAACTGGGGGGAACCGACGTTCGCATGTCCCAGATGTGGGACAGTCTACATCAAGGGAACTCCTTGAGACTTGAACGTCGAAATACTCCTGTCTATTTTATGCACGGTTGAAATTGGCGGTCGTTAGAAGGGGGTGGGAGGGGGGTCATGGATGTCAATTAGAGTTTCCGCGGGATTCCGCGCGCGGAATTAGCGTCTTATCCCTGCATCCATACAGATGCTGGTGGTCAATCCGCGAAACGTGGCCGAAGTTGTTCCTCAGAATGGTTTCAAGCTCCTCCTTTCTTATCCCCATCATGCAGCTCGGTCTGGTATTGTATTCCGGAGGATTCTATCTTTGCCCCCAGTTCGAGCCCCATGCGGCTGGGATTCACAAAGAGTCGTTCGCATTGAATCTCTACTTAGAAACCAATAGTTTGTCTTATCCCATCCTTTAGCTCGACCTTGGGTCTATAACCCAAGGATTTTTTCGCCACAGTGATGTCGGCACAACTGTGTCGGATGTCTCCTTCTCTTGCGGGTTTCCTAGAGACTGGAAATCGCTTATGGCCCAAGAGGTGTATGATGGACCTTGCTAACTCATTTATTGATGTGGGTTTGCCGGTTCCAATGTTAATTGTTTTCCCAATCGCCTGTTCGCTCTCCAGTGATAGTAGAAGGGCCTGCAAGACGTCTGAAACGAAGACGAAGTCTCTGATCTGTCTTCCGTTTCCAAATATGATCAGCGGCTTTCTCGCTAAGATCCTTGAGACAAAAGAGGCTATGACGCTAGAATAGGGACTTGCTCGTTGTCTTGGACCGTATACGTTGAAGAACCTTAGTGATACAGTGTTTAGGCAATGGACTTCGTGAAACATCTTACAGTAAGTTTCAGCGGCCATTTTTGATATTGCGTAGGGCGTGGCAGGGCTCGGTGGCATCGACTCTCTCTGCACCACGCTCTTGTTGAAGCCATATACAGCGGCCGAGGATGCGTAGATAAAGCGGTCAACCCTGTTTTGCTCAGAGGCCATTAGAAGATTGAGCGTTCCATCAACGTTAACATCGTTGACTTTTCTCGGATCAGATAGTGAACCTTGCACTCCAACCAAAGCAGCAAGATGATAAACCGTAGTAGCTCCTCGGAGAACTCGAGCGATTCGGGGATCTCGCACATCCATTCGAACAATTGTTAGTTGGCGGTTGCCAACCCAGTTATCGAGGTTACTCATCCTTCCTTCGCTGAAATTATCGATTGCAACCGTTCGAAAGCCTCTATCAAGCAGCGCCTCTATTAGATGGCTTCCAATGAAACCAGCCCCACCGGTCACGACTACTTTTTCTGACTCCATGATCGCATACTTTCCAGATATCGTCAGTCTCTTTTAGCGACGAAGAAGAGCGTATACCCATCTCTCCTCTTGAGAGAATATTCCTTGTTAAGAAGTTCCTCGAGAAAGGGAATCACCGGAGGCAGTATTCCGGTAATTGCCCTTATGGGGAAGCCGACAAAAAAATAAATTAGCATTTCAACCATTTGCCAGAGCCATCCTGACGCAAATTCGTTACAGATACTGAATCCTGTTTCGTTCAGTAAGCGGTGAATGATCTCAGGTTTGTAATGCCTGTGGCCCCCAACCCAGAACTTGGCATCGCATGCTGTGAAAAGAGCTATGTCATTCGGAGTTGTCAAGATAAGCTGGCCTCTTGTTGCGAGGCATCGCCGAATCTCGCACAGTGCCTTTGCTTCGCTTCCTGATGGAAGGTGTTCAATGACATCTGTGAACAGAACACTGGTGAAACTATTTTCTCTGAATGGTAGGCTCAGGACAGAAGCTGCGACATCTGGACGAACCCAAACTTCGATATCGCAGTTGACATCTGCCATTCTCGTAATATTCGAACCTACGGAAAGAGAGAAGCCGACAGGTGGAATTAATGAAGCCGTCAAAATCAAACGGCCTCTCAGGGCGAGAGAACGACCTTCCCTATTGCTCTTCAGATGATTGCGAGAAACCCGTATCAATCCGAGTTCTTTACCGCTTTGAAGACGAGCATATCGCCGACAGCGGGGAATCGCCGACCGAAACGGTCAGCAACCCGAAAGAAGGGACCAACTCGAAGTGTGAGGTAATGAAGAGGCATGAAAGGGATGATTACGCCAATGCTTCTGAATCCTGTAACTTCAAAACCTTCGTCAATCAGCTTGTCTCGCATCGACCTAACGGTGTACTTGTTGACGTGTCCAATGTCGTATCCTCCACCGAGAGGGCCACTTAGACGGGGGGACCAAATCCGTTGCCTTACCCCGAAGAGAGGGCTTCCCTCTTGGGGAACTGTCAGTGCAAAGATTCCATGAACACTGAGACTCATAAACACCTGAGCCATGACCTGTTTATCTTGGCTGATATGTTCAAGGACTTCAGAAGAGAAGATTTTGGGTAAACTATTTTTCCTAAAAGGGAGGTGGGAAATGTCGCACACCACAAAGTCAACCTTCTCGAAAACGCAATCTCTCTTTGCCCTCACTATCGCTCTCGCGATTCTCCTTTGAGAAATATCGCAGCCTACAACACGCACCCAGCATTTCTTGATTAACCAAGCTGTCACTGCACCATCACCACACCCCATGTCAAGCAGGGGAGCAGAGTCATTCCCCTCAGACGATAGTTCCAAGAATTCTGCCAGAGTTCGACACCTAGCAAGATGGATGTGACTACCAAAACCATGTGTCCAGTAGCGGTAAAGAGATTCCTTTTCTCCCAGCGTCTCGTAAAATCTTCTGTCATGCGATCCAGCCACAGTCGAGGCGGAGCTCATTTCCTTCTCTCCCACCAAATCGCGTTTGAAAAACACTTCTAATCTCAGCGGTTCAAATGGAAATATTCTCATCCAAGATTCTGCGATATATCTCCAAGTACTTCGAAGCCATCTTAAGGTTAGAAAACATTGCTTCGACTCTCTCTCTTCCCATCTCTGAGAGACTACGTTGCAATGACTCGTCACTCATCACAAGAGTAAGTTTGTCTGCGAGTTGTTTGGCGTTCCCTGGGGAGAAGTAGAGCCCAGCGTTTCCCACAATTTCGGGAGGGCCTCCCACGTTCGTCGAAATCACCGGGAGGCCACAAGACATCGCCTCGATAAGCACCATACCAGCAGCTTCCACGATAGACGGCAGAACAAACACGTCTGCGGCTTGATAATAACCGACAAGATCCGCAACGTTCAGCTGAGGGATGTGATCATAACTAATATTGAATTTCTCAAGTTCATTCTGAACTTGAGGAAGAAGCGGGCCATCTCCCACAATAATTAGTTTGTATCGCTCTCTCGGAAGTAAGGTCATTGCTCGAACCAAGGTCATCGGATCCTTGCACGGATGAACCCGCCCCACATAGAGAACGATGAACTGATGTTCAAATCCTAATTTCTGTTTCGCTGAAGTCTTGCTTGATGGCACAGTAAATGCTGAGGTGTCTATTCCAGGATAAACCACTCGTGATGGCTTTCCTGCAATCTTGCGAACATGTAAAGATGTAAACTCTGACACTGAGAATAACGGAACGCTTTGCGCTATCAACTTGAGGGAAAGAAGCTCTCCGAGGTAGCCTATTTTCATCCAGAGTTTGGGCTCGATCATAACTTGTGGGTGACCATGCAATGTGCATACTAGTTTGGGCCCTAGCCCCCTAAGCCAAAGAGGCAGAACCATCGACGGATAGTGAACATGCACAACATCCGCGTTAGCATCGCCAAGTAAGCGAAAAATGCTCTCTATGCGAGATATCGGGGGGATTCCCTGTGAAAGGACTTTGACATTGACGGATGAAGGGAGAGAATCAAGGAAGGATCCATAAGGATGATCGGCTAATATCAGAGTCTGTTGTTCGACCCCAAGTTCCGAGAGGCCGCAGCAAATTCCAAGTGCTGTCCGTCCGGGACCACCATTGGAGGAGGTTACTTGAATTACGTGCATTCTACGTTTCCGAGATCGTGAAATAGTCCAAGTTGATAATGAGAGGCCCATTACCCGTAGCGTTGACGCGAATCTGGTTAAGCCCGCTGGGAAGAATTGCCCTAATAGAAAGCGTCATGGGTAAAAGGGACCCAGAGTATATTATCGTATGACATATTTCGTCGACACAAAAACTCCAAGGCTCATATCGTGTTTCATAATCGAACGTTGCTAGCGTTATGTTGTATTCAGCATTGCCAAGAGCCGAAAACTGGTAAGTAACAGAGTTAATGGATTCACCTGCGGCAACGTTAGGCTGGTAGATTTCGAGAACCAAACCACTTGCAGCCCAAGGCTTGGCGATGCCATACCAGTGGCCATCGACCGCTAATCTGTCATAGAAGCCTGATAGAGTCAAGGGCACGCTTAGGAGGGCTTTCTGTGTCGCATTTCTAGATACCAGATAAGCCTCCGGCCCTATGGGGGTGAGAATTTTGAGTTCCTCGCTAGAAAGGCCCGAGTAAAAAGGCGTCAAGATTACGATGTCATGAGACTCAGTCGCTTTAGTCCCAAGAAGAGCGCTTGTAGCCAACTGTGAAAAATATAGAGCTGAAATTTCTCTAGAAGCGGAGCTGTTGAACGGAGTTTGCAATCCTTGGAAGAAGTAGAATAATCTGCCTGGATACACGTGGTGATTGCCAAAATAGACCCCAATCCAGTTGTCCCAAAGTGGCGCGTAACCTCCCGTCCAATAGTCATCCAGGTAGACGACAAAAATGGGGTCGGATCTAACCAGTCCGCTATCGCTGACCTGTTGAAGAGCGAGCCTGGCGTCGTCGCTGATAAAAGACCTCATATGGATTCCGGCAAAATCTTGGGCCTGTAGCGCAGAGAAAAATGCTCCAGAAAATATGAGAACCCCCAAGCCAATCGTTCCGAAAACCCTGAGTATCCTGAACATGTAAATCACCCTCATCTTTGAACCGAGCCCCCAAAAAGCGCGAAACAGGACAATGGTGCCGTTGGACAGAAAAACTGGAACTGGAATGAGAATTAGTGATCTGTAAGCCCACTCCCGGAGGCCAGAGAGTGGGAAGGCTCCCACTACGACGAGGAGGGAAGCAAGTAGCCACACAGTCACCAGTAATGCTTGAGGTGACTTCCTCGCCTGCCGCGAAAACAATTGAAGGGCCCCAACTGCGAAGACGGGAACGAGAAAGAACCCAAACGTGCCATACAAGTCCGGGGGCCATGTTGTTGGGTAAGTTCCACCACTGACTCCAGCCCCTAGAATTCGAGGATCAGATGCCAATGCAAGAATAATCGGCCCAAGGGTTGCCGCCGAGAGCATTAGAAGTCTTTTTACGACGAGGACCTTTGTGGAGAAAACTAATCTACTGATTGCAAGAGTAATAACTAAAACGCCGAAACCAAGCGCCGCTGTCTGTGGATGAGCCAGGCCTGCCAACAACATTACGAATGGAACAAGCCTAAACTTGTTCACGGAGTATAGGTATTCCATGGAAAAAGCCAAACCTATCGTCATCAGCGAGAGCCCTAGAAGATTCGAGTGCAGGTCTGCCCCTATCCTATAGAGCGCTAGCCAGAGAATCACGAAAAGAGGGATAGCCGCGCGGGACAGATTATCTTGCAAGACTCTTAGCCCGAAGATCATCATGGACCCGAATAGCACGGCTGTTGCCACAATGGGCAAGAATTGTTCGACGAATAGAGGAGACTGACCGGAGAAGATACTGATGGCTTCTAATAGAAGCGGGTAGAGAAGGTAGGAGTTTCTTTGTATTTGTAAAAAGGCGATGATTCCATTGTCTCCGATGAATCTTGCTAAATAGACGTAGTGAGCTGTGTCCCAACCGATGATGGTTCCGTAATAGTTCAGAACAATTATCTGACGGAGAGCGACGAACGCAATTCCAATAACGATTGGGAACAGAACGAGAAATCTCCTCGATGCTAGGTCGGCGACACCTCTGAGAAACCCGAGACCGTAAGAGAAATGGATCCCAAAATGAGCGAATGCAACCACAAGAGTTGACCGTAGTCTCCTTTCTTCTCTCGAAACGAAAACGGAAGCTCCCATGACCCCTGCAATGTAGGCTCCGAGCAGAAGCAAGGCGTTCTTGGCGAGTATTGGTGCGATTGGAAAAGTGAAAGCCAGAATGCCTGTTATCAGGAGAAAGACTGGAAGGAGGTTTCTCACGGTGAAAAGCCCGGGGTGCTTTCCTAACGCGAGTCCTCTTCCAAGACCGTATCGGTATCCAAGATCGATTATGCCTCGGAACGAGTAGTGCTTCATGTGCCTCGCAACCAGAGAGGGGACAAAGAGAACGTCATACCCTGATTCTCTGATCCTATCGCACAGTTCGGAATCTTCGCAATAGGCGAGATCTGCATCGAAAGCTCCGACCTTATCAATAACGCGCCTTCGCAACGCAATGAGTCCTGCAGGTATGCTCCTAACCTTGGTTGGTTGTCTCTTGGGTTTGTGTTGAATCGAGCCTAGCGAAATTAGAGGCGAGGACAATACAAACTGGAGATCTCCGGAGAATCCTGGAGCGAGATCGTCGGGAAGATATGCACCTCCAACAATTCCAATCTTCTCGTTGGAAAGAAGAATCTTTGTTGCTTCGCTCAGCCAGGATTCCGAAATCTCACAGTCAGAGTCCACAAAAACGAGAATGTCTCCTTTGGCAGATTCGATTCCAGCATTTCTCCCTTGTGCGGGGTTCTCGGTCGAACCCTCAACCACTGTAGACGCGAACTTTCGCGCAATTCGAACGGACTCATCGCTCGATCCTCCATCAACGTAGATGATTTCTCTAGGACGAAGTTGTTGGGCGGAAATGGAGCGTAGGCATCTTTCAAGGGTTTTCGCCGCGTTTTTTCCAGTGACGATTACTGAAACGGAGGGTTTGGCGGTCTCCGATATCGAAGATAGCAGATGATTTCTCAGCCTGTGGATTCACTCATTCTGAGCTTGACGACTTTCCCTAATCAGAGATACGAGACTATACATCATGATGGCTGTCATGCTGAAAATCGAACCGATGATAAGGAATCCAATCGAGACCATCGCGACGTTGGTCGTAACGCGTCCCGACGCTTCATATCCTGCGAGGGTCCACGCTCCGAATGTTAGGCCGATTAGGACGAATAATCCCCCGGGGATCCCATAGAATTTTAGAGGATGTCTCAAAGAGGCCTGTTTGAGAGTAGCTCCCACGACGTCTAGCCATTGCGAGATCGGATTCTGGGATGATTTTTCATTCTCGTACGATATTGGTACACCTACCTCCTTGACTCTCAATCCCTCTTTCGAAGCCCGAACTAGAATTTCGGCGCTAGCACCCATTCCAGTTTCTGAGGGATAGAGTCGTTTCAGAGTTGCCGCACGATATGCTCTCATCCCGGACTGAGTGTCAGAATATCGCTCTCCAGAGACTCCTCTGACGACGGCATTAATCATTCGGATTCCAAGTCTTCTCCAAGGTGGCGTTGGGTTCACAGACCCAGACTTGAAGCGTGAGCCTATCACTACGTCAGCCTCGCCATCAATGATAGGAGCAGTAATTGCAGAGACGAATCTTGCATCATGCTGACCATCTCCATCGAACGTAACCACGATGTCTGCCCCGAGCTCTCTAGCTCTGCTGAAAAGTGACGCCAACGCGGTGCCGTAGCCCAAGTTTCGCCCATGGACAATTACATCAGCACCCAGAGTCTTTGCAATTTCTCCTGTCATATCCCGGGACCCATCGTCACACACGATTACAAGATCAGCAAACTTTTTGGCGGTTAACACAACACTTGCGATTCTCTGCTCCTCGTTGAACGCCGGAATTACTATGATAATCCGGGGCCTTGATGCAGCCCCTAATTCGCGAATCCTCGGCTCGATGGTCCTATCTGGCTCAACAAACATCGATTGTTCCAAATGATGACCACAGAATTGTATCCAAAACCTTGGCGCAATTTAACCTTATACTTGACAAGAGATCGCTCAGCGAGCGTCAAGTGAGATGAGGCATCGGGATACTCTAGGATACCCTCAGCTTGCATGGGCATCCTATAAGCTCAGCACCGCACTTATGGCATAATTTTCGCTGAGCAGGAGCACCATGAGAACAAATAGTGATTTCTGCATTGCGCCCCTGGCCCAGGACATTGAAGACTGATCATTCGGATAGTCGGCCTGTTACATTCCGCGCAAGGCAAAATCTAGCAATGCTATTCTGATGTCGTCTAGCAATGACGAACTGATTGCTGCTCTTCCCGGGGTTTCTGACGAACAGCTGGAAGCCTGGTTCAATGTCGTCGTGAAGACAAAGGTAGGAGTTGACGGAAGCAAGGAGATTGCTCCATGAACAGTTGTCCAGCGACATCAATTACGGTGTTTTAGAGGAGAAGTATGCCCTGTAGGGCGTAGTTGGCGCATGTCACGAGCATGAGTAGAATGACTATGCCTGGCCAGCGAACTTCCCTGTTTCCTATCACGGGAAGGAAGAACAGCATGGTTGCGGTCAGAAGGACTGGGATGGGTAGATCGTAGATGATTCGTGTCTGGTTGTAGCTGTCGAGGATGATGAATGGTATTGAGGCTGTTGCGACCCAGAGGAGGATCAGTCGTTCAAACCGGTCTTTGAACCGGAGCGCGAAACAGGCGAACAGTCCGATGCCTAGGACGATCCAGCTCGCTAACAGTCCGCTGTAGGTGTAGAGTAGTCCATCGACCAGGTTGATCCAGAACGATGATGCGTCAGCGGTAACGGGCAGTTTGGTCGCCAAGTCCGTGGCTATCGAACGAGTCGCGAAGATGGTGCTCTTCACGATCTCCAGTGCTACGCCGGTGGTGAGGATTCCAGCTATTGATTTGAGGTGGATTGAGAGGTGTGTCTCTCTCCAGATTGAGAGTGCGAATACGAGACCCGTGGTGGTTATGAGGACCCAGGTCCATGGGTGTGTTAGGAATAGCGCGGCTGAGAGAGCGAACATCGCAACATATTTTGTTGCTGAGGGTGATTTCGAGAATAGCAAGAGGAAGGTCAGGAAGAGATAGGCTGGGACTAGGGCGGCCATGTTTGCGTAGTATCCGCCCCAGAGTCCGACTGGGAGATAGAATGTGAATGGTGTGAAGAGCGCGGTCAGTGCCGCGAAGCTAGCGTTTCCCTGTCCGAACCTGACGAATGCGTATGCTGACAACGTTAGGAGCGGTGCTAGGATCATCGGTAGATACTCGATGATTTGTGAAGGTGAGACTCCCAGCGATGCGACTATGTACAAGAGTACTAGGAGGAGGGGTCTGGAGCCGTCGGGGCCTTCGACGAACGAGTACTGGAGCGCTTGGGGAATTGGTAGAGTTAGCATCTGGCTTGTCCACGTGACGTAGGCTGGGCTGTCTACACCGACGAGGTTGCCGGCTGGGTTGAGGTCGGGCCGGTATGGTACGAATGCGAGAAGAACGCTGGTGGTTAGACTGATGATTAGCAGTAGTCTTGGACGGGATAGAATCTTGAAAGTCTCGGCTGATTCTGACAGAGACCTAGTTCTGACAGATGCCAATATTTTCTGGAAGGGTTCCGAGAGAAAATGGCCGATTGATCGGGCTGTGGATGAGTATCGAGTCGCCTCCTTTGCTGCGATTCTCAGCAGCCACGCGTAGAGAAGCTCTAGCAGGAATATGGTCGAGAGTGGCGAGAGGAGGAAGTAGATGTCGGTGTTGAGGTTGAAGAGTCCGGGATCTGGAATGTAGGGAAAGAAGGCTAGAATTAGCAGAACTAGAACTTGGAAGGAAAGTACAAGTAGGATCACGCCGGTGAGAATGGCCTGGCGTTGCGTCATCGGACTACTCGTCTGAGGGATTGCTGACCCTTACGTTTTCAATATTGTTCTAGTCCATCGATGTTCCACATCACCCGGCATAACCGTTCTGATGGCCAGTTCGTTACGTTTTGTTCAAAACAAACTCCCCAACTATTCTAGCTCCGATGTCATCTAGTATTGACGATCTGATTGCGGCTCTACCTAGGGTCTCTGACGAGCAGTTGGAAGCGTGGTTCACTGTGGTCGCGAAGACGAAGACAGAGCTGATGGAAGCGAAAAGGTTCCTCAACGGACCCTTGACGCGTTTCCATAGGTCGCTCTTGGCGGAGATCATGGAGAGAGAAGAGAGACGCAACGAGATAGAATAACCGGACTAGCGTCCCCCGCTAGGTTTCGTGCTTCACCTAGAGAGGACCCTCGGTTGTCCGTGCAGAAGTAAGCAACTCATTCGTAGCTAGACCGTGCATCTTGCGAGCCCGGTTCTCTTAGGCAACTGTGGTCTCAACCTCTGTTCAACAGCGTCCGCGTCTGCTGCAGAGTCGAACCTATCGAGATCCTGCCATACTTCCAAAAGCGGGTTTCCGCAACAAGTGTTACTGCATCAGTTCGCTCTAGTTTCTTCGGCTTGACCTCAAAGATATTCTTTCCTGGTTCCACAACATAGCAGACATCTCGCTCGAACTTGATCAAACATCTACCATTTGCATACCCTTGCGGTGAATCAACAAACGCCCAAAACCCCTCGTTCGAACTCAATCTGCTCGGTCCTATTTCGATAATGTGACAAGGACATATAGTTACAACGAAGGGGATACTGGGATATCCCGCGTTAGCTTGAATCGTCGAAATTCGCTTCTTTTACGCGCAAATCTTAAATCGCTAAGACTCGACCCTCGTTCTGCCATTGCAGTCGCCTATCAGACGATATCTACCCCATTTACTGGTAGGCCTCTCCATTAGTCTCATAATGATCGGGGCATACGCGGCCGTCGGCTTCGCCTCCAGCAACGCCCCGAAGGCTATCTGGTCAACGAACCCTGTCACAATAACATTCTCAGGCAGCGCAGGCACAGCCAGCTCGGGTAGCGTGGGGGAGACAGTCAAGTGTGCGCCGAAGGTCGATAACGTGGTCTTTCACACCACCGTCAGCGACCCGACCAAGCTGAGCCTCACGGTCAGCCCAGGGGGCGAAGCTACATGCGGTCCGGCCCCGGATGCTGTTACTGTGACAGCGCACTGTCTTGTGGCTGCGCCGAACTGTAAGGGGACCTACAAGGGCACCGTGACGATATTCCAGGGGTACAGTACTATTCCGCCCAGCCTAGCAGTCACAATAGTTGTGACCTAGAAAGAATCAAGGAAATATTTTCGAGAGCTACTTCTAATGGGAAGACCATCTGGACCAGATTCAACTTTAGTCCTCAGTCTGAGGATTGAGTTCGTTTTTTATAGCCGGCTCCCTGGAAGGTCCCCAACGCGCTCGCTCGACGTGTGAACTCTCCACACGATACTAAGCACATGAACGGGATGAATCGAGACCGAGTTAGACGCTGCCTATTCGAGACTGAGCCAATTATCTCGTAGTGTCGAGGAACCCGTCTGTAAAAAAAGGTGGTTCTTCGCCTCCGAACTTGAAGGATCCCCAGTTCAGCGTGGGACAGAGCACGACCCGAAACCATGGAAACAGCGGATGAAACAAACAATGCGCCGATGTGCCTTTGAAAAAAGACCCTACCCACACCTGCAATCCCTCAACGTTGAGAGAACCACCCGCGGAGTCTCATTGGAGCAGATCCAGAGTTGAAATCATTCCATAAGACTTCAATCTCAAGACTGAGACTCTTCCTTCTTTGCACAGTAATAGTCCTCACTGCTTCCATGACCTATCAGCTTCTCGTGGGAAATTCCGTTACCTCCGCCAGTCTCGCCAGCACCCAATCAACCCCGATGACAACTCAAACCCTCACCGTGCCAGCGAACAACTTTTCCGTCATATCGGGTAGCATCAGCGGGCTCGCAGACAACTCGATCTACGATAACGTTGCTCGGGTAAGAGCATCAATGACCTCTCCTATGCAAGGAGTCGTATCAGCAAGCTACTACTTCAAGATCCTCGGCAACTCACCGACGGTTGCGCCTGACTCGGACGGTGTCACACGACAAGGTGTCGTCTTCTGGGTAAACATGCAGAACGCGTGTAATCTCTACTTTCTCTTCTGGAGAACTGACAGTACTCAGCCCGCAGGAACAACCATTGTCGGGGCAAAGGTCCAAGCTAATCCTACTATAACGAGTCAGACCGTTAACAATTCAGACCTGATAGCCTGCGCCGGGGTTGGCTATTCGACCCTTTCTCAGCCGGACGGAACGTCAGCTGAGACT
>Ga0070707_100002403_pt1 | contig 17868 bp, 17 predicted proteins | sample KBSK5502metaG_FD_65468 | JGI IMG/M metagenome (GOLD analysis project Ga0070707, IMG submission 65468) | Corn, switchgrass and miscanthus rhizosphere microbial communities from Kellogg Biological Station, Michigan, USA - KBS K5-50-2 metaG | ecosystem: Host-associated > Plants > Roots >... | reverse complement strand
CCGATCGCCGAACCGAGCGGCCCCCAGTCCACCGTGGCGGCGGCATTGAGCCACGCGATCAGTCCGAGTGCGAATGCGAAACATCCGAGCGTCCAGCGTTTCTCCGACGGCGACATCTGGCCGATGTCGAAGCGCCGCTGTCGTGGCGTCACCTGGAAGCGACCGAGGCTCGCGACGAGCACCAGCCACAGCACGAGCATGACGACGCCGATGGTGAACGCGATCGTGGGCGTGGCGGTCCTATCGATGGGCGAGAGGTCGGCCGACCCGGCCCAGGCCGCAAACGGCAGCAACCAGATCACGCTGGTGATCGCCGCAACTCCGGTGCGGCCGTAGCGATCGACGAGCTTGTTCATGCTGTCTTCGGATACCTCCGTGCCAAATATTGCTCGAATGTGATGGTGCCGTCGCGATGGTCGGGAGTCAGGACCGCGCCGGCGGAGAACTGGCGGCTGAACTTGAAAGGCAGCCAGAGGTTGACCAGGCGCTTGTTCGGCCTGCGAACGGCGAGCCAGGAGGTCGCCAGACTCTTGAAGTCCCTCACCTCAGGACCGCCAAAATCAGGAAGCATTCCGGCGGGCCTGCTCGTGGCGACGTCCACCAGTCGCTCCGCCACCTCGGTGGTGTCGACGGGTTGGAACCGCCACTTGAACGGAACCAGCGCGAGGCGCGGCATCTTGCTCGAAGCGTCGAGGAAGATCTCCATTAGCGTGTGGAACTGGGTCGCGCGAAGGATCGACCACGGGACGATGTTCTCGCGCATCACGGCTTCGGCCGCGAGCTTGCTCCTGTAGTACGGGTAGTCGACACCCTCCATGCCGACGATGGAGATGTAGACGGCGTGCCGGACGCCGGCCTCCCGAGCCATCGCCAGCAAGCGGCGCGTTCCGAGCACGTCGGTGGCCTCGTACTTGCGCGGCGATAACGCGTCGGACGCTGCGTGGATGATCGCATCGACGCCTTTCACCGCGACCTCGAGGCCGGCGCCGGTGACGAGGTCGCCTTGCACCCAGTCGTCGCCATAGGCCGCCTTACGGCTGAGGACGCGCGGTCGATGGCCGGAGTCGATGAGGCGCCTCACCACATCCCGGCCGAGGGCGCCCGTTCCGCCGGTGACGAGGACGTGCATGACGGAGGTGAGCTTATGCGGTGGGGCTGATCGCGATGCGCCGGATGCGAGCTCGGAATGGCACCGCCAGTCTCACGAGGACATATGTGGCGAACGCGAGCGAGGTGATGAAGAAGCTGACCGGGTGCGGCGAGTAAAACGCGATCGTCAAACCGAGCCACGTGAACGCTAGCGCGAGGGCGATGCCGATGGCGATGGCAACGCCCGGCCGGCACGTGAACCGCACGGCGATCGCGGCAGGTGTGACGATGAGGGCGAAGATCAGCAGCACGCCGACCACCTGAACGGCTTCGGTCACGGCGACGGCCAGGATCGCCATGAAAGCGATGGACAGAGCGGTGACCGGCACTCCCTTGGCGGCAGCGAGGTCCTCGTCGACCGATGAGAAAAGAAGCGGCCGGTAGAGGGCAATGGTTGCTGCGAGCGTTATCAGTCCGGCGACCAGGGTCACCGTCACGTCGGTCGTGCTGATGCCGAGGATCTCGCCGAAAAGGATCGCGTAGGCCGCCGTCGCGTAGCCGCGGTAGAGCGAGATGAACAGCACGCCGAGCCCAAGCGTCCAGGCGAGAACGATGCCGATGGTCACGTCGCGCTCGCGCAACCGGCTGCCCAGGGCGCCGATCGTGACGCCGGCGCCGAGCGTGAACGCGAGGAGTCCGATGATCGGGTTGAGGCTCAACACAACAGCTCCGGTCGCGCCTGCGAAGCCAATGTGCGAGAGAGCGTGCGCGGCGAAGGCCGTTCCCCGAAGCACGACGAAGTAGCCGATGGCGCCGGCGACGATGGCGATGACGGTGCCCGCCTCGAAGGCGTGGACCATGAACTCGTAGTGGAAGAGATCACCCATGCGGGTGGCTGACCTCCTCTTCGAGTCCAACCACGAACACTCGCCCGCGGCTGTCGCGCAGGACCTCGACCGGCGATGAATAGATCCGCGACAGCGATGCGGAGGTGATGATCTCGGCGGGCTCACCCATGGCCAGCTTGCCGTGTGCGACGTAGAGGACGTGGTCGATGTGGGGGAGCAGCGGGTTCACGTCGTGCGCGATGAGGAGGACGGTGAGCTGCCGTTCACGAGCCACCGCGCTGATGAGCTGCACGATGGCTTGCTGGTTGCGGACGTCGAGGTGAGACAGGGGCTCGTCGAGCAGGAGGAGCTGCGGCCTGCCAATCAAAGCCTGCGCGAGCAGGAGCCGCTGCTGCTCGCCACCCGAGAGGCGCCCGAGGGGCCGGTCTGCATATCCGCCGGCGTCGACTGAAGTTAGCGAGCTGTCGACCGCGTTTTCCACCTGGGCTCGGCCGGTCAGGCGCACGCCCCACTTGTGGCCATCGACTCCCAGCGCGACGAAATCGCGGCCTCGAATCGAGAGCTCGGGGTCGAAGTTCGAGCCTTGGGGCACGTATCCGATGCGCGGGTTTCCGCGCCTCGGAGCTTCGCCGAGCACTTCGATGACGCCCGACGCCGGCGGGAGCAGGCCGAGTACGAGGCGGACGAGCGTCGACTTTCCGGAGCCGTTGGGGCCGAGGACGGCTGTGAAAGAACCCGCCTCGATCGCGAAATTGGCCTGGGTCCAGATCGCGCGCGAACCGTAGCCTGCGGCCAGGTCGCGAGCGACAATTGCGGGCTGTTCTGTCACTTGGCCAGTGCGTTTTTGAGCGAGGTCAGCTGGGCCAGCTGCCAGTCCTGGAAGGTGACGGTCTCGGGTTGGAGGGTTTCCGAGATGCCGACCACTGGAATGTTTCCGGCCTGCGCAAGCTGCTTGACGTTGGTGGTGACGGCGGTCGCGGTCTGCACGTTGTAGACGAGCACCTTGATCTCCTTGGCCGCAATCTGGTTCTGGAACTCCACGACGGTCGACGCCGGCGGCTCGTTGCCCTCGGAGACGGCCTGCATGAACTCGGGTGGGGAGATGAGGTCGAGGCCGAGGGCGCCGGCCATGTAAACGAAGATGCTCTCGGTCGAGCCGACCTTCACGCCGTTGAACTTCTGCTTGATCTCGGCGATGCGGGCGTTGTACTGCCCGAGCGCGGAGGCGAAGGCGGCGCGCTGCTGGTCGAAGAACGATGCGTTTGTGCTGTCGATCGCCTTGTACCTGGCAGTGATCGCGTCGGCCACGCTGACCACGTATCCCGGGTCGTACCAGAAGTGCGGGTTGTCGCCGGCCTTCTTGCCGAGCAGATCGGCAACGTTCAACACATTGCGGTGGCTGCTCGAGTTGGCGTCGAGCAGCTTCTTGCCCCAGTCGTCGTAGCCGGCACCGTTCAGGATGACGAGGTCGGCCCGCGCAAAAGCGCGGGCGTCGTCGGTGTTGCTCTCGTATTCGTGGGGGTCGGCGTTGGGGTCAGTCACCACGCTCAGCACGTTGACCTTCGAGCCGCCCAGCTGCGCGGCGATGCTACCCCAGAAGTTCTCGCCTGCGACGACGTTCAGCGAGCCCGCGCTTGCGGTTGGCCCGCCGCCGCATGCTGCGCTCGCGCCGATGAGCGCAACCGCCCCGATCACAACCGCGATTCTTCGTACCATTCCTGGCAGTATTGCACAAACGACTTGCGCAACTCCTGTGCGTTATGGGATTATGATCTCGGAATGCCTCGTCCAAGCCCCGTCACCGACGCTGTGCGCGATGTCTTTGAGGGCGAAGCGCGGCACGCGTGGTCCATCGACCAGCTGCATGAGGTCGTATGCGGAACGTTGGGCGCAGCCGACTATTCGAGCGTGTTCCGCGCCGTCACGTTGATGGAACGCAAGGGCGCCATCCGGCGCATCGACCTCGGCGACGGTAAGGCGTACTACGAAGTAGGTGAGGATCACCACGAGCATGTCCGCTGCGATTCATGCGGCCGCGTGGCGGAGGTGCCCGGGTGCGTTCTGGACGATGCGACCGCGGGGGTGCAAAAAAGCACGGGTTTCGTAGTTACGAGTCACCAGCTCGTCTTCGGTGGATTGTGTCCGCGATGCGCGCGGGGCCGATCTCGATCCTGATTCGGCGCCGGCGGGCCGGGTCGAAGGTGCGGGGTATCATCACACTCTCCGAAGCGTGGGGCCGTGGCGCAGCTGGGAGCGCGTCTGACTGGCAGTCAGAAGGTCAGGGGTTCGAATCCCCTCGGCTCCACCAACGTTCCCACAATGCGAACACCTGCCGCGGGAAGTCGATAAAACGGAAACGCCTCGGGCCCGTTGACCCTGATCTCAGCGACTAGAGTCTTGATCAGGGCCTTGCGCTGGGCCGGTGAACCGGTTTCAAGCGCTTCTCGAAAGGCTGAGACGATCTCCTCGAGCTGAGCTTCACTGACCTCGAGACTGGGCTCTTGCTAGGTCACGTCCCGGCGACGCTGGAAGGTGGCTGCTTTAGGCAGCTCGGTACTAGCTACACCTTATCGAGTGTGACGCCTTTGATTGACCCTCTTGGGGCGGTAAGGTGATCCGTTCAAGTACGGCTCTGATGTCAGCTAGCAGGCCCATTCCCGCGGTTGGGCTGTTTTCAGCTTGGACTGCGCATTCCGCCTGAGGTGGGTGAGCGTGTTGGCCACGTTGCGAAAAGTTCAATTGAACAAGCTACTTACCTGCTGGTCGAAATTGATTGGCCAGTATACAAAGCGGCCGGCAACCTCGGGACTCCCGCCACTCAAATGGATCAGCTCAGAAACAGCGTTTAGCGCGTCAACCGTCCCTCGGTTGTTACCGAGAGACAATGCCTCTAGGGCCCTGGGGATCCGTTGACTAAGCAGATACATGTCCCACGTGAGCTCCGAAGAATCGGCCAGAGCGTCGACCAGGATAGAGAAATCCTCCCTAACGACATCAGCAACGGCTTGGGCGATATCTGTCGGGGCCAATTGGTCGAATGGATCAGCTACGGATACCAATTCTGTCGAAACTTGAATGTTTCGCAGCGAGATCACGAGGGTCGGTAAGAATTCCAGCAAGTTCATGACCTTGAAGCCGAGGTACAGGTCAGCGGTAATCTCGGCGTGCGCTTCGACATAGGTTCGAAGAACGCAGTCGAATTCGCGCTCAGACCAGACGGCTCTGGGAGGCTGACAAACAATCATGAGGTCTTGCGGATCTGGTTCGCCTGGCGCATGTGAACCATGAGACCAGTCGGAAGGCTCGGGCAGTCTTGGAATGAGTCCGGGCAGTTCTGGTCGCGACGACGAAGCCTCCGATCCGGGACCGCTCAACGTTGCGATCAGCCCTCGTGGCAACCGCTGGGGCGTGAAGCGGGGCTGATTTAGCCGTCGAGCGACCACAAGTTCCATGTCTCGATCGGGCACGCCTTGTGACAAGCCAACTAGGAAGTCGAACTGCTTCCTGGCGACTAAACGACACTGGGCCGGCACAATGCCCCCGAACCTACTTCGATAAAGCGTGCGCCGGGCGGTGACTGACACCTCATACGGCATTCGCATGTGTCCGACCGCAGTCTGTTGGCCTAAAGGCGAGATAGCGACGACAGGCAGCGTTCTCGTCAAAATAGTGCGCACAACGTTCTGCGGGGAGCGAGCCGCAGGTCGAGCTACCTCCGCGAAATCAAGTCCTTCACTAAAGCCAGCTGCCATCGAGGTCCGGTAGGTCTCGGTCATGGGTGAGCGGGCGAGCTCGAGTCGATCAAAGCGGGCGACGTCGTCGTCACACGATGCGGGCACAGGCAACGTCTCCGTGTCTGGTAGTTTGAATCCAGGAACTGTGCTACCGAGACGGGTCGCCCAGTCGAGGTCATCGATCGTTTGATTCTTGGACAACGGTCCAAGGCACGTGCGGAGCCATGATGAGAGATATTCTTCGGAAACGCCGTATGCAAACGCCCACAACTTCGTGGTTCTAAAGCCCGAATGGCGGTGACGTCCCCAGAGAGCATCTGAGAGGGCCAGCTGACCGGTTATTGTCATTGCTCCTGGGCCCGTCAGAACCCTCGATCGCGTGACGCTGGGACCGTGATAGGCATGCCAGATCTGAACCCAGGCACCGAACTGTGGCAGAAGCCGTTCGTTCAGAAGCTTCTCGACAAGGCCTAGGACGGCAGTCTTAACAACGGATGTGAACGACGCTACGGCTGATGTCACCGCTGCACTAAGTGCGACCGATGGGCTCGGCACGCCGAAGCGTCCTAGTTCAAAGGGAACGAGTTGGAGCCGTAAGTCTAGCTCGCTACTCTCCCGAACGCGGGACGTCAGGGTGTCGGTGCCATCGTCATTGGCCTGTGGGTAGATATCGATATCTAGCCGGGAATCGTCCGCTATCAGAACGCCAAATCCTTCAGCGCTGACGGCGTCTACGAATGCCCCCATCGACATGGCAGCAAGGATCTTGGCTGCCGTGGTGTCGGCAACGCTGGTCGACCAATAGAAATCGGTCCTGAGATGCTGGATGTTCAGGGACATTCGTACTCCGCCACCGCCTGTCTTGAGTTCGCTAATGAGTGGATTCCCGAGCCTGAGGGATGTGTCGAAGTCGTTAGCGTAGGCGTGGATCAGGTTTCCAATCGCAGGCTTGTCAATCTCCGAAGTGTCACTTTGCAAATCGATTTCGAGAATTCGTCTTACCCCAGCCTGCTCGATCTCTGCGATCCGGGGCCCCAACATTAAAGGTGCGATGACAGGCAGCGGGGGGACACCGGGCGGCCACTTGTCGGGGTAAAGCAAATCCAGTACGAGCGAGTCGAGGTCGGGCGGCCGCATGTCGGGGAAAACCAAATCAAGAAAGCGGTCGCTACCCGATGTAATGAGATAGGCGCGCACCGCGAGTGGTATCGAAGCCGCATAATTCGATGTCCAGACGTTGGTCGCTGCGATCGCATTCTGCAACCAGGCTTCAAGAGGCTGTTCACTCGGTCCAACGGTAAGTGCCGCCTGCTCGGGAGAAGGTCTGGGTATCGGCTGACCGCGATCGCTGGCCTCCAACGCGGACCTGACATAGTCAAGCGCCAGCTTTTCACTTGGGGTCAGCAAGCCGCTGATCTGCCAATCGAAGAAGAACAGAGCCGTCAAACCGCGGCGAAGAAACTCGAGAAGAGTTGCGTCGCCGTCTGAAGTCCCAACGCTCATCCACGAAAGGAGATCGCGCCAAAGGTCGACCTCGATGTGGATTGGCATACCGCCGTCCTCGCCGTCACCGTAATAGGAGCCAAGGTGCGAACAAGCACCATTCACTGCATCCATAACCGCGAAAAGCAGGCGGTCGCCGATCACTAACGCGAAGTCCTCCCCCTGTATGGACGGAGACGGAAGCCCATGCTCATACGGCTCGTGTTCGGATGGCCAGCGCGAAGGTGATGCACGTGAACGTCTACGGCTGAACAAAGCGGCTTCCGCGGCAGGCATCTCCTTTAAGACGGTGCCCGCAGTCGTGAAATGTTCGGTTTCAATACGCGCTGCATCGATCTGACGTCGACTGTTCTCGCCGGAAAACGCTTCGACCTCGCTGGCCTCAGCTTCACGAACCGCAAGTGCCTTGAACGTCACACTGCTCTGGGCACCTACTACCTCCAGCCTGCCGGCAAGCGGGACCCCGCTTACATCACGCCGGCGTGTCTCGGCGAAAAGCTCCCCTACGAATTCGCCGGCCGCTGGTGCCAGCCTCTCGGTTCCTTTTGCAAGCCAAAGCTCGCCGCCTACTCTTCCAGGCACCACATCGAATCGCGTTGCATCCCAGCCCAGGACGCTTTCGGTATCAGGTGTGCGTACTAAGCGCGTTCCGGAACCGATGTCAGTACGTGCTCCGGCAACAACACCCGGTGAGTTGCCAAGGCTGCTCTTTCGCTGCCTACGCCTGCCGCCACGCGGTAGGGAGCCACGCGCCGTCAGCCGTCGGACTGTGCTGAATCCTTGCTGGAATGGATAGTCGATGCGGAGCACTTCTGGCCCGAACCATGCCTTGATCTGAAAATGCTGCGGCAGCTCCGAGATGCCGACCTTCGCAGCATAGGTCGCAGCGACTCTACTGCTCGAGTGGACCTCGTAATCCACTACGATGGCATCTGCCGGCCTACCATGCGACTCAAGGCTGCGCGCAGAGAAACTCGGCTCGCGTTTGTCGGTCTCACGCGGATCCATCGCGGTTCCTCCATACCTGTTGCTCGTACTGACAGGGACCACGAAAACGAATCCAACGACATTTGGTTCCGCGATTCTGAAACCAGCGGCGACGAGCGCCGCCGCAGGTTGCCGGCTCGAAGCCAACCGAAGGGATTGTAGGTCTGGCTTGGGCGCAGCTGACCATGTGATATCGGTCGCCGAGGCGGTCACCTTCGTAAACGAGTTCGCCCTCGGCGCCCAAATAGGCGGCCAAGCCCGCGCCATAGCTGCCGATGTCCTCCATCACCCAGATCCGCTGTTGGCTCGGCGCCCGCGCCCACCCTACCAGCCGCGGGTAGCCGTCTCGTCGGAGGCTCACCCTGGTGCTCTCCTGGAGCCCACCCCGGCCGGCCACCACATGTGGACCGTGTACCTCCAGTACCAGCGGCTAAGTCGCATGGAGCCAGAGGACGAGCAGCTCCCAATGCGGTGGTGGGCGGACCTGGAATTCTTCTTGGTCGCTCTCGGCAGGCTGGAACGATCGGCGGCCAACGCGCTATCTGTTCCTGCGGTTCGCAGCCAAATGGAACCAGCATTGAAGGTATTTCGGAAGGGCCTGCCGGCTATCCGGATGCTGCGCGACGTCGGCGAGCACATCGATGCGTAAGCCGTTGACGACCCCCGTCGTTACCATCGAGGGGTGAGCCGCAGAGACCTAAAGGTTAGCGTTGGAGGGCCGGGCGAAGGTTGGGTTGATTGGCGCGGACAGAGAATCGACTTGCCTGCCGCGTTGAAGCAGGCAGTCCGAGACTATCTGGCGCCCAAGCGGAGCTGACTCCCTGCCCCGCGCAACCTCGAAACGACGATCGGAATCAAGAATCCAATTCGATCCAGGGAAGCCTCACACGCCCAGCAACGATCCATATCTCGGACTCAAGTCCGTCCACCATTTTGATCAGATGATCGTCTCGGCTATGGCTGAGCAGCATCGCATAGGCCCGTGGACGAGGCGCCACCAACTGTCCCCGCTGCAACGCGCCGCCAGCGAATTGATCCCAAGTGCTTGCTCGATCGCGTTGAGCATCCGCGAGATGGTGCGCCAGGGATACTTGTTATCAGCCTTGATTCTGACGAGGCCGCTCCTTGAACGGGTGTCCACAGTGGTCTACCTCATGCAACATCCGGAGGCCGTAAAGCTCTGGAATGACGGATGGCCCCATAACTCCAGACCCTCGATGCGCAAACGCCTAGACGCGATGCTTGGACCCGCTGGCCGGGGGTCAGACCGCCCGACTGCAGAACAGTTGCAAGCGGTTATGGATCGTTACAACAGTCTTGTCCATGGGGACCCGGAGGCAGCACTCCACGGCGCGATCCTCCTCCGTGATGGGCAGCCAGGCTACACCGTCGGCAAAGATCTGAAGTCGCCGGGGCGCGCTGATGAGATCTGCTGGGAGACGGCAATGTGGCTAGTGATACTGGAAACCTCCGGGCGCGTCATCTTCCCGGCGAAGGATGAATCAGCCTAGCGAGCTACCGGCCTCAATGGGCCGATGCGACTCAGGCCCCCTCCTTTCCGACCAGACGACTGCCGTCTCGCTCGTCAATCGCCTCTTACATCACACGGATGTGGTCGTCACCGCCGAATAATCGCTCCGCATGCGAGGGCTAGGACTCGAGGAGGTGTGCCGCTCAAGGATGACTGAGCAGCCTTCGGGGTGCGGACTTTTCTGCGGACGTTGAGACGGCCATTGACATTCACGGAGGCGCCACCCCGGGAACTGAGGCGCCCCCATACACCCCCAGGACGACAAGAGCTCGAGTTCGACAGACGAATCAGTCGGCTCATTCCGCGTTACGCCACGTGCCGCTGGGGCCTCGACGAGATTCCACAACAACCTGGACATCCTTGCCACCTCTTTCGCAGTCACCCTGGCTCGGAAGTGGCTATACGTCATCGCGTCGGCGTTGGATTCGCCTCACGGCTTCATCGGCACGGAGTCCGGCGAGGTAAACCTGGAGCATCACCGGCAGTAGAAGCACAAAGACGAGGCGCCCGGCCAGCGGCACTGTTAGTCCGAGTATCAGTGAGACCGGCGACCAATAGCCAACATGCACGCTGGCAAGGCTTGGGCCAACCAAAAGGCCGCCGATTGCCATTGCGCCCAGAGCTACGCTTCTCGTGCTCTGCCGATAGATGAGTTGCAGAATCGCGAATGGCGCGAGCGGCGTCAACAGGCGGAGAACTCGCGAAGCTGGCGGGCGACCGTCCGAACTGGCGACCTCCAATGAGACACCTCTCTCCTTCGCGACAGCTACTATCGAATTTCGCCACCGTCGGAATCCACGCGAGAGCAGAGCCACGTCGGAGTTTGAAATGCTGTCCATCGTCAGCGGGACGGCTAAGAGCCACGCGACAGCCAGCGCCAGAAAGGCGGTGAAGACTGCGACGGGTTCGCTGGGCCAGGTTGGGAGCGCTGCGGCCAAGAGAAACACCACAGCTGTGTAAATCTGTCCGATCCGGTTGTATGTGTCCGGCAGCGCCTTCGGCTCCAATAAACCGACATCGACTAGATGCTTGGTTGATCCGGTGAACGCTGCTCCCTGTGGGGTGCGGCGCCACCGTTCCAGGGTCTCGTTGATTAGATGAGGCGGCCAAATTTTCATCAATCGGGCTCGCCGGATTCAATGTTCGTGCCGAGGCGACGCCGGTCTGCGCGCAGGCGTTCTTCGACCCGCGTCCGCTTCGCCTCCAATTCATCTGAATTGAGAACCTGAGCTATCGTCCACATTGGGACAACACACATCATTCCGGAATTCAATTCAACGAACTGATCCGTTTCTGCAGGCTTGCCATCTGGCCCAGTTTCGTAAACCACGGTGCGGTCCGGTAAGTGACCCCAAACGATCCCGAGAAGGAAACTGTCACGACCCGTGCCGAGGTATGAGAGATTGTCGCCGCCAGGATGGCTCGCCCAGACGAAAACCGGCGAGCCGCTGAATCCGCTCAAAGACCTCGCCTCAACGAGCCAACTCTCCTGCTCTATTCCGGTGCGGTCCTGCCTAATCCGCACCGGCTTGCGAGCTATTGACCCGAAACGGATCACGACAAGGTTTCGTTCCTCGCGCTCCTCTGCGTGACTCAACCCACCAAAGCGGCCAACAAAGTAGACGTCGTCACCCGCGCCAATGTCCCTGAGGTTGGTGATCGCCGGCGTGCAGAAATCGCTTGGGGTAATGAAGTCGACCGTAACAGCCAGGATCTTGGGGTCGATGTCGAGGTATGCGATGGCAACGTCGTCCCCATCGGGGTGATAGTGCCAATCGCTTCGCGGGACAGCGAGCATCTCTAAACCGCCCAAGCTCTTGTTGAGTCGGATAGCAGGCTCTGCGTGGTCGATTACGACGTGGCGGTTTGTGACTACGTGGATATGGCCGGCGTCGGTCCCATCCTTAAACAGCGTGACGATGAGGAAGCCCGTGGCACCAGTCCGATCCCCACGTCTAGCCGCCTCGAGGTTCGGATAGACATAAACGATGGCGTCGAGCAGTGAATCGGGGACCCGAGGCATGGACCAAGAGGTTAAGACTGGAGCATCGCGGCCCGAGCTCGGGTGCCCAACGCGGTTCCCATGGTCGACATTGACGTTTCCGGTCTCGCTAGGGCTGCCTTAAAGCCCTCGCTTCTTGGCCTCTTCTGCGATCTTGTGGCCGACCCATCCGCCCACGGCAGCGCCTGCCGCCGCCCCTACGGGACCGCCTACGAAGGCTCCGATCGCTCCGCAAACCGCGCCTCCCGTAGCAGCTCCGACCACTTCCGCCGTCTTGTCCGGTCTACCGTTCCTGGCCATCTCTGGACCTCCCACATTCAACTTCTTGGGGGCGTCTGTAACGCCGTCCTAAGACCCGATCACGATCGTCCAGGTCGATCGTAGGGCCGATAATCGCCATCTGGCCTACTGGATATCGTGCAAAATGTAAACCTCATCCGTGGCTGATCTGACCACGCCCAGGTTCACTAAGGCAGAAATGATCGCCGCCGCTGTGGCTGCGGGTCATTTCGCCACCGACCGGCTGCTCACGGATTGGCAGTCGGCAGGGCTCCTCGATCGTCCAACCAAGCGGGGGCTTGGTAGGGGCAAGGGCATTACCGCTCTATGGCCGGAATCTCAACTGCGTCTTTGGCTTCTTCTACTGGACAAGCGCCGTCAGACCAGCCAGATCCCAAACCTCTGCAACGTTCCTGTAGCCCTCTGGCTGTTTTTCGGGGACACGTACGCGACGCTTGACCAGGTCAAGAAATCCATGCGCACATGGGCACAGCGGTATGGGCCTAGTCGAGGTCACAAACAGGCAAAGCAGATCGCCCGCAGGCTGGTGACCGATCTTCCACTGAAGCGCTCCAACCGCAATTCGCATGCGGCCTTGATTGAACATGTCGCGGCGGCGGTACTCCATGGCATTCGGGACGATACTGAGCGTCGCGATCTGCGTCGCCGTTTGCTCGTCGCGATTGGCATTCAAGACGGCGACGAACTGCCACCGACGGGCCCGGTCCTTCTCGTCGAGCTCGTACTCGTCGAGCTCGTACTCATTCGGCTTCTGGCCGCACGCCAACTGGTGTACGACACGGTCCCAGATCACGTGGTGCAATGGGCTCGCGCTTGGCACCTTTTCAAACTGCAGGAATATCTCGCGGATCATGAAGCCGGCAACCTGCCCTCCGTCCCGGGCATCCCCTTCGATCGACCGAGCTTCGACACCCTGATCCCCAACGCCTGCCGTGACCTTTTAACGGCTATCGGCATGGCGATGAGCCTCTCGAAGGACGAGCCCATGCCGGCTCCCTTCTTGAATCTCGATGCTTGGGCGAATGGCCAGGTCGCTCTTACGGTCAGCCATGAGGTAGAGGCATCTCGAATCGTGCTCCCCGGGGGGCGAGTTCACACCAACGTGAAGATCGAGGTCAATGGAAGCGTGACAGCCGATACAGCCGCGATCACCGGACGGACGAAGATTCGGGGCGAGGCCGATAACGCTGAATCAGTTAGAGCGCCCGCCTCCAGTCGCTGAAAGATAGAGATAAGGTTCCAGGAAGAAGTCAGGGCGGGCCAACAAGGTCAGAACCATCCATCGGCCCCACTGGGAGATGTCATCGGGCAGGTGGCCATCGTGGCCCGCGATGTAGTCGCGATAGTCGTCAAAACGACGTGGATAGTATCCGTGAAGGGTGTTTCTTCTGACGGCTAGATGCTTCGCAAAATAGGTACTTGGGGAGATTAGGCGCGCCGATCCCGCCGCGCCGATGGTAATCATTCGACCCCTCCGAGTTGGTTGCGTGATGCCTTCGATACAGTCGTTCACCCAGCGGAGATACGCACGGCGCGCGTGGGCTCGAAGACCGTCGGAATCTCCAGATGGCCCCGAAGGCTCCGCAGTGGCCATGACTTGTTACGTCAACGTAGGGTGCACTTGCCTCAACTCAGCTCTCGGGAATCGGCCTCCGAGAGCTGCGCCTTGGAGAAGCGACCGGACTCCCACTCGACCTCGGCGGCGGCAACTACATCCTCGACTGTCGCCGCGCCAGCTATGTAGGACCGATGGAGGTCCAGCCATTCGGCTTCTGACCAAAAGGTGCGCCGTGGGAGTACGCGTGCTGGCGGCCAATCGTTCAGCTGGGTCCACCGGTCCAACACCTGTCGGTTGAACTCGCTAAACAGGTAGGCGCGCACACGGCTCACCGCCACTCGACTCCTGACCAGCCGATCCACATAGAAGAATTCGGTGACGTCTTCGTCGACCGGCTGGAAGAGCCGATCACTGATCATGGCGTCTTCTAGCTTCTCTTTCTCCAGGGCATCGGCGTACGCGCCAGCACGGGCACGTGCCAACGGAAGGAATGTCTCCCTCGGGTCCGCCCCTGCCCGTGCATTCATAAGCATTTGCTGCGCATGCCGATCAATGGCGCGACTTGCTCTGCGGGCAGCAGCCTCGGGGCTGATCCGGTCGTCGAGCTGATCAAGCGGCCAACGAAGATGCAGAATCTCGTCGGCCCTGAACACCACTAGACGTTCGCGGGGTCCGTGTATGACCCCGACGCCGGTCCCCTCGAAGGCGCGAACGCTCGCGTACTGCTCATATTGGGTCTTGGCGCCGCGGCCTTTGATGACAAGTGTCTCCGGGGCAAGGGCGACTACGGCTGAAAGCATCCAGGGAGCCGCGTCGTCAACCTGGTCGAAGACCACTTGGAGATAGACATCGCGCTGTTCGACCATCTCAGAAATCCACAAATGCATCTCCATCGACAGATTCGGTTGGGTCCATATCTGCGACCGGCTCGACCGTTCGAGGAGTGAGTCGCTTATCACCTTCCGGACCCGCTCGTCTTCGCATTCGACCCTGAAGCCAGTCTCATCAATGTCCGGAACGACATGAAATGCGAACGTCTCTGACGCGCTATGAATGCGGGCGTCTGCCATTGAGGCGCCGACCGGTGACCGCGTCGCTAACGAGAACGCCGCGTAGCTGTCTCCTGAATAGAAGCCGCGGAGCCCTTTTGGCCGATGGCGTCTCATGCGTTGGCTCCACGACTGCGCGCAAGCTGCGCGAGCGTATCAACGAGTCGCTGTCGTTCCGAGGCTCGCAGCTCGACGCTTGACCTAATCAGATGCCGAAGACATTCGTCGTAGCCATGAAACATTTGCCACTCTGCAAACAGTGATGACGGATGCTGCCGCCCGCCCTCGATTGGGATTCCAGAGGAGCCGACCCATTCATACTGGACCGGTAAGTTGTTCACGGCCTTGATTAGGGATTGAAACCAGCGGTGATACTTGACCCCACTTGCGAAAGACAGAGCCATTGTTGTTGAGAACTTCTCGTCGTTAACGATGCCTGCCAGGCCGTCGAGATTGCGCCACGGCCGGTCAAGGTAAGCGGCGAGTCTCCCGACGTGATCTGGCTCGCTGACCAATTCCGCCCAGGCATGGATGTGGGCCAATGTCATCAAGGTGTCGAACGCCATGCCCATCCCAGCCTGCACGTTCGTCTCTGCATTCTCGGCCAGGGTTCCGATCCCTACAGCGGCGTGCAATGCAAGCCAGACTGCCGACCAGTTCTGCGCCTCCGCGAGCTCACGCGCAAGCAGAGCGCTGTCCTCCCGCAGGTCGGATCGAACTGTTGCGTCTTTCTCCTCAACGTACGCGCGGGCGAGTAGTTTCGAAAAGTCATCCTCAATTCGCACCGGTAGAGACAGGTGATTGGCTCGAAGGAGCGCTCGCAAGACCTGCTTCGCAACTAGCCCAGCCGTTGGCGCCTTCTGATCCAAAGCACCCCTTAGACCGGAGCTGAGCCACGTATACGCTCCGTCCAACAGGCGGCTCCTGATGGCCTCAACCTTGGGCTGGAGGCTGCGTTCAACCTCGCCCACCATCCTTTCGGTTGGCGTAACCACGTGGCCCGCAATGGCTTGTTCGCGGCGGATCTTGATACCCAGGGCCCTCGCTTCCTGAGACTCGATCCAAGCTAGGCTGCCTTGGTCTTGCCGGCGGCTCCAGGGCTCGGCAGCTACAACTCGGCGAGCCTGAAACGTGCCAGCTTGCGCAAGCAGCTCGAACAGCAGCCATGGAACTTGCGCCAACTGCTCCACGAGGGCGGGGTCATCTCCATCATTGACCGCAGATGCGTTCGATCGGAGCTCCTCCAGAATCGCGTAGCAAGCCTCGATTTCCTGGGAATAGAACGCGATCTGGAGTTGTCGCATCAACATTCTTACGACCGTTCTGGTCACTTCCAGTTCCCTCAGTCGCATCGCTTCGCGCGTCAAGTCGAGGATCTCGCGCTCCAACCAGAAACGATCAGGTTGTTCCACCGTTGGATCCATCAGCCCTTCGGATGCGAGCGCCTCAGTCATGCGTGTCCACGGTGAATCGGAGCGGATAGCCTGCCGAGCCCACCATCGGCTGTTTTCGACGATGCGGCGCTTTGAACGAATGTAGTACTCGAGGAATTGGTCGAGATAAGCCACGACGAGCGTTATGCCCTGGACATCACTATCCTTCGTGAGCCTGCGCAACAGATCGCGCTGGGTCCTAAGACCTTCAGCCACTGTGTCATGCGCATGTTGGTGAACGCTCGGACCAGACGAGGCCGTGCGCACCCGAGTGACGGCTTGAACTATCTCCGCCACGAGTTCCCGTCCGATTGAAGCGGGCAAGTATCCGAGCAGCGCATGAGAGCGGTACGTGATCAACGCAAGAACGCCGCCCGTACTCAGGGTCAAAGCGATTAGGGTCGAGAAGTAAGGCAGCCGGCCGGGCCGTATTGCTTCGAACAGCATTAGTACCCAAATGGAATAGGCGAAGGCGAGCGCGAGCAAACGGATGACCGCTGAGGTCACTCGCTCACGTAACAGAAACGAGACAATCCGACCACTTCGATAGCGTTCCGCGGTCGTTTGGAAAACGATCAGCGTGATCGACAGAACGATGCCGAGGATGGTGCCTGTCGCACCGGCAAGGGTCGCTAGGACAGTTCGTAGGGTGGCATCCGTCGGCAGCTTGACGTTCTGCGCCACCCAGTTCTGGACTTTGACTGCGGCCTCAATACGATTGACAAGGCTGGGCAGGAGTGAGTCGCCAGCGATTCCCAGAAGGATCAGGGCGACCAGCCAGACCAGCAGTCCTCGCTGCGAGCGGACCAGCGCGATGAACAGTCCGCCAGGCTCAATCAGTTCTGGCGCACGAATGCGCTGAATGCGAATTCGCTCACGCACTGTGAGTGCACTCAGATAGGCGCGACCTAGGGTCCGTGCCACGAAGACTTGGAATGGGGCGGCGATGGGCACGGTATCCTCCGGCGCGCGAACCAAGCGCAACCTATTCAATGGGGGTCTATGCCGCAGGGCTCGCATCTGAAAGCGCCACCAGAGACGCCAGCGCCTAACCCAAAGCCGCAGGCGTCGTCGTGGGACATCGTCTGAGGTGGGAAGACCTCCCCGAGGTGGCGGCGGAGACCCTACCCGGGAGCCCAAAGCTGCCTCCCGCCGCGTCCGTTGGTGTGACCCGTCGAACCTATGTTCGCCACTTCCACGGCTGGTGGTATCCTCGTCTTGCCCGCCACGAATTCGAGGAGATCCTAAAGTGAGCGAATTTTCAGGGCGGCATCACACCATCCCAAAGTTCCTGCTCAGGTGGTTTACGCTAGATTCCGCGTCAGATAGTGCGCGGGTCTGGTGCCTGGACAAGACCACCGGGCGCCCGGACGTCAAGGGGTTAGGCGAGCGCCTTTTAATGGGGGCACCAATTGATAACAAATCGCCCGCATCATTTGTTATCAAGTCCGGACCGGGCGGCCGCAACCGCTGTCTTGAAGCTGCCGAACCGTCGACGGATCGTCTTCTCCGACGGGCGCATCCCGGCCGCGGTCCAGCTGTCTGCGGTCGGAGCCTGACCGCGGTCAGCGAGGAACTCGCGAAGCGCCGCAACGGCTAGGTCGATCCTGGCTTCAGCCACGTCCGAGATCGGAACGGCCTCTCCGTCGAATACGCCCGGTGGGTTCGTATTGTGGGAACTTAGGTCCACCAATTGCCCTTCGGCTGAAACTCTCGGATCACCCAGGCCGGCGGTTTGCCGACGCACTCGATCTCGATTTTGTGCGGGACTTGGAGCTTGTTGACTTGCGCCTCACCGGCTTTGAGCTCAGAGGTTCGGGCGCCGACGCATTTA